>Ga0307408_100003119_pt1 | contig 11424 bp, 6 predicted proteins | sample 322Cmetagenome_FD_202116 | JGI IMG/M metagenome (GOLD analysis project Ga0307408, IMG submission 202116) | Maize rhizosphere microbial communities from greenhouse at UC Davis, California, United States - 322HYB-C-3 | ecosystem: Host-associated > Plants > Roots > Rhizosphere > Soil | place: USA... | reverse complement strand
GTAGGCGCGTCCGGTAGCCGGGCCCTTGGCGGCATTCGAGAAATCGGTCGCAAAGACGTCCAGCACCTTGTCTCCGTCGACATCACCGACCAGTGACGTGAACATCGCGCCTAACGCGGTACCGGTGGAGTCGGAATCCATCATCATGCTGGCCGGCCCACGAAGGTCGCGAAAAACGTAGACGCGCCCCCGCTGTCGCGGCCCCGCCGACGGCGCGCCCACCAGCACCGGAGTTCCGCGCCCACTCTTCTGACCGGCGACGATGCTGCCGAATGCGTCCCCCGCTCGCTCACCATCGAGCTTCGCGATCTGCCGTCCGGTCTTCCCGGAGAAAACGAATGCGCTGCCGGAGCCCTGCCCATTGGCATTGCTTCCAGGAGCACCAACGACGATGTCCGCATGGCCATCGCCGTCCTGGTCGCCGGCGCCGGCGCTCGTCGCCCCAAATCGCTCGGCGGCGACTCCCTGCAGCTTGTGCAGCACTGCCCCGTTGCGGCCCGAAAGCACGTAGGCGCTCCCCGAACCCGGTGCGCCGGCGACGACGTCATTGATGCCGTCCTTGTCGACATCGCCGGCACCCTCGAGTCCCGTGCCGACGTTTTCTCCGGCTTCGCCGGTGTACTGCCATAGCAATCGCGCCGTCTTTCCGGAGTACACGTACACGCGTCCGCGGCCTGCCGGTTGACCGTTGGCACCGTATGTGGGAGCGGATGAGACAACGTCGCTTACTCGATCGCCGTCGACGTCACCGATGGCGCGAGCAATCCAGCTGAACTGATCCCCCTTCGTCTCTCCGGTCCATTCATGGATGATCCGCACGGGCTCGACAAACGGATTCCTGAATTCGTCGGCCTTGAACTGAGTCGCCGCGAAACGTGGATGCGACTTCAGGCTCGCGAAGTCGGGGGCCGTCAGCGCGAGCTCCATGTCAAACGCCCCGGATGCCTTGAGACGGTCGAGCAGCGCCAGCGCGGTGTCTGATCGGCCGGCGGCAGCATGTATTCCAGCCATGTTGAACATCGCCTGCAGCCGTGCCAGCCGGGGCACACTGACCTTCTGATACGATGCCAGGGCCTTCTCCGTATTTCCTTTCTGTTTATAGGCGTTTCCAAGCAGGATCCATCCTGCTGTCGCGTTAGGGTTGCGGGCGAAGTAACCCTCGAGCTCAGCAATGACGCTGTCGACATGGCCAGCCTGCATCGCCGCCTGAGCGCGCGCGATTTCAGGCGGGAGGGCGGGCGGCTGAGCGGTCACGGCCACGGCCACCAGCTGCAGCCCGGTGATTATGGAAAGGGATCGGCCCATCGGAGACTCCCACTATCATGGTGAGTCCTCGAAGCTGCTCCGACCCAACTGGCGTTGCTTTCACCTGATTGCTGATTTCGAGACGCCGCAACCGAACGCTGTCGTGGTCAGCTGGGGCGCTGGTCGATCGAGGGCGAGACGCCGAAGGCACGACGAAAGGCGGTCGTGAAATGCGAGTGGCTGTAGAACCCGGCGTGAAGCGCGAGCGCCGCCAGGTTTCCGCGATACGCTCCAGTGAGACCTAACGTCGTCCGCAATCGTATCGCCTTGCGATAGGCGTGGAGCGTCGACCCCGTTTCGGCGCGAAAGGAACGGCAGAGGTGGTACGGCGACACGTCGATCCCGCGAGCAACGTCGCACACGCTCGAGTTCTCGAACAGCCGCGAGAGGATGACCGCCTTCGCCGACTCGACGAGGTGCCGGCGAGCGCGTCCGCGGCGCGGTGGTTGTCGAGAGGACGTCTTGGCATTGGTCTCGTAGGCCGATCCGAGCACGCGGGAAACGATGTCGATGGCGCGTTCCTCGATGTCCATCCCGTCGGCGTCCGGTTGCGAGAGACGCGAGAACAGATGTCGCTGCGCGAGGTACACCTCGTTTTCCACTGCCGCTCGTACATGCCGGAACGGCTCGGGATGGTCGGCGTCATACTCGCTGAATCGCCTCACAATGTCCCGCGCCAGATGTTCCGAGATGCCTAACCAGTCGGAGAGGTCGCCCTCGGGGGAAATTGGGTACCGCGCGTAAAGGTCGCCCGGGTTGTAGACCGTGGCGGATCCGGGATCTGAGACAAAGCGTCGTTCGTGTTGCCGTTCGATCCATACGGAGGTGCGGGGAAACGCGACGATGTAGTGATGGATCCGGCCGGCACTGGTGAATGCGGGATACGAGGTCGGACAGCGGAATTCTCCGGCGACGACATCCCGAGTCGCGAAGACGATTCGGTCGCAGGGTTCGCCCTCGATGCCACTACGGATGGTCGCGGTCACGACTCAACGCTACAGGAACACGACCTCGGAGCACCACTTCGGTGACGAACCGGAAGTGTGGCGTGGCGGACGGGCACTGCAATGGCCTCAACCACAGGGTTCACTGAGTTCGCGGCGATCGATCGACGCTGCAACAGCATTAACCACAGGGTTCACTGAGTTCGCTGGGGTTGGATCGACGCTGCACCAGCGTTAACCACAGGGTTCACCGAGTTCGCGGGGATCGATCGACGCTGCAACAGCATTAACCACCGGTTCACTGTGTTCACTGGGATCGATGGACGCTGCAACAGCGTTAACCACAGGTTCACTGTGTTCACTTGGATCGATGGACGCTGCAACAGCATTAACCACAGGTTCACTGTGTTCACTTGGATCGATGGACGCTGCTACAGCATTAACCACAGGGTTCACCGAGTTCGCTGGGATCGATCGACGCTGCAACAGCATTAGCCACGGGTTAACTGTGTTCACTGGGAATGATTGCCGCGCCAATCAAACCCTGAGAACCCCGTGTACCCAGTGGTTCAGATGTTGTGAACCCTGTGGTTTCAGGCCGCGAGCGCGAGACTGACGGCCCGGCGCGCACCGCGTTTCAGGGCCCGGTGGACCGCTCGCGCATAACGAACGAAGTTCGCCCCGGCTTGCGGGTACCTCGCGAAGAACTCGTAAGGCAGCATGTCACCCTTCAATCGATTGCACGGGGCGCAGGCGCAGACGAGGTTCCCCGGCGCGTGGGCGCCGCCGCGCGCCACAGGATGGACGTGGTCGAGCGTCGCTTCCATCGGGTCAAGCCGGTGCCCGCAGTACACGCAGCGACGCCCGCAATCGCGCATCGTGGCGCGCTTGAGCTTTCGCTTGTGGTCCCGATCAAACCGGAACGTGTGCGATACGAGTCGGCCGCGGTGCCGCATACTCCGTTGTGAGTAGCGGCCGCGATGGCAGAGAAGCCGGAGGTGCCCACGTCGAGCCATTTCACCTCGCCGGAAAGACGAAACCCCGCCACGGGCAGGGAGCCCGGGGCGGGGTGTCGTGTGAGTGTACTGGAGGCCTGACCGGTGGCGACACGGCCTGGGTCGCGAGCGCGGCGCGGGTCGGTTCCGGGAAATGCTCGTCGCCAGACGTCCATCGGCCTCCAGCGGGTCGGCGCCGGCGCTGAGTCGGCGCTGCCTTACGATTACTGTTAGGCGGCAATCGCGCAAGAGGTGCCTAACAAATAAACAGGAGACAGAAGCAGGAGACAGGAGACAGGGAAGGAACGAAACAGGTACAATCACAAGGGCCCGCAGACGCACGTCGCGGGCCCTTATCAACCCCTGCTCCCTGCCTCCTGTTCTCCTGCAGTTAGGCAGCAACCGTCGCACGCGCCGGATCGCGCAGCTCGGCGATGATCCGGGCCGCCATCGCGTCGAGCAGCGTCCGATCCGGCGTCGTCGAGTCGGCAAACGGTAGCGAAACCGTGAACCCGTCCTCGGTCCGCCGCGGAATCACATGGACGTGGTAGTGAAAGACGTCCTGGCCCGCCGACGCGCCGCTGTTCACGATCACGTTGAGACCATCGGCATCGGCCAGCCGCCTGACGATGGGCGCGAGTCGCAGCGCCACGTCGAACAGGTGACGCGCCAGGTCCGCGGGGAGGTCGGCCAGCGACTCGTAATGCTGCCGCGGCACCACCAGGACGTGCCCCGGATTGACGGGCTGAATGTCCATGAAGGCCAGGGCCTGCGAGTCCTCGTAACAGATCGAGACTTCGCCCCCGCCATGAATCAGCTCGCAGAAAATGCACGGACAGATCGATGCACGCATGGCCGGCCTCTCGAGTGATGAACCGTCTCTGGTAACTGCATACGGAATGCCGCTGGAAAGACGCCGACTCCGCAAGTCTTCCGCGGCAGAACATTGCGCGCGCCAACGTGATACAAGACACCACCGGGACGAGACTGGTCCGACACTTCGTGGCGTCGACGCCGCGACACTCGTGCGGTCGAGCCCTTTCGATCGCGACGACAGGACTCTGACACCACCATACTCGTCCATTTGCACACGCTTGCTATCTTTCCGCCCATGCCCACTCAGACCAGCTCACGATCCGAAGTAGGCGCGCAGGCTCCCGGTCTTGACCGGCTCGATCGCGAACAACTCGTCAGCGCCTACCGCACGATGTTCCTCTCGCGCCGGCTCGACGACAAGGAGATCCAGCTCAAGCGCCAGAACAGGATCTTCTTCCAGATCTCCGGCGCCGGACACGAGGCAGTGCTGACCGCCGCGGGCATGCATCTGCGCGCCGGATACGACTGGTTCTTTCCCTATTATCGCGATCGCGCGTTGATGCTCGAGCTCGGCATGACGCCGAACGAAATGCTTTACTCGGCAGTTGGTGCCGCGAATGATCCGAACTCCGGCGGACGCCAGATGCCCAGCCATTGGGGCCACAAGGCGCTCAACGTGGTGTCGTCGTCATCGCCGACCGGTACACAATTCCTGCAGGCGGTTGGCTGCGCCGAAGCAATTTGGCGCGCTAAGAAGCTCGGCGTCTCCGACGGCTATCAGAGTGATGAGATCGTTTACGTGTCGGCCGGCGACGGCACGACGAGCGAGGGCGAGTTCTGGGAGTCGCTCAACACCGCCTGCAACCTGCAACTGCCGATCATCTACCTGATCGAAGACAACGGGTACGCGATTTCTGTCCCGGTGGAAGTGAACACGGCCGGCGGATCGATTTCCCGACTCGTGAAGGGATTTCCTGGTCTCCTTATCCAGGAAGTCGACGGATGCGATCTCCTCGCATCGTACGACGTCCTCCAGAAAGCAGTCGAACATGTCCGGGCCGGCAACGGCCCGGCTTTCATTCATGCCCAGGTTATCCGGCCTTACTCGCACTCGCTTTCGGACGATGAAGTGCTGTACCGCCCGCCTGAAGAACGCGATGCCGACGCCGCCCGCGATCCCCTCACGACGTATCCGCAGTGGCTGCTGAGAAACGGCCACGCGACGGAGCAGGAACTCGAGCAGGTCCGTGCCGAAGTCGACGCCACCGTGCTGGCAGCCACCGATGACGCACTGTCGCGTGAGCAGCCCGCGGAGGAGACGATCATGTTCGGCGTCTACTCGCCTGACGTCGACCCGACCAGCGAGCAGTTCGATACCGAGGACGATCCTCAGTTCTCAGGGAACGAGACGACGATGGTCGACCTGCTCAACGCCTGCATGAAGGACGAGATGCGGCGTGATCCACGCATTGTCGTATTCGGCGAAGACGTCGCTGACGCCTCACGTCGGCAGCACCTGAACAAGGTCAAGGGAAAGGGCGGTGTCTTCAAGGTCACCTGGGGCCTGCAGAAAGAGTTCGGCGACCACCGCGTCTACAACTCACCGTTGGCCGAGGCGAACATCATCGGTCGCGCCATCGGCATGGCCATTCGGGGTTTCAAGCCGGTCGTGGAGATCCAGTTCTTCGACTACATCTGGCCCGCGTACATGCAGATCAGGAATGAGCTGTCGACAATGCGCTGGCGGTCGAATAACGCCTTCTCGGCGCCGGTGGTGGTCCGCACGACATACGGCGGCTACATCCGCGGCGCCATCTATCACTCGCAGACTGGTGCGTCGTTGTTCACGCACTGTCCGGGTTTGCGGGTCGTCTGTCCGGCTACCGCACTCGACGCGAACGGGCTGCTGCGCACGGCGATCCGTTGCGAGGATCCCGTCATCTTTCTCGAGCACAAGCACTTGTACCGACAGACGTACAACAAGGCGGCGTATCCGGGACCGAACTTCATGATTCCGTTCGGCAAAGCCAAGGTCGTCCGCGAAGGAAGTGACGTGACGATCGTGACGTACGGTGCCACGGTTCAACGCGCTTTCACCGCGGCGAACCAGATGGCCGAAGAAGGGATCTTGGCAGAAGTCATCGACCTCCGTTCGCTTTCGCCGTGGGACGAGGAGCGCGTGTACACGTCGGTAAAAAAGACGAACCGGGTGATTGTCGCGTACGAGGATTCGATCAGCTGGGGTTATGGCGCCGAGATCGCTTCTCGCATCGCCGACGTCTGTTTCCCATGGCTCGACGCACCGGTCAAGCGCGTGGCGTCGCTCGACACGTACGTCGGCTACGCGCCTCGCGTCGAAGACGCGACGCTACCGCAGATCGAGGATTTCAAGCAGGCCATAGCCGAGATCGTGCGGTTCTAGTTTTCGGCACTTTGACCGGAATTGGGGCGGGCTGCCGAAGCAGCCCGCCTTTTGTCATCCGGACGGAAATCCGGCCGAATCCGCAAACCGTTCCCTGTGTGACGGTTAGGCGGGTTCGCACGTCAGGAGGGCGAAAGGCCCCCAAATGGCCTGTCACTTGCAGCGAGGAACGTACCTGGACGTTCCGAACAGCTTTCGCGGGGTCAGCCATGCTGGGAATTACTCAAGACGAAGTGCGCCGACACCCGCGGTGGCGGGAGGAAATGGGTACGCCGATGCATACGAACGTCCAACGGCCGTCGGGATCGCGCCTGCTGGGAATCGTAGCCGTGCTGATTGTCTTTACGGCTTTTCTCGTGGTGCTGATGAACTGAGGTCGTCGACTTCAGAGCGTTTCGAAAGATCCCACGAGCGGACGCGGATTTCCGGGAAATGGGCGCCCAATGGCTTCGCGCGGAGACGCGGCGCCGCGGAGGACCCTGCCAGGAGGGAGGCGTGTTCGGTTGCCTCGGAGCCGTGAAACCGGCGTTAGGGGTTCACGGGATTCCCTCGACAACAGACAGCGGCGTTGACGGACTCTACGGACTTCACGAGCGATGATTTTCTCCGTCAGCTCCGTTTGTGGTCCGTTAGCTCCTTGTGTTGGGTTTTTCAGGTCGTGGATGCGGGTGGGTGAATAGAGGTCGCAGGGCCATCCACGCGCTCCGAAGCTGGAATCACGGCTGCCGTTCGTAGACCACGCGGCCTCCAACGACAGTCATCGTTACGCGGGCATCGCGGATCGACTCCGGAGCGATCGACGTGAGGTCGCGGTCAATGAGTGCCAGGTCGGCCAGCTTTCCGCGCGCCAACGTTCCCTTTCGCGACTCGTCGAACGACGCCCTGGCCGAACCTACGGTGTAAGCCCGCAGCGCGTCCTCGACAGCGATCTTCTGCTCCGGAACCCAACCGTTCGGGTTGCGATCGTCGAGGGTGCGGCGCGTGACGGCGGCGTAGATCCCTTCGAGCGGTGTCGGGGGGGCGACGAACCAGTCACTGCCGAAGGCCAGTGTGGCGCCAGCGTCCAGCAGGGAGCGGAAAGCGTACGTCCCTTTGGCGCGTTCCGGCCCGATGACCTTCTCGGCCCAGCGTCCGTCGTCGATGGCATGGTACGGTTGCATGCTGGCGATCACGCCTAACGCGCCGAAGCGCGGAATGTCGGCCGGCGCAACGTGCTGAGCATGCTCCATCCGGAACCGGCGATCGCGCGGACCGTTCTCGCGGATGACGCGCTCGTAAATGTCGAGCAGCGTCCGGATGGCGTTATCGCCGATCGCATGGATCATGACGTGCAGCCGGGCCTTGTCGGCCCCGGAGGTCCATTGATACAGCTCCTCCGGCGTGGTGACGAACAACCCGCGGTCGTCCGGTGCATCCGTGAACGGCTCGAGCATCGCTGCCGTGTGCGAGCCTAACGAACCGTCGACGAAAGCCTTGAGCGCGCCGATGCGAAGCCATTCGTCGCCGGTGCCCCGGGCCTGCACGGTGTCGCGGAGCTGTTCCCAGGTGGCGAGCGGTACGGCGGCATAGATACGCGTGCGCAATCGTCCCGTGGCATGGGCGCGCTGGAAGATCGCCAGTTCCCACCAGGTGCCCATGTTGTGCACCGATGTCACGCCGTGCGACGCGACGTACGTCATCGCCGTATCGAGGGCGCGATCCTGCAGCACTTCCGGTGCTTCCGGTACGACGCGATCGACCAGCGCCTGTGCGTTGTCCTTGAGGATGCCGGTTGGTTGCCTGCCCGGGCCGCGAACTATGGTGCCGCCTTCGACGTCGCGCGTCGCTGCGGTTACGCCGGCCGCGCTGAGCGCGACGCTATTGGCGAGCGCCATGTGCCCATCGAGTCGGTTCACCCAGACGGGATGGTCAGGGGTCACCGAATCGATCCAGGAACGTTCGGGCAGTACGCCGCCCCAGCGTTCGTGATCCCAGTCGCCGCCCGTAATCCAGGTTCCGGCAGGAACGGTGGCGGCGAATTCGCGGATCCTGCTCACGAATTCCCCGGGTGTCTTTGCGTCGCGCAGCTGCACCGAAGACAACCGGAACCCGCCGGCGACGAAGTGCACGTGTGAGTCGATGAAGCCCGGCGTGACCATTCCGCCCCTGTCGTCCACCACGCGCGTCGCGTTGAGTTTCCGCACTTCGGCGGATGATCCGACGGCGACGATGGTGTCACCGTTGATCGCGATCCCCTCGGCCCATGGGCGGGCGGAGTCGCCGGTCCACACTCTCGCGTTCACAATCGCGAAAGTCGCAGCAGGTGTGGAGGCACTCATGTCACAGGCCGCCAGGAGGGTGAACGCAACGAGGCTCACAACACGGTTCGTGCGCAAACGATCGACCATACGTCTTTCGCAATAGGGACTCACGATGGATGGTGCGTGCTGAGCGCCGCGCCATGCGCGGTATAGTGCCCGGGCGCATCCGATCGTGTAAAGAGCGGTGCATTTGGCGATACATTCACCACATGCCCACCGTCGGAATCCCACGTGGCCTCAGCCGGCTGATCGGCCGGGACGCCGACGTCGACGCGTTGCGAAAGCTGCTCAGTGCGAGCCGGCTGGTTACCCTCACGGGAGCGGGGGGGAGCGGTAAGACGCGGCTGGCCTCCGAGGTGGCGATGGTAGTGGCCGAGCAGTTTCCACACGGCGTTGCCTGGATCGAGCTGGCGCCGTTGGCCGATCCCGACCTTCTGGCCACGCACGTCATCGACGCGCTCGGAATCGAACAGGGCGCGCGTCCGCCGCTGGCGACACTGATCGCTTACCTGCAGGATCGCACGATGCTGCTCGCCTTCGACAATTGCGAGCATCTGGTGCAGGCCTGCGCCGTGCTCGCGGAGCGCCTGCTTCGCGAGTGCCCCGGCCTGCAGATCCTGGCGACGAGCCGCGAAGCGTTAGGCATCGATGGGGAGCGCGCGTGGCTGGTCACGGGCCTGACGCTGCCCGCGCCTGACGCCACGTTGCCGGCCAACCTGCAGGACGTTCCCGCCGTGCGGTTGTTCACGGAGCGCGCGGAAGGTGCGCTCGCCTCATTCCGCCTTACGGACGCCAACGCCGCCGCGGTCGTACAGATCTGCCGCCGGCTCGACGGGCTGCCGCTGGCGATCGAGCTGGCCGCGGCACGCATTCGAACCCTCTCGCCGCACGAACTGGCCAGCCGCCTGGATGATGCGTTCCGCGTACTCACCACCGGCCCGCGCACCGCCGTGCCGCGGCATCGCACCCTGCGCGAAGCCATCGGCTGGAGCTACACCCTGCTCAACGATCGCGAGCGCGCCCTGCTGCAGCGGCTGTCGATCTTTGCTGGAGACTTCACGCTGCACGCGGCGGAATCGGTCGGTGCGGACGTCGACCTCGATGCCGCCGACGTCCTCGACATCCTGGCGGCGCTGGTCGACAAGTCGTTGGTCGTTATGCACGAGGAGGCGGGGACGACCCGGTTCCAGTTGCTGGAAACCATCCGGCAGTACGCCGTCGCCCGGCTTCAGGAGACGGGCCAGTTCCATCGAGTCTGCATGCGGCACGCGAAGACCTATCTCGACCTCGCGGCCGAGGCGGCCCCGCACCTGATCACGCGGGAGCGACCGCCCTGGGTCCAACGGATCTCTCGTGAGCTGGACAACATCCGTATCGCGCTCGCCTGTACACGCGATGACGACGTCGCCGCACACCTGCGTTTCCTGGGGCACCTTGGCTGGTTCTGGTACTCGAGCGGCCACTGGTCGGAGGGTCGCCGGTGGCTCGATGGCGCCATCGCCCTGCCGTCTCCCGAGTCGGCGCGGCACGACCGTGCCCGGGTGCTGCTTGGCGCCGGGGTCCTGGCCTCGCTCCAGGGCGACACGACGGCCGCGGTGCCGTGGGTAGAAGAAAGCGCCGCAATCTTCAGGTCGTTAGGCGATGTGAGCGGCGAGGCGTACTCCCTCGCTTACCAGGGCGTCGCGTGGGGACTCGTCGCCGACGAGCGGAGCGAGCAACCGACACGGAGAGCGCTCGCGACCTTCCGCCAGTCGGGCGACCTGTACGGCCTGCGCCTCTGCCTCGTAGTGCTGGCCACGTATTGCTCCATGAAGCAGCGCGTGGACGAGGCGCTGACGCTGGGCGAGGAGGCTGTCACGGTCGCTCGCGCGTATGGCCTCGACCGCGAACTCGCCATCGCCCTCCAGGTGCTGGCCGGAGTCAAGCTCGTCACTGGCGACGTGACACACGCGGAGGCGTTGTATCGCGAGTGTATCGCCGCGCTCCGTCGTGACCCGTCGGTCTTCTGGACGGCGCGGGCGCTGGGCATGCTGGCGCTCGTCGCGTTTCGCGAGGGAAGCCATAGGCGCGGCGCATATCTCTCCGGCGCCGCCGAGATGGTTCGCGAATCTGTGGGGGCGCGGTTCTTTGGGCACGATCGCACGCAGCTCGAGCCGGCGATGGAGGCGGCCCGTCGCGCGTTAGGCAGCGAGGCGTTCGAGGCGGAGTGGGCGACGGGACGAGTGGCGCACCTGCCGACGCTCATGGCGGAGCTGGCGCGTCCCGTGCCGGCCGTGCCGCGCGACGAGGGACGCCCCGAGACGACGACCGCGTCGCGGAAGACCCCGGCGCTGGAGGTCCGCGCGCTGGGGCCGCTGGAAATCCTCCGCGACGGGGCGCCGCTCCCTGAAACGGCTTGGCGTTATGCACGGCCCCGCGAACTGCTTCTGTACCTGATGTCCCACCCGGATGGACGCACGCGGGAGCAGATCGGCCTGGTCTTCTGGCCCGAGTCGTCGTCGATCCAGGTCAAGAACAACTTCCACGTCATGTTGCATCACGTTCGCAAGTCACTCGGCCGTGCCGATCTCGTGACCTTCGAACGTGAGCGATACCGGATAAACTGGGAGATCGAGGGCGGCGTGTCGTTCGACGCGCGCGCG
>Ga0307408_100003118_pt1 | contig 11424 bp, 7 predicted proteins | sample 322Cmetagenome_FD_202116 | JGI IMG/M metagenome (GOLD analysis project Ga0307408, IMG submission 202116) | Maize rhizosphere microbial communities from greenhouse at UC Davis, California, United States - 322HYB-C-3 | ecosystem: Host-associated > Plants > Roots > Rhizosphere > Soil | place: USA... | reverse complement strand
CTTTGGACCGGGCGTCATCGTGGTGTAGTCGAGATTGATGTACGCCTTGTTGTCGCCGACGAAATACGGCCAGCCGTAGTTCCCGGCGCGCGCCGCGCGGTTGACCTCGTCCTGCCCCGCAGGGCCGCGGTCGGCCGAGTCCACCTGGGCGTCAGGGCCGACGTCGCCCCAGTACAGGACGCCGGTGTGTTTGTCCACCGAGATCCGGTACGGGTTGCGATGGCCCATCGTGTAGATCTCGGGCCGCGTCTTCGGCGTCCCCGGCGGAAAGAGGTTGCCCTCGGGTATCGTATACGAGCCGTCGGGTTCCGGTTGAATGCGGATGACTTTGCCGCGCAGGTCGTTCGTGTTGGCGGACGACTTCTGCGCGTCCCACGGCGAGCGCCCCGGTCGTTCGTCGATCGGCGCGTAGCCGTTGGCGAACGGGTTCGAGTTGTCGCCGGTGGAGAGATAGAGGTTCCCGTGCGCATCGAAGGCAATGGAGCCTCCGGTGTGACAGCACTGATCGCGCTGCGTTGGCACCTCGAGCATCACCTTGGCTGACGACATGTCGATGGAGTCGCCGTGCATCACGTATCGCGCGAGCACGTTCTTCGGCTCCGCCCCAGCCGGCGAGTAGTACATGTAGACGAAGCCGTTCGTCGCGAAGTTGGGATCGATCGCCAGACCGAGCAGACCGTCCTCCGCCTGATCGCCACTACCGTACTTAAGGCTGACGGGGACGAAGCCAATCCGGTTCACCGTCTTGGTCGCCGGTGTGTACAGCTCGATCGCCCCCCGCCGTTCGATGAAGAGCACGCGCTCGTCAGGCAGCACTGCCAGCTCCACCGGCTCTTCCAGCTTTTCGGCGAAGATGACCTTCGTGAAGCGGTTCTCCTCGGGACGCGAGCGCTTGTAGTCGAGCGTCCGCTTGCCCATCGCGTAGCGGATGCCAGCCGTGAGGTGGCGAAGGAAGAGCGGCTCCGAGAACGTCTCGTCCGTGTGTCCCATATTCGTGTACCACGCACGCCCGCCGGAGAACTCGTGGTACCAGCTCATCGGGTGGCGGTCGCCGTTCGTTCCGCCCTCGTAGCTCTTCTCGTCGATGTCGACGACGACGTGCAGGTCCGGCTGAATGTTCCGGAAGTTGTAGAACTCGTCGGTGCGCTCCCACCGCTCCGGGAGTCCCTGCGTCGATGGGTCCGACTTGTCGATGATGCGGAACGTCCCCTTCCGCACGTTCGGATTGTTCGGGTGCCCGTTGAAGTACGCACCGGCGAGCCTGCCGTACCACGGCCACTCGTACTCTGTGTCGGTGGCCGAGTGGATCCCGACGTAGCCGCCACCGGCCTGGATGTAGCGCTCGAACGCCGCCTCCTGCGTCGGGTTGAGCACGTCGCCGGTGGTGCTGAGCCAGACCACCGCGCGGTAGCGCTTGAGGTTCGCGTCGGTGAAGGCGGTCGCGTCTTCCGTCGCGTCGACGATGAATGCGTTGTCCTGGCCGAGCTTCTTGATCGCGGCGATGCCGGGCTCGATGGAGCTGTGTCGGAACCCGGCGGTCCTGGAGAAGACGAGGACGCGGGGGCGCTGGCTCTGCTGCTGCGCGCGGGCGTGGGTCTCCGCCCAGAGCAATGCGGCGACTGAGAGTACGAGAGTACCGATGCGCTTTAGCATGTTTTCTCTCGGGAGGCAACCGGCTAGGTGTACATCTTCGGGAGCCCCGGCGGCAAGGCGTGGGGGGCAGTGAGCGCCCGAGATCGTGGCCTGAGCCTTGAGCGGGTACGGTACCGTTCATCGGCCCACAACGGGGCGACGCCGGGGTTGCAGCCCTCGCCGGCGCCAGTAGCCTGCAGCATGTTGATCGCATGCAATGGGAAAAGCTAGGCAACCACTTCGCGATTCATCAATGATGCCGGGATTTGACCGAAACGCCTTGCAACTCGGCACGAGCCGGCTGCGTCGTATTGTGCTCCTCGTCTGTGCGGTCGGCGCCGCGTGCTCACAGTCGCAACACTACGATCTCGTCATCAACGGCGGCCGAGTGATCGATCCGGAGACAAGACTCGACGCGGTCAGGAGTGTCGGGATCGTTGGCGACCGCGTCGCCCGGGTTTCGGCGCAGCCCCTCAAGGGCACGACGGTGATCGATGCAACGGGACTGGTCGTCAGCCCCGGATTCATCGACTTGCATCAGCACGACCAGAGTCCGGCGGCGTATCGATTGAAGGCGTTGGACGGTGTGACGTCTGCGCTCGAGATGGAGAGCGGCGTACCTGACTTTGCAAAGTTTGTGGCAGTGCGTGAGGGGAAAGCGCTGATCAACTATGGCGCCACCGTGAGCCAGGAGGCGGCGCGCGTGCTCGCCTTTGGCGACACGCTTGCGACAAGCGTGATGGGAGAAGCGGGATCGATTGATGATCCGCCATCGGGGCCAGCGACAAACAACGTAGCCAGCGACGACCAGATTGCGCGTCAGCTCGCGTTCCTCGACAGGGGCCTCGCCGCCGGCGCGTTAGGCGTCGGGATGGGGCTGGAATACACGCCAGGGGCAACGCGGCTCGAGATCATCCGGATCTTCCAGGAGGCCGCCAAATGGCATCGTCCGGTGTTTGTTCACATCCGGAGCGTCGGCGCGCTCGAGCCCGGGTCCAGCGTCGAGTCTGTCGGCGAAATGATCGCAGCGAGCGCGGTCTCCGGCGCGCCGGTTCACATCGTCCACATCAATTCCAGCTGCATCCGATTCGTGCGCGACTGCCTGACGATGATCGAAGGGGCTCGCGCACGAGGGCTCGACATCACCACTGAAGCGTATCCCTATGGCGCGGGGATGACGAGCATCGCGTCGGCGCTGTTCAATCCGGGGTGGAGAGAGCGGCGATCGATTGGCTATGAGGCGATCGAGATTCCTGAAACAGGCGAGCGTTTGACGCAGACGAGGTTCGATGCGCTGCACGCATCGGGCAAGGCGGTGTACGTCCTCATCCACATGAATCCGGACTCGATCGTCGCCATGGCAGCCACATCGCCGCTCACGATGATCGCCAGCGACGGCCTGTCGAGCCACCCTCGTCAGGCCGGGACGTACTCGAGAGTACTTGCTCGTTATGTCCGAGAGGAAAAATCGCTGTCGATGATAGACGCGATCCGCAAGATGTCCCTGCTGCCAGCGCTACGACTGGAAACGGTGACCCCCTCGGCACATCGTAAGGGCCGTCTTCAGGAAGGAGCGGATGCCGACATCGTGGTTTTCGATCCGGCAACAGTGGCAGACAAGGCGACGTACCGTGCCCCGCTTAGCCCAAGCGTCGGCATGAAGCACGTGCTCGTTATGGGAACGCCGGTTGTACGGGACGGTCAGGTCGTCGACGGTGCGACGCCCGGCAAAGCGATCACGGCCGACGTGCCAGCCAAACCATAGATCAGCGCTGGTCGAACGTTAGGGAATAAGTCCGATCCGCTGGATCGGCGGCGACAGCCATTCCACGCCGCGCGCCGTGACCACTGCATTGTCCTCCAGAGGAATCCGCAGCTTCTTCCCCTGCCACTCGGGGATTGGCGTATACGCGAACAGCTCGATCGAGAACAGGTTCGTCGGACGCATCTCGTACGTTAGGCGGCCGGGATTGAAGAACGCCATCGACGGGCCGATCCCATGGCCCCAGTCGCCTACCGAGTGGCACCCGATGATGAACTCGATCGAGCTGTCCGCGCGCACCTCGTTGAATCCGCGCATGGCCGTGAACCCCGCTGCCGCGACTGCCGCGTTCACTTCATTCATCATCGTCTGCGCCAGCTTCCCGGCCTTCGCGGTGCGACGGATTACCTCGCGCACACGAACGGCGTTGTCGAACGCGCGCTGATAGTTCGCCGGCAGCGCCGTCTCGTCCGGTTTGAGCACGTAGGCGATCCGCTTCTGGTCGGTCCACATATTCAGGTAGCCGACGCCGAAGTCGATCATCAGGAGATCACCGCGCTGGATGATCCTGTCGTTCGACGTCGCCTCGATCCCGTTAGGTCCGGTGATGTAGATTGACGGCACCTCGAACGACGACCCGAGGCCTCTGCGCAGTTGCTCGTCCTGAATCCACCAGGCAACGTCTCGCAGAGTCGTTAGGCCCGGCGTGATGATGGCTTTCGACAGAGCCCGCTCCGCGATCTGGCGGCCGATCTCCGTCGCCTCACCGAACGCGACCAGCTCAGACGCCACACGCCGCGAGCTGAAGTCAGAAATCATCTTTTCAGCTGACACGAGCCGCGTAGCGTATTGCGGCCCAACTTCCTTCACAATGTGGTTGTAGAGCGTGTGCGAGAGCCCGTCAGCAAGGCCCATCTCCTCCGACATGTTGAGCCCAATGCGGCGCGGCTTCCGCTCGGCCACAAACGCACCTAACGCGGTGCTCGAGTCGATGTCGTACGCGCCACACGCGTCGCGGTTGTGATCGGTGATCCCAATCGCGGCACGCTCGATCCGATCGCCACCACGATCGGTGAAGATGTAGTACCCGATAGTTCCAACGTAGCCTCGCCCGAGCAGCTCCCAGAGCGGATCGTAGTGGCCTTCCTTCATCGCGACGATCCACATGTCGATCTGGTTCTCGCGCATTGCCTCGGGCAGGATGCGGTCGAACTTCTCACGTCGGATGGTGCAGAGGCGCTCCCACCGGGTTCGCGCTTCCTGCTGAGACTGCGCGCCAGCGTCGCGAGCTGCCAACACGAGGATAGTCGCCGCAAATCCACGCCTCAGGACTACGGGAATAGAAACTGGCATTTTGCTAGTTGTTGACTGGGTAACGGTGCCGTCAGTAGCCCTTCGCCAACCCGTATCCTCGCGGCTCCGTCACGCCGTGCCACTTCCCGTCCTCGCGGTGGATGCTCTGCACGTTGGCGAGCGATCCCCACGGCGACAATTTCACCGCGTGGCCCAGGGGCTTCATGAACGCGGCGGCACTGTCGGCCCACGGCACCTGCTCCACCACGAGGGAATCAGGCACGTCCTGGTGATGGAATTGCGGTGCGGTCATCGCCTCGCCGAGCGACCGGTGATAATCGAAGAGCGACACGATCTGGTGCGCGACCGCCGTGATGATGTACGCCCCGCCCGCCGCGCCGGTCACGAGGAGCGGTGCGCCTGACGAATCCAGCACGATCGTCGGCGTCATGCTCGACAACATGCGCTTGCCCGGGGCAATCGCGTTCGCCTCTCCCTGCACGAGCCCCATCGCGTTCACGGCTCCCACCTTGCCCGTGAAGTCGTCCATCTCGTCGTTGAGGAGGAACTGCCCACCTGGCACGGTGAACGCGGCGCCGTAGCTCTCGTTGAGCGTTGTCGTGACGGCGACGGCGTTCCCGTGTGCGTCGACGACCGAGAAGTGCGTGGTGTGGCGCGGCTCCTTCGGCACCGCACCGCCATTGCCTCCCGACGATGTGGCGCCGATCTGCGCGAGCAATGCCGCCGCCGTGTCAGTGGACATGAAGCTGGCCACGGGAATCTTCACGAACGCCGGATCTCCCAACAGCGTGTTCCGCCGCGCGAACGCGCGCCGCTCGGCTTCCGCCAGCAGGTGGATCGACCGGGGACTCCGCCATCCTAACGAATCGATGTTGCTGCGTTCGAGAATCCCGAGGATCAACGCCAGGGTAAGGCCGCCTGACGAGACGGGAGGCATCGACACGACGGGATGGCCGCGATACGTGAACTCGAGTGGCGTACGCCAGAGCGCCTGGTATCCGGCGAGGTCCTTGTGCGAGATGATCCCGCCGCTCCGCTTCATGGCGCCGACGATCAGATCGGCCGTTTCGCCCTTGTAGAATCCATCTCGGCCACGCTCGGCGATGCGGCGCAGCACGGCCGCCAGCTCCGGTGCGCGCCAGGTATCGCCGACGGGAACGAACTTTCCGTTACGGAGGAACAGCGCGGCACTCGCCGAGTCCTTGGCGAGGCGGTCGGCGCCATTCTCGTCGTCATCGGTGAACGACGTGTCGATGACAAACCCCCGCTCGGCGAGCTCCATGGCTGGGCGCACCAGCTCACTCCACGGCTTCGTCCCGTATTTTCGGTGCGCTTCGTAGAGACCGGCCACCGACCCCGGAACGCCCGCCCCCAGTGCGCCGGTGACGCTGCGGTCGGTCATGTTTCCGGCGGAGTCGAGGTACATGTCGCGCGTGGCCGCGCGCGGGGCCACTTCGCGGAAGTCCAGCGCCACGCTTTTGCCATTGATGCGCGCCACCATGAATCCTCCACCGCCGATGTTCCCGGCGGCGGGGTACGTCACAGCAAGCGTGAGTGCGACGGTAACGGCGGCGTCTACGGCATTGCCGCCGTGTCGCAGCACTTCGAGTCCGGCGTTAGTTGCCAGCGCTGACGCCGACACGACCATGGCCGAATCGGCCGTCGCCACTCTCGCCGGACGTAGCGGGCGTCTTGATGCAGTCGGTGTTGCGCTAGTCGTATCGCCGGACTCGGCCCCCGATCGGGTGCAACCGGAGACGACGGCAAACAGGGCAACGGTGAGCGCGATCGCGTGATGCATGGGTTGAAGATCGGCAGTGCCGGTCGAGTTCACCAGCATTTTCGACGGCGGGATGGCCCGGCGTCAGGAAATGCTACGATGGTGTTCCGTATGGCCTGTGGGTAGGGCGAGGCGTGGCCGCTAGCGGGATCCCACGGCCACGGCCGCGAATAGCGCCTGAAAGCGCTTCGCGATCGCTTCGATGCCAAAATGCTGTTCGATGCGACGCCGCGCCTGATTACCGAGCTCGCGTCGCTTATGCTCGCTGCCCTCGAGAAGGCCCGTGCATGCCGCGGCAAAGGCTTGGCTGTCGCGCGGGGGCACCGCAACGCCCGTCGGGCCGACGAGCAGCGCCGAATCGCCGACGTCCGTGACGACACACGGAACGCCGCACGCCATCGCCTCGCCGACGGTGTTAGGCATGCCTTCGCTGAACGAAGACGAGAGCGCGACGTCGAGCGATGCGGCCAGGCGCGGCATGTCAGCCCGTTCGCCGAGGAGATGCACCGCCCCACCGAGTCCAAGCTCGCGAAGGACCGCGGCGAGCTGCGGCTGTGACGCGACCACGTCGCGCCCAGCGAGCAGCAGATGGGCGCCGGGCACACGCTCTCGCACTGTTGCGAACGCACGCAGCAAGCCCACGTGGTCCTTCATCGGATGCAATCGCGCCACCATGCCCAGCAGCAGCGCATTCTGCGGCAACCCGAGCTCGGCGCGCACCGAGGCGCGCGCGCTATTGTCCGGTGCGAAGCATGCGGTGTCGAACCCGTTGGGAATCACCGTGCTGCGCGCCGACGCATACCCCAGGCGCTCGTGCTGCTTGCGCGCGATGTGCGAGTTGTACACGATCGCGGCGGCGCGTCCCGAGAGCTTGGCGCCGGTTCGGATGAGCCATGCCGTGCTCTGTTTCTCATCGGCGAGATCGTATACCGAGTGCCTGATGTTCCAGATCACCGGCGCGCCGCGGGCGAGCGAGGCGCCGAGCGAGGCGGCGAGGTTGCCGTGATACATCCACCCGACAACGACGTCGGTCGATGTGCGCCCCGCGGTCCGGCGCAACGCAAGCATCGCCGCTGGTAGTCGCGGCACGTGTCGAATCTCGAGCGCCTCCACGGGAATCCCGAGTGCTCTGATGCGCGGACCAACGGTCCCGACGCTCAACAGGCTCACCACGCGCGGGTCCTGCAGCTCGCGTGGCGTGGCGGCGAGGAGCTTGAGGAGCATCGTCTCCGAACCACCCGTCATGAGATGGCTGATCACGTGCGTCGTTCTCACGAGGCGCAACGACGCGACCGCCGGCGACGGTTCGGGATATACGCTCGAGCTCATTGCGACGGTCCGCGCAGCAGGGCACGCGCGCGCAGCACCCCGCGCTCGAGGCTGCGATTCCAGACCCCTCTCGCCGGCATCCGGCGTAGCGCGTCGAAGTCCACGACCATGCGGCGACGCTCACGCAGGAAGCGCTCGATGCGCGCGAAGTACGCGTCCGACGTGTTGTTTGCGTGGATGCACACTGTGATCGCCGCCATTGGAATGGGGCGCGGAAACGCCATCTGGCAAGGAACGAAGCGCAGGCCGGCGCGATCGTACGGGAAGGGCGCGTAACCATCCGTCACGACGCGGAAGCCGGTCTCGCGGAGCGCCTGCAGGGTGTTATCGTCGAAGGAGTGCGAGGGCGCCATCCACACGTCACTGGCGAGTCCCTGTGCTCCGAGCAGCGCGCGACCACGCGCGATCTTATCGCGCTGCTCGGCGAAACGGACTCCGGCGAACTCGCTGTTGCGGCTCACGCCGAGCAGACCCGGATCGCGGTTGACGTAGACGTGCTGGTAGCCGTGCTGCGCGAATGACCAGCCGCGATCGCGCAGTGCGCGCATGATGTCCCAGAAGCTCGCCCGCTGCGGCTCGATCTCGAGCTTCGGATCGTGGTTTTCGGGGACGACGCCGAGCAGCGGCTTCACGCCATGCGCGTCGAACAGGGCGACGAATTGCTCGAAGCGCTGCCAGTTCATGCCGGGAGTGATGTCGTCCATCCGAAAAGCCACAGGCACGCCCGTCTCCTTTACACCAGGACCGGCGCAGCAGCACTGGCGTCCGGCGCGCTGCGGCTCCACGACCACGTCAGTTCCCGAACGCCGTTCCTCACTCCGGGCAGAACGTCGTGCCTCACTCGGAACAGGACACCTCGCCCTGACCTTTTGGACGGCCGTCGGATCATTTTTCCTCCACTACAAGGATCCACGCAGCCGATATTTCGAGCTTTACCTCGTCAACCTGGACGGAGCGGGTCGCGAGCAGGTCAGCACGTTACCCGCAGCTCGCGCAAAGCGCCGACACTACCTGCTCCAGGTTGCGCTGGCGGAGGTAGTCGACAGTCCGTGCCTCAAAGTCGTTAATGGCCGCCGAGTGCGCCAGCCGCGAGGTCCTAAAAGAAGTGCGAAATAGTTAGGCACAGGTACTCTCGGTGGGGGTCCGAAAACCGTGCGTCGGCGCCAGAAGCGGCGGTCGTGATACATCGTCGACCGGCGCTCTCAGCCGTTAGGCGACGGATTTGCCGCCCAACAGGCCGTGCCCGGTCTTGAGAGCAACGCTACGCCAGCGCGCGAACCGATGCCAGGTTCAGCGTGTCCCGCGTCGTGGCGGTCCAGCGCTCATTGTGGATGATTCGCGCGACGATCGCTGACCGAAGCCGCTTCAAGGGCTCGAGTTTCCGCAGCGCAAGGCGCTGGGGATTGTCGGCGGTGATCGCTGCCTGCTCCTCGCTGGGCGCGAGCGGTGCACGGCGAAAGTGCAGGAGCTGCAGATCCCGGTTTACCGTGTCGATTTCGTCGCGGAACACGTACGTCGCCGCGGACGGCCCGGCGAGCATCTCGAGCACCGTGCCCGCGCCGACCGGTACGAGCAGGAACACCGCCCAGTTGCTCGGCAACGGCGCCGCCGGCTGGAGTCCCTCGCGGTCCGGATCGAGCAGCTGCACGAAGCCGATTCGCGGGTCGGCCGTGGCGGCGGTGAGCAGCGTCCGGGCGCACGGCGCCCGCTCCGGCGCGGTGAACCGCTCGATCAGCCCGGTGAAGGCGCGGACCTCGGTCGAACGAAGCCCCCACCCATCGGAGAAGCGAGGGTCACCCGTGAGCTCGCCGAGCAGTTTCCGCTGCGCGTCGCGGCGTTCGATGATCGCCGCCCGGCACGCATCGCGCTGCGGTCCAAGCCGGCCGAAAGTCGGTACGTTCGCCGGCGTCATCAGGGCGATGCCGGGTGGCTCACCCTCCTCTCGAACGCTCGTGATCGCGCCCAGTGGAACCTGCCACGGGTCGTCATCCGCCGGGACGACCGTCACGTGCGTGTCGTACACCTGGAGCTCGGCGGGTTGGACTTCCGGCGCGAGGACGGCACCGTCATAGACCTCCGGCAGGGTGATTCCGTGGGCCAGCATTCCCGCGACTCGCGCCTGGTTGCGGACCCTTCGCAGCTCGTGAGCGAAGGTGTCGAACCGTCGCCCCAGCTGGCGGAGCACGAGTCGGCCTTCCGGCCAGAGGTGCAACTCGAGCCGGTAGTCCGCCACGGTGAGTCGATCGGCGTCCAGCCACGAGACGGTGATCGCGCCCACCGACAGCGCGTCATCACCGATCAGTGCCTCGGCGTCGCCCGACTGCCTAACGTGTCCGGCCTCGTCGAGCAGCTCGAAAGTGGCCGCGGCGCGCCTCGGTTCCGCGACCACGTTAGCTCCCGAACGGCTTCCCGCACTCCGGGCAGAACTTCGGCGAGCCGTCGGCCTCGGCCCCACAGTTGGCACACGTCCGCTTCTGGGCGAGGCTCGTGCCGCAATCCGGACAGAACTTGCCACCCTGTGTCTTGGCCCCGCACTTCGGGCAGAGCGCCGAGACGACCTGCGCGAGGTTGCGCTGGCCGAGATAGTCGACGGTGCGCGCCTTCTCCACGGCTTGCTCGCGAGCGGCCTGCGCCTGCGCGGCGGCGATCTCCTCGTCCATGTCCGGCGCGCACGTCTCGCACAGGCCGGCCTTCTTGTTCCAGCAGATCGGCTCGCAGACCCAGCTCCCGCATCGCGAACACTGCTTGAAGATCGGGCTGATCTCGCGCACCGCCGCGTCGAGCGCTGCGTCGTGCTGCGGGCCGGCGACCTGACTCTGGATCGCGGCCGCAGACTGCGCCGCGCGGCCGAAGATCCCGCCGAAGATCGATGCAGCGACGTTCGCGGCGTTCGCGACGCCGCTCAGAGCGTTGGCCTGGAACGTCGACATGTAGCCGTTCCCGCACTTGCGGCAAAAGAACTGGAACTGGTAGCCGCGCTGGTTCGAGAGGTCGGTGTAGTTGCTCGTGAAGGGAATGCTGGCCATGGGTCCCTCGCTGCCTGACGTCTCGGGGCATCACCGAAACAGGGTGGGACGTGCCGCGGTTCGAACCGACCGGGTCGTAATGGCAGAGTATGTGGTCGCCAGCCGGCAGTGGCTAGACCACGTTACCGGTTGAAAGACCCCGCCGCTTCTTCACGGCCTGCTTGCCCGACGCGGTGGTGATGCGGAACGACTTCACCGACGACGCGCGGCCCGTCATCTACCGCATCCCGCTCGACTCCGGGCGGTGCGCTGCCGTTGCGCCGGTTCGATGAACCGGCCTAACGCGTCAGCTTCCTTTGGCTACCTTTCGCCCGGCCGGCCTGACGCTCGCTACCAGCGCGCCCGGTTTCAGCGTCCAGTACATCGTCAACAGATGCTCCGTCGACTCGAGCTCTGACCGGACCGCTCCAGTCAGCTCTCCCCCGTGCGCGTTGTCCCGTCGAGCTCCGAGCGGCACCGCAACGAGTGTTACGTCGACGAGCTTATTCGCGAAGTAGTCTGGCAGCCGCAAGTGGACCGTCCGGCCTGGTTCTACGTGTCCGAGGAGCCATTCGTCGCTTCCATCGTCAACGTAGACCGCC
>Ga0307408_100003115_pt1 | contig 11429 bp, 7 predicted proteins | sample 322Cmetagenome_FD_202116 | JGI IMG/M metagenome (GOLD analysis project Ga0307408, IMG submission 202116) | Maize rhizosphere microbial communities from greenhouse at UC Davis, California, United States - 322HYB-C-3 | ecosystem: Host-associated > Plants > Roots > Rhizosphere > Soil | place: USA... | reverse complement strand
CGGCATCGACGTATCGCGTCGCCGGTGCAGTGGCACAGCCCACCGCCGTGCTCTTCATCGCGCGTCTCTACGGCGTCGAGCTCACGGCCACGCAGATGCTGTCCGTCGTGCTCACGGTGGTGCCCACGACGTTCAGCGTGCCTGGCATCCCCGCCGGTTCGATCATCGTCATGGTCCCGATTCTCATGGGAGCCGGACTCCCGGCGGAGGGCATCGGCGTGCTGCTCGGAATCGACGCGATCACCGACATGTTCCGCACGGCCGCCAACGTCACGGGCGACATGACCGGCGCCGTGGTGCTCGGACGACGAGAGCGCGCGACGGCTGCCGTCGCGCTGCAACCGGCCGGCGAGCCCGCCCCCTGACCGGCAAATCGCGCCACCCGCCGGCCCACTCGCCGTGAACGATCTCGCGCTCGCAAGCCTGGTGGCGTCGCCGTGGATTCTCGTACCGCTCGCAACGATCTGGCGCATTCGCCATTCGCGTGACCTGTCGCACGACAGCGCGAACGTTTCGCGGGTTGGCCCGCTGGTGTCGGTGGTCGTGCCGGCACGCGACGAGCGCCGCAACATCGCATCGTGCGTGCGGTCGATCCTCGCCGGGCGGTACCAGAACATCGAGGTCGTGGTCGTGGACGATCGGTCGACCGACGGCACAGCCGACGTCGCCCGAGAGATCGCGCGCGGCGACCCACGCCTGACGCTGATCGAGAACCCACCGCTGCCTGACGGATGGTTCGGCAAGCCGTGGGCGTGCGCGACCGGCGCGCGCTCGGCTCGCGGTGACCTCATCTGCTTCACCGATGCGGACGCGCGCCACGGCCCTGACCTGGTGGCCCGCGCCGTGAACGCCATGCACGGGCGTCAGCTGGACATGTTGACCGTGGCGGGGCACCAGGAGCTCGGTGGCTTCTGGGAGCGCGTCGTGCAGCCGCATGTGTTCTGGATGATCGCGTCGCGCTACGGGGGAACGGAGACGGTCAACCGGTCGAAGCGTGCCCGGGACAAGATCGCGAATGGGCAGTGCATCTTCGTCCAGCGGCCGGCGTACGACTCGATCGGCGGGCATGAAGCGGTGCGCGATCAGGTGGCGGAGGACGTGGCGCTGGCACAGCGGCTCTTCGCGGCGGGCAAGCGTACCGAGCTCATTCTCGGCCGCGACGAGCTCACAACGCGCATGTACACCTCGCTGCGCGAGATCATGGCGGGGTGGCGGAAGAACATCTTTGCGGGTGGCCGCGAGGCGATGCCGTGGGGGCGCGTCGGGCAGGCGATATTCCCCGCGCTCCTCCTGTTGTCTCCGCTCCTGACGCTCCTTCCGCCTGTCGCATTGGCGGTCGAGGCGCTTGCTGGCGGACCACGCTGGCTCGTGCTCGCCTCGGCCATCGCGCTCGCGGCCCAGGTGGGGACCTGGGCCGCGGTCTACCGCTGGATGGACGCGCCGGTGCGGTTCGCGCCCCTGTTCCCGTTAGGTTCCGTCATCGTCGCTGTCATCACGATCCAGGCGATCGCGCGGGGATCGCGCGTGGAGTGGAAGGGTCGCGCCTACCTCACGACGTCGCGCGTCCCACGCAGGTCTCAATGAGCTCGCGCTTCACCTGTCGCTGGTCGCCGATCACGTGGTAGAAATCATCGATGTAATCCATAGCGCGGCGTCGATACCCATCGTCGAGCGGCAGTCGCGCGTACAGCGCCTTGATGTCCTGCCGGTGCTCGTTGTACTTCGCGAGAATCGGCGCCAGGTCGTTCGGCGTTAGGCATGGGCCCCGGAACAGGCGGTCCTGAACAGTCGGAATCCCGAGGCGCGGATCCGGCTTCGCATATCGCGCGTAGACCACCCCGGACCAGTCGAAGTCGTAGGGCACGGGCACGTAGCGATCGCCTGTCAGAACGAGCCGGATGTTGTGTAGCGAGTACAGCGACCAGTCCGTGTTGCCGAGGTAGTAGGCGAACACGCTGATCGTGGCCGTCTGTTGCGGATCCATGTCCGCAAAGGTTCCGCCGCGAACGGTGAAGATCCGTCCACCGTTCCGCTTCGCCATGTCGCTTTCATCCTCGATGAGCAACCCGTACTTCGTCGCCGCGTCTTTCTCGTCTCCCACCTGCACGTAGGTCACCTTCGCCAGGCGAGCCTTGTAGCTCCAGTCCGTCATCATGTTCAGCGTCTCGTACGCCGCATACTCGCGCACGGGAATCTCCGCGTATTCCTTGTCGCGCTGGTTGCAGTGCGTGCCGAGCTTCAGGGATTTCTGCCCGGCGAAGGGCGTTCCTTTCATCCCCTTGTCCGGGAAGATCAGCCGAATCGGCGGGAAGTTGCAGACATCGGAGCGCAACCGAAAATGCCCACGCGGGGCGATCTCGATCGGGATCTCCACGGGGGCGCCTGACGAGTCCTTGATCGTCAGCGTCGCCTTCTCTGTCTTGACCTTAAGCGTGTCGCGGCTCTTGAACGTCGCCTTGAAGTCCGCCGTGAGGGTGATCTCGAGCGGCTCGTCCGACCCGAACAAACGCTCGGTCCGTCGCGTCGAGGCTTCCTTCTCTTCGGCCGTCACCGGCGCCGTTTTGTCCTTCTTCGCCTTCTCCTGCTTGCCATCGCCGCCACCCTTGTCTCCCTTCGGCGGGGGCGACTGCGCGAATGACACGGCGCTCACGCACGTGAGCGCGACGAACGTCAGCAATTTGGAGTATCGCATTGGGGGGTTCCTCGAAGGGCGACGACTATTCCTCTTCCATCTCGACGATTTCGACGCCGACCACGTACGGCGCACCCTTTTCGCGCACCGCTTCGGCAATGCTCTGCCGGCTGTAGCCTTTTCGCAGTCGGAGGTCGTACTCGACCGACGTTCCGATCTCGTTGGTCGAGGCCCCGCGATAGCGCCATCGCTTCGCTTCCGTTTCCAGCATCGGGTCGATCGCCGCACGAAGTGATGCCAGATCGGTGGTGAGAATTCGGATCATCGAGTCGAACCGCTGGCCGGGGCCCGCGTTCTCTCCCGTCATATCCGCGCGGCGTTTCCGCAGTCTGTCCTCGAGCGCGTCGAGCTGCGCAGGGGCAAGGGCTTCCAGAACCTCGTGGTCGAGCCGCGCCACGAACTGCGACGTTCGGTTGGCGATCTGCAATGCCCGCTCGAGCTGACGCTTTGCCCGTACGCCTTCCAGCGAGGGCGGCATACGCGCGAAGTCCGTCGTCCAGAGAATGAGCACCGCAGCGTTGAACAGCACCGAGAGCGCTACCGCATACTCGAGCTGCACGCCGCACGCGAGGCCGAGCGCCGTCGACAGAAAGATGAACGTCGCGTCCTTGCTGTCCTCGAGATTCGTGCGGAACCGCACCGCCGCAACGATGCCCGCGAGGCTGAATGCGAGGGCCACGCTGTTCTTCACCAGCACGACGACACCCGCGACGACGACGGGCATGAGTACAAGGGCCTGAACGTCCGACGCGCGGTATCCCTTCCGCTGGCGCGTGAACATGTAGACCCACGCGACGGGCAGCGCGAGCAGAAACGCGCTCAACACCGCGATCACGATGATAATGAGCGGCTCCGTGGACGGCGCGACGACGTTGGAGAACGGCCCTCCGCTCGTGTCGACCTTGAGGCCGGCCGGTGCGCCGTCACGAAATGCGATGAGCGGCGACAGCACCGTCATGATCTCGCCGCGCACCGGTGCGGGGATGATCGCCCATGCCGCTGCGAGGAGCGCGGCAAGCCCCACGTAGTACAGAACGACGCGCGCAACGAGGTTCTGCGCGAAGCCGTCCAAGCCTCCACGGCCGTTGTCAGGCATTCAATAGACTCTCAGTACGTGACGCGACACTGTGCCAGGGTAGGCACAGCGGCGTCGACAGTGGTCGAGAAGACCAGGGGTTCTCGCATTTACAGCGGTACGATCATAATGCGTTGCGCCTCCGCTGGCGACATTTGACTGCGTCCGCATTCGAGCGATGGCAGTCATCGGCACGCCCCGCCGCATCCTGCGCGCGTGCCGACTCTCCGAGCCGCCGCCGTTCTTCTCGCCGCCGCGACTGACGTCGTCTCGCTCGGCGCCATCGCGGCCATTGTCGGCTGCGCTGGGCCGCCGGCATCCCTCGACGCCACGTCGCGAACGGCCCTCGGTATTCCCGACGACTGCCGGCAAGCATGGGTGGCGCGCGGCCCGGGAACGCTCCGCGCCCTGCTGCTCGACATCGGCGGTGCCAGGCCAATGTGGGAGGTCGTCTCGAACCTCGCTCGCCGTTTGTCCACGCGTGCGCCGCATTTGCTCTGGCTCGCCATCGCCTGTCGGGAAGCCACGACCGAGGTCGCGATCGCAGCCTGGTCACCCGGACAATCGGGACCACGGGTGAGCGCCTTGCTCGTCGACCGCACGCAGGTGGTGGACAGCGATGCCGAGACGCTTTGCGCGCTCTCGGCCGCAATGGAGTCGGTAGACGTGCTGACACACACGCGCTGGGTGACCATCCTCGGCCGTGAGGCCGTGACGCGACGCTTCTACCGAACGCTCGAGCAAGTCGTTGGCACCCTCGCCACCAAAGCGCGAGGCAACGCCCCGGCCAACGCTCGCCGAGACATCGCACTCCTCTACGCGTCGCGTCTGCTATTTCTCTCGTTTCTCGAGGCCAAGGAATGGCTCGATGGCGACCGGTCCTTCCTCGCGCGCCGGTACGACGCCTGTTTGAGCGGCCGGGGTGGCTTTCAGCGGCGCGTGCTGCTGCCCCTGTTTTTCGGCACACTCAACACCCCCGTCCGATCACGCGCGCCAACCGCCCGCGCCCTGGGTCGGATTCCGTTTCTCAACGGGGGCTTGTTCTCACGGTCCGCGCTCGAGCGCACGTACGCCGAACTCGAGTTTCGCGACGAGGAGCTTGGCCTCTTCCTTTCGGAGCTGCTTGGGCGATACCGCTTCACGGCTCGTGAGGAGAGTGCCGACTGGTCCGAGGCCGCCGTCGATCCGGAGATGCTGGGTCGCGCGTTCGAGTCGATGATGGCGGCGCACGAACGGCGGAATACGGGCGCGTTCTTCACACCGCACGAGCTCGTCGCGCGCGTGACTGACGAGGCACTGGCGCATGCTCTCGGCCAGTCGCTCGACGACCTCGGGGCTGCAGCGTCCGGGCCTAACGCGGTCGCCCGCTGGAAAGAGCTCGATGCGTTACGCGGAAAGCTCGCTCGGCTTCGTTTGCTCGACCCGACATGCGGGTCGGGGGCGTTTCTCGTCCATGCGCTCGAGCGCATCGCGCGCCTGCTGGGTCTTCTCGGCGACGGACGAACGATGTCGGAGCTGCGCCGGGCAGTGCTGACGCGCTCGATCTTCGGCGTCGACTTGAGCCCGACGGCCGTGTGGCTTTGCCAGCTGCGGCTCTGGCTGAGCGTCGTGATCGACAGTCCGGCCCGCGACCCGGCGCAGGTTACCCCGCTGCCGAACCTGGACCGCAACATCCGGGTCGGCGACGCGCTCGCGGTCGACGGCGCGGTCCACGCCGAAACGACCGGGGCAGCGTGGATCGCACGATTGCGCGCGCGTTATGCGCGGGCGGTGGGCGTTCGCAAGAAAACCCTGTCACGAGCCCTGGATCGTGCCGAGCGCGCCGCCGCGATCGCGCTGCTGGATCGCCGAATCGCTGCGAACGACGCTGCCCGACGCGACATCGTCGTGGCCGCACGCGGCCGCGATCTCTTCGGCGAGCGGTCGTCGGTCTCCAGTGCAGCGCGCACTGCGCTCTCGGAGCTGCGCGCCGAGCGTCGCGCGTTTCGAGCCCGCCGGCGAGCGCTGTTGGCCGGCGCCGCGCTTCCGTTCTCTTTTGCCACGCACTTCGCCGACGTCGCCAGCGCAGGCGGGTTCGATGTGATTGTAGGGAACCCTCCATGGGTGCGAGTGCACCGGATCCCTCGAGGTACGCGCTCCGTGCTGCGCCGAGGCTTCGCGACATATCGCGGCGCTGCGTGGCGGACGGGCGCGGTCGCGTCGCGCGCCGGAATTGGTTTCGCAGCCCAGGTCGACCTTGCGGCGCTCTTCATCGAGCGATCGCTCACGCTGGCTGCGCCGGCAGGGATAGTCGCCCTACTCGTTCCGGCAAAGTTGTGGCGATCGCTGGCCGGTGGCGGGGTTCGCGCTCTGCTCCTGGGCGATCACGAGTTGCTGTCGATCGAGGACTGGTCCGACGCACCCGCGCTCTTCGATGCGGCGGTATATCCGTCGCTGGTCGTCGCGCGGCGGGGAAAGCTGTCCCCATCCGAGCAGCTCCCCGAAACGCGAGTGACGGTACACGCCCAGCGGGTCACGGCTACGTGGGGTATGCACGTGAGCGAGCTCTCGCTCGACGCGTCGGCTGGCGCACCATGGCTGCTGCTGCCGCCGGTCGCGCGTCGCGCGTTCGACGCCCTTCGAGCCGTCGGCACACCGCTCGGTGAATCCCGGTTTGGTCCCCCTCTCCTCGGCGTCAAGTGCGGCTGCAACCGCGCGTTCATCGTCCACCGGCGCGACGACGGCTACTTCGCGGAGGCCGGCAATCCGGTTGACGTAGAATCGGACCTGCTCCGGCCACTGATCCGCGGGGAGCATGTGACGAGATGGCGCGTCGAGCAAAACGGCGACCGCGTGATCTGGACGCATGGACCAAATGGACTGCCGCTCGATCGTCTGCCACCGCGAGCCGAGCGCTGGCTGCGCGGGTGGCGACGGCGTCTGGTCGCCCGATCGGATGCGCGGCATGCCGCGCGGTGGTGGTCGCTGTTTCGGACGGAGGCCGCGACGCCTAACGACGCGCGCGTCGTGTGGGCCGACTTTGGGCGTGCGCCAACCGCAGCCCTCCTCGAGCCCGGTGACTGGGCCGTTCCGCTCAACACGTGCTACGTCGTGCGCTGCGCGAACCGGGACGATGCTGTCGGACTCGTGGCGCTCCTGAATTCGCCGCTTGCTGCTGCCTGGCTTGCCGCCCTCGCGGAGCCAGCCCGAGGCGGATACCGCCGCTACCTGGGTTGGACGGTATCGCTGCTCCCGCTTCCGCGGCCATGGGATCGTGCGCGGCCACACCTCATCGGCCTCGGAGAGCGCGCCTTGCACGGCCAGCCGCCGAGCGACGCCGAGCTGCTCGAAGCCGCCCTTGTCGCCTACGGTCTCCGCCTTTCCACCGTAAGCGCCCTGCTCGATTGGAATATCCGATGAGCCCGTACCGTTGGGCCGACCTCGACGTCGTTCGCGCGCGCATCGCCGCACATCATGGCGTCGATCTTCCAACCGACGCACGGCTCGGGGATATCGTGCTCCGCGACCATCAGCGCGAAGCGGCAGCGCGCCTTCGTCGGGCCATCGATCGGTTTGGTGGCGCCCTCCTCGCCGACGAGGTCGGACTCGGTAAGACCTACACCGCCCTCTCCGTGATGCGTCGCGAGAAGGCGTTGCTGATCGTGGCACCCGCGTCCCTCACCGCGATGTGGCGCGATGCCCTCGAGCGGTCGCGGGTCCATGCCGACATCATCTCGTTCGAAACGCTGAGTCGGCGCGCGCACGCAGGGGACACCCAATGGGACGCGGTCATCATCGACGAAGCCCACCACGCACGTAACCCCGTCACTCGCCGCTATGCGCACCTGGCGTCGCTCACGCGAGCGTCGCACGTGCTCCTGCTGTCCGCAACACCGGTGCACAACACAACGCGCGATCTCGGCGCGGTGCTTTCGCTTTTCCTCGGTTCGCGAGCCGAGCGGCTGAGCGCCGCGGAAATCGCCGCGTGCGTTGTGCGCAGGACGCGCGCTGACGTGCGTGGCGTCAACCTTCCGGGGCGCGCTGCGCCGGTGTGGCGCGATGTTCACGGTTCGCCCGACGTGCTGCAGGCGCTGCTCGACGTTCCGCCACCCTGCCCGCCGCGCGACGGCGGCGACGCCGGTGCGCTGGTGACGCTGTCGCTCGTGAGAGCGTGGGCGTCCAGCGAAGCAGCCCTACGCGCCGCGCTTCGTCGCAGAGTCTCCCGGGCCCAGTCCCTGGGTGACGCGCTGCAAACTGGTCGTTACCCGTCCGGGGCGGAGCTGCGAGCGTGGGTTGTGGGCGACGACGCCACGCAGCTTGCCTTTCCGGAGTTGCTGAGCGACCCGATGAGCGATGACGCGAGCGAGTTGCTGCACTCGGTTCGCGCTCACGCCACCGGAGCCCGCCGCGCACTGGCCGTGCTCTCGACGACCGACGGCGCAATGGACGAGCAGCGGTGTCGCATCCTGCGCGACATAAGGTCACGACACCCGGGTGAACGGATCGTGGTGTTCTCGCAGTTCGCCGACACCGTGCGCGAGGTCTTCGCACGGCTTCGCTCTGACGGCGGCGTTGCCTCGGTCACGGCCAACGGCGCCCTCGTTGCCGGCGGGCCACTCACGCGGTCGCAGGTGCTCAGCAGGTTCGCGCCAGTCGCGTCGTCCAGCCGCGTCCCGTGCCGCGCCGAAGCGATCGAGGTGCTCATCGCCACGGATCTCCTGAGCGAGGGGCTCAATCTGCAGGACGCGTCGGTGATCGTTCATCTCGACCTCCCGTGGACGACCGCTCGCCTAACGCAGCGCCTCGGCCGCATCTGGCGACTCGGATCGGAGCACGCGAGCGTGCACGAGTACGCGATCGCACCGCCAGCCGCCGCCGATCGACTCATGGGCATCGTGCAGGTGTTGACGCGTAAGGCGGGCACTGCGTGGTCGGCGATTGGCGAACCGTTGCTGCCGCTGCTCGCGGGCCGAGTCCAGTCGGATGCGGCTTCCGCCCCGCTTGATCGAGTGCAGGCCGTCGAAGCGCTGAACACCCTGATCCGTTCCTGGTCGGGTTCTTCCCCCGAGCCTCGGCCGTCGACGGACTCGAGCGACGGAGCGTCTCCTACGGACACCACGATCCTGGTGGCGGGTGTTCGAGCGGCGATCGATGGCTGGATCGGGGCCGTCGACGTGAACGGCGAGCGGGAGCTCGTCGCGGCACGAAGTCCGGGCGAAGCCACTGCCGATCCCCGTTGCGTTCTCGACGTCGCGCGCGCCTGCGAGGGTCCCGCGTGCGTGGCAGCACCATCGCGCGTCGAGCGCGTGATTCGAGAGCTCAACGCCTACCTCGACGCCGCGCGTGCTGCGGCTGATGCCGGGGTGGCAGCCGTCGGCTCGCGCGCACGCGCGATTGCCTCATCGCGGATCGCCGCACTTGCCGCCACGGCACCGCCGCACCGGCGACCCGCCATCAGCCAGCTCGCGGTTGCGGCCCGGAGCTCGGTAGCCGCCTCGCGGTCTGCCGGCGCGGAGCGGCTTCTCGCCGCGCTCGTCGCGCCGCGCGTTGGTGACAAGGGGGCCGAGGCCGCCGAGGCGTGGCTTGAACGGGTGATCGAGGTGACCGAGTCGCGCACGCCTAACGCGGACGGCGCAGCGCCCCGGCCGTCCCGCGTGAACGCGCTAATCGTGCTCGTTCAGAACCACCGCGCTTAGCACCGCCGTCCGCCCTGGGCTCGCCCGCACCTGCTGCTGGGGGCTTCCCGCCCTTAGCATTCCACGCATGACTCTGCCCGCGATTCTGTTCGACCTGGACGGCACGCTGATCGACACCATCGAGCTGATCCTGAGCTCCGCGCGACACGCTTTCGAGGAGTGGCCGGTGCGGCCCACCGATGAGGAGTGGGTGCGCGGCATCGGCACGCCTCTCGTTCAGCAGCTCCGCGCGTACGCCGTCAACGACGACGAGGTGGCCCTGCTCCTCGAGCGGTACCGCCGGTACCAGAACGAGCACCACGACCGCCTGACGCGCTGCTACGACGACGTGCCGGACGTCATTGCGGCCCTGGCCGAGCGCGGGCACCAGTTGGCGGTGGTGACGAGCAAGGCCTCGCCCATTGCTCACCAGAGCCTCGAGTTCGTTGGGCTCGACGATTTCTTCCCCGTCGTTGTGGGCTACGACGAAACCACCCGCCACAAGCCAGACCCAGAGCCGGTACGGGTCGCGCTGAGCCGGCTGGGCGTGTCGCCAGACAACGCTGTGTTCGTGGGCGATTCACCGCACGATATCCTGGCCGGCAACGCGGCCGACGTCATGACGATAGCCGTGCTTTGGGGTCCCTTCGACCGTGAAACTCTCGCGGACGCCCGGCCGGATCATTTCATTGGATGCATGGCGGAGTTGCCCGGCGTCCTGGACCGCGCGTTTGGGCACGCGTGACGGGGTTGAGCTCGCGTAATGACACCCGCCGCGGACCGCGCAGGCGGTTCTCTTCAAACCATTTGGGCCATCCCGGTATCTGACCCTACGAGCAACCGAGGATCGGCCGGCGAATGACGGTGGCGACAGTCGACAATCCAGCCCTCACCACCAGCCGATCCGACGCTGACGACGTCGCGCTCGCCGCGAACGGCGACCGCTTGGCGTTCGAGCGCGTCTACCGGACACACGTGAATCGAGTGTTCGCGGTGTGCGCGCGCATGGTAGCCGACCGATCAGTGGCTGAGGAGCTCACGCAGGACGTGTTCGTGCGGGCATGGTCGAAGCTCTCGCTGTACCGCGGTGAGAGCGCGTTCACGACCTGGCTGCACCGGTTGACCGTCAACGTCGTGCTCAACGCACGAAAGAGCGAAGGCCGGAACCGCTCGCGGTTTGGCTCGGAGCCCGACGAGGTCGATACCCTCCCGCATGCGCGAGCCAGCGGGTGGACGCCAGGGATGGCACTCGACCTCGACGCGGCAATCGCGGGACTTCCGCCCGGAGCCCGGCAGGTGTTCGTGCTCCACGACGTCGAGGGATACAAGCACGAGGAGATCGCGGAGATGCTCGGCATCACCGCGGGTGGGAGCAAGGCGCAGCTGCATCGTGCGCGGCTGCTGTTGCGGGAGGCACTGAACCGATGACCATGTACGCCATGGATTGCGCAGCATTCGACGAGCGGCTCGCCGATTACCTCGAGGGTGATCTGGACTCCGCCGCCCGGCGCGAGGTCGAGACCCACGTGGCGTCCTGCGTCCGCTGCGCGGCGCTCCTTCGCGACCTGGAACACATTCGCGCCAGCGCGGCCGAGTTGCCGGAGCTCACCCCGTCCACGGACCTCTGGGGCGGGATCGCGAGCCGCATCGACACGCCCGTGCTTCCACTCACGCGCCCGGCGCCTAACGTCGTGGTGGGTCGGCGGAATTTCGAATGGGTCAGGCGGGCTGCGATCGCGGCGGCGCTCGTTGCCGTCACTGCGGGCGTCACCTACAAGCTGACCGTCGCTCACGGTCCTGGCGCAGCGACATCGAGCATGGCGACCAACCAGCCAAAGTCGCCCGCCTCGAATGTCCCGTCGAACACCGACACCGTGCACCGTAAGCTCATTCCTGCAACGCCCGGCACGACGAACCCGCAGGACACAGAACTAGTGAGGCCTTCGAGGCAGCAGGTCACCGACACGCGCGCAGCGGAGACGTACTCTTTGCGCGAGATCGACCGCCT
>Ga0307408_100003114_pt1 | contig 11433 bp, 4 predicted proteins | sample 322Cmetagenome_FD_202116 | JGI IMG/M metagenome (GOLD analysis project Ga0307408, IMG submission 202116) | Maize rhizosphere microbial communities from greenhouse at UC Davis, California, United States - 322HYB-C-3 | ecosystem: Host-associated > Plants > Roots > Rhizosphere > Soil | place: USA... | reverse complement strand
TCAAAGTCATGCATCGGCTCGTCACCCATGTGCACGAACTCGGGCAGATCGGTCGTGTATTCATCATGCGCCATGATGCACAGGCGTGCGCCGCTCTTCACCATGGCCTCCAGCACGTCAGGCCGCTTGCCGAGCATCAAATCACAGAGAAACGCGGCCTCCTTCAGCGCATACGGATTCACCCTCACGGAGGCGACGATGGGAAAGCCGCGCAGACGCACCGACTGCGTGTAGAAGGCGGGGATGCCTTCTTTGTCCGGTGGATCGAAGCGGAAACCCTGCACGCGAACTTGAGAGGCAATGGTGGCCTCTGACTTGTCATCGCGGCCGATCATCTGAAAGCGATGTCCCGGCGTGGTGGTGAAGATGGTGTCCTTGCCCGGCGCGACGCTGCCATTCGCTACTTTCTCGGTGTCCGACTTCAGCCAGAAGAGATCGATCGTTTGCTTGCTGCCGTTGATGACTTGGAGCTTCGGGCGCTCTTGGGCCGGGGCGGTGGCGGACGAAACGATCGCGGTGAGAACGAGGGCAAGGTGTAGGGACGGTTTCATGGGATCGAATCAGACTAGGGCTACATCCTTCCGGGGATTTTCAGAAGCTCCATCCTATCCAGCGCATGCGGCGAAACGAGCAGCGCTTTCTCGGAAAACGGCAAAGCCCTAAGGGGTATCAACGTTCGATAGACTCGTTCCTGCGCTTTAGTAGAGCTTCACTTCCGAGTTCACCGGCACTTCTTTTTCTGGGCGCGCATGCTTTTCATCGAACACCTGCAGCGCCGAACCCGGCAGCACTGGCACGCTGGCCTCATCCGCCTTCCCAGCATCAAGCGCGAAAGTTTTCTCCACGAAGCGATACATCGCCGCGCGCTTCGATGGTCCGTAGTCGTGTCCCTCATCCGCGAAATGGGCGTTCTCCACGGCATCTTCTTTTCCGAAGAGCGCATAGATCCGCTTTAAGTGCGGCAGCTCCAGCTCCGGCACGTTCTGCGTCCAGTCCTTACCATCGGAGATCACCAGCAGCGGCTTCGGCGCCATCACTGCGGCGATCTCCGCATTATTCGCCACATGATCCGGCCGAACGTGAATCGGCAGGCCGCTTTCACATGCGCAGCCGCCGTAGAACCAAGACGACACCTGGACGCACGGTATCGATACCGAGACGCGTGCATCCACTGCCGCCAGCAGGAAGGCCTGCGTGCCGCCGCCGGACTCGCCGGTGACTCCTACCCGCGTGGCATCCACGCCGGGGAGCGTGAGCATGAAATCGAGCGCACGCATCGAGTTCCACAATTGCAGGCGTAGCTCCTGCCCGCTCACTCCGTGCTTCCATCCCGCGATAGCTGACTCGCCGTAGCCGACCATTTCATAGGCAAAGACAGCACATCCCATCCGCGCCAAGGCACCGCTGCGCTTTTGCATTGTCTCGGTGAAGCGGCCATGGGTCAGCGGATCCTTTGCACCATGACCGTGGGTGCACAGCACTACCGGCATCTTCTCGTGCTTCTCAGGCAGGTAGAGATTCCCGCAGAGGTAGAAGCCCGGCGCGGTCTCGAGCGCTACATTCTCCACGGTATAGCCCGCCTGCTTTTGCTCCGAATGACGGATTGCCGCCGGCGGCATCCGTTCCGGCAGCGGCCACAGCCCGGCACCTTCGAGGATGCCATGCCGGATCGCCGCCGCGCGTTTCTCCCAGCTCTCGCGAGTGCCATACTCCTGCCAGCGTGCGTCCATCTCCACCTTCGCTTGTTCAGGCGTGTGAAAGCGCCCTTGGCGAAGTTCGGGCTCGGCGAATGCGATGACCGGCAGCAAGGCGAGGAGCACGGGTTTCATCCAATCACGCTGGATGAAACCCGCGGACGCGTCGATCAGAACAGCCTCATCCCGATTTTTGGTGCCTTGATCCCTGCTGGCAGCTAGTTCGTCCCAATGCACGCTGCCGGTGGGCGGTGATCCCTCATGATGACCGTGCCGATGACCCTGTCTTCATCCCGCGCCGGTGCCCTGCCACGGTGGCTGCCGGGAGCGTTTTTTGCAGCGTGGACCGCGCTGGCCGCTATGGCCGTGTGGTGGTTCGCCCTGCGCGAGCCGGCGAGCCGCGTGATCTTCGTCGAGATGGGAGCGGGTGGCACGCTGGATGTGCCCGCCTCGCGGCTGCTGATGCACCAGCAGCTTTTGCCGTGGGTGCCGTGGCTACTACTTGCGCCGTACGTGCTGTGGATCGCGTTCCGGTTTCCGCTGTTCGGCATGGCGAAGTGGCGGAATGGGATCGTGCTACTCGTGGCGGGTGCACTCTTCGTGGGATTGAGCGCTGCGTTTCAAGACCGAACGGCACGGCAGCAGCCGATCCTGGCACCGATGCCGGCGGTGGAAACGTGGTTCCCTCCCGGCTTTGACAAGACTCCGGGTGGCGAGTTCGGCATCCCGCTAGCGCGCGAAATCGGCCGCGATCCGCAGATCGAGTTGCCAGAAGCTTTCGGTCTGCCGCCGGAGGTCGATCCGCGAAAGCTGCCTGGGATGATCTTCACTCGCGAGGAGATGAAGCAGCGCATCGAGGCGAGGTGGGCGAAGATTGCCAGCCGCTCGGAGGCAGCGCTTGGCGGTCTGGCCAAATCGCCGGGGAGGTCCGCGTTTTTGTTGGATGCGTTTGCCTTCGGGGCCCTGCTGATGGCGGCTCATACGGGGATCTTCCTGCGCACGGCGCGACGGGAGAATGAGCGCGCGGGATTGCTTGATTCCAGTCACGCGATGGCGCGGGCGCGGGCCTTGCAAGCACAGCTCCAGCCGCACTTCCTCTTTAATACGCTCAATGGAATCGCCATGCTCACCCGGAAGGACCCGGAGCGGGCGGAGGAGATGATCACCTCGCTCAGCGAACTGCTGCGGATCGCGCTCGATGGCGAACGCCAGGCGGAGATCCCCCTGCGCGAGGAGCTGCATTTCATCGACCGCTACCTCGATCTTCAGCGAATGCGCTTCGGCGAGCGACTGAAGGTGGAGCGCGAGATCAGCCGTGACACGCTGGGTCTGCTGGTCCCCGCGCTGCTGGTGCAGCCTCTGGTGGAGAATGCGATCCACCACGGCATCGAACCTCGCGGCCAGGGCGGCTGCGTGCGTATCATCACCGCGGTGGAGGGTGACATGCTGGTCATCCGCATCGAGGACAATGGGGTGGGACTCGGCTCCTCGAAAGGCGGTTCCGGCAGCGGTATCGGGCTCGCAAGCATCCGCGAGCGGCTTGGAGCGCTCTATCCCGGACGGCACGCTTTCCGCTCTGAGGAGCCGCCGGGTGGTGGTGTCCGCATGATCATCGAGCTTCCCGCCCACACTTCCGCCTCATGAAAAAGATCCGCTGTGTGATCGTGGACGATGAAGAGCTGGCCCGTGAGCGGGTCCGTGGCCTGTTAGGCAGCGAGCCGGACGTCGAGATCGCGGGGGAAGCCGCCGATGGGGAGGCTGCCTTGGCCATGTGCGCGGATCTGCGGCCGGAGTTGCTTTTTCTCGATATCCAGATGCCGCGCCTGAGCGGCTTCGACGTGCTGGAAGGCCTGCCCTCCGATCCTGCTCCTGCGGTGATCTTCACCACAGCCTACGATACTCACGCGGTGCGAGCCTTTGAAGTGAGCGCTGTGGACTACTTGCTGAAGCCCTTCAAGGAATCGCGCTTCAAGGAGGCCGTCGGGCGTGCCCGCGAGCGGCTTTCATCGGGTTCCGATGGCGGGCTCGCACAGCTGAAGTCGCATCTGAGCGTGGTGGATGGCGGGCCGCGTGTGCTGGTAAGGTCCCCGGAGCGCATCCTCTTCGTCCGAGCTGCAGAGATCGATCACGTCGAGGCGGCGGGGAACTACCTCGTGCTCCACTGTGGAACCGAACGCCATATCGTTCGCGAGACCATGGCGGCGATGAACGATCGCCTCGAGTCGCACGGATTCATGCGAGTCAGCCGCTCTGCCATCATCAATCTCTCCCGTCTGCGCGAGGTGCAGCCGATGGGGGCGGGGAGCTATTGCGTGATTCTGAAGTCCGGTGCGCGCGTGGACATGACGGCTCCGCTTCGCGATTTGCAGGAGCGACTCGGCGTGAGTTGATCGCGCTGATGGCGCTTTCGTCACGCGGGCGGGCCCCTTCGTCCCATCCGGGTGGAGATCGTCATGGCGGAGGGATATCAGGCGATCGTGAAAAATAGGTTGCCCTCGATCTCCGCAAAAACCCGCTTCACTTCCTCCCCCATCACCCGTCGCTCGCTCCAGTCCCTGGCGACGGCTATCCTCCTCGCCACTCCGCTTCAGGCCGCGAACATCTCGTGGTCCGGCGGTGAAGGCGATTTCAACGCGACCTCGAACTGGACCGGTGGCGTCTTGCCCGGCAGTGGCGACACCGCGATCATCGCGAACAGTGGCATCGTGTGGCTGACTGATGTCCGCACCGTGGGTGCGCTCAATATTCCGGAGGGCAGCTTTGGAATTACTCCCGGCCAGATGCTCACCAGTAACGATGCCTTATCGATCGGCCAACAGGCCGGCGGCCTTGGCAGGTTCGAGTTGGACAATGGCCAGTTCTTCGCCAACGGCTCGATTGCCGTCGGCAGCGGCGGTGGCAATGGCGTCTTCAACTTCTACAATGGCTTCATCAACCGCGTCGGTGCCGGCAGCGTGGTGGTTGGTGAAGGAAACGGGAGCACCGGAGAGTTCACCCAGTCGTCGGGTTTCATGAACTGCATGACCCCGTGGAAGATCGGCAGCGGCACTGGTGCGACAGGAGTCTTCGATTTCAACGGTCGCGCCGCGGCCAATGCTCACGACTGGTTCATCGTCGGTGCGGACGGAGCCAGCGGCACCTTCGAAATCAGCGGCAACGGCTCCTTCAACAAGCTGCCGACGATGCCGGGGACTCATGTCGCGATTGGTCGGGGGAATGGAAGCACCGCGGCCATCCAGCAAAGCGGTGGCTACTTCATCAACATGTCCACGGATACCTATCTCGGTGAAAGTGGCAATGCCACCGCCACCTGGACGCTCGGCGGCACCACCTCGATCGCGGTCTTCTCCTCGCTGATCCTGGGCTATGCGGACGCGGCCAGTGCGACCTTCGAACTCAATGGCGGCACGCTCACCGCGAGCCACATCATGAAGGGCGAGAGCACCGGCACCACCTCCATGGTTTTCAATGGTGGCACGTTCACGCCGCGAGCCGATGATCTCGACCTCCTCAGTGGCATTGACACCGTGAGAATCGAGGATGGCGGCCTGTTCATCGATACCACGGCCCAGGTCAACAGTGGCTTCACGGAACACCAGATCGGCTTCACGGTGGACCTGCTCGATGGCGGCGGTGGCCTGACCAAGCGCGGTGTCGGCTCGCTGACGTGCGCGGGGACTTGCTATTACACCGGGGCGACGATTATCGAAGGCGGCACTCTCTATATCGATGACGAACTGGTGGCATCCGACGTGACTGCCCAGGAAGGCGGCACGATCGCGGGCGCGGGCACGCTTGGCGGATCGGTGACAGCGATGGGGACCGTCGCGCCGGGGCACGGCGTGGGCACGCTCACGGTGGACGAGGATGTCGCGGTGAGTGGCACGCTGGCGATCGAACTCACGCCCGCCTCCGGTGATTTGCTTGTCGTGGATGGTGACTTGAATGTCGAAGGCGCGACCCTGCGGATCGAGCTTCCCGATGGTCCGCCTTTGATCCAACCCTATGTCATCGCGACCTATGGGACACGTAGTGGCGGCGACTTCGCTGCCATCGAGGGCGGTGATGGCTACACCATCGATTACGCCTACGAGGGGAACAAGATTGCGGTCACTCCCAGCGCATCGCCGTATGCCGGTTGGGCATCGGGCTACGAGTGGGCGAATGCAGGCGACGAGCTGTCCGAGGCCGATCCCGATGGCGATGGCTTCGCAAATGCCCTGGAGTTTTTCCTCGATGGCGATCCGCTGGTTGCCGGGACGCCGGTTGGCAAGCCCACCGGGAGCGTTTCGGGTAATCGCTTTCTCTTCACCTTTGAGCGCAGTGCCGGAGCCTCCTCAGTTGAGCCGGTCATCCAATATGGTTCCGGGCTCGACCTTCCTTTCACCGCAGTGGATGGCGAGGATGGCGTCATTATCACTATGGAGACTGGTCCGGACGGTGAGGTGTGGACCGTCAGTTTTCCAATGCCACCGGGCGGCAAGCTCTTCGCCCGCCTCAAGGTGGAGTTCTGATTTCTCATGGCACCCGTTGGAGGACAGGGGAAGGTCGCCACGCACGGGAGCGCGGGGCGGCCTTTTCCACTTTTTCTTTCCTGATAGCGGAGCTCGACTGCCCTTTCGTCATCGCTCGACCTGAAGCTTCAGGAAGCGTCTCGGATGCGCAGGATCGTTGGTGAGTTGGATGTCTCCGATCTGCACGGTGCGCGTGGATCCCGTGCCGGTCTCCTGGATCGTAGCGCCGGTCGGAAGGTTCTGGATGATGTCCGTGAAGGGTAGACCGCCGGCACTGCGGGCGATGGGATGCCAGTCTTCCGACTCGAGGCTCTCACTCGCCAGGATCGTCATCACCACATCGATCGCGGCGGTATTTCGGGTGACGGTAATCGTGAGCCTGCTATCAACGATTGCGGCTTCGGGTGCGGTATCTGCCGAGGATTGGTTCGGGAGGGTGCCGAGTGCGAATTCGATCAGGTTCGACAGGCCATCGCCATCGGGATCTGCCGCATCGGCAGCGTCACCGGTTTCGTCGGTGGTACCGAAGTGCTGCTTGCGCCACGATTCGCTGGCGCTGAGGACGAGCGCGCTTGCTTCACTCGAGTCGTCGCTTTCTCCCAGCGGATTCACGGCGGACACGAGATAGTAATAGGTGGTGCCCACGGTGAGGCCCGTGTCGGTGTAGCCGGTCGTGGTGATTCCGGTGGCGATGGTTTCATAGCCACTGCCGGATTCGGTGGAGCGCTTGATGTTGTAGCTGGCGGCAGATGGCGAGGCGGCCCAATTCAGCACGATCTCCGAAGTTCCGCTGGTCGCGGACAAGGAGGCTGGAATGGCTGGCGGAATGGCCACGGTGGCGGACAGCGTGCCGTCGCTCGCCGAGAGAGCGCAGGCGTAACCGGCAGGGATGGCACCCACGGTGAAGTTCGCCTCGCTGATGCCGGTGGCACCGGTGATGAGCGGATAAGTCCCCGGGCCGACCCCGTCCAAGGCTTTGAGGTTGATGGTAACGATGCCACTCGCAGAAAAGGCGCCTCCGACGGAAACCCGGCTGGAGGTAGTGCCGAGGCTCATCTCCAGCACACTGCCGTCTTGTAGCGACAGCGCGCCAGCCAGCGTGAGCACGCCGCCATTGCCGTTGCCGGGAGCCAGCGTGCCGCCGCTAGCGATGGTGACTGGAGCGCTCACGGTGCCGGTGCCTGCCAGCGTGCCGCCACTGTTGACGACTGCCGCGCCGGTGCCTGTCAAGGTGCCGTTCGCCATCAAGGTACCTCGATTCACGGTGGTGCCGCCGGAGTAGTTGCTAGAGCCGAGTAGGGTGAGGGTTCCGGTCCCGACCTTGGTGAGGGCGAGAACCTTGGTGGTGCCGTTGTTGAGATTGCCGGCAATCGACGTGCTGGTGCCTAGATTGCCCACCTCGAGGGTGGTGGTGCCGGTGGCGCTGTTGCCGCCGCGGATATTGCCGCCGGTGCTGGTAAGCGAACCCATCTTTACGGTGTAGTTGCCACTGAGGGCGAAGATCAGCTCGCCTGCGGTGATCATGTAAGCGGCATCCGGGCTGCCAGAAACGGCCGAGTTGAACTGCGTGTTATTGCTTCCCGCGCTATGGGTGAAAGTGCCGCTGAATCCAGAGTGGTCGCCGGTGAGAACGATGGTGTTGGCGGTGTCGTTGAGGATCGCACCGGAGCCGGACACGGCGCTCGAGCTGGTCAGGTTGTTGCCATTGAAGGTGAGCGTGCCGCCGCTCTGGATGCTGATGGGGCTGCTATTGAGAGCGGTTGGTGTTGCCACCAGCTTGCCCGAACTGACGGTAGTGCCACCGGTGTAGGTGTTCGCTCCGGAAAGCGTCACCGTGCCTTGTCCGGCGACCGTGACCGAACTGGCGACAGGGCCATTGGCAATGACGCCCGTCAATGCGAGGCCCGCAGTGCCCGAGCTGAGAACCAGTTCATTGTTGCCAGACGAGCCGATGATGACGCCGGGATTGTACGTCCAGAGACCACCACCCGCGTTCATCATGCCGTTCACCGTCAGCGTTGCGCCGGAGTTCACGGTGTAGGTGGTTGCGGCAGCGCCTGTGTAGCGCAGGGTCTTCGCCACGCGGCTCACTCCCATGTTCAGGCTGGCACCGGAGACATCGTAGTTGACCGTGTTCGCTCCAGGAGCGGTCCAGAGCGCCGTGGTCAATGGCGTGGCTACGGTGTAGGGCACGACGTTTCCGCCGCTGACGGTGCCAAAGGTGAAGCCGCCTGATCCGCCATTCGCCGCGATGCCCGCGCTTTTCACTGACGCCCACGTTCCGATGATGCCGTCCGTGAGCGGTAGGCTGGCGGTCACGGTGCCGGTGTGAGTGCTCTCGTCTAACAAGAGCGTGGAGCCTGTGCCGCGGGTGAAGCTCCCTCCGAGGGTAAGCGTCCTGCCGGTGGCGACCTTCCAGGATTGTCCGGCACCAAGAGTGAATCCGGATAAGATCGCCAAATCCTGCGTTGCCGCGCTCATGTCGATGCCACCGCTGCCGAGAGTGAGGGTGTTGCCCGCGCCAATGCTGACAGCGCCGGCGGTGTCGCCGATGCTGATTCCATTCCACTTGGGGTCTGAGCCGGGTAGGACGGAATTCGGTCCGGTGAGGCCGGTCCATCTCGCCGTGTCGAAGGCGCTCGGAATCACGTCTCCCACCCAGCTTGATGCTTGGTTGAGGTCGGTCGCGTTGTCCGCCTTGTTGATGGTGGACGGCAGGTGCGGCGTCGCGGAGATCTCCGTCGTTGGAGGGCTCTCGCCATTGGGACTCACCGCGATGACCGCATAGTAGTAGTGCGTGCCATTGGACACCGACCGGTCGTTGTAGCTCGTTCCGGTAACGTCCGTGGCGACGATTTCGTAGGGTCCTCCGGGCTGGGTTGAACGAAGGACATTGTAGGCGACGGCGTCGACGACGGCATTCCAGCTAAGTCCGACTCCGCCGGGCATCACGGATCCCGCAAGGCCTGTCGGAGCTGACGGCGGCAGGGAGCCAGCAGGCACGTAGAACAATTTCAAGCCTGTCGAGTTTTGCTGGAGATAGAAGCTGCCGTGACCCGTGACGGAGTTGCCCGCGGGGTCGGTGCTGACAGAACCCGGGGCGAAGGTGCCCGTCATGCCGGTGCTTGTGAGAACCTGCCAATTGTGGCTCTGCGTCCAGAAGGCATCGGTGAAATCAACGGTGCTGCCCGGGCCATTGAAGACGAGGCTGAGGCCCGCGCCGCTGGAAACACTGACCGCTGCTGCGGTCAGCTTTCCAGAGGTGCCGCTGTTGGCCGCCAAGGACCATCCCAAGCGCGATCCAGTGGCAAAGGTGGTGGCTCCCTTGATGCTTCCGATGCCGGTGAGAGTGCCGCCGTTCGTCACGGTGACGGCGCTGCCGGCTGCCAGCGAACCATTCACTTCAAGCGTGCCGGCGCTGACGGTGGTCGCGCCGGTGTAGGTATTCACGCCGCTCAGCACCAGGGTGCCGGTGCCCGCTTTTGAACGCGCGCCGCTGCCGCTTATCACGCCGCTGAACTCCGTGCGGGCATTGTTGACGATGAAACCCTTCGGCAGGCTGCCGGCATTGGCCGCTCCGGTGAAGAGCAGGTTGCCGGTGCCGCTGAAGGTGGTGTCGGCGCTGACCGTGATCGCATTCGCAATCGTGCGCGTGGTGGTGTCCGAGGATTGGATAGCTCCGCCGCGGAGGTCCAAGGTGCTGGTTCCAAAGGCGGCGTTGTTGCCGATCGCCAACGTGCCGGCGCTCAGCATCGTCGTGCCGGTGTAGGTGTTCGCTGCGGAGAGGGTCCATGTCCCCGTGCCTGCCTTTGTTAGAGAAGTGGTGGTGCCGCCATTGGCAATGACTCCGGAGAATTCACCGGTGCCGCTGGATGATCCCTGCAGGGTCAGCGTCTTCGAGACGCTGGCGATGGCGGCGGTGTCAGAGGTGAACTTCAGCAATCCCGTTCCCGATTGGTCGAGGAGCATGCCGGGCGTGCCGTAGCCTCCTTGGAACGTCAGGACACGATTCGAGGTCTCGCCGGTGCCGGTGTAGATCAGCGTCCCGCCGGAGCCTCCGCCGCCCATGCCGACGCGGGTCATGGTGCCAAGGGTGCTGGCGATCTCGGGCACGCTCACCGAGCCGCCCCCGAAGATCGAAAGGTTGCCTGTCATGGGATTGGTACCGGTGAGCACGAGCGTGCCCGCGCCGGTGACTCGCAACTCCGCGGCGCCGGAGATCGCGCTACTCACGGTCAGAGGGTTCGCTGAGTTGTTCGCCCACGTTTGATCGACTCCCACGGTCACCTGCCCGCTGGTATTGATGACGGTCGGGCCGGCACCGCTGGTTACCTCGATGCCGCTGGCACCCATCGCGAGATTGTGAGTGCCCCCGATGCCAACGGACGATGGGGTCGTGACGGACAGGCTTTCGATGGCGAAGTCAGCGCCCAAGGTGGTGCCGGAAGGGTTGCCAGCACCCGGGGAGAAGCTCACCGCGGTATTCGTGGCAGGCGTCTGTGCGGTATCGGTCGAGCCACCGGCAGCGGTGACCCAGTTGGTGTTGCCGGTGTTGTTCGTGCTCCAGCTGCCGTCCACGTCGCCTTGCCAATGCGCGGCGAATGGCGGCAGGGTATTTGCCATCAGTGCTGCGATCTGATCCGCTCTCATGGCGGAGTCGGCGATCGTGACGTCATCCAGCTTGCCATTGAAAAGCGGGTCGGCAGCCCACTGGCTCTTGCCGAGGTAGTTTTGCATCGTGCCGGACAGGGCTGGATCCGAGAGCGTGCCTTGCACTTGCTGCACGCCATTGAGGTAGATCCTCGCGGTGCTGCCCTGCATGGTGACGGCGACGTGCTGCCAGCTTCCGGAAGGAAGCGCGGAGGTCGCGATGCTGCCGGTGGTTCCGGAGCCATTCCTCAGCCCGACACGCATTTCGCCGCCGACATTCGGCGACAGGAAAAAGAACTGGCTGGTGTCATTGCCGAGATCAAAGATGCGCTGGTTGGCCGCGCCTCCGTCCCAATTGACCCAAGCAGCGAAGGTGAACGCATTGGTGTTCGCGATGGCGGGGGGCAGCTTGACGTGATTGTTAGACCCATTGAGGTCGAGGGCCTGTCCATTCTGGCCGACGGTGTAAGTCGGCACGCCATAGCAGACGCCGCGGTTGTCGTATCCCGAGACGTCCCGAGTATTTCCATCGAGCGTGAGCTGCACCACGCCGCGCTTCACTCCCAGGGGAATAT
>Ga0307408_100003113_pt1 | contig 11433 bp, 6 predicted proteins | sample 322Cmetagenome_FD_202116 | JGI IMG/M metagenome (GOLD analysis project Ga0307408, IMG submission 202116) | Maize rhizosphere microbial communities from greenhouse at UC Davis, California, United States - 322HYB-C-3 | ecosystem: Host-associated > Plants > Roots > Rhizosphere > Soil | place: USA... | reverse complement strand
CGCTCTAGCGGCTCAGCGCACGACATAGCCCACGAAGCGCCAGACCTTGTCCTCGTCCTGCCGCAGCGAGACGAGTTCGCGCTGCGTCTTGCCTTCGGCGAAGGTGGTCACGAAATCGATGTTGATGTAGGCGCCGGCCGGCAGCTTGTCGCCGGCGCCGACGAACTGGCGGGACAGGCCGAGCCAGGTGCGCGAGGCCACGGCACCGAGCGCCGCGCGGCTTCGCTGCAGGCTTGTGACGAAGGCTTCGCGCGTAACCACCCTCTTGGCGGCCGGCGAAGCGCCGTCCCACAGCACTGCGGCCTGGTTGCGGTCCACGGCCTGCGCGATCTGCACGCCAGCCGCCTGCAGGGCGTTGAGGTCCAGCTGTTCCTGGGCGGGCTGGGCCGAAGCCAGCGCGAGCCAGCCCGAGAAAGCCACGGCCGCGGCGATGCGAGAGATGTGTTTCATGATGTTCCTGTGTCCTGTTCCTGTTGTTGTTCAGTCCTTTCGCCGCACCGCGCCGGGCGGAACGCCGTAGCGGGCGCGAAAGCGCCTGGAAAAATGAGCGGGAGAGCTGAAGCCGCAGCGCGCCGAAATCTCGATGATGGTCGCGGTGCCGTGCGGGCCGCCGCGCAGCATGGCGTGGGCGCGCTGGAGCCTGCGCGCCATCAGCTCGGCGCCAAAGCTCGTGCCATCCTGCGCCAGCCGCGCGTGCAAGGTGCGCACCGAGATCCCCATCTGATGCGCGACGCTGGCGGGGCACAGCGCCGGATCGGCGTACTGCTGGTCGATGATCTGCTGCACCCTGCGCCGAAAGAAGCACCTGTGCTTCGTGGCAGCCAGCGACTCGTCGCCGGTGCCCTGCAGCACGGCCTGCAATGTGCCCACGAGGACGTCCGCCACATGGCTGGCTTCGTCGGGCTCCAGGTCGTGGGGCCATGCACTGAGCGTGCGCATCTGGCCGGCCAGCAGCTGAAGCGACGCCCGATGGGGAAGATGCTGCGCAATCAGGCCCTCCACCGCCGGTGCGCGGCTGCCCAGCGCCGTGTAGGGCACGGCCAGGGCGAGCATGCTCACCGGATCGGGATGGTCGAGCCTGTAGTTCCGGCGCCCGTCGATCAGGAACGGTTCGCCCGGCCTCGCGATGATCTCGCGGCCCTGCTGCGATGCCTGAACGTGGCCCGACAAGTACAGGTCCACGAACACGAAGGGCATCTCGCTGCGCGACAGGTCCAGGTCGGTGCACTCGACGTCGTGGCTGGTTGCCACCTGCACCTCGTTGAGTATCAGGTTGTCCATGCTGCGGGTCGTCAGCGTGGCATCGAAGCTCTCGATCCTGGGAATGTGCGGCGTGATCGGCGTCAGCGCATCCTGGCTCGCCGCACGCCAGAATTCGGCGCGCTGGGGCGCGGCAATATGGGACGTGGACCAGCGGTTGTACATCGGCGTTCAGCCCGTCGCGCGTGCCAGGTGCTCAGGCCAGGAAGCGCTGCGCCAGCAGAGCCCAGTAGGCTGCGCCGATCGGCAGGTTGCGGTCGTTGAAGTCGTAGCCGGGGTTGTGCACCATGCAGGCGCCATGGCCATCGTTGACGCCGTCGGCCGTGCCGTCCCCGTTGCCGATCAGCAGGTAGCTGCCCGGCACCTGCTCCAGCATGAAGGCGAAATCCTCGCTGCCGGTGAGCGCACGGGCCTGCAGCTCGACACGGTCCGCGCCCACCAGTTCCAATGCCACCCGCCGTGCAAATTCCGTCTCCGCGGGCGTATTGACCAGCACCGGATAGCTGCGCTGGTAGTCGACGCGCGCGGTCACGCCCAAGCTCTGTGCCTGCCCTTGCGCAAGCTCGGTGATGCGGCGCTCCAGGGTGTCTCGCACACCGCTGTCCAGCGCCCGCACGCTGAGCTTGAGCGTGGCGCTCTGCGCAATCACGTTGTTGGCCGCGCCGGCATGGAATGCGCCGACCGTGATCACCGCCATGTGCAACGGATCGATGTTGCGCGCGACGATGCTTTGCAGCCCCATGACGATGGCCGATCCGGCCACCACCGGGTCCGCCGCGCGGTGCGGCATGGCGCCGTGGCCGCCCGTGCCTTCGAGGGTGATCGTCACGTGGTCCGACGAGGCCATGGCCGCACCGTCGCGCAGCAGCAGCCTGCCCTGCGGATGGCCGGGCATGTTGTGCATGGCAAAGATCGCGTCGCACGGGTACTTGGCGAACAGCCCGTCTTCCATCATCTTCCTCGCCCCGCCCTGGCCTTCCTCAGCGGGCTGGAAGATCAGGTTGAGGGTGCCGTCGAACCGCCCCTGCGTGGCCAGGTGATGCGCCGCCGCGAGCAGCATGGCCGTGTGACCGTCGTGCCCGCAGGCGTGCATGACGCCGGGGCGGGTGCTGGCGTGCGCGAGCCCCGTGGCCTCGGCAATGGGCAGCGCGTCCATGTCGGCACGCAGGCCCAGGCGCTTGCTGCCCGTGCCGCGCCTGAGCTGGCCGACCACGCCGGTGCCGCCAAGGCCGCGCTCCACGGCATAGCCCCACTGGGCGAGACGCTCGGCCACGAGATCGCTGGTGCGGAATTCCTCGAATGCGAGTTCGGGATGGCGATGGATATCGCGCCGCAGGGCGACGAATTCATCGGCGCGGGCCTGCAGGGCCTCCAGTACGGCGCTCACGGATCCGGCTCCTTGCCTACTGCGGCTGCAGGTTGATGGCCTTGGCGATCGCCCGGAAGCGTGCGGTCTCGGCCGCGTAGGCGTTGCCGGCTTCCGCGAGGCTCGTCGGCTGCGCCAGCAGCATGTTCTGCGCCTCAAGCTGGCTGCGCACGGCCGGCTCGACCAACGCCGCACCCAGTGCCTTGTTCAAGTGCTGCACCACCTCGTCCGGCGTCTCCTTCCTGACGAAGTAGCCAGTCCAGGTCGAGAAATTGAAACCCTTGAGCAGCTTGCCTTCATTCACCGTGGGAATGCTCTTGAGCGCCGGCAGCTCGGTGCGGGTCGCGTTGATGCTGGCGATGATCTTGATCCGCCCCTGCTCGGCCAGCGCGATCTGCTGCTGCGACACCGGAAGCATGACGAAGTCGAGTTGGCCGCCCCCGAGGTCCTGCAGCAGCGGTGCACCGCCCTTGTAGGGCACGTGGACCATCGTGGCGCCAAGGGTCTGCGCCATGTGCTCGCCCAGCACGTGGTAGAGCGAGCCGACGCCCACGCTGCCATAGGTCAGCGGCCGGGTCCTGGAGACGCTGCGCGCGAGCGTGGCCAGTTCGTCGGCCGTGTTGGCGGGAAGGTCCTTGCGGGCCAGGATCACCATCGGCGCCACGCCGATCATCTGCACCAGGCGGAAGTCCTCGCTCTTGAACCTGACGGCGGCATTGGCCAGCGGCGAAAGAATCAACTCGTTGGGCGAGCCCTGGAACAGGTAGTAGCCATCCGCCGATGCCCCCGCCACTTTCTGTGCCGCGATCGCGCCGCTCACGCCGCCCAGGTTTTCGACCGGCACCGGCTGGCCCAACTGCTTCGAAAGCGGGTTGTTCACAAGGCGCGCGATGGTGTCGGAGAGACCGCCCGCTGGGTAGGGAACCATCATCACGACCGGCTTCGACGGGAAAGGAGGGTCCGCCGCCATGGCGCCACCCGCCAGCAGCAACAGGCCAGCCAGCAGGGTTGCGGCTTTTTTCAGGAATTCAGAGGGGATCACGGCGCTTCTCGTGGGACAGTGGATGGGGACCGATGGCAGGGCGCAAATGTAGGAATGCGCCTACTATTTGTCTAATGCATAATTTTTCTTGATATAAGAAGAAAGACTCATGCAAGGGAGCAGAGAGGCCATGAACCTCAGACAGTTGGAGCACTTGCTGGCCGTTGCTGAAACCGGCTCGTTCAGTCGCGCCGCGGAGCAACTGCACCTGACGCAATCGGCCCTGAGCCGCAGCATCCGCATGCTCGAAGACGATCTGGACGCGCGCCTGATCGATCGCATGGGCAAGCGCAACGAACTCACGCCCTTGGGCGAGGCCGTGGCAGCGCGCGCCAGGCGCCTGGTGTTCGAGGCCGCTGAACTTCGACGCAACGCCGAGCTGCTCAAGAAGGGCAATGCCGGCGAGATCCGCGTCGGGCTGGGTTCGGGCCCCGGCGCCATGCTCATGACGCCGTTTCTGATTCACATCGCGCAGCACCACCCTGAGGTACGCGTGCATGTCGCGCGCGGCTCCATCGAAGTGCAGCTGCTTCAGCTGCGCCAGCGCACGCTCGATGCGTTGGTGATCGACACGCGCGGCCTTGTGCCTGCACCCGATCTGCGCATCGAGCGAGTGAGCGAAATGCGGGCAGGCTTTGTCTGCAGGCGCGGCCATCCGTTGCTGGCGGCCGCGAAGAAGAAAAACAAAAAGGGCGTGTCGTTCGACGACGTGCTTCGCTACCCACTGGCCTCGACGCCGCTGGTCGAAGAAGTGACGCAGATCCTCATTCAGCATTTCGGCCCTCGGGCCAATCCGCAGCAGGCCGTGAGCCTGCGCTGCGAAGAGATCGCGAGCCTGATCGAAACGGTGCGGGTATCGGACGCGATTTTTCTTGGCATCGTGACCGCGGCGCGCAGCGGCCTCGAGACCGGCGAGCTGGTCGAGCTGGTGACGACGCCGCCGCTCCTGAGCGGCACGCGCTTTGCCATCGTGACCCTTGTCGGCCGCACCGAGGCGCCGTCGATGGCCTTGTTTCGAGAGTTCGTGGCTGAACGCCTGCACGACTGAAGCGCTTTCTTCTTACTGCCCGGGGCAGCTTGCCGGCTGCCAGTGGAACGACTGCGCCTTGTGCCTGCTGTCGAAGATCACCTTGTACTGGCAGGTGATGAAAGCGGGGCCCTGCCCGGTACGCAGATTGAAGACGTAGTCCCACTCGCGCACATCCACCAGGCCTTCGCTGAAATGCGGCTTGCCGAGCAGGTCTTGCAACTGGTCCTTGCTCATGCCCGGTGCCACCTGATGCAGATTGGACAGATTGGGAAACGTGCCCTCCTTTTGCCAGGCGTCTTTCTGGATGTCCGGGAAGACCGGCTCGCTCACGCGGCCGTCATCCGTCAATCCCTTGCTCACCCAGGCGGTACCGCAACCCTGAAGCCCCGTCAGCACGCCCGCGACAGCAAGAGCCAACACCTGTTCTTGTATTTTTTTCATGGTTCTCTTTGTGTTGTTGTTGCTGCTTACCAGTGGAACCCTGCGCCCACCGCCACGCCGACCTTGCCGCGCGTGTTGGCCGAACCGTTGAACTTGACCACCCAGCGGCCGTTGTCCGAGAGCTTGGAGACGCCGATGGCGATGGCCGTCTGCCCCTGATAGCTCGCAACGCCGGCGGACATCATGCTTTTGCCCGGAATGGAAGCCTGCGGCATGCTGGCCATGGCCATTGCGCCTGCGGAGCCTGCATTCGCATCCTTCTCGACGTTGTCGATACGCTGGTTGACTGCGTTGAACGCCTTGTTGACATTCGCCATCGCGCCATTCAGCTGGTTGACGTTGACGGCATCCGTGCCGGCGCTACCTGCGGCCACGTTGGTGAGCTGGCGTTCATTGCCTTCGCTGCCCACCGACACTTCACCCGCGGAGTTCTGCGGCACGCTCAGCCCCGCGGCGGCGTAGCCCGTCTGGGCGCCGCGCACGGCCACAGAACCCGCACCCAGCGCCACGCTGTTGGACATGCTCGCGCTCGCGCCCTGCCCCAGCGCCGTGGACGACATGCCGCTGGACACGGCACCGTTGCCCACCGCCACCGCATTGGCACCGCTGGCGATGGCTTCGTTGCCGCTGGCCATCGAATTCGCGCCCGACGCGCGGGCCCCCGAGCCGGTGGCCAGCGACTCGCTGCCCGAGGCCTGGGGCGCCACGTAGTGGGCGGTGTTGCCCGTCGTCCACCTGTTCGACGCCGCCGCCGCAACCCCCTGGAGCTGGGCCACGTTCACGGCGTCGCTGTCCTGCGTGCCCGCGGCCACGCCCGTGATCTGGCGGAACTGGCCATTGGCGGCATCGCCCACGCTCACCGCCCCGCTGGTGCTGGTGGTCGCCTCGATCGCCCGTGCCTGCTCGGCGGTGGCCGAACCTGGCACATAGCCCTTGATGCCCGCCGCAGTGGAAGCCACGGAGCCCTCGCCCAGTGCGACGCCGCCCTCGACCCTGACACTGGTGTTGGAGCCCAGTGCCGTGCCGTTGGCGGCTGCCACTTCGGCATTGATGCCCATGGCGACCCCCTGCGTAGCGGCAGCCGTCGTCCTGGCGCCGGAACCCACCGCCACGGATGCCCTGCCATCGGCCGTGGCATCGGGCATGGACGCATCGCCCACGTTGTGGCGGAAGTAGCGGATGCCGCCGCCGTTGTTGATGGTGTTGACGGTGTTCTCGACGTTGGTCACCCGGCCGTCGAGTGCCGACACGTCGCCCCGGATGGTCGTGATGTCGCTTTGCATCGCCGTCACGCTGCTTTCGACGTTGTTCACGCGGCCGCCCAGGCTCGCCACGTTCTGGTTGGTCGTGTTCAGCTGGCCCCTGTTCACCGCGTCGCCGGGGTTCGTGCCCGCGCCCACGTTGGTGATGACGTTGCCGCCCATGTTCACCGTCGTGTTGCTGGTCAGGGTCAGGCCGCCGCTGATGGTGGCGCCGCCGCTGAGCACGGTCGGTCCCATCACGTTCAGGGCGCCGCCGATGGTGGCGTTGTTGCTCACCGTCAGGTCGTTCGTGGTCACGCTGCTGAACGTCGGTGCATCCACCACGCCCACCTGGAGCCGGTTGGTCGCCGGGTCGTACTCGACCGTGGTGTTGCTGCCGTTCACCACGTTCACCGTGTCGCCAGGTGCGATGTTGTCCGTCGCGCCGCCGTTGGCCTGAACGTTCCAGCCCTTGCCGGCCACCGTACCAACCTGGTTGAGCTGGTTCAGGTTGATGGCATCGGTGCCGTTGACCGCATTGCCTACATTGGTGATGGTGTTGCCGCCCATGTTCACCGTGGTGCCGCTGGCTACCGTCAGGCTGTTGCCGATGGTGGTGCCGCCGCTGAGGGTGGCCGGGCCCGAGACGTTGAGGGTGTTGAGGCTGGTTGCACCCGTGGCGGTGAGATTGTTGGTGGTGGTCATGCCTGCCACGTTCAGGTCACCGCCGATGCTGGCACCACCGGTGGTGCTCAGGCTGCCGAACACCGGCGCATCGGCCATCTGCAGGTTGATCGCGCCCGTCGTCGGGTCGGTCACCGTCTTGAGGTTGGCGCCCGAGTAGCTGCCAGCCGTGGTCGCTCCGCCATTGATCGCCAGTGTCTGGCCCAGGTCGCGATGAACGTTGCCGGCGCTGTTGTCATTGCCGGTGAAGTTCAGGCCGCTCGTGGTCACGCCAGAGAGCGCCGTGTTCACCTGGCCCACGTTGGCCGCGTCGGTGGCCGCGGTGCCCGTGCCGACGTTGGTGATGACATTGCCGCCCATGTTCACCGTGGTGCCGCCAGCCACCGTCAGGCTGTTGCTGATGGTAGTGCCGCCGCTGAGCGTCGTGGGGCCGCCGAGAGTGCTCGCGCCCGCCACGTTGAGCGTATTCAGGTGGGTCGCGCCGGTAGCCGTCAGGTTGTTGGTGGTGGTCGTGCCCGCCACGCTCAAGTCGCCGCCGATGCTGGCGCCGCCCGTGGTGCTCAGGCTGTTGAACACCGGCGCATCAGCCATCTGCAGATTGATTGCACCCGTCGCCGGATCGGTCACGGTCTTGAGGTTGGCGCCCGAGTAGCTGCCAGCCGTGGTCGCTCCGCCATTGATCGCCAGTGTCTGGCCCAGGTCGCGATGAACATTTCCAGCCGTGGCGTCATTGCCGGTGAAGTTCAGGCCGCTCGTGGTCGCGCCAGCAACCGCAGTGTTCAACTGGCCCACGTTGGCCGCGTCGGTGGCCGCGGTGCCCGTGCCCACGTTGGTGATGACGTTGCCGCCCATGTTCACCGTGGTGCCCGGGCTCACTGTCAAGCTGCTGCTGATGGTGGTGCCGCCGCTGAGGATGGTCGTGCCAGTGGCGGTCAGGTTGTTGGTGGAGGTCGTGCCCGCCACGCTCAGGTCGCCGCCGATGCTGGCACCGCCCGTGGTGCTGAGGCTGCTGAACGTCGGAGCATCTACGACGCCCACCTTGAGCCGGTTGGTCAGCGGGTCGTATTCGACGGTGGTGTTGCTGCCATTGACCACGTTCATCGTGTCGCCAGGCGCGATGTTGTCCGGCGCGCCGCCATTGGCCTGCACGTTCCAGCCCCTTCCGGCAACCGTGCCGATCTGATTGAGCTGGTTCAGGTTCACGGCATCGGTGCCATTGACCGCATCACCCACGTTGCTGACCACGTTGCCGCCCATGTTCACCGTGGTGCCGCCAGTCACCGTCAGGCTGTTGCTGATCGTGGTGCCGCCGCTGAGGGTGGCGGGACCGCTGATGGTGGTCGGGCCGCTGAGCGTTGTCGCTCCGACGGCTACCAGGTTGTTGGTGGAGGTCGTTCCCGCCACGTTCAGATCACCGCCGATGCTGGCACCACCGGTGGTGCTCAGGCTGCTGAACACTGGCGCATCGGCCATCTGCAGGTTGATCGCGCCCGTCGCCGGGTCGGTCACCGTCTTGAGGTTGGCGCCCGAGTAGCTGCCAGCCGTGATCGCCCCGCCATTGATCGCCAGTATCTGGCCCAGGTCGCGATGGACGTTGCCGGCCGTGGCGTCGTTGCCGGTGAAGTTCAGGCCGCTCGTGGTCAGGCCGGCCACCGCGTTGTTCACCTGGCCCACGTTGGCCGCGTCGGTCGGGGCCGTGCCCGCGCCCACGTTGGTGATGACATTGCCGCCCATGTCCACCGTGGTGCCGCCGGTCACCGTCAGACTGTTGCTGATGGTAGTGCCGCCGCTGAGGTTGGTGGGGCCGCCGAGACTGGTCGTGCCGGTGGCCGTGAGATTGTTTGTGGTGGTCGTGCCCGCCACGCTCAGGTCGCCGCCGATGCTGGCGCCGCCGGTGGTGCTCAGGCTGCTGAACACCGGCGCTTCAGCCATCTGCAGGTTGATCGCGCCCGAAATCGGGTCGGTCACGGTCTTGAGGTTGGCGCCGGAGTAGGTGCCTCCTGTGGTTGCCGCGCCGTTGATCGCGAGTGTCTGACCCAGGTTGCGGTGGACGTCGCCGGCGGTGGCATCGTTGGCGGTAAAGTTCAAGCCACTGGTGGTCGCGCCGGACACTGCAGTGTTCACTTGGTTCAAGTTGGCCGCATCGGTGCCGCTCACGCCGGCAGCCACGTTGGCGATGGTGTTGCCACCCATGTCCACCGTGGCGCCGGGACTCACCATCAAGCTGTTGCTGATGGTGGCGCCGCCGCTGAGGATGGTTGCACCACTCACGTTGAGGGTATTCAGGCTGGTCGCGCCAGTGGCCGTGAGATTGTTGGTGGCAGTCGTTCCTGCCACACTCAGGTCGCCTCCGATGCTGGCGCCGCCGGTGGTGCTCAGGCTGCCGAACACCGGTGCGTCGGCCATCTGCAGATTGATCGCACCCGTCGTCGGGTCGGTCACAGTCTTGAGGTTGGCGCCCGAATAACTCCCAGCCGTGGTCGCCCCCCCATTGATCGCCAGCGTCTGCCCCAGGTCGCGGTGGACGTCACCGGCACTGTTGTCGTTGCCGGTGAAGTTCAGACCGCTCGTGGTCAGGCCGGAGACCGCGTTGTTCACCTGGCCCACGTTGGCCGCATCGGTAACAGCGGTGCCTGCGCCTACATTGGTGATGACGTTGCCGCCCATGTTCACGGTCGTGCCCGGGCTCACCGTCAAGGTGTTGCTGATGGTCGTGCCGCCGCCGAGGACGCTCGCCCCCGTCACGTTGAGTGTGTTCAGGCTGGTCGTGCCGGCGGCCGTGAGATTGTTGGTGGTGATCGTCCCCGCCACGTTCAGGTCGCCGCCGATGCTGGCGCCACCCGTAGTGCTCAGGCTCGTGAACGCTGGTGCGTCGGCCATCTGCAGGTTGATCGCGCCGGTCGTCGGATCGGTCACGGTCTTGAGGTTGGATCCCGAATAGGTGCCGGCCGTGCTTGCGCCGCCGCTGATGGCCAGCGTCTCGCCCAAATTGCGGTGGACGTCGCCGGCGGTCGAATCGTTGCCGGTGAAGTTCAGGCCACTCGTCGTTGCACCCGACACCGCTGTGTTCACCTGGTTCAGGTTCACGGCGTCGGTACCGTTGACTGCATTGCCCACGTTGGCGATCGCATTGCCGCCCATATCCACGGTCGTTCCGCCGGCGAGCGTCAAGCTGTTGCTGACGGTGGTGCCACCGCTGAGGGAGGTGGGTCCGCTGATGTTGGCGGGGCCGCTGAGACTGGTCGTGCCGGTCACACTGAGGTTGTTGGTGGTGGTCGTTCCCGCCACACTCAAGCTGCCGCCGATGCTGGCACCACCGCTGGTGCTCAGACTGCTGAACACCGGCGCATCAGCCATCTGCAGATTGATCGCACCGGTCGTCGGGTCGGTCACGGTCTTCAGGTTAGCACCCGAGTAACTGCCCCCCGTGCTCGCACCACCATTGATGGCCAACATCTGGCCCAGGTCGCGGTGAACATCCCCGGCACTGTTGTCGTTGCCGGTGAAGTTCAGACCGCTCGCGGTCAGGCCGGATACGGCGGTGTTCACCTGATTCACATTGGCCGCATCGGTGCCGTTCACCCCGGCAGCCATGTTGGTGATGGTGTTTCCGCCCATGTTCACCGTGGTGCCGCCGGCCACCGTCAGACTGTTGCTGATGGTGGTGCCGCCGCTGAGGTTGGTCGTTCCGGTGGCCGTGAGATTGCTGGTGGTGGTCGTGCCCGCCACACTCAGGCTGCCGCCGATGTTTGCGCCACCCGTAGTGCTCAGACTGCTGAACACCGGCGCATCAGCCATCTGCAGATGGATCGCGCCCGAAATCGGGTCGGTCACGGTCTTGAGGTTGCTACCGGAGTAGGTGCCTCCTGTGGTTGCGCCGCCATTGATCGCGAGTGTCTGACCCAGGTTGCGGTGAACATCGCCGGCCGTAGCGTCGTTAGCGGTGAAGTTCAAGCCGCTCGTGGTCACACTGGAGACCGCGTTGTTCACCTGGCCCACGTTGGCCGCATCGGTGGACGCGGTGCCCGCGCCTACGTTGGTCATGACGTTGCCGCCCATGTCCACTGCTGTGCCACCGGTCACCGTCAGGCTGTTGCTGATGGTGGTGCCGCCGCTGAGGTTGGTGGGTCCGCCGAGACTGGTCGTGCCGGTGGCCGTGAGATTGTTGGTGGTGGTCGTGCCCGCCACGCTCAAATTGCCGCCAATGGTGGCACCGCCGGTGGTGCTCAGGCTCGTGAATGCTGGTGCGTCAGCCATCTGCAGGTTGATCGCGCCCGTCGCCGGGTCGGTCACGGTCTTGAGGTTGGCGCCCGAGTAGCTGCCAGCCGTGGTCGCGCCGCCATTGATCGCCAGCGTCTGGCCCAGGTCG
>Ga0307408_100003112_pt1 | contig 11435 bp, 11 predicted proteins | sample 322Cmetagenome_FD_202116 | JGI IMG/M metagenome (GOLD analysis project Ga0307408, IMG submission 202116) | Maize rhizosphere microbial communities from greenhouse at UC Davis, California, United States - 322HYB-C-3 | ecosystem: Host-associated > Plants > Roots > Rhizosphere > Soil | place... | reverse complement strand
AGCAAGGTAAAAGGGAGCGCTAAATCTAGCTTTACAGAGATTACTCTTCTAATTATTTAGGCATTATTCTTAGCCGTTCTTTGAAAGGCTCGACTTAGGTTAAAAGGCATATAAAAATGCCAACAGTATTTCTACTGCTGGCAAACCTAAACCTTATCACAATTGATGTGAGCCTCAAAGTTATGAGATATCGAAATAACCACAATAGTTGTTACGATTCTTTAACATTTTTTAACGATTAATATTAATTGCAAAAAAAGAAGGAGAACTTCTTTTTGGATGATACAGGACGATACACTATGCGTATTATCACCTCACCCTATCCCTCCTCTCAAGGAGATACTGTGCACACAAGTTTTCGGTATTTAGGCGATTTGCAGAAGGGCATTCGAAATAGGCAGAAAACGCTGATTCGGAGGCGGTGCCTTGCGAAGTGCCTGGATAGAAATTCACTTGTCAGCGGGACTTGTGTATGAGGAAGGTGCATTGTCGGGTTTAGCCTCGAAGAAAGGGGAAAGCAAAGTGCTTATTGTGAATTGTTTAACAAATTAAAAATAATCGAACTTAACTTAATAGTATTGGCCTCTTGAAAAGGAACGGCCATCTTAAGCCACCATCAACCTTTATCTCTTAAATAAAGCCAATACTTTATTCGTTCCGGTTACAGCCATTACCACCATTAATCCTGCAATTATTCCGATAGCAAGTTCATTGATCATAGAAGGAATATGGTGAGGTAGCGAATGGTGCAGGTAGTCGATATTATGTACAAAGATGCCACCGGAAACCAATAATAAAGCAATAGTACCTACAACAGCTAAGATCCGGATAATGACAGGGAGCGATTTAACCAGTAAGGAACCGAGCAGCGATAAAACCCCTTTATTATTGGAGTGTTTAATAAGCTTAAAGCCGGTATCATCCATCCTAACAATAAGGGCTACGATGCCATATACTCCAATTGTTGCCAGTATGGCTACCGCAGCAACGGTTATGATCTGTGTTGTTAAAGTTTTTTCAACAACGCTACCTAACGCGATAATTACAATTTCTACAGACAGTATGAAATCCGTAGTTATTGCAGATTTAATTTTTGCTTCCTCGGCAGCATTCTCATTTTGTTTTACCTCTTCAATCACTTCATGCCCGGTTTTGGAACGATGAAAAAAGAACTCAATTATTTTTTCCACGCCCTCATAAGCCAGATAAGCCCCACCCAGAATTAAAGCGATTTTAATAGCAGCGGGAAAAAATGCATTCAGTAATAAGGCAATGGGAACAATAATTAGTTTATTTATCAAAGAACCTTTTGTAATTGCCCACAGTACGGGCAATTCCCGTGAAGACAGAAAACCAGTTGCTTTCTCAGCGTTTACAGCCAGGTCGTCGCCCAAAATGCCTGCCGTTTTCCGTGTTGCTACCTTTGCTGCCACTGAAACATCGTCCATTAAAGCAGCTATATCGTCCAAAATTGCAAAGAAACCTGATGCCATATAGTATTAAAAAGGGCAATTTTACGAAATATAGTCTTAAGGAGAGCTGAAAGTTTAGAATCTAAGTTTTGGTTTTTCAAATGCCAGGTTGAGCCAGGTATCCATAGCTGTTGACTTATGGAGAGATTTAGGGTTGTAACTTGTTGAAATAAAGTGATATGTCGGGAGGGGAATAGGGTAGGAATACGCGATATGTTATGGTTAAGGGCATTAGCCAGTCATTTCCGCCTATCGGCGCCTCCGCCAACGCTATTAACCCGAGTTCGACTATATATGCAGTTTGTAAGGAGTGGGGGGCTTTTCTCGCCCTCTGGGAGAGATGCGAATGCTATTAGGTTGAGGCTAGAAGTTGCAGGTGGAGGCAACTGCGACGGGCACCTACCCGCTGTTGATGTCCAATAGCGATGCGTTATGCTTATTTTGTATGAAAAAAGACGAATTTATGGTTAGCTGAGAAACTAGGCAAGGCAACTCAATCAGTTTCAAAATGGTGTACCAATCAGTCACAACCCTCTTTGGAAACATTGTTTTCGATCGCGGAAGTCTTAGACGTAGATGTGCGTGAGTTAATAGTTAGTACAAAGAAGAGCTGATCTGATGCAAAAAAGAAATGCCCTGCAGATCCTCACCTGCAGGGCTAACCTAAACCTTATCACAATTGATGTGAAGCGTCAAATATACAACAAGCCTCTATTATTCAAAATAGTATTAATGGCAATTAGCAAAATCAACCTAAATATTGATTTTTCTGTATCTGAACATTGGCACTCCTGAGGCAGTAATACTACTGGTAACACACGTGCGCCAGCAAGAGTTGAAAGTAGAAGTTTGTGTTTCTAAAAAATAATTTAGCTTAAATAACGCAATAATTAGAATGGCATAGCAGCCAACCTATTTCATTTTGTTGATGAAAAAAATATCCGGGCTCTCCGTCTAAACACCCCTTCACTTTATCACACTAACAGCATTACTATTGCCCGGAATAGGCTGTTCCAGCAGTTTGAAAAACTGGTCCAGTTGAGGTAAAATAACAATCCTGGTCCTGCGGTTTATAGCCCTGCCTTCGGGGGTAGAGTTATCAGCAAGCGGAATATATTCGCCCCGTCCGGCGGCAGCCATTCTTAGCGGCGGAACCCCATATTCATATTGAAGTATACGTATTACAGAAGTAGCCCTTTTAACACTAAGGTCCCAGTTGTCCAATAAAACACCCTGGCGGTAAGGCACGGTGTCGGTATGCCCTTCCACCATAAATTCAATATCGGGCTGGTTAATTAGTACTTTCGCTACTTTTCCCAGCACTTCTTTAGCCCGCTCGGTAACTTCATACCTGCCGGTTTGGAATAATAATTTATCAGAAATGTCAATATAAATTACCCCTTTATCAATCTTAATATTGATGTCCTCATCGCTCAGGTTGCCAATAGCACCCTTTAAATTCATTACCAAAGCCATATTTAGCGAATCTTTATGTGCTAAGGCCGATTGCAGGTTGCGAATGTAAGCATCCTTGCCACTTATGTTTTCTATTGATTTTTTAATGCTTTCGGCCTGTGAGCTTGATATTACAGAAAGGTCTTTTAGGTGGCTAAGCAATTGATCGCTTGTGGTTTTTTGATTTTGCAACTGTTCTTTAAGCGTTTTGGACATGCCTCTGTATTTTTGGCTGGTATCACGGCAGTCACTATAGTTTTTTTGCAGATGCTGGTAAAGGCTATCCAGCTTTGCATAACGCAGTTCGGCGTTTTTTAGCTTTTTGGTACTAACACAAGAACTCACCATAAGCCCGCTTATGGTTAACAAAAGTATAAGTCTTAGTTTCATAATAAATAAAGTTCGAAAGTTGGCACTTGTTTTATCATGATGAAAATCAATGTTTTATCTGATTTTTTTTGATTGTAAGTTGCTTATCGGCTTTGAAATTGCTTTTTGAATTTTGTCAATAAAGAAGCTGACGACTGTCAGCATTAAATGGCTGAAAGTGTCTTATTTTTATTTGAACGTATTTATTTTTCAAAAACATCAATTTATGAACTACAGTGAATTTGCTCCTTTACAGAAGGAAAAAGATAAGATTTGTATTTCAATCATTCAGCCAACCCATCGTTTAGCACCTGATAGAAATGTAGATGCAGCCGAACTTAGAAAAAATACAGAGCAGGTTAAGAGCTTATTAAGTGATAATTATTCTATCGAAGAGTATGAGCCTTTGCTTAAACGCTTAGATGCTTTGGTGGAAACCATAGACTTTAACCACAACATGGACGGACTTGGAATTTTTGTTTCTACTGCTATTCAAAAAATAATTCAGTTTAATTTCCCGGTTAAGGAAAGGGTGCTGATTGATGATTCTTTTGCACTGAAAGAACTTATTCATCTTTTAAATTTAAGCAAAGAGTATTATGTGCTTGAAATAAATGAACATGAGACACGGCTTTTTAAGGGAATACTGGACTCAATTATTGAATTAAAAGATGAATACTTTCCTAAGCAATACGAGGAGTTGTATGAATATGCCAAGCCAACCCGGGGCTCGTCTTTTATGGGGTCTACTAATCTTAAAGATTTTGAAAAAGATAAGTCGGTTATGGAAGAAATACGCATGAAAGGGTTTCTGCATGATATGGATTCGTCATTGAAAAAGTATCTTGAAAAAGATACGCCACTGGTATTGTTGGGTGTAGAAAAAGAATTGTATTATTTTAAAAACGTAACTGATTATAAGGATAATATAGCGCTTGAAATACCGGGTAATTATACCCATTCTACTGAGGATGAATTGTCTAAGCTGGTGCATTCTGAGTTGAATTTACGGATAGATAATGATAGGCTGGCATTGGTTAAGGTGCTTGAAGAAAAAGATGGAGAAGGTTTAACTGTTGCTGGCATTCAGGATGTGTGGGTTGCTGCACAGGAAGGACGGGGATTAAAACTGCTTGTTGAAAAGGACTTTTCGCAAATGGCATACGTAATTAATGACACGAATAGCTTGAGTTTTTCTGTTCCGGATGCTCCGCACAAGCCGGTTGCTGATGCTGTGGAAGCTATTATTAAAACCGTATTGGATAAAGGCGGCGATATTGTTATTATGGAAAATGATTGGTTGAAGCAATATGGCAGAATAGCACTTTTTACACGTTATTAATTATATTTTTAAGGGTCTGTTACTAAACATAAAATATATTTAGGATACTTTAACTACTACATGTTTTTCGAACCATTGGGCAGCCAATTTGGATACATGGTCCATTTTGCCTTCTTCTTCAAATAAGTGGCTTGCTCCTTCTATTATTTCCAGTTTTTTCTCGCATTTAAGTTGTTCTGATGCGGCTTCGTTTAATTCGAGCACCTGTGTGTCTAAACTGCCAACTATTAACAGGGTAGGGGCTTTAACTTGGTGCAAAGCCTCAACGTCTGCAAGGTCTGGCCTTCCACCCCTGCTAACTATGGCACTTATTTCTGGTAAACCTGCAGCAGCCTGTAGTGCTGATGCAGCGCCTGTACTGGCTCCAAATAAGCCTATGGGGTAGTTTTGTGCTTCGGGTACTTGTTTTAACCATGCTACTACATTAACCAATCTATTGGTAAGCAGATGAATATCAAAACGGTTAGAGTATCCCATATCTTCTTCTTCTGTTAATAAATCAAACAGCAAAGTGCCAAAGTGTTTTTTGTTGAGGTATTCGGCAACCATGCGGTTTCTTTTACTGAACCTGCTGCTGCCGCTACCGTGCGAAAAAATAATTATAGCTTTGGCCTTATCGGGAATAAATAGATCCCCATTTAATGATATTTCATCAATAGGGATGCTTACCTGGTTATGGAAGTCTATGTCCATAAAGTCTAATTTATTTTAATAAATTAAAGTAATTGGGCTCCTTTGCTTTAATATTAATTTCAAATTCTGCCAGTTGCGACAAGCGGTCGTCTATTTGTTTCTCATGTACTTCAATTTCATGAAAAATTTCAGCGTATTTTTCCAGTTTTAACGCATTAGAGAAAGCAGCGGCAGTGCCATAAGTGCTTATTTTAAAATGATTTATGGTTTGAATGCCGGCAAGAAGGCATGCGTCTTTTACATCCGCATCACTGCAATAGGAGAGCTTTTCTTCTGTTTCCTCAATGTATGCCTTCATTATACGATTGTTAATGCTTAGCGAACTTATTTTCTCCTGTTCAAAAAAGTCCTCAATTTTGGTTAAGTGCACCTCTATCAAATCAAGATATTTCTGCAGTACTGCTTTAAGCTTGAGAGATTCGGCCTGGTTAATCCATTCTGGTAAAACGGTTTTTAATTGAATTTCTGCACTCGAAAATTGACTGGCATTGTAATCCAGCAAGTTTTGCAGGGTAGCGATGTGCTCATTATCTTTTGCCATAATATTTTCTGTTTTATCATAACAAAGCTATTCTTAACAGGTGTTTTGTAAGCTGACCACGGTCAATAAATTGGTTGATAATACTCAGGGTATTGTATTGATTGTTATTGGTTTGTATATGGCCAGGGTAGATGCGCTGGCTAGCGCGAGCTTTCAGCTCGTGCTAATTAACTCAAGTTGCGGGTTAAAAAAGATAAAGAAGTAAGCATCAAAAAAGAGAATTTTGGTTTACCACAACTAAAAAACTCTGATAGATGCTTACCAAGGATAAAATTATAGGAATATTCTGTTTTATAGATGATTTGTTGAAAACGAGTAGGCATTATGAAGATAGCCGAAGGGTGGTAAGCGACAGCGAGATCATAACCACAGCTATCGTTAGTTCTTTATATTTTGGGGGCATCAGGATAAAGCCAGGCAGTTTATGAAGATGACAGGATTGGTACCCCACATGCTTGATAAAAGCCGGTTTAATCGAAGGTTGCATGCATTGGCAGAACTGATTTACAGTTTATTCATGCAGATTGGTTATTATTTCAAGTATATCAGTTGTGAAATGAGCTATGTGCTTGATTCCTTTCCGGTAGCCGTTTGTGATAATATGCGCATCAGCAATTGCAAGTTGCTCAAAGGGAAGCAATGGCGAGGTAAACAAAGCAGTATGCGCCGGTACTTTTATGGTGTTAAAGTGCAGTTGTTGGTCACCAAAGAGGGCATTCCTGTCGAGTTCTGTTTCGTTCCGGGTTGTGAAAGTGACTCGGTGAGTCTCAAAAAACTTCCGCTGGAACTTCCTGAAGAAAGTGAGGTATTTGCTGATTCAGCTTATACTAACTATGAAATCGAAGATCAATTATTTGAAACTGATCTGATCGCATTAAAAGTTCATCGCAAATCAAACAGTAAAAGAAAAGACAGCCCTAGCGCTGCCTTCATTAAAGAATATATGCGAAAAAGAGTAGAAACGACAATCAGTGAGATTAAAGGATTATTCCTCAGAAAAATTCATGCTGTCACTTTCAAAGGATGGCTACTGAAAATCTCACTATTCGTATTCGCTTTTACACTAAACAAAATTGTATAACTAACAACTTGAGTTAATTAATGAAGGAAAGTACTATTCTAAGGGCCGTATTGATGTAAGCGAACCAGCACGAGCATTTTTTATTAATAATGCTCCCTTATTAGCTTTGAAAAATGCCAAAGGTTCGTTCGAGGATCTCACCAAATATAAAACGAACTTAATCCCTTTGTATTCATTATTCAGGAAAGACTCTGCTTATGTCAGCAAAAAGCTCGGAACGTCAATTGCGTCAAAATTAGATGAAGAAGAGGGAATAAAGAAAACATATAAAACCCAGAATGGTACTTATGTAATTAATTTTAAACAAGGCCTAAGCAATGCAATTGAGATGTATCCCAATAAAGAGATTGAGTATTTGGGCTCTCTTTTCATGATAGACCGGGCTCCTTTTGAAGTGGTTGATTGCAAATGTGGTTTATACACATCAGAAGTTTATGAAGCGAGTGGGGAAGATCCGGGTGATCATTCGTACGGATCAATTAATACGTTTCAGGATAAAACACAACATTTAATAAATTTGAACAAAAAGGCCGAACACTGAGAATGGTTAGCGTTATTGAGTATCACTAATTTAGTGAGGGGGCCCCAAAAGCACCCTCTTTGCTTTTAAGCAGCGAAATTCGGTATGTATGAAATAGTTAGGATGTCTTCTTCTTTTGATGGGTTGGGGTAACTAAGTTGCTGAAAAAGCTTCATTGCATTGGCATAGTTTTTAGAGGCTGAGTTTTCTTTGTGTGCTATTTGGTAGCTATTTTCCTTAAGTTGTGCCCAATTGCAGCTAGTCCGAATTCAACTTTACTTTTTGCCAGACCTCAATTTAAGTTAAAGCCATTGCTTTTGATTTGTCCGATACAGCATGATGGATATTGTTGAACTAATGAAAGGTACGAGCTGCAAGCTCGCACCAGCAAGGGGGGGCTGAAAGTTTAGAATCTAAGTTTTTTGTTCTGTTTCCAAAGCTTAGTTATGCCTTAGCAGGCTGGTTTAGGTATTGATGCTTATTCTTTACTTAATCTCGATAGTGCCTATAATGCTTTTGCCTGTAGAAAGGCTTCCATCTTTACTAGCATAGAAAGCTAATTTATTTTCAGCGACCTTAAGACAGGAATTTGATACCACGGTGTAGCCGAACGGCACTTTGTCTATAACCAGTGACCGTTTCAAGTTGCCCATGCCATCAATAACAGCCATGGCATACGATGCCCTTTCGCCGGCGGCAAAGTTTATTCCTCCATTTTTTTTGTTTAAGTCTCTTTGAAGGTTTTTTTCATTCTCATTATAAAATAAGAGAAGTTTGTCTTTATAGCCCATTGCATTAAAGCCACCAAGCCTGTCATTGTCGCGAGCATACTGCCCCTTCGGTATTCTGGTTAGAACACAGTTACCGTCTGCTTTGAAATTGATATCAATTATATCTCCATGAAGAAAAGCTCCATAAGCATAGCCACCTGAAGGGTACACCTCAGGCCTACCGTTTATCACTTTACTTTCGTAACTTACTGATGCTGTAGGGTCCTTTCCGAAGGAAGATTTAACAACGTCTGAAGCTACAAATTCAAGCAGGAAATCAGTGTCTCCGTTTCCTCTATTCACTACCTTTTTTAGCTGAAACAACTTATCGATGCCTGCATCATCACCATTAGCACTTCCTTGCCGGTCAAGATCGATTAGGCGTAATAGCTCAGCCGGGAACATAGAGATTTTAGGATTGGCTGTTTGTTTAAAGTTTTTATCCAATTCTATGATCGAATAAGTATTAATTCTGCCAGACGGAGTATTTTGAAGAAGGCTTAGCAAAACAAGGCCCTTGTTGTTTTCACTAATCTCTATTGTATGCAAATACTTATCTGAACTAAGATCGTATTCGGCAGGTTGTTCTGCTTCTCGTGAATAAAGTAGTAGCTTAGTAATGTAAGAGGGAACTTTTACTCCGTTCCTTTTTATGGTTTCATCGGTGGTTTCGGTCTGATATTGCTTTATAACTACTCCAACTTCACCATTATTTGTAATTATTGTGTTGAGAATCTTTGTGAACTTACCGGCAGAACGTAATTCCACATTTTTCTCCCAAAGTTTGGACATCTTACCATCCTGCACTCGTATATAGTACCTCAGGGGATTATTATTAGAATTAGGTGAGCAAGCAAGCATCAACACCTTACTTGAATCTTTTGAAACAGCGTAAGAAACAACAGCAGGTGAAGATTTACTCGAGCTTTCAAAAAAACCGCAATTTATAGGGGCTTCTTCCTGCCTGAGGGTACTGCCATAAATAAACCGGCAAAACAGAGAATTCATTTTGGCCTTCGCATCATAACGGTTGGTGAGAACAAATATTCTGTCCTTAAGGCTCAATACAGAGTTAATATTCTCGGCTTTAGTTAGTTCAATTGTGGTGCTGTTTGATTGCCCCTGTAAAGTTCTACTAAACCGGCTCAGACTAAGATACATGTCAGACGACTTTGTTTCTATACATACTTTAACAAAATCTTGATCGGAGCCTTTAATAAAAGAATGAAAGAAAGAATTGGTGGTGCTTGCCGGCCCCCATGTGACAGATCCTTGCTGTGCCAATAAAAGGTTGGGTAATAGAAGTAAAAGAGCGAAAAAAAATGAACGCATTTTGTTTAATATTTATATCCTTCTACGTTAGGGTATCCAAAATTAGGAAAGTAAAACTATTCAAATCCGCTATTATTAAATATTCATAGAATTATTCTTCTGCAAAGTTTTTGACTTACTATTGCTGATTTTAAAGGGTGCGGCTTGCAGTCAACCTTTTTTGTTTAGTTAAGCTGCCAGATTTTCCTTAGTCCCCAATATCCTATATCGTGTGAATATATATGAATCGGCCACAATTTCCTCGAAAACTTGGTCAATGAGGATTTCCATTCCATATTCAAAGAAATAAATACCGTATTCAGTTATTGGTGAGAAACCCAGTGTCCCACTTTTCATATTTGTTAAAAACAGACGAAAATGAAAAGATTGATTATCTCCTTTTCTATTAACTTAATTACATGTATATGCCAGGGACAGTCCATTGATACCGCTGCACTACATATCTTACAAAAATCCTATGACAAGCTTGCAGCCATGAAGAGCATCGCTTACCGGATGAACATGGTTGATACAATGATCAGAGAAAATATTTTTACCGTCCGTAGGTCCACAGTACGCGGAACGATCAAAAAAAATGAGTATTGGCACCTCAGTATTAATAATAAATTAGAATGGCTCGTTCGCGGGGATACCTTATATAAAAAAGAAAACCCTAATATCCCATCGGTAACCTTTACCACTGATTGGAACAAGCATGAAGTAACATCTGCCAGTATCCATACTATTTTGGGTACTGCACGGCCTTCCTTAGGAAAAAGTACTGCATCGCTGCAGTTTGTTCAAGACACTTCCGCCGGTGAGTTTTATGTTATAGAGGAGGCCTTTAAAAAAATGGATTATGAAACAGATGAAACAGAAGACATACTTCATTTTGGTAGATATTTTATCCATAAAGAAAGTCTTTTAGCCTCCCGGAGAATAAAGTATGCGAAATGGCTGGATCGGGGCGAGGAGGTTGTAGATATTTATGATTTCACTGCATCCCTTGATTCTAATCCAATTCCTTTTAATTCGGCGGTTTTTTTTGCTGCTCCACCGGTAAAAGAAAAAGACCGCTTTCAAACCCTGAAGATAGGCACTATAGCTCCTCCCCTTAAGGCAACGGATGTGAGAACGGGAAAAGCTGTCAGCCTTGCCGCGCTGAAAGGGAAGGTGGTGCTGCTGGATTTCTGGTATCTTTCATGCTGGCCCTGCAGAGCGCTTATGCCCAAAATCCAGAAACTGCATGAAAAGTTCGGGAAGGAAAACGTGGTTGTTATTGGTATAAATGTCAGGGATAGCGCCCCTAACGCAATTATGCATTTTTTAAACGAGAAGCATATCTCTTATCCGCAGTATTATCAAACCGGCCAGTTGCTGGCCTCGGACTATAAATTACAGGCTTTTCCTACTACATTAGTACTCGGCAAGGACGGCAAGATAAAATTGGTAGAGACCGGGTTGGGTGCGAATACGGAGCTTAAACTGGAGCAAGCAATAAGAAAAGAGCTGGAATTTAAGGGCCCTAACTAGCGATAATTGATATTAGATAAAGAAGATACCCTAACCACTAATGCAACAGAATAAGATGAAATACGTCGTTATACTGGTACTCATCCTATGCGCAACTCAGCAAGGATATAGCCAGGAGCAAGCATCTGCCAATGCTCTTTTTTCCGGGGTTACCGTAAAGAAAAAAAAGGATGGCAAAATATGTGATACCTGCATAGCAGATTACGCCCTTCATGCTCTACCAGAGTTTAGCTATGTGCTTACAGGAGCAAGACATAACTATATTCCGCATAGGTTTAATTCCTTAAAACTCAACTTCAAGCCGTTGCACAAATTAATAGCACTTTCCTCGACCATCCATTTTATTTC
>Ga0307408_100003110_pt1 | contig 11437 bp, 9 predicted proteins | sample 322Cmetagenome_FD_202116 | JGI IMG/M metagenome (GOLD analysis project Ga0307408, IMG submission 202116) | Maize rhizosphere microbial communities from greenhouse at UC Davis, California, United States - 322HYB-C-3 | ecosystem: Host-associated > Plants > Roots > Rhizosphere > Soil | place: USA... | reverse complement strand
CGCCACGCCGCGACGCGCGCATCGCGCGGCGTGCGCGAGCGTGCCTTCGGGACGCGTGAAATCGACGAGGACATCGCTGCCGGCGATCGCACTGGCGATGTCGTCGGTGACCATGACACCGCACGGCCGCCCGATCCGCTCGCCGGCGTCGTGGCCGAGGAGCGCGCTGCCGGCCACGTCGAGCGCCGCCGTGAGTGACAGGTCGCCCGCGGCGAGCGTCGCGTCGATCAGCGCCTGGCCCATGCGACCGCCGGCGCCGGCGATCGCGACGCGGACGCTCACCAGTTGCCCTTCAGCATTTCGAGGAAGCGGTCCCACGGGCCGCGATCGTCGCTCGGCGCCCTTGGCCCGAGGGCGCGGTCGGCCGCGATGCGGTTGAGCTGCGCGGCCGACACCGGCAGGTCGTCGCCTTCCCAGCGCGCGAGCTTGTCGTCGGCGAAGTACACGGTGAACTGCCGATGCTCGACCTTGCGGCCCTGGCGCGTGTACTCGTACATGTAGTCCCAGCGGTTGTCGTGGAACGCCGATGTGAGCAGCGGCGTCCCTAGCGCGAGCCGGACCTGCGGCTTCGTCTGGCCGACCTTGAGCTTGTCGACCATGTCCTGCGTCACGAAATTGCCCTGGTTGATGTCGAGCTTGTACACGCCGAAGTTGCGCACGCTCGGCAGGTACTCCTGCACGGTCTGGCAACCGGCGGCGAGCGCAGCGACCGCGGCGAAGGCGAGCGTGCCGGCGGCGCGCGGGAAGCGGCGATGCATGACGGGAAGGTCCGGGGGCTCGAGCTTTGGAAGCGGCTATTATAGACGGCGGCGCAGCGCGAATTCCGGGCGGCGCCGCCCTTCCATGACCACGTCCGCGCACGATCTCAAGAACGCCGGCTTGAAGGCGACGCTGCCGCGGCTTCGCATCATCAACCTGTTCGAAACGTCGAAGGTGCGGCACCTCACGGCCGAGGACGTCTACCGGCTGCTGCAGGGCGAGGGGCTCGACGTCGGCCTCGCAACCGTCTACCGCGTCCTCACGCAGTTCGAACAGGCGGGGCTGCTCGTGCGCCACCACTTCGAATCGGGCAAGGCCGTCTACGAGCTGAACGAAGGCAAGCACCACGATCACCTCGTGTGCCTGCAATGCGGCCGCGTCGAGGAGTTCTACGACGCCGAGATCGAGAAGCGCCAGCAGCGCATCGCGCGCGAACGCGGCTTCGAGATCAGCGAGCACGCGCTCTATCTCTACGCCGACTGCACGAAGCCCCGCTGCCCGCATCGCAAGGCATAGCCGTCGCCGGCCTGCGAGCTAGTGCCGCAGCGCCTCCGCCACGGTTCCCGCGTTGTCGCGGACGAAGTTCATGAAGGCGCGCGCGCTCGGTGACAGACGGTTGCCGACCGGGTAGACGAACTGCCACGCGCGGTCGACGGGGAAGCCGTCGACGTCCAGCACGACGAGGCGCGAGGCCTCGAGCGCGAAACCGCATCCGTCGCGCGACAGGATCGACACGCCGAGACCCGCCAGCACCGCGTGCGCGATCGCCTCGTTGGTCGCGAGCTCCATGCGCACGCGCGGCGCCAGGCCGTGGCCGACGAAGATTTCGCTCGCGACCTCGCGCGTGGCCGATCCCGCTTCGCGCATCAGGAACGGCTCCTCGGCGAAGCGCGGGAACGGGATGGCACGCTGTCCCGCCAGCGGATGGTCCGAGCGCGCGACGGGCACGAGGCGGTTGGCGACGATCGGCTGGCGCACGATCTCCTGCGACGCCGGCGGATTGCTGAAGACGTACAGATCGTCTTCGTTGCCGGCGAGCCGCGCCACGAGCCCGCCATGGTTGTGGATCGCGAGGGTGACGTCGATCCCGGGATGGCGTTGCGCGAACTCCTCGATCAGGCGCATCGCGAGGTACTTGGCCGTCGTGCCGACGGCGAGCCGCAACCGGCCCGACTGGAGACCTTTGAGCTCCGCGAGCGCCTCCTCCGCGCTCACGAGCGTCGCGAGGATCTGCTGCGTCGCCTCGTGGACGACCCGCCCGGCGGCGGTCACGCGCATCTTCTTGCCGACCTGCTCGAACAGCGGCTGTCCGATCGCCTCCGTGAGCTTGCGGATCTGCGTGGACACCGTTGGCTGGGCGAGGTGCAGCTCGTCGGCGGCCGACGTGAAGCTGCCGAGCCGCACGCTCGCCTCGAAGACCGCAAGCTGCGGCAGCATTCCGTGGCGCAGGTAACGCCGTATCCGGGCATGAGGCATGGCCTCGCTTCCTCCGCGTGCGCGGGCCCGGCCGATGCTCGAGTGACGCGGGAGCAAGTCGGGCCTTCACCAATCCCAACGAAGGCCGGCTCGCCGACGAGACGACCTTCGCCCTGTTTGGCAAAGGTCTCGCTCGCTTCCGCCATAGGCGGACCACCGGAACGACCGGGGCCGGAAGGCCCGTCATGACGGTCGCACCGCAACGGCGCATGACGCCGCGGAGCTACTCCCGCTTTGCGGTCGGGGCGGATCGCTCCGCCCCAGCTACGGGGACGATTTCTAACACGGGCCTCCCCCGAGCGCAAGGTCGGCCCGGCGCGTCCCGGACGGCGCGCTGCATTGCGTTTCGCGAACTCGGGCATCGCACCTTTCGACGGGAACGCATGTGCCGCAGGGGTACCATTGCTCGACGACGGCCCGCGTGCCGCCCCACCCGCCCGACGACGACGACGGCCATGGAAATCCTCTCGGCACAGTTCTTCACCGCGCTGTTCGCGATCATCGTCATCGACCTGATGCTCGCCGGCGACAACGCGATCGTCATCGCGCTCGCTGCCCGCAAGCTCCCGGCGCACCTGCAGAAGCGCGCGATCGCGTGGGGCATGGTCGGGGCGATCGGCGTGCGAAGCGCCATGACGCTGATCGTCGTGTGGCTGCTGCAGATACCCGGCCTGCTCCTCGCCGGCGGCCTGGTCCTCGTATGGATCGCTTACCGGCTGCTGCTGCCCGACACCGACGAAAAGGCCGACGCGCACGGCGTCGAGGCGCCGGCCAATTTCTGGGGCGCGATGCGCACGATCGTGATCGCCGACGCCGTGATGGGGCTCGACAACGTGCTGGGCGTCGCCGGCGCTGCCCACGGCAGCTATCTGCTCGTCGTCCTGGGCCTCGTCATCAGCGTGCCCATCGTCGTCTGGGGATCGCAGGTGCTGCTGCGCTGGGTCGAGCGGTTTCCCGCGATCGTCTATTTCGGCGCCGGCGTCCTCGCCTGGACGGCGGTGAAGATGGTCGTCAGCGAGCCGCTCGTCGCGCCGCTCGTCGCCGACTACCCGGTCGTCGTGCCGCTCCTCTACATGGTCGCCGTCGTCGGTGTCCTGTGGGCCGGCTTTCTCAAGAACCATCGTCAGCTCGAGTCGCGCATCCGCGCGCGCCTCGCCGCGATGTCGCAGGTCGCCGCGGCGCCGCGTGCCGCTTCCACCGCTCCCGAGGGAGATGCCATGCAGCGAATCCTCGTCCCCGTCGTCGGCACGCCGAACGACGATTTCGCCGTCCGCCAGGTCGTCAACGCTTTCCTCAACGACTCGTCGATCGAGGTTCACCTCCTCAACGTGCGCACGCCGCTGTCGCGCCACGTCGCGCAGTTCCTGCGCCGTGACGTGCGCGACGAATACCATCGCGAGGAAGCCGAGAAGGCGCTGCGCCGTTCGCGCGATATCCTCGAGCAGCACAAGATCCCGTACGCGGTCCACGTCCGGAAGGGCGAGAAGGCGCGACTCATCGCCGACGAGGCGAGGCGCCTCAAGTGCGATCGCATCGTGATGACCACGGCGCGCAAGAATTCGCTCACGCGCATGCTCGAGGATTCGACGACCAGCAAGGTGCTCGAGCTCACCAGCGTGCCGGTCGAGATCGTGGCGGGCAACGAGATCAGCAAGCTCGAGCGCTTCGGTCTGCCGTTCGGCATCGCGACCGCCGTCGCCGTCCTGCTCGCCGCAGCCGTCGACTGAACGGCGGCCCGGCGCGGCGTCGCGCCGGCGTGGGTCGAGCGCTACGCCGCCGCGTCGGCGGACGCTTCGCGGCGGTTGAAGTCGGCGAGGCGGAAGCCGACGACGTACAGCGTCGCGAAATAAGCGAATGCGCCGGCGCCGACGACGAGCGCGAGCCGCCCGGCTCGCGCACCGGCTGACGCGGCGAGCCAGTAGGCGTTGGGTCCGGCGACCGCCAGCAGCACGGCACCCAGCACCACCAGCGCCACGGCGACCTTCGCGACGAAAGCGAGCCAGCCGGCGCGCGGCCGGTAAACCTGATGCCGGCGCAGGAACGCGAACAGGAGCGCCGCGTTGAGGCAGGCGCCGAGGCTCGTCGCCAGCGTGAGGCCCCCATGGCCGAGCGGCCACATGAGGATCAGCGCGAGCGCCTGCGTCACGAGCACGGTGACGAATGCGATCTTCACCGGCGTCTTCAGGTTCTGCCGGGCGTAGAACCCGGGCGCGAGGATCTTGACCAGCACGAGCGCGACCAGCCCGACCGCGTAGCCGAGGAGCGCGTGACGCACCTGCCACACGTCGCCGACACCGAACTTGCCATACTGGTAGAGCGTGGCGATCAGCGGCACCGCGATCAGCCACAGCGCGAGCGCGGCAGGCAACGCGAGCAGCAGCGCGAGTCGCAGGCCCCAGTCCAGGAGGTCGGAATACCGCGCGTGATCGGCGTCGCTGTGATGCTGGGAGAGCGAGGGCAGCAGCACGGTGCCGAGCGCCACGCCGAGCAGCGCGCTCGGGAATTCCATCAGGCGGTCGGCGTAGGTGATCCAGGCGATGCGACCGTCGCCGAGCCACGCGGCGAACTGCGTATTGATGAGCGCCGAGATCTGCGCTGCCGAGACGCCGAGCACGGCGGGCCCCATCGCGATCAGCACGCGCCGCACACCGGCATCGCCCCAGTCGAAGCGCGGCCGCGGCAGCATGCCAAGACGCGCGAGCGGCCAGACCTGCAGCGCGAGCTGCAGCACTCCGCCGAGCGCGACGCCCCACGCGAGGGCGAGCACCGGCGGATCCACGTAGGGCGCAAGCACGATCGCGCAGCCGATCATCGCGACGTTGAGGAGCACCGGCGTGAACGCGGGGATCGCGAAGCGCCGGTGGACGTTCAACACGCCACCCGCGAGCGACACGAGCGACACGAACAGCAGGTAGGGGAAGACGACGCGGATCAGCTCGGCGGTCAGCGCGACCTTGCCCGGCGATCGCTCGAATCCGGCGGCGAGCAGGTAGACGAGCCACGGCGCGGCGACGACGCCGAGCACCGACACGACGATCAGCACGACGGCGAGGATCGTCGCCACGCGGTCGACGAGCGCATGCGTCTCCTCGTCGCCGCGCTGGCGCCGGTACTCGGCGAGAATTGGCACGAAGGCCTGCGAGAACGCGCCCTCGGCGAACAGGCGCCGAAGGATGTTCGGCAGGCGGAACGCGGCCTCGAACGCGTCCATGTCGCTGCCGGCGCCGAAGAGCACCGCCTTCAGGCTTTCGCGCACGAGGCCGGTGATGCGGGACAGCAGCGTCATGCCGCTGACCGTCGACAGCGCGCGCAGCAGGTTCATGCGGCGGCGAACGCTGTTTCGGCGCGGGCGACTTGCTGGAAGCCGAGGAAAAGGTTATACTTTTTGGTCTTTGTCCGGCGCTGGCCGGACGTTCCACCCGCCACAGTCAACGGCGTCGTCCGACGCAAGGATTCCGCAACATGGCCAATTCGGCACAAGCACGCAAGCGCGCCCGCCAGGCCGAGCTCACGCGCCAGCGCAACGCAAGCCAGCGCTCGGCGCTGCGCACGGCGGTCAAGAAGGTGAGAAAGGCGATCGAGTCGGGCGACAAGGGCGGCGCCGCGAAGCAGCTCGCCGAGTCGCAGGCGGTCATCGACCGCATCGCCGACAAGAAGATCGTGCACAAGAACCTCGCGTCGCGAACCAAGTCGCGTCTCGCGCAGGCGATCAAGGCGATGGCCTAGCCGAACGGTTCCACGCTCGTGCGAAGGGCGCCTCGCGGCGCCCTTTTGCTTGGCGACGGCATGCGTCGCCGCGGTGCGAACATCACGCAAAGGCGCTGCGTCGGCACCGAAATCGGGCGCCTTGGGCCGGTCGCCGGTGCAAACGCAAACGTTCGTCGGTCGGTGCGTAGCCACGGAGCGCGCGCATTGTAGCATCGGCGACACGCTGGCTTTCGCGTTCCGCGAGCCGCCGGCGCCCTCGAACGACGTCCTCCCCGACGCTTCCCGGCGCATCGATGTCCGCACTGCCTGCCCGCGCCGCCGATCCGTCCGGGGATCCCGCCGCTCTGCTGTGGGAGCCTCATTTCGCCGAGCCCGCGGCAACGATGAAGCGGGTTCGCGAAGTGCTTGCCGCGCCGCAGCGTCACGACGAGCGCACGCTCGCATGGGCCGAGCTCACCGACGGCTTCGACAAGCTTTTCATGAGCGGCGCGTCGCAGGACGCGGGCGAATCCCTCACCCGCGCCGGGGCGCGCTTCATGGCGCTCGGCGACCGGCGCGGAGCGCTGCTGGTCGACACCGGCCGCGCCCGCCTGCTGATCTACGCGCGCAAGACCGAGGCCGCGCGGCAGATGCTGCTGTCGCTGTATCACGAGGCGTTGCGCACGCTCCCGCCGCACGACGTGTTCTGGGTGGTCAACGCACTGTGCGCGACCTACTACTACACCGACGCGATCGACACCGCGATCCGCTATCTGTACGAGGCGCTCGAACGGCTGCGGACCGTGCCCATGTCGCCGCAGCTGATCGCCGTCCTGTCGAACCTCGCCGCCGCGCTGGTGACCGTCGCCGACTACGCGCCCGCCCGGGAGCTCGCGCAGGAGAGCGTCGACCTGCTCGGTCGTTACGAGAACCCGCAACTGCTGCTGTTCGCGCGCTCGAACCTCGCCGAGGCGCTGCTGGGCGACGGTGATCTCGACGAGGCGCACGCGACCGTCGAGGCGATGATGAGCGACGGCGATCGCGTCCGCAGCGCGTCGCAGAACCACTCCTGCGCGATCGCCGCGGAGGTCTACGCATTGCGCGGGCGCCTGGACGAGGCCGGGCGTGCCGTCGCGTTCGCGGCGGAGATCCACGCGAACGTGCCGGGCGCATTCAACGAGGTGCACCTGCGCTGGGCCGAGGCCTGCCTGGCCGCTGCGCGCGACGACGACGAGCGCGCGCTCGCCGCGCTGCGCACGGCGGCCGACGTCGCTGCCCGGCATCGGCACCTGATGACGACGTGCAAGGCGCAGGCAGCGCTCGCCCGGCGCCTCGCCTCGCTCGGTCGCTTCGAGGACGCGTACGTCGAGCAGCGGAAGCTCCTGGACTCGACCGTGCAGCGGCTGTCGCATCGCGCGAGCGCGAAGTACTACCTGTTGCGCGTCGAGCACGAGCTTCGCGGCGTGCGGGCCGAGCGCGACTCCGCGTTGCGCGAGCGGCAGGCGTCGGAAGCGACGAACCGCGCGCTCGCCGAGCTCAATGCCGAGCTGTCGCGCAAGATGCGCGAAGTCGAGGAACTGCAATCGCAACTGGCGGCGGAGGCCGTGCACGACCCGCTGACGCAGCTCTTCAATCGCCGCTATCTCGACACGGCGATGCCCGCCCTCGCGTCGACGGCAGACCGGCGCGGGACGCCCCTGTCGCTTGCGCTCGTCGACCTCGACCACTTCAAGCGCGTGAACGACGAGCACGGGCATCTGGCGGGCGACAAGGTGCTGCGGCACATCGGCAAGCTGTTCGCGACGTCGCTGCGCCCTTCGGACGTCGTGTCGCGCTGGGGCGGAGAGGAGTTCTGCATCGTCTTCCCCGACACCGATGTCGCGGGCGCCGCCACGGCGCTCGCAACGCTCGCGGCCCGGCTGCGTGCGCTGGAAGTCGACTGGGGCGGTGTCGGGATCGGTGCGCTCACGTTCTCCGCGGCGATCGCCGCCTACGGTGTGCACGGTCGATCGCTCGCCGAGCTCGTCGGCGCAGCGGACCGCGCGCTGTACTCCGCCAAGGGCGCGGGTCGCGACCGCGTGCTGGTCGCGCACTAGGCGGCGCAGCGCGGCGCGCGGCCGGCATCGCGTGCTAGACTTCTGATTTGCCGAAGGATTTGCGCGCGCAGCGCAATGGATGCCGCATGCCCGAGGCGCGCCGACACTTCCTGCAGTTCCGCGACTTCTCCCGCGACGAGCTCGAGCACCTGTTCGAGCGCACGCGGTGGATCAAGGATCGCTTCAAGCGCTACGAGATCTACCAGCCGCTGCGCGATCGCACGCTCGCGATGGTGTTCGAGAAGGCCTCGACGCGAACGCGCGTGTCGTTCGAGGCCGGCATGAACCAGCTCGGCGGCATCGCGATCAACCTCAACCGCGGCGACACGCAGCTGTCGCGCGGCGAGCCGATCGAGGACGTGGCACGCGTCGTGTCGCGGATGGTCGACGTCGTCATGATCAGGACGTTCGAGCAATCGATCATCGAGCGCTTCGCCGCGCACTCGCGCGTGCCGGTGATCAACGGCCTGACGAACGAATACCATCCGTGCCAGATCCTCGCGGACCTGTTCACGTTCATCGAGCACCGCGGCTCGATCGCGGGACGCACCGTCGCCTGGATCGGCGATGCGAACAACGTCTGCTACACCTGGCTGCAGGCCGCCGCGATCTTCGATTTCCAGGTCAACGTCTCGACACCGCCAGGCTACGCGATCGACGAGGCGCGGGCGCGTCGCGACGGCGCCGGCCGCTACCGCCAGTTCGCCGATCCGCGCGACGCGTGCCGCGGCGCCCACCTCGTCACCACCGACGTGTGGACGAGCATGGGCTACGAGGCGGAGAACGAGGTGCGCCGGCGCGCGTTCGCCGACTGGATGGTCGACGCGGCGATGATGGCGCTCGCCACGCCGGACGCGCTCTTCATGCACTGCCTGCCCGCGCATCGCGGCGAGGAAGTCGCGGCCGAGGTGATCGACGGCCCGCAGAGCGTGGTCTGGGACGAGGCCGAGAACCGGCTGCACGCGCAGAAGGCGTTGCTCGAGTACCTGGTGTGCGGCCGGGTGGACGCGTGAGCCGGGCGGTCGCGCGGGAGATCTACGTGGCGCGCGCCTGCTCGACGTCGATCGCTACAATCGCGTCGCGCCGTCTCGCCCGGCGCCGAGAACTTTCCCGGGGAACCTCATGAATCGTCGCGCCGCTCTCGCCGCGCTCGCCGCCCTCGTTGCCGCCGCCGGCGCACCGATCGTTCACGCGCAGACCTGGCCGGACAAGCCGGTGCGCATCCTCGTGCCCGCACCCGCCGGGAGCTCGCTCGACGTCCTCGCGCGAACCGTCGGCGACAAGCTCAAGGACAAGCACGGGCAGACGGTCATCGTGGAGAACAAGCCCGCAGCCGGCGGCACGGTGGCCACCGCCGAGGTGGCGCGCGCCACGCCCGACGGCTACACGATCCTGCTCGGCTTCAACGGTCCGCTGTCGACCGGCCCGCTGATCCAGAAGCCGCCCTACGACGTCGCCAGGGACCTGGCCCCGGTGATCATCACGTCGAGCCAGCCGTCGGTGCTGGCCGTCAACGCGGCGCTGCCGATCCGCACGCTGGCCGAGCTCGTCGCGTGGGCGAAGGCCAATCCGGGCAAGCTCAACTATGCGTCGGTGGGCAACGGCAGCTCGTCGCATCTCAATGCCGAGCTCCTGAAATCGATGGCGGGATTCGACGCGGTTCACGTCCCGTTCAACGGGTCGCCGCCCGCGGTGCTGTCGACGGTGCAGGGCGAGACGCAGATGATCTTCGCCGTCATGCAGCCGTTGCAGCCGCACATCCAGGGCGGCAAGCTGCGGGCGATCGCCGTGACCACCGCGAAGCGGTTCCCGCTGCTGCCCGACCTGCCGGCGATCGCCGAATCCGGCTACCCGGGATTCGAGGCGCTCGCATGGAACGGCCTGCTGGTGCCGGCCGGCACGCCGCGTCCGGTGATCGATCGCATCAACGCCGAGGTGAACGCCATCTTCAAGCAGCCGGACGTGCTGCAGAAGATGAACGCGCTGGGCTTCGACCTGATCGGCGGCACGCCCGAGGACTTCGCCAAGCTGCTGCGCGACGAGCAGCAACGCTGGTCGCCGGTGGTCAAGAAGCTCGGCCTCAAGATCGACTGAGACCGGCGCGCCGGGCCAGCCGATCCGTCAGTCGGCGGGCGCTTCGTCGTCGCCGGTCAGGCGCGGGAGCGGCGAGCCCGCCGTCCCCTGCAAGAGGCCCGTCTTCGCGTACGTGATGAGCTTGGCGCGCGTGTCCTCGATGTCGAGGTTCCGCATCGTGAGCTGGCCGATGCGATCCTGCGGCGAGAACGTGCTGGCGCCCTTCTCCATCGTCAGGCGCTCGGGCTTGTAGGTGAGGTTCGGGCTCGTCGTGTCGACGATCGAATAATCGTTGCCGCGGCGGAGCTCGAGCGTCACCTCCCCGGTCACCGCGCGCGCGACCCAGCGCTGCGCCGTCTCTCGCAGCATCATCGCCTGCGGATCGAACCAGCGGCCCTGGTAGAGCAGCCGCCCGAGCCGGCGCCCGTGGTTGCGGTACTGCTCGATCGTGTCCTCGTTGTGGATGCCCGTGACCAGCCGCTCGTAGGCAATGTGCAGCAGCGCCATGCCGGGCGCCTCGTAGATGCCGCGGCTCTTCGCCTCGATGATGCGGTTCTCGATCTGGTCGCACATGCCGAGCCCGTGGCGGCCGCCGATCGCGTTGGCTTCCAGCAGCAGCGCGACGTCGTCCCGGAACGTGCGCCCGTTGAGCGCCACCGGACGACCTTCGTCGAAGCGCACGCTCACCGTCTCGCGCTTCACGTCCACGTCGTCGCGCCAGGACGCGACGCCCATGATCGGCTGCACGATCGACAATCCGTTGTCGAGGAACTCGAGATCCTTCGCCTCGTGCGTGGCGCCGAGCAGGTTGCTGTCCGTCGAATACGCTTTCTCCGCGCTCATCCGGTAGGCGAATCCGGCGGCCGACAGGTACTCGGACATCTCGCGGCGACCCCCGAGCTCTTCGATGAAGCGGCGGTCGAGCCACGGCTTGTAGACGCGAAGGCTCGGGTTGGCGATCAGCCCGTAGCGGTAGAAGCGCTCGATGTCGTTGCCCTTGTACGTGCTGCCGTCTCCCCAGATGTTCACGTCGTCGTCGCGCATGGCGACCACGAGCATCGTGCCGGTGACCGCGCGGCCGAGCGGCGTGGTGTTGAAGTAGGTGAGGCCGCCGGTCGAGATGTGGAACGCGCCCGACTGCAGCGCGGCGATGCCTTCGGCAACGAGCGCCGCACGACAGTCGACGAGGCGCGCACGCTCCGCGCCATAGTGCAGCGCCCGGCGCGGAATGTCGTCGTAGTCCGGCTCGTCGGGCTGGCCGAGGTTCGCCGTATAGGCGTAGGGAATGGCGCCGTTGGCGCGCATCCACACGATGGCGGCGCTCGTGTCGAGACCGCCGGAGAACG
>Ga0307408_100003109_pt1 | contig 11441 bp, 6 predicted proteins | sample 322Cmetagenome_FD_202116 | JGI IMG/M metagenome (GOLD analysis project Ga0307408, IMG submission 202116) | Maize rhizosphere microbial communities from greenhouse at UC Davis, California, United States - 322HYB-C-3 | ecosystem: Host-associated > Plants > Roots > Rhizosphere > Soil | place: USA... | reverse complement strand
CACTACTTGTGCAAACGATTCGCTGTCGATTGTCTCCAAGGAGAACTTGGGCAACGCCGTATACCTGATCGTTTCCACCGCTGTCGACTGAGGCGCAACCGGCGCACTCCAGCCGAAGGTGACCTGGCTTTGCCAGTTATCGATACGGATATTCTGTTGCTGCGGCAGTTTTTTGAGCTTCTTCCAATCGATCCCGTTGGAGTAAATCGGGCCAATGCGGGCCTTGCGAAGCAGATGCGTAATGTCTTTCCCCAGGAAGTAGCCGCGCTGTTCTCTCGAGACCTGCACTGGTTTCCCATCGTGAAACGCCTTTAGCTCCGCAAAGGTCTTATCTGAATTTTCCTCGCCCTCGCCAAGGTACCCGAACAGTGGAGTCGAGGCGTAAAATCCTGCGTATTGTGTTTGCTTCGAGTCGTTACGCAAAGCGATCTCCACCTCAACATCGCGGCCTGCTAATCGAAATTGAACGTCCTTGACTGTTGTTTGGCCCAATTGAAAACCGAGCGTCAATGGCACGCCGTTCTCAAATTCGTAGGCGAAGCTCGTGCTGGTGGTTCCGTAAGCCGTCAACGTCAGCGCCATCGAAAGCATTCCACGGAGTTTCATCACTTCAATGTGGTCACAAACTGACTAGCTGGAAGCACCGTGGCTCTCACGGCAATTTGCGGGTCGATCATTATTGAAATCATTAATTCTGAGGGGCATAAATTTCGCTGGCGTCGAAGCGATATCTTAGATTGAGATTGTCAGAGTCAGGATCGCTCACAATAAACGCGTTTGCTGGCATATTCTCTTCCCACGGCAACCATGAGCGATCAATGTCGTTTCGCGGGTCGTCGCGCATTGCGAGCCCTATCGAGTAGGTTTTCGAGTTTTTGCAAACAGGGGCGACTCTGGTGAGCACCATACAACCTTCAGAGCAAGAATCCAGCTCCAATCTCGCCGGGGTTACGATTAAGCGATAAGTGGTGGGGATGATAAGGGAGTCTCGCTTAGAATACTTGTAGGCAAAACGACCAAAATCGATCGGACCCTTACTCAAATTGCCGTGCTGGTCCAAGAGGTAGGCTGATGGTTCTTTTTCCTTATTGATTCTCTCGCACACTGACGATTGAGCCTCGGCGCCAACCAACGGTGCAAGGCAAACAAATCCACTCAGCAGTGGAGCTAAAAATCGTAATGTCATAACAAATCAGCGAATAGAATTTTGAGTTTTCCACGCGTGCACATTCTGAAGAATGCATGCTAATTAGGTCTAGTTATTGGAGGTACGAGGCCGCAGAATATTCTCCATGCCGCCTGTTCATCCTTCAGTTTTCCTAATGGAACTTTGGTAACCTGCTCTCTTCCACGCACGAAGTTCGAAAGCTGAGGCTTTGGAGTATCGTTGTAGACGATTATTCCGTCGAGCCCTTTTTCACTGTAACCGGGATATTTTCTTCGTATCAAGACATCCAAGGTTGCGATTGATTTCTTGCCGCCTTGTACCATTGCTTGGTTGATCAAGTCTCGCGATATCCAGTCTGGAACGGGAAATATTCGCATGTCCGGTCTGGAACAGATCTCGCCTTCAGATAATTTCTTTTCAATGACTTGTTCAATATTTTCATTAGTCGATAAATTAACCCATAGAAAATATGGCCCTCCTGCGGAACCAGCATGGCTGGTATTGAATACCAGGGATGCAAGTACTAACAGGATTTCAATTGTAAACTTCATGATAATAAATTGTTAATTTGGCTCTGTTTTCGAACTCGATGGTGCCTTAAGCCGACGACATTGGCGTTATCGGATACCAGTGACGAGATGGAACAGATTTGCAGTACTCATCTCACGAAATTAGGCCAAATCAACTTACCCCAACTTAATGGTGTTTTTTCGTCGGATTGTACAGCTCCCCGATCACGCGCGATTCGAACTTATATTTGACCGTCACGTCGTAGCCGGAGGAGGGGTCTTCAACCAAAAAAAATCCCGCGCTTTCGTCTAGCTTCCAAGGAAGCCATCCTTGGTCCGCAGGATTACTCCGATCTGTCATTACATAGCTTACGCTATACGTTTTCGAATTTTTGCAGACGGGATTCACTTCTTTAAGCACCAGACAATCAGCACTGCAGTTCGTGATTTTTAACCTTGCAGGCGTAAGAACGATTTTATATTCAGTTGGTATTGCGAAGTGGCCCGTATTCTGGTATTTATAAGCGACACTACCAAGGTTTATTGCGCCTTGGCTTATGTTACCTCTTGCGTCCAGCAAGTATGCAACTGGGCCTTTCTCTTTCGCGATTTGTTGACAGACTGCTGGCAATTCAGCATGCGCCATGTTGACATACAAAATGGCTAAGATGGTCGCCATAAAAAAATTGATCTTGTTATTTGCATTCATACTCGTTTCCGTTGGCTTGAAGCCATTTCCCGTTCACGATTGGCTGACAGGCCGCTGGTGAATTCGCCTGCAAAGTCGCAAACCATATAGCAAGAATGCTCATCATCAAAGACGTAATTTCTCGACACAAGTGGCCGTAAACTAAATCGCCCTTGTGATTGGCGGAGCCATCAGGCAAAAGGCTTCCCATATACTCTGATCACTTGCAGATCTAGGCAAAGGGTCCTTTAATATCCCTTTTCTGCCTCGTACAAAGTTCAGAAATTGTGGTTTGGGGGTATCACTGTACGCAATGACTCCGTCTAATCCTTGAGAAGAGTATTCCGGATATTTCTTTTTCATAACTCTATCGGTGCGTCGGCTTCATTGCAACGGGAATGTTGAGTTACCTCCATGATTCGAAAAACTTGTTCCGGATGCTTACTTTGATGGGGTTATCATTTGAAACTTTCCCAATTCTGTTAACTTCGCAACGGGATGCCCATCGTAAACGCAGACATAGTCGCGGTTGAAGTGGCAATCCGAAATCTGGTCAACGACCTTTCCATTAATCACAGAAAGATAAACACCATCCATAATGTCCCGCTCTTCGTTTCGGACGATTTCAAAGTCGTCCACCCTTATCAAAAGCACTTGCTTCATCGGCGGAAATACGAGGAACGTAGCAGTCGTTTTTTGTTTGAATGGAGGAGAAAAGCCGTCTGCGTACCTGTGTCCACCCATGGTGTAATTGTGATTCCCCACCAATTTCATAATGGGATCATTACTCTTTGGATCCGCAATGTACGGGAAGAATTCAGGGGCACACTTGTCAGATGTTTGTGGCTTGCCTTTCGAACCCGTGATTTTTGGTCGACAAATATCGTAGTAGCGATCGAAATCCATAGGCAATCGCGAAAGCTTGTATCCAGAAATTAAGTCGTAGCTTTTCGCTGAAGGCGATAGAGGCGCTGAACTACCATTGTCGGGCTCCAATTTGGCGTAAATATAGAATATGTCGCCTGCTGGAATGAGGATCTTGTCGTTGATAACGAAAAATTCCATCATTGGGCTTGCGCAATATTCTGGACTTGAACTAAGTTTGTACACATTCTTGGTCTTTGAAAGAGAAATGCCAAAAATCCGTCGCAAAAAGGTGTCAACCTGCTCTTCTGTAATTCCGTCTTTTGTCATCGCTTGGAATACATCGGGAAAGAGATAGTCTTTGACAGTAAAACGCGCAGCACAGCTTTCCGAGAGTTGAACAGTGTCTCTTTGAAAATGGATGGTTGGAAACTTTGGTGCTTTCTTTGTAGGCGCGTTACTCTCATAGTCAACCGACCGTTCAAACTTCCAGATTCCCTCGAGCGGCGTAGCTCGTGCGATGCTTAATGTTGCGAAGATTCCAGCAACGATCGTGGCTTTGATAAAAAATGCTTTCATGTTTTTAATGATTTGCGTCATACACGTTGTTTCTAAATAGTCGCATTTCCGACTTTCGACGTTCAGTCAATGCCCCACCGCTGGTAATGTCAGCGAATTCATCGCAGCATCCACCATAGTTTTTGGTATTTAGTTTAGCTAGTAGCTTTGTGAATTTTTTTAGCCCACCGGTGTTGAATGCAAGGCTCATCAGCGCATCGAATTCATGCTGATGTAGAGGTACTTGAAGACTTGGCAGAATGCGGTTGCGTATTCGTTCCACGTCGTCAGCGAACAAGGCCCGCTCTTCTTCACTCGTAATGCCAACTGCATATTTCTTATAGGCTGCGCTACCTGAACTGGAAAGTTCCGCGCAAGATCGCTCGCCATCTACAAGGTGACCAATACCAACTGTGCAGTGTCCCTTAATGTCGTAGGGGACAAGATGACTAGTAGTCAGATCTCCATTTTCCCAAACTCGTATGAAATCCAGGCCTAGCTGTGATACGTGAAGAGTCTCTGGATCCTTTCGCTCAGTAGCTGCTGGACCTGCTGTCACGGGACTTTTCTTACTCCCTTTGCTTGCGGGAGAGGGCAATTTGGATGCCTGCGCAGCTTGAGTCGGCGGTTTCGTGGGAGGCTTAGGTGTTTGCGACGGCTTGGGTGTCGTCGCTGGACCAGAAACCGTCACTTCACTTGGTTGTGTTGGGATAATACCACCGCAATTGACTAAATTAAGTCGTCCTTCGCGCCTGGCTATCGTAATCAAAGAATCTCCATCGGCCGCCGCTTGAGTCTTAGCATAGTATCGCGCGAGGAGGTATTCTTCTTTAAACTTGCGGATATCCATATGTACCCACTCATCAGTGATGTGTTTGGGTTCCAACGAAATGTGGTTGACTCTATCCCATTGGGGACGCGCGCCAACCCGGCCGACAAATACCTTGTTCTTTAAGGTCTCAAGGGCATCCCCCACTACTTCGGCACCGTTGCTTATTCGCCTGAAGTGTACGTCGCATGCATTGCCTAAATGGTTTGTAGTCCATATACCCATTTGTTTAGCACGCTTCCAGCAGCGGTAGCCGGACGAGATGTAACCGAACTTGAAGCCTAATTGGCTCTCCTTTGCCTTCAGATAGAAGAGTGCCGCCCGCAAGCTCCAGAATAGGGCGCGGTGGATTCCTGGCTTTTCTACGCCGGTTACGTTGGCTCCGTTTTTCAAATGACTGACGGAGGCTGAATCAACCCTTGCCTTGCCATATCCATTACAGCGTTCAGCCACACTTGCCCCGTGCGCCCGACATTGGCAAGCCAAAGGATCAAAAGAGATCGGATAGTTGGTTGAAAAGTCATCAATTGCGATAAGAACGGAGCCACAAACTTTGCCTGTCTCAGCCACCTCCATATAGTCGCGCTGAAACTGCTTAACTGCCTTCTCCGTGGCTACTGTGAATTCGTCAAGCGGAGCTGGATCATGAATTGTGTTACCAAACCCCATGAGCCGAAGATTTAGTTCTTCGATCAGTTGACCTTTGTCGCCGAGCTTAATGCATCCGGTTTGATCGCAAACAGGGCTAATAACGGTTTTCGGCGTGCCATTAGGCCCACGGTCCTCTACCTTAGTAATCGGTACCGGTGACGTGACAACTGACTCCTTAGACGGAATTGGCTCACCAACCGTTTCAACGCTCGGTGAGACCGCATTTGCAGGGGGGGATGGAGTCCCGGGCTCGGAAGGCTTCTGCGTTGGCGCAGGTGCTGGAGCAGGCGGCGATACTGGTGTTCGCGGCACTTCGTTATCGTTTAAAGTCGCTTCTTGAGCTGTGGCGGGTTCAGGCGAAGATGTCTCAGTTAAGGCTGATGCGGGTGTTGCGGGGGCGGCCGGTGCAGCAGCTTGTACTGTGGTACTCGACCTGGCCACAGTCGAAGGGGCTCGCTTGCTCGGAACTTTGAGTATCTGGTCAATATGAATAATGTCTGTGACCGCAATACCATTTAGTGCGGCCAGCTCGACGGCAGTCATGTCGAACAGGCCCGCGATATGGCCGAGCGTATCATTCTTGCGGACCTTGTAAGTCTTGCGCTGATAGCCGCCGGGATCACCCTGGTGTTCTTGAGCGTTGAGCTTGTCTTTCCGCTTCTCACTAACAAGTTTGATGCGGAAGTCCTCGGACCAAGGAATGATCTTTTTGATCGCCTTGAATTCGTTCGTGCCAAACCGCTCGACGTAGACTGTCAAAATGGTGCCGATGATAGAAGCGAATGAGGAGAACTTTCCTTCTGCGTTAGTGACACCTCTAGCGACAATCTGAGTGCCTTGGCGAACTTGATATGGCAAACCAGCGATGCGCTTACCCAGCGGATCAACCAGCTTAATGTTCACGATGCTGGTCAGTGCATCATTGATTTTTGTTTTGTTAGATTCCATAGCTTCTTATTCTTCGTCGTAGTCGTAGATCAGACCCCATTCGATCTGCTTAGGCCCGACCAGGACTTCGATCTCTTCTTTGTCTTTGACGTACAGTTGATCAGTTCGGCCGTGCTGATCTAACGCGCCACGAACGACTTTTCCGTCAGAGCGTTTTGCTGCGTAAGTGATCTCAGTCAGTTCATGTTGGACGAAGAGGTCGTAGACGTCCAACCTATTGCTGTACTTCTCCGGATAGTTCGTAACCGCCAACTTAGGCAAATTCGGTAGTCCAACACTGCCGTCTTTTGGTCCGCCAAGGTCCTTCATGCTGGCCTTGAACTCGACCTTGCCTGGAGCGGTCAGCGTTATGTTTCCGCCCTCGATCCGGATCGCGGCGCCCTGGGTGGTCAGCAGGACGTGCTGTTTGGCGGCGATATTCACTTCTGCGCTGGTGCTGGCAACGGCGACTACCTTGTCGGCAGTCAGCGTGGTTGCTGCTTCCTGACTTTGGCTGCTGAACTTTCCGCTCGCAGCGTGCAGGTGGAGGCCGGTTTCCTGGTTCGGCTTTTCGTTGGCGTTGGCTTTGCCGTAAGTGAACAGGCTAATGCCCCCGGCGGAGGAATGCAGCAGGTTCGCTTGCGCAGCGAAGTTGACGTCCTGGCCGGCGGTTACGCTGCTGGCGCTTTCGGAAGACAGCAGCGCGTCGGCCGGTGTGGCTGCGACGATGCCGGATGGGCTATCGACCTGCAGCAGCGGGGCATCGAAGGCCGGCGCACCGCCCGCGGCGCGTGTGGACAGGGTATCGGCGGTGCGCTGCAGTCCTTCCATCACGGCGAGCTTGTCGGCTTCCCCTTGCTTCGGCAAGTCGGCCTTATGGGTTTTCGCCTGCTCGGTCAGCGACACCTGCAGTTGATTGGCGCGTTCAACCTGGTTCTGGGCGGGGCGCGCATCAAGCACGTTCCCGCTGGCGCCGCGTGCCGCGTGCGTCGATAGCAGCATGCCTTGGCCGGAGCGGATCGCGAGAGCGTGTTCGGTTTTCAGTTCTGCGCCGAAGCCGACCACGTGCAGGCGCTGGTTGTCGCTTTGGTGGCGCAGGTGGCCGAGGTTCAGTTCTGCGGTGCCCTGGTGCGGTTTGGCGTGGCGTTGCAGGGCCACGCGGGACTGGCCGGGCGAGTCGTCGAACACGAGCTGGCTGTAGGCGCCGGCGCCGGCCTGGCTGCTTTGCATGGCCTGGCTTTTCAGGCCGGACAGCGATGCCGGGTGGGCGTGGCCGGCTGACTCGCCGGGAAACCATACGGGCGCATTGCCGGTGGCGGCGCCGGTGCCTGCACCGAGTTTGTTGTGCTGGGCGTCAGCCTGTCCGTCGCCGTTGTACAGGGTGCCGATCACCACGGGGCGGTCGATATCGCCTTCCAGGAAATCGACCAGCACTTCCTGGCCAACACGCGGCAGCGCGTTGCTGCCCCAGTTGGCGCCGGCGATTGGCGCCAGCGGCGTGGCGACGCGTACCCAGGTGCCTGCGCTGTCGTCGGCGGGAGCTCCGGTGTCGCCGGCGTGCAGCGATGGCGACAGGCGGCTATGGCTGCTTTCGCCGCGCTGCCAGTGGAACTGGACTTTGACGCGGTGGTCACGGTCGGTGTGGATCGGTGCGTCGGAAGGGCCGACCACGATGGCAGTCTGTTGCCCTTGCACGGTAGGGCGCTTCCATTGCGCGGTGCTGCGATAGGGCAGGGCGGCTTCGACGGCGTCGATGCGGTTGCGGTAAAGCGGACGTTCGGCAATCGCATTGCCGACGGCGTGGCGGCTTTCGGCCAGGTCGCTGTCGTTCAGCAGCTGTAGCGCCGCCTGGCCGAGCTCGCGCTGGATATTCGAACGCATTTGCGCCGCCAGGTTGTTATGCATCATGTGCAGCACGCGGATGACGATGAAGTCGCCGCTTTCGCCGGTCACTGGTTCACCTTGCAGGGCGAAGCGCGTGGCCGGCGCCATGGTGCGCACGGTGCCGGCGCCGGTCATGTTCTTGCGCGCGACGTCGAGTGCCTGCAGGCGGCGTTCCGCCAGGCGCTGACCGTGTTCGCGGCTGGTGTAGGCGTAGGCGCCAGGCACGTCGCGTGCGGACAGTGACATGCCGCTGGTCTCGGCGCTGCCTGCATTGGCTGCGCGCTGGTCCAGCGTGCGGTAATCCCAGCTTTGCAGGGCGACTTCACTGGTCAGCAGGCTAGCCTGCATGCGCCAGCGGTCCATGCTGTCTTCGCGCATCACGGCACCGGCTTGCGTGAACCGTACCGCTGCCTGCACGTTCGTCTGGAAGGCGCCATTGTGGTCGGCGATCACGAGAGCATGGCCGTCGCTGCGGTGTTCAAAGTAATAGAACAGGCCTTCTTCCGCCATCAGGCGTTCGGCGAAGGCCCAGTCGCTTTCCTGGTATTGGGTGCACAGGCTGCGCTTTGGATAGGTCGCGCGGTCGGCCAGTTCGAAGCGCCATTCGGGCACCAGCTTGCCCTGGCCCTGCCAGCTTCCCAGTACGGCGTCGAGAATGTCGCACACCGACATGTCCTGGAAAACGCGGCTGTCGCGGTTTTGTACGAGGAAGGCGGTCCATGGCTCCAGCCGCACGGAATAGCGCGCCAGGCCGCCATTGGAGCCACTCAGTTCGATCGCGGTGATGTGTCCGTGAAATGGGCGTAGCGCTTCCGGTCCGGCGGCAGTCACCAGTTCCAGCAAGGCGGGTTGGCCGAGCAGCGACTTGAGCGGGATGGCGGTGTCAGTGGACAGCGTTGAAATGTCGAAAGCGAAGGGCTTGCCGATCGCCTCTTCGCCGCGCACGCATTCGACCAGGAGCTGCGCGGCGCCTTGCGGCGTGGTCAGCCGCAGCAGGCGTGAATCTTGGGTGAGGCGGTCCAGCATGAGATTGTATTTTAGATAACCATACGGACCGCCATTACAGCTTAGAAGTTATCTTAAGGCAAGAGTGATTCAATTGAATCGCTATACTTGCAAGAGGCAAGTTACTTGCGCAGGCGGGCGGCTTCGGAATCCAATGCCTCGTTCACATCGCAGAATTTGCGCTGGCTGGTGAACTTGCTGACCTGCCGGAAAGATAAGATCGGTGCCGGGTCTGACTCGGGATCTTCATTCTTTTTCAGCTCCATGACCGTGAAAGTCACGCGGCGTTCGTCGGCCCACAGGCCCTCGCGTTTTGCATAGATAACGCGCAGGCCGTTCTTTAACTTTAAAGCACGGAATCCGCTGATGGCGCAGTCGGCGCCCGACTGCAGTTCGAGCGTAGGCAGGAGCTTCTCATTGACCTCAAAAGGGATCAGCTGTGCGGGGCCTTTGTCATTGGCACGGAAGATGGTAATTGCGCGATAAGTGTGGGGATTGAGGCTGTCGATTTCCGTGTGCAGCATTTGCAGTTCGATGCCGTTTACCGAAATCCTCGTGATGTCGCGTTGCGGGGTGATGAATTGCTGCGCGTGCAGCGGCAGGCCTATGGCGAGCAGCAGCGCGCCAAGGAATGGGGCTTTCATTGAACTTCTCCGGATTAATTGATGCGCGAGCGTGCGAAGTCGGCCAGCTCGCGCGGGTAAAAGATCTCGTCGCGGTAGGATGTGTCGTCGATGCCGAGGATGATGCTGATGGCGGCTGCTTCGAAGGACCAGTAGCCGAAGAACTGGGAACCTTTGCGGTTGGTGCCGAAGTAAGGCTCGTCCTCGCTCATGTCATACCAGGCCTTCATGTATTCGGCCATCATGGCTCGGCGCTTTTCTGGCGCGGCGGCGAAAATCGGCAGGGCTTGAGAGTACGGCTTGCCGCGCGTGCATTTCTTCGGCGGCGCTTCGCGGCCTGGCACGAATGGCGCGACCAGGTGCTCCAGCAGCGCGTCGCGGCGGCGGTTGCCGTAATCGAGGATAGGCATGATGCGGGACAGCTTGTCCTGGTGTCCCAGCAGGATGGCGAAGCACACCAGCGACAGGCCGGTGTGGTAGTCATCGTCTTCCAGGTCCAGCCAGTGCTTGTAATAGTCCTCGTCCTCGTCGTCCTCCGACGGTGTAAATGGCGTTAGGAAGCGCGCGTAGTTTTCCCAAAAGCTGAGAGCCAGCGGAAAAAAAGTATTGAGGTCCTCCAGAGCGTGGCCTGCACTGTAGCTGTTGCGCATGTGGTTCACGGATTCCCACGCGAGCCAGCTCGCGCCGTCGTAGTGATCCGGGTCGGCACAGTCGTAGCACACCTTGTCGGTGAACAAAACCAGGTTCTCTTCGTAGCTGCCGTAGCGCATGCGGCTCGAGCGGCGACGCTGTTCGAAGTCGGCCGGGGACAGTTTTTTGTGCCGCCAGTATTCGGCCAGTTCGTCGATCGTCCCGGGCAGCGGCAGTTCCGCACTTTGCTCGACTGCCTGCGCCGTGTAAGCGGGCATCTTGCCTGCATTGGCCTGGCGCGCGAAGGCCACCATGTCGGCAGGATAGTAGGGCAGGCTGCGATAGCTCGTATCGTCGATGTCCAGCACCAGGGTGATGGCGGCGGCTTCCCACGACCAGTAGCCGACAAACTGGTAGCCCGATTTGTGCAGGTCGTAATAGTTTTCGCGGCGGCTTGCCTCGTACCACTCGCCGAGGTATTGGGCCATCAGTGCCGGTCGTTCCGACGGCTGCGCGGCAAAGACCGGGAGCGTTTTGGAATACGGCAGGTTGCGGCGGCAGATGCCGACAGCCGGATCGCGGCCGTCGACGCAGCAACTGAGCAAACGCTCGACCAGTGCATCGCGCTTCTCATTGAGGTAGTCGATCAGCGGCACGAGGCGATGCAGCGCGTCCTGCTTGCCGAGAAGGATACCGAAGCAGACCATGGTCAGCGCCTGGTGGTATTCCGGACCGGCCAGTGCAACGTGCGGCCATGGGGCTTCGCGCTCGTTGCTGTCGTTATAGGCCCGGTTGTAGTGGGCGTAGGTTTCCCAATATTCGACCGCACGGTCGTAGAAAGCCTGGAGCTGGGCGATGTCATGCCCGCCGCTATAGCAATTGACCAGGAACGCGGTCGCATCCGTCGCCAGGCGCTTGGTCGTGTTCATCAGGTTATAGAGCGGGATCGCCGAGATCATCTCCGGCGGTTGCTGCAGGCGTTCCCTCACATGCTCGAAGGTTTCGAGCTGGTCATGGAAGTTTTCTTCGTAGCCGTAATACCTAAGCAGGGGTTCGCGCAGGGACTGGTGAAAGTCGCCTTCTGACAGCGGGGCGTGCATGGGTG
>Ga0307408_100003107_pt1 | contig 11442 bp, 10 predicted proteins | sample 322Cmetagenome_FD_202116 | JGI IMG/M metagenome (GOLD analysis project Ga0307408, IMG submission 202116) | Maize rhizosphere microbial communities from greenhouse at UC Davis, California, United States - 322HYB-C-3 | ecosystem: Host-associated > Plants > Roots > Rhizosphere > Soil | place... | reverse complement strand
AGGCCTTGGTGATTTCCTTCAGCAGCTCTGCACGGATGATGCAGCCGCCACGCCACAGCGACGCGATCTCGTCAAGCTTCAGGTCCCAACCGTATTCCGTGGCTGCCGAGGTCAGCATGTCCAGGCCTTGGGCGTAGGAGACGAGCTTGGAGGCGTAGAGCGCCTGGCGGACGTCCTCCACAAACGTCTCGGGGATGTCGGCGTTGACTTCTTCACCGGCGAGGAGCTCCTGGCCCAGCTTGCGCTGGTCGGCCTGCGAGGACAGGGCGCGGGCGAAGACCGATTCGGCGATGCCCGACGTCGGGGCTCCCAGCTCAAGCGCGGAGATGACCGTCCAGCGGCCGGTGCCCTTCTGACCTGCGGCGTCGACGACGACGTCCACGAAGGGCTTGCCCGTGCGGCCGTCCACGTGGCCGAGGACCTCGGCGGAGATCTCGATCAGGAAGGAGGCAAGCTCGCCCTTGTTCCATTCCGCGAAGATCTTGGACTGCTCGGCCGGTTCGATGCCTGCACCGGAGCGGAGCAGGTCGAAGGCTTCGCCGATGACCTGCATGTCGGCGTATTCGATGCCGTTGTGGACCATCTTGACGAAGTGGCCGGCGCCGTCGGTGCCGATCCAGGCGCAGCAGGGCTGGCCGTCGACGTTGGCGGCGATCTTTTCCAGCAGCGGGCCGAGGGCGTCGTAGGACTCCTTGGAACCGCCGGGCATGATGGAGGGGCCGTTCAGGGCACCTTCTTCACCACCGGATACACCGATGCCCACGAAGTGCAGGTCCTTCTTGGCCAGGGCGGCTTCGCGGCGGCGGGTGTCCTCGTAGTGGGAGTTGCCGGCGTCGATGATGATGTCCCCTGCCTCCAGCAGGGGTTCAAGCTGCTCGATCACGGAGTCAACCGGCTTGCCGGCCTTGACCATGATGAGGACGCGGCGCGGCTTCTCGAGGGAGTTCACCAGTTCCTCAAGGGATTCGGTGCGGACGAAGTCGCCCTCGGAACCGTACTTTTCCAGCAGCGTGTCGGTCTTTTCAACCGAACGGTTGTGCAGTGCAACGGTGAAGCCGTTACGGGCCAGGTTGCGAGCAAGGTTGGCACCCATGACCGCAAGGCCGGTGACACCGATGTGAGCAGACATCAATACTCCAATTCATTGTTGTGCAACAAGTGCAGTGGGAGTCCCGCACGCCCGGCGGAGCACGCGTTGGGGAGGTGACTCTTAATAAAGCATATATATTCGTGGCCACCGGGAAAAGCGGGGGTCCACTTCGTGGAAGGCAATGCCGTCACAAAGAGTCTAGGACGAGGCCCTCCACCGGTGGGGGCTTGCCGGTCATGATTGCTGGACAGGGACGGCTGCCGCGCCCCACTATGCTTACCCATATGTCGACCAGCCTCCACCACCGCGCCGTCGAAAACCTGGGCACCAGGATTGTCAGCGGCAATCTGCCTGCGGGCCACATCATGCTCGCCGAGCAGCTGGAGGATGAGCTTCAGGTGTCCCGGTCGGTGATCCGGGAAGCGGTGCGGGTGCTGCAGTCGCTGGGACTTGTGGAGACCACGAAGCGCGTGGGGATCAGGGTCCTCCCGCCCCACCGCTGGAATCCGTTCAATCCGCTGGTGATCCGCTGGCGGCTTGCCGGTGAGGGACGCGGTGCACAGCTGCGTTCACTGGCCGAGCTGCGGGCCGCCGTCGAACCCGTGGCCGCCGAACTGGCGGCAGTCAACGCCCCGGCCGAGCTCCGGCAGGAGCTGCTCGACGTGGCTCTTGCAATGCGCGACGCCGGCAAGGCCGGTGACGTGCCACGCTTCCTGGAGCTGGACATCCACTTCCACTCCCTCCTGCTGAGCGGGTCCGGCAACGAGATGTTTGCCAACCTGGTGGGACAGGTTGCGGAAACCCTGACCGGACGGACAGTGCACGGCCTGATGCCCGACCGCCCCCGGGACCTCACACTGCAGTGGCATCTCGACGTGGCGGAAGCCATCTTTGACGGCAATGCAGCGGAGGCCCGTGAGGCCTCAAACAGGATCATGCGCCGGACCATCTCGGAAATGGAGCCGGTCTGGGTGGAACAGCCGCGGGTTTTTGTGCCGGTGCAGCGGCGCCAGCACTCTGCGTAGGAGTTAAGGTCCAGGAGCGCCGCCCCGCGGCCTCCGGCGAGGTTGTGCCGGAAGCCGCGAGGAACTCAGCCTGCCCGGAAGTCGAGCAGTACTTTGCCGGATTCCGCAGCATTCCGCGCCACTCCGAAGGCCTCGAGTGCACGGTGCACAGGGAACTCGTGGGTGATCACCGGCGCGATCTGCAGGGAACCGTCGGCCAGGGCTTCCATCACTTCGTCGATCTCGTCGTTGAACCGGAAGGAGCCCCGGAGCTCGAGTTCGCGGGTGATGGCCAGCGAAATCAGGACCGGCTGGGGTCCGGTGGGCAGCAGTCCCACCATAACGACCGTGCCGCCGCGCACGGCTCCCTGAATGGCCGAGGCCAGGCCGTGGTGGTTGCCGGAGGATTCAATGACAACGTCCGCTTCGACGGCGGCGATCGCTTCCGCGTCACCAGCGGCCAAGACCTCATCGGCGCCCACGGCAGCGGCGATTTCCAGCGGCTTGGCGTGCATGTCGACGGCGATGATCCGTCCGGCGCCGGCCCGTTTCAGGACCGCAACCGCGAGGGCTCCGATGGGGCCGCAGCCGATCACCAGCGCGGTCTTACCCCTGACGTCTCCGGCGCGGGACACAGCATGCCATGCGACGCTGGCCGGTTCAATCAGCGCCGCCGTCCGGAGGTCGAGGTCCACGGGGAGAGACCTCAGCATCCGCCAGGGCAGGTTGACGTACCGGCTGAAGGCGCCGTCCGTGTGCGGGAACCGGGCCGCGCTGCCGAGGTACGTGCAGCCGGGCGACAGGTTTGGCCTGTCTTCCGGATACCGCGCCGCTCCGGCCGCCGGGCTTGCAGGGTGCACCGCCACCCGAGTCCCTGAAGGAGGTCCGCTGCCGTCCGCCGCAGCCTGGACCACGGAGCCCACGATCTCGTGACCGAGCACCAGCGGCGCCTTGAGGACCGACTCCCCCGCGGCCCCGTGCAGCCAGTAGTGCAGGTCGGACCCGCAGATGCCGCCATAGGCTATTTCCACCACAGCTTCGTCGGGGGCCGGCGGCGCGAGCGGCACGTCCTCCAGCCGCAGGTCCCCGGCGGCGTGGGCGACCACGGCCAACGTGGCAGTCGGGAGTTCGGTGTGGACTGTCAACGGCGCCATCAGACCACCACCGTCATGCCGCCGTCGATGAAGATCGTCTGCCCGTTCACGAAGTCCGAGCCGCTTGAAGCCAGCCACACCGCCGGCCCGGCCAGGTCCTGCACCGTGCCCCACCGGCGAGCCGGCGTCCGGCCCAGGATCCAGGAGTTGAACTGCTCATCATCCACAAGGTTCTGCGTCATCTCGGTGTGGATGTAACCCGGCGCGATGCCGTTGATCTGCAGGCCCGAACCGGCCCACTCCGCCGTCATGGCCCGGGTCAGGTTCCGCAGCCCGCCCTTGGCAGCGATATACGGGGCGATGGTGGGACGGGCGAGATCCGTCTGTACCGAGCAGATGTTGATGATCTTGCCGCGGCCGCGGGGAATCATGTGCCGGGCCGCTTCCCGGCCCACGAGGAATGCGCTGGTCAGATCGGTCGAGATCACCCGCTCCCAGTCCTTCACGTCCAGCTCCAGCATCGGCACGCGGTGCTGGATGCCGGCGTTGTTCACCAGGATCTCCAGCGGACCCACGTTCTGCTCAACCCACGCAATGCCGCGCGCGGCCTCGGTGTCGCTGGTGACGTCGAAGGCGCAGCTGTGCACCCGCCCCGGAGCGTAGTCGGCGGCCATCGCCGCTTCGGCGTCCTTGAGCCGTTCGGTATTGATGCCGTTGAGCACCACGGAGGCACCCGCGTCCGCCAGGGCCCGGGCAAGGGCGTTGCCGATCCCCCGGCTGGAGCCGGTGACGAGGGCGGTCCGCCCGGTCAGGTCAAAAAGTGATGTCATGCTGTGGTTGCCCCTCCGGCCGCATCAGCTGCGGCGCTGCTGCTGAGATTGGATATTGTTTGCCGCACAACGGCGAGGTCCCGATCGCCCAGCCCCTGCTGCTTGAGCTCGGCATAGAGTTCGACGCCGGCCGCCGCCATGGGGACGGCGGCACCGGCCGCTTCGGCTGCTTCGAGGACGAAGCACAGGTCCTTGTGCATGAACTTGGCAGGCCCGGTGGGAGCATAATCCTTCTGCAGGAGCCGCGGACCGACAATGTCCAGCACACGGCTGCCGGCCAGGCCCCCGGCCAGGACCTCGTAGAGGGCCGCCGCGTCCATCCCCGAGCGTTCGGCAAGTTCGGCCGCCTCGGCGAGCGCCGCCGTCGTGGTTCCCACAATGAGCTGGTTGCAGGCCTTCGCCAGCGATCCCGCGCCCAGCGGGCCAAGCAACCGGACTGTGGTGCCCATCGCCTCCAGCAGGGGACGCACACGGATGAAGTCTGCTGCATCGTCTGCGCCGGCCATAATGGCGAGGGTCCCTTCCACGGCGCCCTTGGTCCCGCCGCTCACCGGAGCATCCACCACGGAGGCGTGCCCGCGACTGACTTCCCGCACCCGGGCCCCGAACGCCCGGACACGGGCGGGTGAAACGCTGCTCATGACGGCCAGCACGGTGCCGGGAACGGGAGGAGCAGCGGCCCAGCTGGCCAGGAGCCCTGCCGCCGCTTCTTCAATCGCGTCGAGGTCGGGCAGCATGAACACGATGACGGGTTCCCCGCGGAGGGCTGCAACATCGTTCACCCGCGCCCCGCCGAGCTGCTCAAAACGCTCCAGCGCGGTGCCCGAGCGGTTCCAGGCGGTGACGGCCCAGCCTTTTGTGACGAGGTTGGCCGCCATGGGCCCGCCCATCAGCCCCAGGCCCACAAAGCCCGCGTTCTGTATATTCATCTGCAGTGTTGCCTCACTTCAATGTGGTCGAACAGAGCTTATTTTGCAGCAGCCCGTTCAGTATCCTAGCCATCATTCAGTATGATGAACAGTATGACGACTCCTACCACCGTCGCAATCGCTGTCCCGCTCGAAGCAGAGCTGGTGGAGCGCATCCGCGCCGTAGACCCAACCGTAACCGTTCTCTACGACCCCCAACTGTTGCCGCCGGAGCGCTTCCCGGCCGACCATGCGGGCGACCCCGGCTTCAAGCGCACGCCCGATCAGGAAGAGCGCTACTGGGACATGCTGGCCAGGGCCGAAGTCCTGTACGGCTTCCCCAATGAAAGCCCGGCGGGCCTGGCACGCGTCGCCCGCGAAAATCCCCGCCTCCAGTGGATCCACGCGATGGCCGCCGGCGCGGGCGGGGCGGTCAAGGCCTCCGGACTGGATGCCGAAACCTTGGGCAAGTTCAGGGTGACCACCTCCGCAGGCGTGCACGCCCTGCCGCTGGCGGAATTCGCAGCCCTGGGAATCCTCAACGGCTTCAAGCGCACCGCAGAGCTCGCACAGGACCAGGCCGCCAAGGTGTGGCCGGAGCTGCGCACTCCTACGCGGCTGGTCAACGGCTCGACCCTTGTGGTGACCGGGCTCGGTGAGATCGGCCTGGAAACGGCCCGCATCGCACGGGCGCTGGGCATGAAGGTCAGCGGCACCAAACGGAATGTGGAACCCATCGACGGCATTGAGCAGGTGGCCGGCAACGACGGCCTCGCCGGACTGCTCGCTTCCGCGGACGCCGTGGTGAACACGCTGCCCGGCACGCCGTACACGGAAAAGCTCTTCAACCGGGACATCTTTGCGGCCATGAAGCCCGGGACCGTCTTCGTCAATGTGGGCCGCGGCACCGTGGTGGACGAAGACGCGCTGCTGGAGGCCCTGGAAAACGGCCAGGTGGCCTACGCCTGCCTGGACGTGTTCGCCGTCGAGCCGCTGCCGCAGGACAGCCGGCTCTGGAGCCACCCGCGTGTGATGGTCTCGCCCCACACGTCCGCGCTCAGCGCCGCGGAGAACCGCCTCATCGCCGAACGTTTCTGCAGCAACCTGCGCACGTTCCTCGATGGCGGCGAACTCCCCCACCTCGTGGACACTGTGCATTTCTACTAAAGCCGCCTGCCGCAGGACACCCTGCAGCAGAGACACCGGAGAGCCGGGCAGCCCAAGGCTGCCCGGCTCTTTTTTCGACCCACCTCTGGCGGAGGTGCCTAAGTGCCCGCTCACGCCGGCATGAACGAACGCTTGTGGCCCAAACCGCCGGGGCGGTTTGGGCCACAAGTGTACGTGCGCGCTTACTGGGGTTAGGCGGCGTCCTCGATCAGGAGGAGGTCGCGGCCCTTGGTTTCAGGCGTGAAGAAGGTGGCGGCGAAGGAGATCAGCGCCAGCACCAGGGAGTACACCGCCAGGACGATCCAGGAGTACCCGGTCGCCGCCAGCAGTGCAGCACCGACCAGCGGCACGAGACCGCCGGCAAGCACCGCCGAAAGCTCACGGCTCAGGGCGACGCCCGTGAAGCGGTACTGGGAACCGAACAGTTCAGGCAGCAGAGGGCACTGCGGGCCAAGCATGGACTGCACGCCGAGGGCGATACCCACCACCATGACCGCCCACACCAGGGTCACATTGCCCAGGGTGACGAGGTAGAACGCCGGGAAGGCAATGACAGCCTGGAACAGCGCACCGTACCGGTAAACAGGGACGCGCCCGAAGCGGTCGGAGAGCACGCCGAAGGTGACAACCATGACGGCGGCGAACCCTGCGGCGATGAGGAGACCCACCGGGCCGATGAACTTGTCCCCGGGGAACACCCCGGCAGGCGCTGCCAGGAAGGCAACCAGCAGGGCGGAGTAGATGGAGGAGTTGCCGTTTTCACCCATGCGCAGGCCGATGCCCACGAGGACGTTCTTCTTGGAGTGCTTCCACAGTTGGCCTACCGGGTTCTTCACGACGTTCTTGTGCTTCTCGAGCTCCTGGAACACTGGAGTCTCCTTGAGCTTGAGACGGATGAAGACCGCCACGGCAATCAGGACGACGCTCGCGAGGAACGGTACCCGCCACAGCCAGCCCTCCAGGACCGCCTTGTCGGCCATGGCAATCAGTGCGAAGGTGCCCGCCCCGAGCAGGGTGCCGAGTTGAATTCCCACGAACGGAAGAGAAGCGAAGAAACCACGACGGCGGCGCGGAGCGACTTCGGAGATCAGCGTCGTGGCGCCGGCCTGCTCAGCTCCGGCACCCAGGCCCTGGACGATGCGCAGCACCACCAAAAGGACAGCACCGAGCATTCCCGCCTGCTCGAATGTGGGCAGCAGGCCAATGGCGAAGCTGGCGGTGCCCATCAGGCCGATGGTCAGGATCAGCACCATTTTCCGGCCGAAACGGTCCCCGATATAGCCGAAGACAATCCCGCCGAATGGCCGTGCGGCGAAGCCGACCCCGTAGGTGGCGAACGAGGCAATGAGCGCCCCCTCTTCACCCAGCGGCTTGAAAAACAGTGGTCCAAAGATCAGCGCCGAAGCAAGACCGTAAATGTAAAAGTCGTAGTACTCCAGCGCGGAGCCTACGGAGCTGGCAAGAGTTGCCCTTCGCAGCTGTTCCGGTTCGACGACGGCGCCGTCCGCATCAGCCAGCGGTGTATCAGTACGAGTTGTCACAAGCACTCCCTCAAAAACACTCAGGCCCCCGTTGGCCTTGGTGGGATAGCAGTCACGCCTATGGCGTCGATCACTATGCTGAACAGCGTACAGTAAGTTGAACGGCCCGCCAACGGGTTCCGAGTGTTACGTGCAGGGAGCTCGCTAATAGAGGGCTCTCCGGCCTAGCCCATGGGATTGCCGAGGGACCTCGCCAGCTCCTTCAGTTCCTTCACCATCTGAGCGCCCTGCTCCTCGGAGTAGGTAGCCTTCAGGGCTGTGACAGACAGTCCGAGGCTGGGACCATGGGCACCGTGGGTGGGAACCGAAACGGCCAGGCAGACTACTCCGGTAGTGGACTCCTCGTCCTCAAAGGCATAGCCCTGTTGGCGGATGTCCTTAAGCTCGGCCTTGAGTTCGGCGCCAGTGCGCAGCGACTTCGGAGTAAGCACGGGGAGTTCGGCGTCGTCCGGGAACATGGCGTCGATGTCATGGTCGTGCAGCCGGGCAATCAGGACCTTGCCGACAGCACAGAGCGAAACCGGCATCTTGTCACCGATGTTCGAGGTCAGCCTGACGGCCGGGTGCCCCTCATAGCGGGCAAGGTAGATGACGTTCATGCCATCGAGCATGGCGATCCGGACCGTCTCACCCGAAAGCGTTGGAGCCTGCTCGCAGAAGCGGTAGAACTCCTGCACCTCATCCAGCCTGCTCAGGTAGGCAGCACCGAGTTCAACGAGCTTTCGGCCCAGCGTGTATTCCGCCCCCTGCCTGCTGATGAGCCGGGCCTCCTCCAGAGCGAGCAGCAGGTTGGATGTTGAGGACTTGGGGATGCCCAGCTCCCGGGCGAGGTCACTAAGGGTAAGCCGTCCTGTAGCCGAGGAAGCCAGGGCCTCCATCACGGCCGCAGCCCTGGTGACGGCGGGGGCCGGCGACGTGCTGCCCAGTCCTTCGTTAGCGCGGGAGGCGCGGGAATCGGCCATGATTCTCCTTTGATTGGGGCGCGGACGTCGCGTCTGGATTAAATGGGCAGCCAGAATGCTCACCCTTCATCCAATGTGTGGCGTTCATTTGGCTGAACACTTCCCATCATAATGGCTGAAGCCGCTGGCGTCGGGGTGCGCACAGCCGCACCGGAGGAGCAGCGGAAAACGCCTCAGGCCAGGGCGCGGAAATGTGCTTCACTCCACAGCCCCTTTGTTTCATTTTTGCCAAGCGTTCACGGTATATTCGAACCCGAGCCTTCCACCGCGGCATCCCCCAATAGTCGCGGTGGAAGGCTTTTCCAATCTTCGGACTTTTCAGGCGGCTGCTCCGCTCCCGGGGCTCTACACCTACGCGGCATCCGGGACCGCATCCCGCAGCCTCCAGCCGCCACCAAGCCCGTCCCGCAAAATTTCCATCGTGGTCAGCGCCGAGTCGGCGTTCCTGCCCAGCCTCGCCTGAAGGCGCCAGACCTCCACATCCACCCGGCTGCGGCCCAGAGGCATCCGCCGCTCGGCCTCCCACCAGTTGACGCGTTCGAACCACCTGACCGGTTCTGCGCTGACCATCCATTCGCGTCCGCCGCGGATGACAGCGGCAGGCTGCCCGTCTGCTGCAGTCTTCACCAGTACATGTTCCATGCGGGAAGACTACGAACGGGCACTGACACTTTTGCCGTCGGCGCGGTTACTCCCCTGCCGCCGGCCTAGTTGATGCACTTGAGGCCCACCCGTGCGCGGAGTCAAGCCGGCCTCAGCGGCGCTCAGGGCCGACAAACAACGGCGCCAAACAGTCAACAGCGCCAAACAAAAACCCCGCCGCCCTGGCATGTTGCCTGGACGACGGGGTTCATTCTCTGTGGGTCCTACCGGGATCGAACCGATGACATCCACGGTGTAAACGTGGCGCTCTACCAGCTGAGCTAAAGACCCAATCGCTCGTTCCCGCTGTGAAGCACGCGAACCAACGAACATAGACTCTACCCGAACAGCGCAGGTAATTGCCAATCCTGGTCAGGGCGGGGACACGGACGGCAGTTCAGCGGCGAGCCATGCCAGCGCTTCACTTACGCCGGCCGCCAGCTTGATGGTGGCGAGATCGTCACCGCGGGTTTCGCCCCGGTTTATGATCACCACCGGCTTGCCCTGTTTGGCGGCGTGCCGGACAAAACGGAGACCGCTCATGACACTGAGCGAGGAGCCTGCGACGAGCAGCGCGCCCGCCTCGTCCACCATGGAATAGGCGCGTTCCACCCTCTCCTTGGGGACGTTTTCACCGAAGTAGACAAAGTCCGGTTTCAGCACACCACCGCAGGCCGGGCATTGGGCGACCACAAAGGTCCCGATGAGCTCGGAATCATCAACGGTGGCATCGGCATCAGGTGCGATTTCAACCATCCCGGATTCCATTGCGCGAGCAAGGAACGCCGGGTTGAGCTCTTCGAGCAACCCTGCGAGCAACTGCCGCGAGTAGGTGCGGCGGCAGCCGAGGCAAATTACCTGATCAAAGCGCCCGTGCAGGTCCACCACGTTGACGCTTCCGGCATCCTCGTGCAGCCGGTCGACGTTCTGGGTGATGAGTCCGGTGAGCAGCCCGCGCCGCTCCAGCACCACGACGGCGGCGTGCCCGGCATTCGGGTCGGCCCGCCGCAGGTGTGACCAGCCGATCTGGTTCCGCGCCCAATACCGCTGCCGGTTCCGCGCGTCCCCCACGAATTCCTGATAGGTCATGGGCGAGCGGGGCGGGGAATCAGGCCCGCGGTAATCGGGTATCCCGGAGTCCGTGCTGAGTCCGGCTCCGGTCAGGAGCGCCAGTCGAAGCCCGGACAGTACGTCCCGGATGTCCGCCAGGACACTGAGCTCCGCCTGGGAGGGCGCCGTGCCCGGCACGGGCGGCAGGCTGGCAAAGCCTGTCAGGCCGGTGCCGGCACGCCGCTGGTCCACGGGTTCAGCCTTGTGCCAGTCCTGCCAGCACGCGGCGGTACTCGGCAAGGTCTCGCGCCTGGCCGCGGGGATTAACCACCACGTACCGTATTGTGCCTTCGCCGTCGATGATGAAGGTCCCCCGGCCGGCCATGCCGCTGTTCCTGTCAAAAACCCCGTACTGCCGGGCCACTGCACCGTGGGGCCAGAAGTCCGCCAGGAGGCTGAAGCTGTAGCCTTCCTGCTCGGCATAGGCGCGCAGGGCGTACTTGCTGTCGACCGAGATGGCCAGGACCTCGGCGTCTGAGTGTTCGAAGACTGAAAGGTTGTCCCGGATTTCGCACAGCTCGCCGGTGCAGATCCCCGAGAAGGCGAAGGGATAAAACACGACGACGACGTTGCGTCCCCGGAAGTCAGACAGCCGGACCGGTTCGCCGTACTGGTTTGCCAAGGTGAAGTCCGGGGCCTGCTGCCCTACGCGGGGCACCGCGGAGACAGCCGTGGAGTCCACGGTGTCCGTTGCCGTCACTTGTTCTTCCTCGTGACAAGGCGCGTGGCGCTCCAGTCCTTGGAGACTCCCGCGGAGGTGGTGCAGTGCAGCCCTGCTGTGGGTGCGGCGTCCTGGATGTCGGAGGGGGAAACGTAGCCGGGGCGTCCGGATTTGGGAGTCAGAACCCACACAACGCCTCCCTCGGTGAGCGTCGTCAGGGAGTCGACAAGGGTGTCAACGAGATCGCCGTCGCCTTCACGCCACCAGAAAATGACAGCATCCACGACGTCGTGGTCATCCTCATCCAGCAGTTCTGCACCGGTCAGATCCTCGATGTCATCACGCAAGTCGAAGTCGACGTCGTCGTCGTAACCGAACTCCTGAATCAGATCCCCGCTCTTGAAACCCAATTTTTCCGCCACATTTACCGAAG
>Ga0307408_100003106_pt1 | contig 11444 bp, 7 predicted proteins | sample 322Cmetagenome_FD_202116 | JGI IMG/M metagenome (GOLD analysis project Ga0307408, IMG submission 202116) | Maize rhizosphere microbial communities from greenhouse at UC Davis, California, United States - 322HYB-C-3 | ecosystem: Host-associated > Plants > Roots > Rhizosphere > Soil | place: USA... | reverse complement strand
CACGCTGCGGCCGTCGCGCAGCAGCTTGAAGTACCAGCTGCCGTCCACCGTGTCGCCATACAGGCAGGCGCCCACCAGCTTGTCGTCTTTGATGACGAGCTTTTTGTACACGCCACCGAAGGGGTCGCTCATCACGATCTCCTCGGTGTCGTCTCCCCCTTGAAAATCCCCGGCCGAGAACAGGTCGATGCCCGTCACCTTGAGCTTGGTGGACGTGAGCGAGCCCTGGTAGCGGCCGATGCCGAATTCGGCCAAATGGTTGGCCAGCACCTTGCCCTGCTCGAACAGCGGGGCCACCAGCCCGTAGGCAATGCCCCGGTGCGCGGCGCATTCGCCCACCGCGTAGATGCGGGCGTCGGTGGTGGTCTGCAGCGTGTCGCTCACCACGATGCCGCGGTTCACGTGCAGGCGCATCTTCTCGGCCAGCGCGGTATTGGGGCGGATGCCCACGGCCATCACCACCAGATCGGCGGGCACCTCGCGGCCGTCCTTGAACTTCACACTGGCCACGCGGCCTTCGGCGTTGCCCACCAGCTCTTGTGTTTGTGCCTTCATCAAGAACTGCATGCCGCGTTCCTGCAGCGACTTTTGCAGCATCTTGCCGGCCACATCGTCGAGCTGGCGTTCCATCAGCCAGTCGCCCACATGCACCACCGTGACCTGCATGCCGCGCTTCATGAGGCCGTTGGCGGCCTCCAGGCCCAGCAGGCCCCCGCCGATGACCACCGCGTGCCGGTAGGTGGCTGCCGCGTCGATCATGGCCTGGGTGTCGGCAATGTCGCGGTAGGCCAGCACGCCCTGCAAGTCCTTGCCGGGGATGGGCAGGATGAAGGGGTTGGAGCCTGTGGCCAGGATCAGGCGGTCGTATTCGGCGGTGATCACCGTGCCATCCTGGCTGGTGGCGCTGACCACTCGGCGCACGCGGTCCACGTCGGTTACCGTGAAGCCGGTGTGCAGCGTGATGTGGTTGTCGGCATACCACTGCCAGTCGTTCAGGATGATCTCGTCGATGGTCTGCTCGCCGGCCAGCACCGGCGACAGCAGAATGCGGTTGTAGTTGGGGTGCGGCTCCGCCCCAAACACCGTGATCTCGTACAGATCCGGGGCAATCTTGAGCAGCTCTTCCAGCGTGCGCACACCGGCCATGCCGTTTCCTACCATCACCAGCTTGAGCTTTTTCATCACCATGACTCCGTCTGTGGTGGCACCGCCCGGGCGCCGTGCACAACAAAAAAGGCGTCCACACGATGCTGCTTCGGCCAACGCGCGAAACAGCATGTGGGGACGCCTTCGTCCTGGCAGTTCACGGGTGCGCCATTGCACTGGCGAACTGCGCGACCCGTCTGGGCCGTTGCCCATATCAAGCAATGCCTGTGCCAGAGCCTGTGCACCCTGGCGGGGCACACCCTTCGCAGGGAAATGGCCGCCGCAGAGGACGAAGCGGCCCGCAGGCCGCCGCGCAGCACGCGGGCATATCGGTGCAAGGCGGTGCCACGTGCACCAGGTTGGGCATGGAACCTGCATGGAGCTGGTGCATGAGTTTTGAACTGGACTGCGGCTGTTCCTCCGAAACGGGGCGCAAGGCGCTGAACGAAGACTTTGCCGGGCTGCTGCTGGGTCAGGGGCGCGATCGCGAGCGGGGCGCCATCGCCGCCATCGCCGATGGCGTGAGTGCGGGCGGCAATGGCCGCGAAGCCGCGCAGACCACGGTGAACACGCTGGTGAACGACTACTTCGCCACACCCGATACCTGGGACACCACGGTGGCGCTGGACCGCATCCTGTCGGCCCACAATGGCTGGCTCGCCTCGATGAACCGGCGCCGCCAACCGGCGGTGGGACTGACCACGCTCACCGCCCTGGTACTGCGCGGGCAGTCGTACACGCTGGCCCATGTGGGGGACACGCGCGCCTACCTGCTGCGGGATGGTCACCTGCAGCTGCTGACCACGGACCATGTGATGGCGCAGCATGATTTCAGGCACCAGATCACCCGGGCCATGGGGCTCGATGACCATGTGGTGGTCGACTACAGCCAGGGCGAGCTGCGCAGCGGGGATCTCTTCGTGCTCGTCTCCGACGGGGTGCACGGCAGCCTTCGCGAGCGCGAGCTGCGCCAGCTGGCAGCTCAGGGCGAGGCGGCCCAGGCCCTGGCAGACGAGCTGGTGCAGACCGCATTGCGCCGCGGCAGCCAGGACAACGCGACCGCGCTGGTGGTGCGGGTGCAGGGCGCGCTCGTGGCCACGCTGCAGGATGAGTCCCGCCGCGCGCACAGCCTGCCGGTGCTGCCGCTCCTGAAGGTGGGGGACCGTGTGGACGGCCTCGCCGTGACCGCCATCGTGGCTGACAACGGCATCCATCGCATTTACCAGGTGCGCGACAGCGCCACGCAGCGGCTGTTTGCGCTCAAGACCCTGCTGCCCAGCCGCGCCCACGATGCCGAGGAGCGCGCCACGCTGGCGCACGAGGCGTGGGTGGCGCGGCGCATGCAGTCGGGGCCCGCGGCCGTGCACCTGGCGTGGCTGAACGATTGGCCGGCTGCGCCGGAGGGCCTCGCTGGCCAAGGCACCAGCGCCTTCTATCTGTTGTACGACTGGCATCCGGGCGAGACGTTGGGGCAGCGCCTGCGCCGCAACCAGCAGCTACCCGTGCCGCAGGCCGTGTCGGTCGTGGTGCAGGCCGCGCGTGTGCTGGGCTGGCTGCACCGCCAGGGCGTGGTGCACCGCGACATCAAGCCCGACAACCTGCACCTGGGCGACGACGGCGTATTGCGTGTGCTGGACCTGGGCGTGGCCCTCTCGGGCCGCGAGCCCGAGGCCACCCGACGCCTGCACGCCGGCACCCCCAGCTACATGAATCCGGAGCAGTGGCCGGGCTACGAGCGCAGCACCGACCCGGCCGGCCAGCTGCCCGATGCGGGCAGCGACCTGTTTGCGCTGGGCGTCACGCTGTACCAGCTGCTCAGCCAGGGGCGGTTGCCCTATGGCGAAGTGGTGCAGTACCAACTGGGCCGCTACCACCGCGATCCCGTGCCGCCCAGCCGCCACAACCCCAGCGTTCCCATCTGGCTGGACCACATCGCCCTGAAGGCCGTGGCCCGCAACCGCGCCCACCGGTTCGAGACCGCCGAGGAACTGCTGCTGGCGCTGGAGCGCGGCGCCTCGCGCCCGCTGTCGGCGCCCGGTCCGCAGCCTCTGATGCAACGCGACGCCACGGCGCTGTGGAAGATCGCGCTGGCCGTGAGCGTGCTGGTGAATCTGTTGCTGATCTACTGGCTGCTGTTCTTGCCGAGGTAACGGGCTGCGGTTTGCTGCAAAAAAGATAGCTTGAAGCGCCTGCTGGATAAGCGCCAGAGCCTATTTTTCTTGGATTCTCACCTTTTGCCGTCGGGGCCGGTGCTTGCGAAATCCGGGCGGAAGGCTTCGACAGGCTCGGCCCGAACGGGGGCGGGTGTTGCCGTCACCGTTCACGCGCTGCGCGCACGTCCACCCTTCTAGCGAAAGTGCGGGCAACGGCGCGCGTTGGCTGGCTGCGCCAGCTCAGGCACTGCGTGCCCGACCGCCCTTTTTGCGAAAGTTCGGTAAGCGCTGCGCGCTTACGCGCTACCGCACGTCATGCGCTACGCGCACGTCCACCCTTCTAGCGAAAGTGCGGGCAACGCTGCGCGTTGGCTGGCTGCGCCAGCTCAGGCACTGCGTGCCCGACCGCCCTTTTCCGCCCAGGTCCGCGTCCAGCGGATCTGCATCACGCGCAGCAACAGCAGCATGGCCAGCGCGCAGGCGGCAATGCCCACAAAGCCCCAGAGATACGTGCCGGTGTACTGGCGCGAGATGCCCATGCCATTCGGGATCAGGCCGCCGCCCAGCGCGCCGATCTCGCCAATCATCGAGCCCGCCACCGCCGTAGCCAAGGGCCAGCGCAGCGGAACCAGCTGGAACAATGCGCCGTTGCCAGCCCCCAGGGCCGCGAAGCACACCAGGAACAGCAGCACGGTCACGGGCAGGGATTTTTCGGCCAGGCCGCACAGCACCATGCTGACGGCCGTGATCGCCAGCACGCCCGTGAGGGTGTTCACCCCGCCCCAGTGGTCCGACAGCCAGCCGCCAAAGATGCGCAGCGCCGCCCCCAGGAAGGCGGCCATCATCGTGAGCTGGCCAGCGGCCACCTTGCTCACGCCGAACTGGTCGTAGAAATAGCTGGGCAGAAAGGTGGTGAGGCCGATGAACCCGCCAAAGGTCACGGCGTAGATCAGGCTGAAGGCCCAGCCGTCTTTTTCAAACAGGCAGGCGATGTGCTCACGGAAGCTGGCGTGGGGTGCGAGGTCGGGCGGCTCCTTGGCATATACCGCCATCACCAACGCGGGCACGGCCACGCTCACGGCCGCAAAGCCGTACACGGCCTGCCAGCCAAACTTCTGCGCCAGCATGGGGGCCAGCAGGGCCGCCACGGCCGTGCCCACATTCCCCGCCCCCACGATGCCCATGGCCAGGCCCTTGTAGCGCGGCGGGAACGAGCCCGAGCCCAGCGACAGCGCCACGCCAAAGCTGGCACCCGCCACGCCCAGCAGGATGCCCATGGCGAGCAGGTCGTTGTACGAATGCACGAACAGATAGCCGTAGCCCATGGCCACGAAGATGCCGGCCATCTCGACCAGCGTGGCGTTCTTGCGCCCGATGTACTGCGCCAGGATGCCCAGCGGAAACCGCATCAGCGCGCCCGCGAAAATGGGGATGGAGAGCATCATCCCCATCTGCGTTGGCGTGAGCGAGAAGCTGTCCCGGATGAACGGCGCCATGGCCCCGTTGATCACCCAGATGGCGCAGGAAAAGCCGAAGTACAGGAACGAGGACCACAGCGTGGGTGCGTGGCCGGATTTGAGGAACTCGCGAAATTGGAGCATGGCAATGCAATCGTGCGCAGGACGGCGGGTTGGCAATGGCCGTGGGGCGGCACCCTGCCGCTGCGGCCAGAACCCGCACACCTGCCAACAAACCCAATAAAAAAGGCGCCTGCACGGACCGCGCTTGCGCGTTCCGTGAAGACGCCGACGTCTGTGTGCCCAATCCTTCGTTGCACCGGGCCCAACGCAGCCTGCATTGGCTGCACCCATTTAAAGCAATGGCTGTGCCAGTTCGGTGCCTGAGGCCTTTCAAGGCCAGAAGCGCTGCAAGCCCAGTATGAGAAAGCGCCAGCTGCTATCAGTTTTGTATTCGAATCGGTGGCGTGAGCCGGCAAGGTGCGCTGCGACCCCCATCGCAAGCCTGTAATTGGTGCATTGCACCGGCTTGGTGATTTTTTGCCCGGTCGTGGCATAAACCCGTTGGTTTCCAAGGAACGCTGCATTAGGATGTTTTGAATGCAATGCCATAACGGTGCGAGCCTTTGCACCCGGGCCTGCCGACACCGAAGTTTCTTGAGGGAGGAGTTTGTTCATGCGCGTCAACCTGCCCGTCAGCTCCCACGAATATCCCTTTCCCACCGGCCAGACGCTGGTTTCCACCACCGACCTCAAGGGCCGCATCCTCTACTGCAACCCGGCGTTCATCGAGGTGAGCGGCTACCAGCAGCAAGAGTTGCTAGGCCAGCCCCACAACCTGATCCGACACCCCGATATGCCCGAAGAGGCCTTCAGGGACATGTGGCAGACCATTGCCAGCGGCACGCCCTGGTCCGCCCCGGTCAAGAACCGGCGCAAGGACGGCAGCTTCTATTGGGTGATGGCCAACGTGACTCCGCTCATGCAGGGCGACCAGCCCACGGGCTACATGTCGGTGCGCACCGAGGCCTCACGCGAGCAGATCCAGGGCGCCGAGCGGCTTTACCAGCAAATGCGGGCCGAGAAGCAGGCCGGCAAGCTGGTTCACACCCTGCGCGAAGGACGGGTGCTGCGCAATACCCCGCTCGCCCGCCTGGGCCGGGCCGTTCAGCCGGGGCCGGCCGGCCGCTCGGTGCTTTGCACTCTGCTGCCGGTGCTGGCGTCTTGGGGCGCGGCACTGGCGGGCGGCCACACCGTGACCTTCGCTGCCGCACTGGCCTGGCTGGGCGCGGTGGTGCTGGCCCTGTGCACGGCAGCCTACATGCACCGGTCCAACGTGGCGCCCTTGTCCCAGATGCTGCGCTGGGCCAATCGCATGGCGGCGGGGGATTTGACGCAAAAAATCTCTGCGTCCCGCACCGATACGGCCGGCCAGTTGCAAAAAGCGCTGGCGCAGCTCAACGTGAACCTGCTATCCATCGTGCGCGACGCCCGGGTCCAGAGCGAGCACATGCAGGTCTCCACCCGCGAGATTGCCCAGGGCAACCAGGACCTGTCGGAACGCACGGAAGCCCAGGCCGGCAACCTGGAGCAGACAGCGGCGTCGATGGAGGAAATCACCGGGACCGTCAAGCAGACAGCTGAATCGGCCCGCCAGGCGTCCACGCTGGCAACCCAGGCTACGCAAGTGTCCGAGCGCAGCAGCGAAGCCGTGGACGGCGTGGCCGACACCATGCAGCAGATCCAGGCGGCCTCCAGCCGCATCAGCGAAATCACGCAGCTCATCGACTCCATCGCGTTCCAGACCAACATCCTCGCGCTCAACGCTGCTGTGGAAGCTGCGCGGGCAGGCGAGCAGGGCCGCGGGTTCGCGGTGGTGGCATCCGAGGTGCGCAGCCTCTCGCACCGCACCCTCTCTGCCGCCAAGGAGATCCGCCAGCTCATCGACGACTCGGCGGCCAAGGTGAGCGAAGGGCACCGGAAGACCGATGCAGCCCAGAAGACGATGGCCGAATCGCTGGAGCTGGTGCGGCGCGTGAACACGCTGATCAGCGAGATTCACAGTGCGTCTGACGAGCAGCTCAGCGGCATCTCGCAGATCAATGCCGCCGTGGCGCAGCTGGACACGATCACGCAACAGAACGCCGCCCTGGTGGAGGAAAACGCGGCATCGGCGATGCAGCTCAGCGGCCAAGCGCAGACCATGACCGAGACGGTGCGCGTGTTCCGCATCGACGCCTCAGCCCCCGCACAGGCGCGCGATGCGGTGGCGCTGCGCAAGGAGATGAAAGCAGTGTCGCCGCAGGAGACTCTGGCGGCGGCCTGAGCGCAGCCGTCGCAACCCCATCGTCAGTGCGACTGTGGAAATGGCTTCGCCAGGCCACCGGTGGCGTCCCCCCTGCGGGGACGCCGCGCAGCGGCTCAGGTGGGTTACGTACTCCCGCGCACCGTCAACTCAAACCCCAGGTCCACCGAATTGCGCTCGGGCGTCTCGCCGCGCATCAGCGCCAGCAGCATCCCTGCGCTGGCCTCGCCAATGGCTGAGCGGGGTGTGCGCACGGTGGTGAGCGGGGGCAGCATCTGGTCGCTGCCTGCCAGATCATTGAAGCCCGCAATCGCCACCTGGCCCGGCACCGAAAGGCCCAGCCGCTGTGCTGCCAGCAGGCCGCCCTGGGCCAGGTCATCGTTGCAAAAGAACACGGCGTCCACGCCGGGCCGGGTGCGCAGCAGTTCCTCCAGCAATTCACCGCCCAGGCGCATGGACGAAGGCTGCGGGCTGAGCAGTTCCAGTTTGGGGTCGTACAGGCCGGCTTCCTTCAGGCATTGGCGGTAGCCTTCGGCGCGCTGCATGGTGCGCGGGTCCAGCTGGGCGGCCACGAAAGCGATGTGCCGGCGGCCCCTTGTCAGCAGGTGGGCTGTCATGACGTAGCCTGCATCCTGCTGCGAAAAGCCCACACAGTAGACGCCCGGGGCCGAGGTCAACTCCATCAGGTGCACACAGGGCACGCCGCTGGCGGCGATCATCTGGCGCGCGGCCTCGGTGCGGTCGAAGCCGGTGACCAGCAGGCCCGCAGGGCGATGGGCCAGGTAGGTGCGCAGCAGCTGTTCTTCCTCCTGTGGGTCGTAGTGCGTCACGCCGATCAACGCCTGGTAGCCGTGCGGAAACAGCGCGCGGTGCACGGCCTCCAGCACGTCCACGAACAGCGCGTTGGACAGCAGGGGCACCAGCACCGGCACCTGCACGCTGCGCTGCGATGCCAATGCACGGGCCGCAGGGTCGGGCACGTAGCCCAGACGCTGGACGGCGTCCTTCACGCGCTGCACCAGTTCCTGGGCCACGCCACGTTCGCCACGCAGGGCGCGGGACGCGGTGATGGGGCTGACCTCGGCGGCCTTGGCGACGTCGCTCAGCGTGATGCGGCCGCTGGAGCGGCGTTTTGTCTCGGGTTTGTTCAAGGGTTAACCCTCATGGGGCTTGGGGAGGACCTGGTTAGGATAGCGCTGTCCAAACGGTGGGGCAAGGCAATCGAAGCCATTTTCGATGAAGTTGCAGAAGTCGCCAAAGTTTGTGCGGCATCCAGACCGGATGCCTTTTTTGTGAATTGTTTGGATAGCGCTACCAATATGAGTTTTCAAGCGTCACCGGCTTTTGTGGTTGTCATGGGCGTGGCGGGCTGCGGCAAGTCGAGCCTGGGTTCTGCCCTGGCACAGGCCGAGGGCCTGCCCTTGATCGAAGGGGACGACCACCACAGCCCCGCGAGCCGCGAAAAGATGCGCCAGGGCATTGCCCTTACTGATGCAGACCGTGAAGGCTGGCTGACCACCTTGGGGCAACTGCTGCAAGCCCAGCCCCGTGGCGCGGTGCTGACCTGCTCTGCGCTCAAGAGGGTCTACCGGGACCGCTTGCGCAATGCCTGCCCTGGGCTGCGGTTTGTCTTTCTGGAGATCGACCGCGCCAACGCCGGCCAACGTGTGGCCGCCCGTGCGGACACCCATTTTTTCTCCAGCGCGCTGGTGGACAGCCAGTTCGCCACGCTGGAATCCCCCGTGGGCGAAACGGGCGTGCTGCGCCTGGATGCGTTGCTGGACCTGCCCACCCTGCAGCAGCAGGCCTCGGCCTGGCTGGCCACGAAGGAGACCGCATGAGTTCCCCCGCACAACATGCCTTGCCGCAGAGCCGCTTTGCCCGGATCTCCCAGGTGCTCATGGCCAGTTGCCTGGGCGTCATGGCCGTGGCCGTGTTCATCAACGTGGTGCTGCGCTACGGCTTTGGCAGCGGCGTGGCGGCCAGCGAAGAGCTGTCGCGCCTGTTGTTCGTCTGGATGGTGTTCATCGGCGCGGCAGCGGCTTACCCGGCTGGTGAGCACATGGCCTTCACCAGTCTGGCGGGGTTGCTGGCCAAGCGCCCGGTGGCTTTTGGCGTGTTGACGGCCCTGATCCGGCTGCTGGTGATCACCGCCAGCACCATGCTGGCCTGGGGCGCCTGGCAGCAGGTGGTGGTGGGCATGGGCAGCCGCTCCGTGGTCATGGCCTACCCGGCTGCGCTGCTGCCGCTGCCCGCCTTTTTGTGCGCGGTGGCCATCAGCGTGATGGCGACCATCGAGTTGTTTCAACGCAAGCCGCTGGACCTCGGTCATGGCGCCGAGGTGGAGTAGGTGATGATGGTCATGGGACCCGAAGCGCAGGCTTTTATCGTTTTTTCGCTGGGCATGCTGGTGCTGATGGGCACCGGCATGAACATGGGCCTGGCCCTGGTGCTCACGGGCGCCGGCATGGCCTGGGTGCTCGACTTCTGGGACACGCAGCTGCTGGCCCAGAACCTGGTGGCGGGGGTGGACAGCTTTCCGCTGCTGGCCGTGCCCTTCTTCATCCTGGCGGGTGTGCTGATGAACTCGGGCGGCATCAGCCGCCGCATCATCGACATGGCCCAGGCCTGGGTGGGGCATATCCGGGGTGGGCTGGGCTACGTGGCCATTGGCGCTGCGGTGCTGATGGCGAGCATGAGCGGATCGGCCCTGGCCGATACGGCAGCGCTGGCCACCATCCTGCTGCCCATGATGCGCCAGCAGGGCTACCCCATGAACACGTCGGCGGGGCTGATCGCCTCGGGCGGCATCATCGCGCCCATCATTCCGCCGTCCATGCCGTTCGTGATCTATGGCGTGACGACCAACACCTCGATCTCGGCGCTGTTTGTGTCGGGCATCGTGCCGGGGCTGATGATGGGCGCGGGCCTCATCTTTGCCTGGCGCTGGGTGCTGCGGGGCATGGACTTGCCCCAGGGCGAGCCCTTGCCCATCAAGGACCGCCTGCGCGCCACGGCGCGCGCCTTCTGGGCCATGCTGATGCCGCTCATCATCATCGGCGGCATGAAGACCGGCGTGTTCACGCCCACCGAGGCCGCTGTGGTGGCCGCCTTCTACGCGCTGGTGGTGGCGCTGTTCATCCACCGCGAGATGAAAGTGGCAGACATCTATGGCGTGCTGGTGCGCGCGGCCAAGACGACTTCCATCGTGATGTTCTTGTGCGCCGGTGCCCAAGTGGCCAGCTACATGATCACGCTGGCCGACCTGCCCAATGTGTTGACCAGCTGGCTGGGCCCGCTGGTGGAGAACCCGCGCCTGTTGATGGCCGTGATGATGATCGTGCTGGTGCTCATCGGCACGGCGCTGGACCTCACGCCCACCATCCTGATCTTTGCGCCCGTGATGTTGCCCATCGCCGTCAAGGCGGGGATCGACCCGGTGTACTTCGGCCTGATGTTCGTGCTCAACGGCGCCATCGGTCTCATCACGCCGCCCGTGGGCACGGTGCTCAACGTGGTGGCCGGGGTGGGGCGCATCTCGATGCACAGCGTCATCAAGGGCGTGAACCCCTTCCTTTTCACCTACGTGCTGATCCTGGCGCTGCTGGTCGTGTTTCCCCAGATCGTGACTGCGCCTGTGGTTTGGCTGCGCTGACTCCCTTTCACTCTCTTTTTCCTTTCCCCCTCGCCAATGGAGACAACCATGAAAACTTTCCGTCGCACCCTGCTGGCCGCCCTGTCGGTTGCTGCCATCACCTGCTCCTTCCAGGCCGCAGCGCAAGACTTCAAGCCGCGCATCATCCGCTTTGGCTACGGCCTGAACGAGGACTCCAATCAGGGCCGGGCCACCAAGCTGTTTGCCCAGGAAGTGGAAAAAGCTTCGGGCGGCAAGATGAAGGTGCGCGCCATCGGTGCTGCCGCGCTGGGCTCGGACGTGCAGATGCAGCAGGCCCTGATCGGCGGTGCGCAGGAGATGATGGTGGGCTCCACCGCCACGCTGGTCGGCATCACCAAGGAAATGGCCATCTGGGATACGCCCTTCCTCTTCAATAACGCCAAGGAAGCCGACGTGGTGCTGGATGGCCCCGTGGGCCAGAAGGTGATGGACAAGCTGCAGGAAAAGGGCCTGGTGGGCCTGGTGTACTGGGAGAACGGCTTTCGCAACCTCACCAACAGCAAGCGCCCCGTCAACAAGCTGGAAGACATGGACGGTATCAAGCTGCGGGTGATGCAAAACAACGTGTTCCTCGACAGTTTCAAGACCCTGGGCGCCAACGCCGTGCCGCTGCCGTTCTCGGAACTCTTCACCGCGCTGGAGACCAAGACGGTCGACGGCCAGGAGAACCCCTACAACACCATCCTGTCCAGCAAGTTCTATGAGGT
>Ga0307408_100003104_pt1 | contig 11446 bp, 8 predicted proteins | sample 322Cmetagenome_FD_202116 | JGI IMG/M metagenome (GOLD analysis project Ga0307408, IMG submission 202116) | Maize rhizosphere microbial communities from greenhouse at UC Davis, California, United States - 322HYB-C-3 | ecosystem: Host-associated > Plants > Roots > Rhizosphere > Soil | place: USA... | reverse complement strand
ATCATGCCGAATTCTTTAGCTTCGCTTGCAATCATCCAATAATCTCTGTCTGAAGCATCGTGAACTTTTTGATAATCCTGTCCAGAATGGTGAGAGATTATATCATAAAGTTCGCGTTTTAACTTCAATATTTCACGCGCAGTAATTTCAATATCAGACGCTTGCCCCTGAACTCCACCAAGAGGTTGGTGAATCATCACCCTTGAGTGAGACAAAGCAGCCCTTTTACCAGCTGCACCTGCGCAAAGCAACACTGCTCCCATTGAAGCAGCCATACCTGTACAGATTGTAGCTACATCCGGAGCGATGTATTGCATTGTATCGTAAATTCCTAGGCCAGCGTAAACAGAACCTCCAGGTGAATTTATATAAATCTGGATGTCGCGCTTGGCATCTGTCGATTGAAGGAATAACAATTGAGCCTGAATGATGTTCGCAATATTATCATAAATCGCATCGCCAAGAAAAATAATGCGGTCCATCATTAATCTTGAAAAAACATCCATCTGTGCAACATTTAGAGATCGCTCTTCAATGATATAAGGAGTCATGGAAACCGGTAAGGCATTTTTCTCAACTCTTGCAATGAAGCTATCAACGTGTTGGCTACCTATACGGTGATGTTTTACAGCGTATTTACGAAATTCGTTTTTGTCTATTCCCATGGATTAAAAGTTTTTGGTTAAAAATTATCTAATAGTGTGCGAGAACTTAATTATTTTAAAAGACAATTGGTTCAGGCACACTAATAACCAATATCTTTTAATTCAGTTCAAGAAACTTATTATATTCTATTTCCTGCTTGTCTAATGTAACAACAGTTTTCAGGTAATCAAATACTTTTTGTGCTTTTACCTCTTCAAAAATTCTGTTTGCATTTTCTTTATTTTGAAGGAACTGCACAGCATATTGAGCTAACTGGTCTTCAGGAAGAGCTTGTGGGCTATACATTCTGAACTGCGCGTCTAAACGAGCTTTTGCTGCAGTTAAAACGTCTTCGTATTTTATCTCGATACCATTTTCTTTGATGATTTTATTTTCGATCAAAGTCCATTTCAGATTACGGGCGAAGTCATCATAACCTTGCTCTAATTCTTCCTCTGTTAACTTTTCGTTTGTAGCTTTTAACCAACGTTTTAAGAACTCGTCAGGCAACTGAAGCTCGAATTTGCTAAGGCCGTAACCCAAAAGGTCGTCCTGTAACTTCTGGTCTGCGTTTTGAGCCATCATAGACTCCAGTTCGGCAGTAATTTTTTCTTTAAACTGCTCTTCTGTTGTTACATCGCCAGCAGGGAATATTTTATCAAAGAACTCTTGATTTAAATCTGCTTCCTCTAACCTATTTACATTTTTTACAACTAGTCGGAAGTTTGACTTTAATTCTTTAGCATCCTCTTCAGAAATACCTAAAACTTTAGATACATGAAACGCATCATTAGCAAAGGCTTTTTGAATATCTACTACAACTTCGTCGCCTTGTTTCAAGCCTACCAAAGACTTCTTAATTTCTTCGTCTTTTATAAGATCTAAACGGATTGACGCAGTGTTCGCTATACCGCCTTCAAAAACAGAACCATCTGTAGAAAGTTGTGTTAATTCTGAATAAAGCACGTCATCTTCTGCCGAAACTTCCGGGTTTGTCATTTTGCCATAGCTTTTGCGCAGATTTTTGATGCGAGACTCTAACGTGTCAGCATCAACTTTTATTTGGTATTGAGCTAACTTATCAGCTGCAGAAAATTCAAGCTTAAATTCAGGAGCAAGGCCTAATTCATAATTAAACTCAAATTCGTCGTTATAATCCCAGTTGAACTCTTTAGAATCGTCAACTTTTGGAAGGGGTTGGCCTAAAACCTCTAATTTATTTTCTGTGATATAATTATTAAGAGAATCGCTTAACAGGTTGTTGATCTCGTCAACTAGAATGCTTTTTCCATACATTTTTTTAATATGAGAGGCTGGAACCATTCCTTTACGGAAACCTGGAAGCTGAGCTTTTTTCGCTTGTGTTTTAATTGCTTTCTCTACACGCTCACGATAATCTTCTGGTTTGATATTCACTTTTACCAGCGAATTAAGGCTATCGATTTTCTCTTGTGTGATATTCATGACTTGATATTTAATCGTTGTTTGTACTTTTTATAAAAATCCTACAGCAGAAGTCTTTTCAACTTACTAATACGGGGCGCAAAAATAGTATTTTATAATGATATTTCCAGCAGGTGAAGGTGTGATTTAAATAACAAAAGCAACTAGTATAGTGCTTTGCAACAAAGGATTAGGAGAAAAAAAAGGGAATCTTTAAAATTACCTGAAAACAAAAAAAGCAGGCTTATAAACCTGCTTTTTTGTGCGGAAGAAGGGACTCGAACCCCCACGCCGTGAAGCGCCAGATCCTAAGTCTGGTGCGGCTACCAATTACGCCACTTCCGCGTCTTTGTTCCCGTTGTTTGGGATTGCAAAAGTAGCAATTGAATTTAAAACTCCAAATTATATTTTAACTTTTTTTTACCTTCTTTTTTCGGCCAATATAAAACCCAAGCACACCGTTTAAGCTGATTGCGCAGAAGAGAAACCCTATCTAACTGTTAACCAAAGGATAAACAATCTCTCGCAAATAAGACGGGGTAAATTTTAGGCGGCTTCCATACCAAGAAAAAATCTCCCCATCTACCAGAATAATTTTTGCATTGGGACAGATAGCTTTAAACAAAGCCTTGTGCTTTTCTTTAAATGGATATGGCTCTGATGATAGAAAAATAAGTTGAGGATTGATTTTCCTTATCTCCGATTCAGTTAATATAGGATATCGCGAGTCTTTCACAGCATTTTCAAACCCGGCAACTTCAAGAATATGGCCGATAAAAGTATTTGATCCTGCCGCCATAAATGGATCTTTCCATATGAGATAGAGAACACGCTTCCTTGAAGCACTTTCCAACGATCTAAATGAGTCGAATTCGCGCTTAATGACAGCTATTAATGACTCAGCCTTCGATTCCCTCGCGGCCATCTTACCAGCCGCAAAGATCATTTCGTATGCGTCTTCCAAATTAAAAATGTCGCTCACCCAGACCGGAAAACGCGCCATCAACCACTCAATTTCTTTTTGAGTATTTTCTTCTTTATTCGCAATGATTAGATCAGGATCTAGAGCCGCTATTTTTTCAAGGTTCAGCTGTTTGGTGCCGCCTACCTTTTCAACGGCCTTAACAAACTCTGTTGGCCTAGTACAAAATTTTGTAATGCCAACTATTGAATCATTCAAGCCAAGGTCGAAAAGAGACTCCGTATGAGAGGGAACAAGCGAAATGAGCCTTTTAGGAAGGCTTGGCAAATCCACCTGCCTTCCTAATTGGTCTATAAATTTCTGAGGAAACACTACCTGTCTTTTTTAACAAGTATTTCGATATTGTGATGTAGTACAGTTAAATCAAATGGCTTAGTCACTATGGCATTTACACCAGCATCGTAAGCTAACTGCTTCTCTTCTTCTAAAACAGCTGCAGATAAGGAAATGATTGGAATATCTTTAACGCCTTCAGGCATATCTGTACGAATGCGCCTTGTAGCTTCAAATCCGCCCATTACCGGCATGTGGGTGTCCATTAAAATAATATCAAAAGCTTTTTCCTTCAATATATTTAATGCTTTTTCACCGTTTTCAACGATATCTACTGATAAGCCCCAATTTGCAAGCACTTTACGGATCATAAACTGATTGATAGTGTTATCTTCAGCAACCAAGACTGACACGTTCTCGAACTTCGTCAACTCATTCACACCTGGTTTGGGCGCTGTATCTTCCGTTTGGTTGCCAACTACCTCAAACCAGTTTACTACAGCAAATGTGCTTCCTTTCCCTTCGGTACTCGTAACATGCAGCTGCCCCCCCTTTAGCTCTACAAGCTTTTTAACGATCGACAATCCTAAGCCAGTACCGCCATATTTATGAGATGTATCGTCTGTTGCCTGTTCAAAGGATTCAAATATCTTATCAATGCGCTCCTGCGAAATACCGATTCCAGAATCGGTTACAGCGAACTCCAGCTGCACTCTGCCATTCTCTGTATTTAATACTTTAACAGATAAGTCAACAGAACCTTCATCGGTAAACTTGATTCCATTACTTAAAAGGTTCATAAGAATCTGGTTCAGGCGCAACGCGTCAGCCATAATCATCTTAGGAACAGCACCTACAAAGTTTACAGTCAAGCCAATTCCTTTTTCATCGGCCCTAAACTTCATTAAATCCGCAACTGATTTAGCCAGGTTTGAAACATTGGTTTCCGCCCTTACTATCTTAAATTTACCAGCTTCGATCTTCGAGATATCAAGAACATCGTTAATTACCCCTAAAAGGGCTTCAGATGAAACCTTAAGCAAGTCAACGCATTTCCTTTGCTCGTCGTCTAAGTGTGTGTTTTGAAGAAGGTGAGAAATGCCTAGGATGCCATTGATAGGCGTCCGCAATTCATGGCTCATATTAGCCAGAAAGCGTTCTTTTACTTGCTTTGCCTGCTCTGCAAGTTCCTTAGCTTTTATCAACTCAGCCTGATAGCTTTCGAGTTCTGCATTTTTCCGTTTTATTTCACGCTGGTTTCGAACGAGTTGTATAAACGAATCAACTTTAGCTGTCGTAATAGTAGGTTCAAGCGGCTTATACAAGTAATCTACTGCACCAGCGGCTAACCCGCGTACTGCATATTTAGATTCCGTTGAAATTGCGGTTACAAAAATTACCAGAATTTCACGGGTTCGTGGATTGCTTTTTAATATCTCCACGAGCTCAAAGCCATCCATTTCGGGCATTTGAACGTCGACTAAGGCAATAGGAATATCCTGATCCCAGCACATTTTAAGGGCTGCGTTTGGAGAAGTTGTAGTTACCAGATTAATATCGCTTCGCTGTAATAAAGCCTCCAAAGCCACAATGTTTTCCGGCTTATCATCAACTATCAGCAAATTAATTTTTTCCATTAGCTCTAATTACTTACGACAGGTCGCTATACTGTTTAAAAAAGAAAAAATCTCACTATTATTTAAAACCAGCCCACCTTTAATCCTGTTTAGTGCCGCTTCTGGCATTCTTCTCACTTCTGCATTGTCTGGATCTTGGACAACAACTAAACCTCCCCGTTCATGTATATAACGTAACCCATCAGCTCCATCCTCGTTTGCACCAGAAAGAAGCATTGCGATGACATTATCATTGTATACATCAGATACACTCTTAAATGTAACGTCAATAGATGGCCGAGAATATAAAACCGGCTCCGAACTATCAAGGGAAAAACATCCTTCTGGCTCTAAAAGCAAATGATAATCTGGCGGTGCAAAATATACGCATCCCTTTTTAATCGATTCTTTATCGCCGGCTAATCTAACCTCAATTTTAGATTTACTATTTAGTAATTCCTCCATAGAAGATTTATACTTTCGGCTTCTATGAATAACAACAATAACCGGTAAAGGATATTTTGCCGGGAGGCCCGACACTAACTCATATACTAAATTAAATCCGCCGGCGGAGCACCCAATAAGCAATGCTTCGGCCTTACGGACCCTATTAACAATATTTGAAGTAAGATTAAGCAATTTTTTGGTATATATTTTCTGTTTTATCTACAATTTTAAAAAACTTTGCCAGTTCTGTATCCCTCATTGTCTCTTTGGCGCCTAAACATAAAAATCCAAGCGGACATAGACTATGATAAAAGAGATTCAATACCTGCTTTTGTAGCTCAACATTAAAATATATTAAAACATTTCGGCAAGATATCAATTGAAATTCATTAAACACACCATCTGACACCAAATTGTGAACCGAGAAAAGAGTATTTTTCTTTAACGAGTGATTTATGCTCGCCGCGCCATATTCAGCTGTATAATAATCAGCAAGTGAACCTGGCGCGCCACTTGCAACATAATTTTCGGAATAATGCTTCATTTGCTTTAAGTCGTAGATTCCTTTTTTAGCAATGTCTAGCACTTGTGTATTAATATCCGTTCAGTACAGAAAGGAACGGTTATATAAGTTTTCCTGATGTAATGATATAGCGAACGAATAAAGCTCTTCCCCTGTCGAACATCCTGCATTCCAAACTTTTATTCTCTGAAATGAAGCAAGATAAGGCAATACCTTTTCCCTTACAGCCCTGTAAAAAGATGGGTCTCTAAACATCTCTGTTACATTGACCGTAATTTCAATAATAAATTCCTCCAAAAAATTGAAGTCATTTATCAGCATAGATTTCAAATCAAACAAAGACAGGTTTTTCAATTCCATTATCCGTGTCACTCGCCTTTTTAAAGAAGCCCTTGAGTAACCGGTAAAATTAAAGCCATGTAATTTATTTATCCAAAGGACAAGTTCATCTAACTGTTCAAACGAAATTGTTTCGCACCCTGTGATTTCCTGCATATCAAAACGTTGATTTAACTTAACCATACTCTCATCATGGATATTAGCTTATCCACTTCAATTGGCTTTGAGATATAATCATTAGCTCCAGCCTCAATACACTTTTCCCTGTCATTTTTCATTGCCTTTGCTGTTAGGGCTATGATAGGAAGTTTGCTAAATCTGTTTTGTTTTCTGATTTCAGACATTGCTTCATAACCATCCATCTCCGGCATCATTATGTCCATTAAAACAATGTCAGTATCTGGGTTCGAATCTAATTTGCGTAAAGCTTCATGCCCATTGTTCGCAATTTCGATTTGGAAATCATATTCCTGAAGTGCACTTGAAAGTGCAAATATGTTCCTCATATCGTCATCTACAATAAGTACTGATTTATTTTTCAGGGCGCGTTCTATAGTAACAGTATTTGTTGCCTTTGTTGGAGTCGTTGCCACTGACGTATCTGATCCATTCGATTGGTTAGTCGTCCTGATTTTATTCATAAACAGGTTAACTTCATCTAATAGCCTATCATTAGACTTGTTGGTTTTCAGCACCATTGCATGGGTATATTTCATAACCCTCGCCATGCTATCTTTGTCCAACTCCATCGCAGTATTAATTACTACCGGAATCCTCACAAGCTTCTCGTAACTCTTGATTTTTTCAAGAAGGTCGAGCCCCGAAATATCCGGAAGTTTTAGGTCAAGAATTATACAGTCAAAGTTTTGGTCTTCCTGTAAGATGCGCATTGTTTCTTCACCATCGAAGGCCTGCTTCACGTCGACCTTCTTTGACAATAACTGATTGGTTAAGGCATCACTTTGTATACGCTGGTCTTCAACCAATAACACCCTGTTTATTTTTACCTTGCCGCTATCCTCGATTAAGATATCAAAAGCATGGTCTAAGTCATCTTTATCAACCGGCTTTTTAAGGAAGCCAATTGCCCCTTCCATTCTGGCTTTTGAATTAGCTTCATCTTTAGCCGACATTAAATGAACTGGGATTTTGTAAGTTTCCGGATCTTCTTTAAGGCGTTTTAACACAGCCCATCCATCCATCACTGGCAACATAATATCTAATACAATTGCATCCGGCTTAATTTCCTTTGCCATTTGTAGGCCCGTATCGCCTTGCATTGCTAAAACAGGTTTGAATCCTCTCTCAATGGCATAATCTTTAAGAATCTCCGCAAAGTTCGGATCGTCCTCTACAATCAGCAAAGTGTATTCTTTGGCAGCTTCAGGAAGCTTGGCCTTACCGGCTTCAACCGAAGCCGCTTGCGCTGCTGGTGCTACAGCCGGAACATTCTGCTGTATAACAGGAGTCGGAGCAGGAGCAGCAGCTACTGGAACACTCGATGGGGTTTCTCCGGCAACTTTAGCCTCCGCAACAGCTGGCAAGTAAAGGGTAAATATGCTTCCCTTACTCGGCTCGCTTGAAAGTTGAATTTCTCCATTCAGCAATGAAGCAAGCTCACGACAGATGGATAAACCTAAACCGGTACCTCCATATTTGCGGCTTGTCGACCCGTCAGCTTGCTGGAATGCTTCAAATATGGCTTTTTGTTTATCTAGGGGAATACCGATACCGGTGTCTTTAACGTTAAATGCCACTACCGCATTTGCTGTGCGTAAAGCTTCGTTACCAAATTCTACTCCCTGTGCAAGTTCCACATTAACCGAAACAGAACCGTTCTCCGGGGTGAATTTGAATGCATTGGATAGAAGGTTTTTAATAATCTGCTCAACACGCTGGCGGTCCGAAACTATTTTTGAAGGCACATTAGGCCCAATGTTGTAGCTGAAGTTTACTTTTTTATTATTCGCTACCTCATTGAATAGAAGCTCGGCATCGCTCTTCATTTCGCGGATACTAATATCTTCCAGCGATAACTCAACTTTACCTGACTCGATTTTAGAAAGGTCAAGAATATCGTTGATTAAGTTAAGAAGATCGCTGCCTGCTGTATGAATTACACCCGCATACTTGATTTGCTCTTCAGTAAGTGTAGCCTGCTTATTTTCCCTTAAGATTTTAGCAAGAATTAAGATACTGTTAAGCGGCGTGCGCAACTCGTGGCTCATATTGGCCAGGAATTCTGATTTATACTTACTTGTTTGCTCTACCTCTTCAGCTTTTATTTGTATAGCACGGTTTGCTTCTTCAATCGCCTTGTTTCTTTCTTCCAGCAATTCAGCTTTTTCTTCCAACTCAGAGTTTGTTTGCCTTAACTCTTCCTGTTGAACCATTAATTCCTCTTCAGATGCCTGCAATTGCTGGGTTTTGCGAGTCAGTTCCTCATTAGTGGTACGCAACTCTTCGTGCTGGCTTTCCAATTCTTCTGCCTGCTGTTGAGTCTGTTCAAACAACTGCAGCATCTCAACACGGCCCTCAGCAGCTTGGATTGCAACTCCAATGCTGTATACAACTTTGTTAAAGAATTCTGCAATGTGCGACGGGGGCTCGTTTACAAAAGCAAGTTCGATTACACCTTTTAACTTGTCCTGGTTATAAATGGGCTGCAAAAAAATTGCCTTTGGAACGCTGTAACCAAGCCCTGAGCTAACCTTTACATAGTCTGCCGGAATATCGCTAAATAAAACGCCCTTCTTTTGCACAATCGCCTGGCCGATTAAACCTTCGTCCGCTTTTATAGTTTTTTTAGCAGCTTCCATAGGAAAAGCATACGCCCCCATAAGACTAAGCTGCCTGCCGCTTGGTTCTGCAATATATATAACACCTAGGTCAGCTTTAACATGTTTGGAAATTTCAACAACTAATGCAATTGCCCTTTCTTCCAGTGTTTGCGCCCCACGCATAGCTCCATCTACCAGTACGGCACCTTCTAACATCCAATTCTGGCGTTCATTTTCCAGAGTGATCTTTTCAAGCTTGTTATGGCTTTCTCTTACCTCGTCCTCTGTCTTTTTCTGTATATCAAAGTTTTTGCGGATAAAATTGAACAAAATCACAACCAGGCAAAATATCAAAAAGGAACCGCCTAGAATTATGGCTTGAGTACGGTTCCGGCTTTTTAACATTGCTTCTTTTCTCTGTTTAAGCAATCGTTTTTCCACATTTTGAATACGGTTTAAACTTTCATAAACCTTATCCATATAAAACTTACCCTTCGAGGCCTTCATCTCCTCGCGGCTTGCCTCGAAACTTTTAGAATCATGCAGAAATAGAAGATCCTTCATGTGGTTTACCTTCAATGCCGTATACTGCGAAAGAGTGTCGACATTTAGAGCTTGGGAAGGGTTGTCATTAACTAAATCCTTTAACTGATTAACAGAAGGTTCAACAAGGTTTATCGAGAAATTGTACTTGTCGAGAAATTTAGGCACTCCGGTAATAATATAACCTCTTTCACTGGCTTCGGCCTCGGCCATATGGTGCCTAATTTGGTTGGTGCACTCAATTACATCTTCGGTACGGTTTACCCATCCCTCATTACTCTCCAAATCTTTGATACTCAGGTACGATACCACAGCTAAGACAAACACAACTGCTAGTGTTGCCACAAAGCCTGTTAGTACTTGTTGTTTAAAGGAAAACTTTTGCATTTATACGCGTTATTGGATTTCAAGTATAGTACTTTTTTTACATTTAACTGAAACATCATTACGATTTGATTGTATACAAAGTTTCCATTTTTAGCCCAGAAATCAATTTTATTCGGCATTCTGGCGCTTATTCTTTAAAAACTCTTTTTAGTTGCAGAGTGTTAAAAATTATACCTAGCTAATTAATAACACTTTAATCGTCAAATCGATGAAAACTCAGTAAGCTAAAATTTTTTAAACAAAGAGCTTCGCGTGAAAGCCTAACGCTAAAAAACTTTTTTAAAGATCCCTTAAAACATATTTATTGGCTGAAAACATTTAGGACAAGCTCGAAAACGATAATTGGCATAAAAGCTGCACAAAAGAAATACGATGTACGGATAGGCTTATTTGAGGAGAGCAAACACTGGCACCTATCAAAGAGGGCAAGCCTTCATATGATGCCGCGAAATTGCATCAAATGACACATTAAGGACACTCGCTCACGGAATGGAAAGAGGGCCAGCAATGTAGTAAATACAACAGAAAAAGATTAATCAAAAGACAGATAACTATGGAAGCGAATAAAAAAATCATCGAAAACTTAAACCATCTTCTGGCAATTGCCAATGATGGAAAAGAAGGTTATAAAAATGCCGCGGAAAATGCAGATGCAGCCGAGCTGAAGGCCCTTTTTACTACCTATTCTATCCAAAGGGCTGAATTTGAAATGGAATTAAAAACCACCATCAGGGAACATGGCGGCGACGCAGATAATGAAAAAGGTGGACCTCTGGGGGCACTACACCGCACGTGGATTGATATTAAAACCGTGTTTACTACCAACGATAACCATGCAGTTATTGATGCGGTTATTACAGGTGAGAAAGCTGCCGTAGAAGCTTATGATGAGGTACTGAGCGACGAAAATATGGGCTTTGACCTACGTCAAATGCTAATTGCCCAGCGGGAAGATATTAATGAATGCTTGAAAAACGTGCAAAACCTTGAAGAAAGATATGCCCATCAAAAATAGCGCTATCTGGACGATGTCTTGATAGAACCAATTCCAACAAAAAAGGCAACCTAATTAGGCTGCCTTTTTCCTTATTATAATTTTAATAATTTATCCTTCCATATGAAGCCATGCTTTCTTAGCAAGTAACTCCTCTTCGGTTTCACGTACATCTTCATCATCTACGCAGCAATCTACAGGACAAACCGCAGCACACTGAGGCTCATCATGAAAACCTTTACACTCTGTACATTTATCAGAAACAATATAATAGAATTCGTCTGAGATCGCACTTTGAGCTTCTTCAGCGTTTAAAGTAGTTCCATCACCAAAATCAATAACGCCTGTCAACGCTGTACCGTCAGAAAAACGCCATGCAACGCCAGCATCATAAATAGCATTATTAGGGCATTCCGGCTCACAAGCTCCGCAATTAATGCATTCGTCTGTTATTTTTATCGCCATGTTCTAAAT
>Ga0307408_100003103_pt1 | contig 11448 bp, 7 predicted proteins | sample 322Cmetagenome_FD_202116 | JGI IMG/M metagenome (GOLD analysis project Ga0307408, IMG submission 202116) | Maize rhizosphere microbial communities from greenhouse at UC Davis, California, United States - 322HYB-C-3 | ecosystem: Host-associated > Plants > Roots > Rhizosphere > Soil | place: USA... | reverse complement strand
CACGAGCCCGGCACGCCCATCCAGGAAGCCGAGCCTAACGACGTAACGATACAGGAAGTACGCGGTCGGCCTGACGAAGAGCGGTAGCCGCGCGTACCAGTCTCGCAGCCAGCGACGCCGCTCGATCGCGTTGTCGGTCGCGAGCCTCCCACGAATTCGTCCGACCGCATCCGGCGGTGCTTCATGCTCCGCTGCCTCGAGCGCCGCCCACCGAAGGTGTCGCGCGGTGAACGTCGCCAGGTCGGGCGTCAGTGTGTCGATGAGATCGCCTTGCAGCTTTTGGACCGCGCCGGACACGTAGAAATGCTGGTCGTAGAGACGATCCTCGCATCGCCCCGCGCCCGTGCGAATGAGACGAAGGTGCCACGCCGGGTAGTGCCCGCCGTGCCGGATCCAGCGCCCCATGAAGATCGTGCGGCGCGAGACGAGGAAACCGTGTGTCTGCGCGAGAGACGGCGTGCTGCCGGCGAGCGCGGCCGTGATCGCCTTGCGCAGCTCGGGGGTTATGCGCTCGTCCGCATCGATGTGCAGCGTCCACGGCGCGGTTATCGACAGGTTGTCGATCGCCCAGTTCCGCTGCGCACCATAGTGCTCGAACGCATGCTGCAACACGGTCGCGCCCGCTTCTCGGGCGATCGCGAGCGTGGCGTCCGTGCTGCCAGAGTCTACGACGAAGATCTCGCTGACCCAGCCGGCCAGCGACGCCAGGCAGTCGGGAAGATTCCGCTCCTCGTTATGCGTGAGGACCACCGCGGCAACGGGCGCGACGCGACCATCCGCGTTGCCTGATTCCTCGGAGACCGTCGCCGGCACAGCGCGCTCGGCGTCTCGCACGGTTGGTGCGCTCACGCCCGTCGCCCGACGTGGCGCTGGTCGCCGCCCGCTAGCTCGTCGTAGAGCGCCGCGAGTCGAACGCACGTCGTTTCCCACGACAGCTCCCGAGACGCGTGCTGCCACGCGCGGTCGCCCATCTCGAGCAGTGCAGCGGGGTGCTCCGCGGCCCAGACGAACGCGGACGCGAGCGCGGTCTCTGTTGGCTCGGTCACCACCCCGGCGCCCGCGGCGTGGACGTCACGTGCGAGCGCCACATTCGTCGTGACGATCGAAGGCAATCCGGCCGCCAGCGCCTCGGCGACTGCGAGACCGAAGTTCTCGTGCGCCGACGGCAGCACGAAACAGTCGGCCTCCGCGAAGGCTCGCTCCTTGGCCACCCCATCGACGTGGCCGGCGAACGTGACGACGTCGCGCAGTCCCAGCTCGTCCGCCAGCGCGGCCAGCTGGTCGCGATAGCCGGGATCGCCGTCACCCGCGATCATCAGCTCGATCCGGCGAGACGCGGTCGTCGCCGTCGCGAGGGCGCGCAGGAGCAGCGGGACGTTCTTCTTCGCGTGCAAGCGGGACAGGAACAGGAGCCGCAGTGGCTCCCTCGCAGTCGTCGCGCGGGCTCGTCGCGACGGCCGTACGCCGACGTCCACGCCCAGGGGGATGACCCGCGCGCGGTCGCCGTACCCGAGCCGCGCGACATCCTCGGCCTCTGCCTCGGAGGTCACGTGGATGGCTGAGGCACCCGCGAGGTGCGGGCGCTCGAGCAGCGCGTAGTACGGCCGTTTCTTCCACCGCCGGTGTCCGAGGCTCCAATCACTCAGCGTGCCTAACGGCCGAAGGATGTAGGGTACGGGCACACGGGCTGCTGCGCGACACCCGGGGATCGTGGCGTACGAGAAGAGCGCATGCACGTGGACCACATCGTACATGCCGGCGTTGGCCCATAGCCAGCGCGTCATCGGCCACGAGAACTTCCACGATCCCGGAACGGAGCGCGCGAAGTAGCGAAACGCGACGCCGTCATCGATCACCGGCGTGTCGACCGGAACGTCGAGCGACCGCGTGCCCGCGGCGTTCGTGGTCGCGACCGTGACGTCGATTCCACAGCGGACCAACCCACGGGCGATCGCGCGAACGGCGACGTTCGGGCCGCCGTCCACGGGCGCCGCCGATGGAATGATGTGGAGGACTCTCACTGCACTGCCGCCTCTGCCACGTCCGGCTCGGATTCATCGACGGACCCAATGCCGTGCGCCGCCGCCCAGCGCAAGAGCGCGAACAGGGCCCATGGGCGCGACCACGTCACCCCCGTCTGTCCGCGAATGAATGCCGACCAGACCGCACGGACCTCATCGGCGTTCAGGCCGAGGGACTGGATCCGGTCTCCATCGCCTAACGTGGCAGTGACCTCCGCGGCGAGGGCGCCATGCATCCAACTCGCGAACGGCAGCACGAACCCCTGTTTCGGCCGGTCCCACACATCCAGCGGCAGCAGATCCCGCGTCGCGTCGACCAGGAGCGGCTTCGTCACGCCGTGCGCCAGCTTGAGGGAGTCGTCCGCCTGGAACGCCGCGGCGATCACTTCCCGGTCGAGGAACGGGACGCGCAGCTCCAGCGCGTGCGCCATGCTGAACACGTCGGAGTCGCGAAGCAACGTGTTGCGCATGTACCCGGTGAGCTCCCGCCACGACACCTGGCGCAGCACGCTGAGCTCGCGCGGCGCACCCTCGGTTGCCAGTGCCCGGGCCCCGCACAACGCACCGACCTGTCGGCCACCGAACAGCGCGCGCGACGCGAGGTAGGCGGCATCACCGGGGAGGCCCGTCCGCAGTCCAAGGGCCATCTTCGCGCCGCGAACGCCGCCGATGCTCGCGACGACACGTGCCGCGACACGACGGGCCGACACCGGAATGCGTGCATAACGCGCCAGCGTCCGCGCCCGGCGGAAGCTCGGATAGCCGGCGAACAGCTCGTCGCCCCCCAGCCCCGACAGGACCACCTTCGTGCCATGCGCCCGCACGGCTTCGCTGACCACGTAGGTGTTGATCCCGTCGAGCGTCGGCTGATCCATGGCGGCGAAGGCTCGCGGCAGGGCCGCGAGCAGCTCGTCGTCGCCTAACGGGATGAGGTGATGGTGAATGCCGTGGCGTCGCGCGACTTTACGTGCCACGGCGCTCTCATCGAACCGCGATTCCGAGAACGTGACGGTGAACCCATCGAGCGCCGTGCCGGCCCGTCGCGCCGCGAGTGCGGCAATGACGGACGAGTCGATGCCACCCGACAGAAACAGTGCCACCGGCACGTCGCTGACGAGGTGGCGGTCGATCGACCGCTCGAGCGATTCGCGGACGAGCTCCACCGCCGTCGCGCGGTCCGGAACGAGATCCTGCTCCGCGTGCAGCTGCACCAACGGTACGGACGCGACCTCCTTGAACGTCGCGGTGGTGGCGTCGAAACACCTGACCGCGCCGGCCGGCAAGGCTCGAACGTCGCGGATGATCGTCTCGGGTTCGGGCACCGACCCGAACGTCAGGTAGCCCGCCAGCGCGCGCGGGTCCATCCGAGCGGGGACGAGCTGCGATGCCAGCAGCCCCCGGACCTCACTCGCCACCAGAATCCCGCGCCCGACGAGCGCGTAGTAGAGCGGCTTGATACCGACGGCGTCACGGGCCAGGTACAGCGAACGATTCCACTCATCCCACAACGCGAACGCGAACATCCCGTCCAGCCGCCGGACGAACGCGGGCCCGAACCGCACCCAGCCTTCGAGCAGGACCGCGGTGTCGCCGTCGCTCGTGAACCGCGCCCCGGCGCGCTCGAGCTCGGCCCGCAACGCGCGAAAGTTGTAGATCTCGCCGTTGAACGCCACCATGTAGCGTCCATTGGACGACACCATTGGCTGGTGCCCGGCGGGCGTCAGATCCAGAATCGACAGCCGCCGATGTGCGATCGCGCCTAACGGGACGCCATCGCGGCCCGAGAGGTGGCGCATCCCGTCATCGTCGGGGCCCCGATGCGCGAGCGCCCGCGACATGCTCGCGACTACGCGATCCGCATCACGAACGCCGATGGCCGCCGCGATGCCGCACACGACTATCGCTCCCGCGTCGGCGCCGGGAACGCCCGCGCCAGGATGCCGGCCAGGCGTGCGCGAAACCGGGGGTAGCTGAAGGTATTCTCGAACCGGCGATGCCCTGCCTCGCCCATTCGCCGCCGCATCGCCTCGTCGGTCAGCAGTCGCGCCACGGCGCCCGCTATGGCCTCCGGATCCTGGCGGGGCACGAGCAGTCCCGTCTCCCCATCCACAATGACATCCGCGGCCGCGTCGTCTCGCGAGCCGAGACACGGGACACCCAAGTGCATGGCCTGCAGGTACACGAGACCGAAGCCCTCGCCACGGCTCGGCATCGCGAAGACCGCGGCGTGGCGCATGACCGCCCGCAACGCCGCGTCGGACAGAAACCCCGCGAAATGCACGCTCCGGCCGATGCCCAGCGCGGCCGCCTTCGTGCGAAGGCGCTCGACGTCGTCCCCACGACCAACCATCACGAGCGCGGCATCAGGCACTTCAGCAATCACACGCGGCCACGCGAGAAGGAGCTGATCGTGGCCCTTGTAGCGCTCGGTGCTCGCCATGCGACCGACGATGACAACCGCGTGCGGGCCATAGTCGATGCGCACATCGGCGGGCACCCGGTCGGGCATCTCATCGTCAGGCAAGAGCGCCAACAGACACGTATCGATCGGCGGCAGGTCCGGGTGCGCCGCGGCAACGCGACGCGCCGTATGAGGCGAGATGGCGATCCGTACCCGCGCGTTTTGGAGCGCGGCACGCCGTGCCGAATCCAGCGTTGCGCTCCACGCCTCAATGCCGTTGACGAATACGGCGTATGGGCGGCGGAATTGACGCGGCACCCTGAGCTGCGCCCTGGCGATTCCGACGTGGGTGAAGACGACCCAGTTCGCGCGGTGGAGGCTCTGCATCCGCAGGAGTGTGGTGAAGAACCGCACGCGCGCTCGAAGCGCCACCGGCTCGGCGCCAGTGACGCCGAGCTCGATGACCTGAGCCTCGGTGCCAGCGAGGTCGGACATGGCTCGATGGACGAGTCGCGCCTCGTACGCAATGCCGTCGCCGGAGCGCGACAGCGTTGCAGTTGCGAGGACGCCGCGTGGCGCGATACGCGCCTCCCCGACGTCCGTTGTTGCGCCGAGCGGTGTGAGGAGGCTGGTCTTCATCACGGCCCCGCCACGCGGCCTAACGCGGCCGGATCGGCCGCCAGCCAGGAGCGGCGGGCGCGCCGCTTGGGCAGCTGCGACAGGGCGACCAGCAGGCACCAGAGCGCCACACCGTTCATGAAGAGTCCACCGAACACGAGCGAGAAGTCCGACTCGATGTTCAATAACGGGACAAGCAGGACGAGATTGCAGATCGTGACTTGAAGCGGCTGGCCCGCACGATTCAGATCGTTGTCCAGCAGCCGGTATGCCAACCCGACAATGGTCATTCCGATCAACACGCCCATCTCACCGAAGTTCGCGTAGAACTCGACGAGGAACGGAAGATTGATGGACGTCCACGTGTCCCACGAGTCGAGGTAGCCGTACCGGTGGCCGAAATCCTGGCCCAGCGTCTTCGTTGGCTTGCTCGGCCAGATAAACCGCGGGACGGCGAAGCCCACAAGTGAGAGATACGTCTCACCGCTCCAGAACGGAACGGTCGTTCCCGTCTGGCGGACCACGTCGGCCAACAGGTCGAGGTTCGCAGACCGACCGGCAACAATCGTCCAGCCGTCCTCCACCGTGGCAAACGCACCCTGGCCCTCGACCTTCGATACGAGCAGCTGCCCCATGAGCAGCGCGCGACCGGTGAGCGAGAGTTGGGTCTCGGCGAACCATGAGCGTGCCCGGTACTCCATCGCCACACTCCGCATCGCGATCATCGCCGCGATGCTCAGCGCCGCGATGAGCACCCAACGGAATCCCAGGCGTCCGCCGCCAGCCCACACGGCCAGAAATACGGTGATCGCGAGGATGACGACGTTGGAGACAAGGCCCGAGCCGGCACGCAGGAGTGCCGTCAGCACGATCCCGGCATACAGCGTCCACCGTTCTCGCGGGGTGAGACGCTTCTGCACCGCCAGGATCGTCAGGAGCGCGATGCCGAGCAGCGACATCATCGACGTGAAGTACAGCAGGCCCCTGAGAACGAGCGGGATTGGCACGACCTGCCGCACCGCGTCGAACAGCAGACCGCCCCAGAGCAGCAGCTTGCCCCACGTTCGCAAGGTACCGAGGTCGGTTGGGCGCACCTGCCGGAAGGGAGTGTTCAGTCGCAACGCGGCGCCGCCGTAGTAGCCGATGAGCAGCGCGATCCAACCGGCGAGCGCGTACTGCACGGGCCGACCGTAGTCGAAAGCGGGATCGAGATGAAACAGATAGTTGACGCTGCTCTGTCCGAGCACGACGTGCAGCGGGTAGTAAAACAGGTACACCCCGCCGACGAGGGGCAGGAACGGAACCGGTGGCCGGCGTCGCTCGGGCAACTGCAGATAGTGCCAGGCAGGCGCGAGACACAGCACCCACAACAGCGACGCGAGCACTCGCGGCTCCTGAGGAATGTCAGAGGGCACGCTGAGCGAGGCGACCGGAACCAGGGCGACCGCCACGATGATCAGGCGAAGCGCCGTGAGTGATGCCGTGCGGGAGCGAACCGCGGCGGTGGCGACGGGGACAGCGCTCACGACGTCGCCCCCAACGCACACACTGAACGGACGGCGGCTTCCGTCGCTCGCACCGCCCCATCGATACCGAATTGCTTCACGATGTCGCGGGAACGATTTCCGAATTCACTTCGTCCCTCCGGCCCAAGTGCCGCAATCGCGCCAAGCCGATCTGCGAGCGCGCCAACGTTGCCGCAGGCATACGTGAACCCATTCTCTCCTTCACGCACGAGGTCAGGCGAGCAGCCAGCCGCATCGCTCACAACCACGGGGAGTCCCGCCGCCATCGCTTCGTTGACAACGAGTCCCCACGTCTCACGAGAATCCGACGGCAGCACGAGCGTATCGGCGGCGGCGTACCAGGAGGGTAACTCCTGTTGGTTCACGAAGCCCGCGATCGTCACGGCGCTTTGAATGCCAAGTGCGCTCGCGTGTCTGTCTATGCCGGGCCGCTCTCCACCATCGCCGATGAACAGCGCATGCGCGTCGATTCCGCGATCGCGGAGAGCGGCCACGGCATCGACGAGATCGAGCGGCCGTTTTCGCTCGATCAGCTTCGCCGAGCTCGTGACCACGAGCGTCGTCGGGCTTACACCGAGCCGCGACCGGATCCGCGCGCGAGCTGTCGCGCGGTCGGTCTGCGGCAGCGCAAACCACTGGTTGTCCACGGCGTAGGGCGCCCAGAACAGCTTCTCGTCAGGCACGCCGAACGACCGATAATACTCACGATTGCGCGACCCGATTACGAGGAAGGCATCCACGTGCGAGAACGCGGCGCGGTACAGCCGTTGTCGGAGTGGGAGCCAGATGGCCCGGCGAGCTGACGCGCGCGCACCACCGGCCCGCGCGTGTTGCAGTGTGGATTCGCCGCGAAGGATCACGGGCAATCCAATGTGGCACGCGGCTCGCAGCATCTGCACGTGGGCAAATGTCTGCCAACCGAGGAGCAACAGCGCGTCGTGATTGCCTCCGGCGAGAACTGCTTCGACGCCAGATAGCCGAACGCCGGTGAAGCGCGATACATCCGGCCTCCTTGCCGTGTTAGGCAGGAAGGCGTGTTCGTATCCGTCAAGCAGTGGGACGTCCCAACGAAACGCCTTGCCGAACCCTGCATCCATCGCGACATCCACGCCGTGGCGCGAGCCGAAATAGACGGTTGGCTCGATGACCTCCGACGCCGCCAGCGCGCGAAACAGCGGTGCCTGGTACTGAATCGGGTGTGACGTGAAAATCGCGAGACGCTTCACGCCCTGCCTACGGCGATTGTCGGGCGTCGTCTCCCGTGTCGCGACGCCCGTCATCGTCCCGCCCCCGTCGCAAGCCCTGCGACCTGAAGCATGGTGCTGGCACGACGGGCATACGTGTCGTCGCGGACGCGCGCGAAGCCTGCGGCCGCAATGGCATTGCGCGCGCGGGCGTCGGCCAGCCATCGCGCAGTCGCATCCCGCAGCTCGTCGACTCCGGAGTAGCACACGAGGTGCTCGCCCTCGATGAAGAGCTCGCTCAGCTCGGGCGTGCGCTGGCTGAGCGTGAACGCTCCGCACGCCGGTGACTCGAATGAGCGCATGTTATGGCTCCTCGAGTTCTGTGGGCGCATCACGTTGAGCGAGATCGCGCCGCAGGCGAGCGCACGCGCGAGATTGTCGCCGTACGCGGCCGGTGCGAAGGTGGCACCGGCCAGCGCGCTTCCTCTCGGAACCGCTGCCGTCGTTCGCTCGCCGAACACCGCCACCCGGTAGTCCCGCGCCAGCGCATCCAGAAACCTGACGCGATCCGTGTCCAGGTTACCGACGAAGACGACGTCGAACACCGGCGTCGCTGGAGACGCGACCGGCGCATGAAGCGTCGGATCGCGGGCGAATGGAAGGTACTGCACCTGTTCGACGCCGGCGCGCTCGTAGTCGGGAATCAGATGGCGGGCAAAGGTAAAGCAGGCGTCGTATGCCGCGAGCACGTTAGGCCCGTACGCCAGCCGGTTCGACCGTTCCTTCGAGAACGGGTCGTCCGGATAGAAGTTGACGACGGGCGCACCAGCCGATTCCCTAATACGGTCCACGGTATTGGCGCTGAGCCGGTGACCCTTGATTACAAGGACGAGGTCGACCTCGACCCCAGTCAGGTCCCGCGTCACGTTCTCATTGAACGTGCTGAGCATCACCGGCTCGGCTACCCGTCGGAGAGCACGAGAGCGGATCGTGGGAAAGGCGGACTCGTACGCGCGCGCCAGGCAGAACGTCCGCGTTTGGATGCCCATCTCGGCAAAGCCGCGCTCGTACGACCCCATGAGGCCTCCCGGGGCGTCCTCGCCGAGAATCAGGACACGCATTCCGCCTCCGCGGCCGAGTCGCTCCGTCGGCTCGAGGGCTCCGCCGATCGCGCCCACATTGCGTCGAGCACCGGGGCGAACTGCGACTCGTAGTTCCAGTCGAGGCGCAAGCGTTCCCATCCACGCATCGCGATCTCGCGAACCGCGGCACGATGCGCCGCTGCCCATTCGAAGGTCGTGGCTATCGACTCTACGTGCGACGGATCGCACGCGAGCGCATACCCGGGCTCGACGAACGTTCGCCTCCATTCCGGTAAATCACTCACAAGCGGCGCGATGCCACACGACAGGTAATCGAACGGCTTGTTCGAGGCTCCCGCCATGTGACGCATGTTCTCGTCGGATGACGCCATCGGCATGAGCGCCAGGCCGATGTCGCACTGCTCGAAAACCCCGCTCCAGTCATTCTCAGAAACTGTGCCGAGGAAGCGGACGCGCTGTTCGACGCCAAGGTTCCTGGCGTGCGCGGCCAGCGCGGCGACATACCCACGCGACCCGACGGTCTCGTAGCCCGCCACATCGAGCGTCGCCGAAGTCCCGGCCCTGGCGAGAGCCTCGACGACTGCGAGCGGCAATCGCTCGGAGTTGATCGAGCCGCAGAACACGATGCGCAACGCATCGAGCGCTCGCGTCATGTGTGGCCTTCCGGTGGGTCGGCGCGGACAGTTCCAGGCGGTGAACACGTGACGTCCGCCAGCAAGTGTCGACAGCCGGGCCGAGCGGTCGGCGTTAGGTGCGACGACGATGCTGGCTGCGCGGAGCACCCGCGCACGGGCGTCGAGACAGCGCTTGATGATCCAGTTCGGCCGGGCCGCCGCGGGTGCGTCGTGCTCGTGATAGACCATGCGCCCGCGCGTGAGCGTGGACGCCGCGAGCGCGATGGGCGTCGAGAGCAGGTCTGACGCGTAGATCCAGTCCGGTTTCCATGCGGCGGCTTCGCGAACGACCCACGCGCCGTAGCGGCCGTAATGGGTCTTGAGGCGCCAGCCCTCCCGCGGCTCGTTCATCAGGCGAACGGCGATACCCTTCGACGGCCGGAAGTCGAGGGCGTCCATATCGCGAACCCGCGTCCCGAGGATGCGCACGTCGGCTCCGCTTTCGGCGAGCAGAGTGGCGCCACGGACGAGCGGCGGATACGCGCCGGGATTCGTGTACTGCACGTAGAGCACGCGCATCACGCGACTCCGGCGGTCGATGCGGGTCCGGTTGGCCGCCGCGCTACGATTGCCCGGTACACCCCGATCATGTCGCGTGCGACATCCCCCGTCGATCGCGGCGGTCGAACACCCATGCGCAGCCGGTCGAGCACCCGCGGTTCCGTGGCAAGGCGCCGCAATGCGTTGGTCCACGCCGAGGTGTCCGCGTGCGGCACCAGCCATCCATCCTGGTCGTGCGAGACCAGCTCGGCAATTCCGCCCAGGTTCGAGCCAATCACCGGCGTCCCTGCCGCGAACGATTCCAGGACGATGAGCGGCCCGGTCTCGAGCCATTGCGACGGGACGACCGTCGCGTCATACGATGCGAGCGTCTCGACCACGCTCTCCGCGGCGAGCGGCGCGTGGAATCGAACGCGCGCGTCGGAAGCGCACGACGTCAGGAGCTCGTCCCGATATCGCGCGCCATCGGCGTGCTGCGCCACGCCGTAGACGTCCAATGTCGCGCGGAGGTTGCGGTCCGCCGAGAGCGCCCGGATGACTACGTCTACGCCCTTGTTTGGATGCAGCCGCCCTGCGTATGCGAGGCGTAGGTCGCTGTCGATCGGCCTCGCGCGACGCCGGCTGCCACCCACGTCACGCACCGCCCGCGACGGCGTGCCCTGCCTCGATAGGACGACGCGCTCCGGCGACGCTCCAGCCTGAAGGAGCAGCGCACGAACCCATTGGCACACGGCAACGACGGCGTCGGATTCGGCCAGCAGCGTTCGGAACGCGTCGTGACGCGCGGCCGTCAGCTCCCGCGCTCGAAGGGCGGTCACCCAAGCGCCACTCGCGCCGATCGACTCGAGCGTCGAGCCTAACGCGGATGGCCCGCGCGACAGTGCTTCGCGAATCGCCGCCGGTACACCTCGGCTCTCGAGTAGGCACGCGGCGCAGCGCTGTGCGATCAGTGCGCCGTTGCACGGCTCGTGGCCGTCGCGGAGGAGGGTGCCGCGGACACAGCTTGCCGTGGGCGTATGGTACGTGAACACCACGGCTACGCCGGCGTGTTTCGCCGCCCGAACGGCACGGACGGATGCGGCACGAGTGAAGGCGTGCAGGTGCAGCACGTCCGCGTCCACCTCATCAAGGATCGCCGCGATCGACCGGGCGGCCGCTTCGTCGCCTTCTCCGTACAAGTCTGCAACGCTCGACGGAGCGGCAACGCCGACGCGATAGACCGGTATGGCCTCATGCTCGTAACGCCGCGACGTCGGGGCGTCCGCGGGAGCCGCAATAACGCTGTCCACGCCCTGCGTGCGAAGGTCGCGCGCGAGCTGCGCCACATAAACCTCGGTGCCCCCCACGGCGTCCGGAAAGTAGCCGAACGGGACGTGCACGACTCTCACGGGCTCTCCGGCGAGCTTGTCGGTCGTCGGGT
>Ga0307408_100003102_pt1 | contig 11450 bp, 7 predicted proteins | sample 322Cmetagenome_FD_202116 | JGI IMG/M metagenome (GOLD analysis project Ga0307408, IMG submission 202116) | Maize rhizosphere microbial communities from greenhouse at UC Davis, California, United States - 322HYB-C-3 | ecosystem: Host-associated > Plants > Roots > Rhizosphere > Soil | place: USA... | reverse complement strand
AGACAAAATGCATTCCGAGTTTGATGTGCTTCGTCCCGGTCACGATAAACCATTGCATGTCCGCATCAATATTCCCGGCATCCACAATGTATTGAATGCAACCGCAGTAATTGCGGTTGCGACCGATGAAGGCATTAGTGATGAGGCGATCCAATCCGGCCTTGAAAATTTTCAGGGGGTTGGTCGCCGGTTTCAAGTTTATGGCAATTTTCCGGTTGGCGAAGGCGTGGCAATGTTGGTCGATGATTACGGTCATCACCCGCGCGAAGTGGCTGCGGTTATCAAAGCAGTGCGCGATGGTTGGCCTGGTCGTCGCTTGGTCATGATTTATCAACCACACAGATACACGCGCACGCGCGATTTATATGAAGATTTTGTCGAGGTACTTTCGACCGCCGATGCATTGATTATGTTGGAAGTGTATAGCGCAGGTGAAGATGCTATTCCCGGTGCTGACAGTCGCCATCTCTGCCGCAGTATTCGCGCACGCGGAGTGATCGAGCCGATTTTTGTAGAAACCGTTGATGGTGTTCCGGCAATCGTAAAAGACATAGTGCGCGCAGGTGACATTGTTATCACTCAGGGCGCGGGTAATGTGGGTGTTCTCTCCCCCGAATTAGCAAAACGACAATTGCGTTAGAGGTTGAACAAGTGATGCAAGCAGTAACTCTGCCGATCAGTGAAACATTGAAAAAACAATTGGGCCGCGTAGGTGTGCTCTTTGGTGGTGTGTCGGCTGAACGTGAAATTTCCCTGCAAAGTGGTGCAGCGGTTATCGCCGCATTAGTTGAAGCGGGCGTTGAGCATGTTGCGATTGATGTGGGCGATAACATTATTGCAGATATTAAGGCGGCAAATATTGATCGTGCTTTTCTTATTTTGCACGGTCCCGGTGGTGAAGATGGCCGTATCCAGGCACTGCTTGAATTTTTAAATATTCCTTACACCGGCAGCGATGTTGCTTCGTCGGCACTGGCGATGGATAAGTTGCGTACCAAACAATTGTGGCGCGGTGTCGATATTAATGGGCAGCAAGGATTACCCACACCGGAATTTGCTGTACTGACCCAGGGATCTGATTTTGCAAAAGTCTTGGCAAATCTGGGTGGCGAAGTCATGGTAAAGCCCGCCAATGAAGGCTCAAGTATTGGTATGTCGCGCGTCAATAACGCAGCCGAATTGGAAGTTGCGTTTCAAAAAGCGGCGCAATACCAAGGTAGTGTACTGGTAGAGCGATTGATTGTGGGGGCTGAATACACTGTTGCGATTTTGGATGGCGAGGCTCTGCCACCGATTAAATTGGAGACAGACCATACCTTTTATGATTTCAATGCGAAATATATCGCCAATGATACGCGCTACCTTTGCCCCTGTGGTTTGTCGGCCGAAAAGGAGCAGGAATTAAAAACACTCGCACTCAATGCTTTTACTACGGTGGGGTGTCGCGGATGGGGGCGCGTCGATGTGATGGCCGATGCGCAGCAAAATTTTTATCTGCTGGAGGTAAATACTGCACCCGGTATGACCAGCCACAGTTTGGTGCCTATGGCAGCGAAGGCGATTGGGTTGTCATTTGCAGAGTTGGTGCTCACCGTTTTGCGCGCAAGTCTTGCGGTGAAAGTGTAAATGCGTAATGGCCGTGTGAATAAACATGCGTGATATGAAAGGCGAGCGCATCGAGCCGAGGATCGGCAATGAACGAGCTGATGCCGAGCCGATAAAATCGGCGCGTCGCAATCGCGCTGCCGAAACAGCGCGCGATAGCCGCAGTGAATCTGGAGCGACCAACCGTGTAATACGTGATGTGTTATTGGATAGTCCGTCTTCGCGTTATGTACCGCCGGATTTACCTGTCGCCCCGCAAGACGGAACGGTAAAGCGTGAGCGTGGCTATACCAAGGCATCGCCACAAGGGCGCAGGGAGCGTGAGACGAGACAAAAAACAGGACGTGCCGAAAAGAAATTTTGGCAGGAATGGAGTTTTTCGTGGGTCAATCGCAAATTAGGTGCGGTAATTTTTGTTATTGGGCTGTGTTTCGGAGTTTATTGGGTCAGTGGCCCGGTTGCGAAAGTATTTGAACGGCCAATTAAAAGTGTAGTGGTGGAAGGGGATTTCAATTTCATTACCAAACAACGAGCCACTGAGTTAATTGGCAATGAGATTGACGGCGATTTTTTGCAACTGGATTTGATGCAGCTTAAAAATGCGTTGCTGGCTGATCCCTGGGTAGAGAAAGTGACTTTGAATCGTCGCTGGCCGGATACTTTGGTTGTTAAGATTTCTGAACAAAAGCCGATTGCCCGCTGGGGCGATGGATTTTTAAATCAACGTGGAGAAATTGTCCTTGTTGATGAGGCAAGCAAGCTTTCCGGCTTACCTTGGTTGCAAGGAAGTGAAGCTGATGCACCGGAAATTTTGCAGCAATATCAGGATTTATCCCAACTTTTGCGCTCGCGCGGGTTGGAAGTTATCGCATTAAAGTGCGATAACAAAAAATCATGGCGATTAACGATAAAAAATCACGTAGAAATTGCACTTGGACGCGATCAAGTGATGGAAAAAATGCGTAGATTTGTTACTGTATACGACACGCATTTAAGTAATGTTTGGTTGGATGTAAAAGCGATAGATTTACGATACACAAATGGAGTTGCAGTGCGTTGGGTAGCTGACTCGGCAATGGCAAAAAAGTACATAAAAAGCCAGGCACAAGTAAAACTACCTACTCCAGCGACTCCGGTTACTCCACAGATTAATTGAACAAGAAAATCGCCAGTTGCTTGAATTGGCTAACTACTGGCAAATGAGGTTTATGAATGGCAAACGCTAGCGACAACAAAATGATTGTAGGCCTGGATATAGGCACATCCAAGGTTGTAGCTATCGTTGGTGCTATTACCCCCGAAGGCCAATTGGAAATTGTCGGAATTGGGTCGCACCGGTCCAATGGTTTGAAAAAAGGCGTGGTGGTAAATATTGAATCGACCGTGTTGTCGATCCAACGCGCAATCGAAGAAGCAGAATTAATGGCCGGTTGCCAAATTCATTCTGTTTATGCAGGTATCGCAGGTAGCCATATTCGCAGTTTGAACTCTCATGGGATTGTGGCGATTCGCGATCGCGAAGTGTTTTCCCAAGACTTGGAACGGGTAATTGATGCGGCACAAGCAGTGGCAATCCCTGCAGACCAAAAAATCCTGCACATTTTGCCGCAAGAGTTTTTGATTGATGACCAGGATGGCGTAAAAGAGCCTTTGGGTATGTCGGGTGTACGCCTGGAAGCCAAAGTGCACTTGGTAACTTGCGCGGTGAATGCGGCTCAAAATATTGAGAAATGTATTCGTCGCTGCGGCTTGGAAGTGGAAGACATCATTCTTGAGCAGTTGGCTTCCAGCTATTCGGTGTTAACCGATGATGAAAAAGAATTAGGCGTATGTGTCGTGGATATCGGCGGTGGCACAACGGATATCGCCATTTTTAAAGACGGTGCGATTCGCCACACCGGCGTTATCCCGATTGCAGGCGATCAAGTCACCAATGACATCGCCATGGCGTTGCGTACACCAACCCCCAACGCTGAAGAAATTAAAATCAAATATGCCTGTGCGCTGGCTAAGTTAACCAGCCCGGATGAAACCATCAAAGTGCCGAGTGTGGGTGATCGTCAGCCGCGTGATTTGTCTCGCCAGGCGTTGGCGGAAGTTGTTGAGCCGCGTTACGACGAATTATTTACCCTTATTCAAGCAGAGCTGCGCCGCAGTGGTTATGAAGATTTAATTGCAGCAGGGATCGTATTGACGGGTGGGACTTCCAAAATGGAAGGTGTTATCGAATTGGCAGAAGAAATTTTTCATATGCCCGTTAGGCTCGGTGCCCCACAGAACATTCGCGGCTTGTCCGATATTGTAAACAATCCTATTTATTCGACGGGTGTAGGTTTATTGATTTACGCCATGAAGCAACAACAGGGTAGCAGCCGCTCTTCGTCTACTACCAAAGAATCGCAAGGTTCAATTTTTAGCAAGATCAAAAAAATATTCCAGAGTAATTTTTAACCAAATTTTATTTCACAGATTGAGTCAAGGGAAACAAAAGGGGTGTGGCCATGTTTGAATTAGTTGATAGCATTCATCAGAACGCAGTAATCAAGGTGATCGGTGTTGGTGGTGGCGGCGGAAACGCAGTCAAGCATATGATCGCGAGTAAAATTGAAGGCGTAGAATTTATTTGCGCCAACACCGATTCGCAAGCATTGAAAGACATTGATGCGCGCACCGTGTTGCAGCTCGGCAATTCTATGACTAAAGGTCTGGGGGCTGGCGCTAATCCGGAGATCGGTCGTCAGGCCGCGATGGAAGATCGCGAGCGCATCGCTGAAGTATTGCGCGGCGCCGATATGGTGTTCATCGCCGCTGGCATGGGTGGTGGTACGGGTACGGGCGCAGCGCCAGTGGTTGCTGAAGTCGCACGCGACCTCGGTATTTTGACCGTTGCGGTGGTGACCAAACCCTTTCCATTCGAAGGCCGCAAGCGCATGGTTATTGCGGATGCCGGCATCAAAGAATTGAGTGAGCGTGTTGACTCGCTGATTACAATTCCTAACGAAAAACTCTTGTCAGTTTTAGGAAAATCAACCAGCTTGCTTGACGCTTTCAAAGCGGCAAACAACGTGTTGCTCGGTGCAGTACAAGGCATTGCAGACCTAATTATCCGCCCGGGTATGATCAACGTTGACTTTGCAGACGTAAGAACAGTGATGTCGGAAATGGGCATGGCGATGATGGGTACTGGTCGTGCGACCGGTGAAAATCGTGCCCGCGAAGCTGCTGAGTCGGCGATTCGCAGTCCATTGCTGGAAGATGTGAACTTGCAGGGTGCGCGTGGCATTCTGGTTAACATCACCGCCGGTATTGATTTGTCTCTGGGTGAGTACTCTGAAGTGGGCAGCATTATTGAAGAGTTTGCTTCAGGCGATGCAACTGTGGTGGTAGGTACCGTTATCGATCCTGAAATGACTAACGAGCTGCGTGTTACCGTGGTAGCTACTGGTTTGGGAATCGCGAAAGCGGCTGCTGCAGCGAAAGAAGTTAAAGCCGCGCCGACCAAAGTGATCGACAACACCCGTCGCCCGGCAACTCCACCGGTAGATTATGCAGCGCTTGATCGCCCTGCACATCTGCGTGCTAACGCGCATTCATCCAACGCAGCTGCTTTGGCTGCACCTTTGGGTGATAAAGAGTTGGAATATCTTGATATTCCTGCTTTTTTGCGTCGCCAAGCGGATTAATCGGCTTTTGGCTATAGAGGGGATTGCCAGTTTTAACTGGTTGGTGGTTTCCCTCGTTGGTAACATGCCCGTGAAAATCAAGCCGTGCCTTGCTGTGCGGTATTGAAACGGTAAGACGAGTAAGGGGTAACAAATGATCAAACAGCGCACGCTTAAAAATGCGATACGTACTACAGGTGTCGGTTTGCATACCGGTGATCAGATCCATCTGACCCTTCTGCCTGCACCTGTTGATACCGGCATAGTATTTCGTCGGGTGGATTTGAATCCGCCGGTAGAGATTAAAGCAACCGCGAAAAATGTAGGTGAAACGACACTTTCTACCTGCCTAATCAAAGATGACGTCCGCGTCTCTACCGTTGAGCACTTGATGTCAGCGATGGCTGGGTTAGGTATTGATAATGCGATTGTCGAGCTAAATGCGCCTGAAATTCCGATCATGGATGGCAGCGCCGGTCCCTTTGTGTTTTTGATTCAATCTGCCGGTGTCCAGGAACAGAATGCGCCCAAGAAATTCGTCCGCATTAAAAAGGAAGTGACCTTGAGGGATGGCGACAAGTTTGCCAGTTTTATCCCCTTTGATGGTTTCAAAGTGTCTTTTTCTATCGAGTTTGATCATCCGGTATTTAAAGATCGTCGCCCGCAAACCGAGCTGGAATTTTCCAGCTCTACCTTCGTGAAAGACATCAGCCGTGCGCGTACCTTTGGGTTTATGCATGAAATTGAGTACCTGCGCTCCAAAGGCTTGGCTCGTGGTGGCAGTATGGATAACGCAATTGTGGTGGATCAATACAAGATTCTTAACGAGGATGGCCTGCGTTTTGAAGATGAGTTTGTGAAACATAAGGTGCTTGATGCCATTGGCGATTTGTACATGCTGGGCAATAGTTTGATTTGCGAATACAAGGCGCATAAGTCGGGACATTCGTTGAATAATCGGGCTTTGCGCTTGCTAATCGAACAGCCGGATGCATGGGAGTTGGTCACATTTGAGGAAAACCAGCAATTACCTATTACTTATATGCAGCCCATAGCGGCGGCTTGATTCCATTTTGCGCAGTGTTCGAATTGTGAACGCTGCCTAAATTTCCACTTGTTAAAACCTTCCTATCTGTGCGATATTTCGGTCGTGCACTCGTTTGGGTGTATTGCAAGGAATCTCCGCACTGCCTTATTTCCTTCGAGAAATCTGTGTAACTAGCTGTTTTAAAACACTTTTTATTAGTGGTTCAATAACCTGAAAGTGTTTTCATTGGATGTCAAACTGCGTCTCGCCCGGGAGTGAGCCGCGATCTGAAAGTCGAAATTTTTATCGAAAATCCCATCGGGTAAATCCTGAAGTGAACGGTTTTTTAACCTATAAAAAAGTAGATTTCTGAATGAAGATTATTATCGTCAACAAAGATCATGCGCAGGCTCGCAGCTTTACCCTGGGTGGGTGGACTCGTGCGTTCCTGTCTGTGTGTCTGCTGGGAATTCCCACCTTTGTTGGCGCTTGGGGTTATAGCTGGCTGGTATCGGACGAGCGCGATGGCTTCTTTAATACTGATACCAAAGCCTGGATGGATATTCTTTCAGCGCACGAATCTGAAATTGAGCAGGAGCGCGAAGCCTCTGAAGCGCAGATAGCAGCGCTGACCAGTAAGATGGGCGAACTGCAGGCACGTTTGATGCGGCTTGATGCTCTCGGTGAAAAGCTCACATCGGCAGCTAATCTGGAGCAAGGTGAATTTGATTTTAGCCAGGTTCCCGCACTTGGCGGCCCTTCCAAAGCAACCCCGGATACTCTTTACGCTACTCCCGATTTTTTTGCCGCAATAGATCAGCTTTCCCAACAAGTCGATAGCCGCGAGCAACAACTCAATACCATAGAAGCGTTGCTCACCAACCGCAGCTTGCAGCAGGAGACATTGGTTTCCGGCGCACCTGTGGCCAATGCATGGGTGTCGTCTCGCTATGGTTATCGCAAAGATCCCTTTACGGGCAAGACCGAGTTTCATTCCGGGATTGATTTCACCGCCCGCAAAGGCAGTAAAGTCAGTACGGTCGCTGCTGGTATTGTCAATTGGTCCGGCCGCCATCCTGAATATGGCAACATGGTCGAGATCAAACACGGCGACGGTTTGGTTACCCGGTATGCGCATAACACCTCTAACCTTGTTAAGGCAGGCGATGTTGTAAAAAAGGGGCAAGTGATTGCCCTGTCCGGGTCAACCGGGCGATCAACAGCGCCCCATGTCCACTTTGAAGTTTATAAAAATGGCCGCGTAGTCGATCCTGCCAGCTATATCCGCCGCACCAACCGCTAATTTTCACCTCCAGCTGACAGCAGATTTCTCACTTGCTTTAGTCTGCGCCTTCCTATTTACTTGCCAGCCTTGCCTTCGGGCACATTTAGGTTATTTCGCCTGTATTTCGCTGCGCAAAATGTATTCAATCTATTGGATTTTTACGGTATTAAAAAATGATCGGTAAGTTAATCAAGGCAGTGTTTGGTTCAAAAAATGAGCGCGAATTAAAGCGCATGAATAAAGTTGTACAGCGTATTAATGCGCTTGAACCGGATATGGAAAGGCTCAGCGACGAGCAACTCAAGGCAAAAACAACAGAATTTCGCGAGCGTTATCAAAAGGGTGAAACCCTCGATCAATTATTGCCGGAAGCCTTTGCGACTGTGCGCGAAGCGGGGCGCCGCGTGCTAGGTATGCGTCATTTTGATGTGCAGATGATTGGTGGTATGACCTTGCACGAAGGCCGCATTGCCGAGATGCGTACCGGTGAAGGTAAAACCTTGGTCTCTACACTGCCGAGTTATCTCCATGCTTTGGCGGGTAAAGGTGTACACATTGTTACCGTGAACGATTACCTCGCAAGCCGTGACGCCAACTGGATGATGCCGCTCTATGAATTTTTAGGAATGACGGTGGGGGTTATTCAATCCATGCAGCCACAAGCAGTTAAGCGTGCTGCTTATGCTGCTGATGTTACCTATGGTACAAACAACGAATACGGCTTTGATTATCTGCGCGATAACATGGCGTTAAGTAAGCGCGATAAGGTTCAGCGCGATCTTAACTTTGCTGTTATCGATGAAGTCGATTCGATTCTTATTGATGAAGCACGTACGCCGCTGATTATTTCTGGTGCAGCAGAAAATAGTTCGGAAATGTACAAACGTGTTAATCAGTTAGTGTTAAAACTGAAGCGTCAAATTGATAATGGCGAAGACGGTGATCGTCGTGTTATCACTGATCCAGGCCACTTTACTGTTGATGAAAAATCGCGTCAGGTTGAATTGACTGAAGATGGCCATCAAAAGGTAGAAGATTTGTTGATTCAGGCAGGTTTGTTACAGCCTGATCAAAACCTGTATGCGGCAAACAATCTCTCACTCTTGCATCACGTCAATTCTGCATTACGTGCTCACGCCTTGTTCCATCTCAATGTGGAATACATTGTTCAGGAAGGGCAAGTCGTATTAATCGATGAACACACAGGTCGTACTATGCCTGGCCGTCGTTTGTCAGAAGGGCTTCATCAAGCGATTGAAGCCAAAGAAGGTGTTGCGATTCAAAGTGAGAGTCAGACTCTTGCATCAACCACATTCCAAAACTATTTCCGTCTTTACCCAACCTTATCCGGTATGACCGGGACTGCCGATACAGAAGCTTATGAATTCCGTGAAATTTATGGCTTGGATGTGGTGGTAATTCCCACCAATAAAACTGTATTGCGTTTGGATATGAACGATAAGGTTTTCCTGTCACTGGAAGAAAAGTATCTCGCCATCGTTGAAGATATTAAATTGTTCCAAGCGAAAAATGCCCCGATATTGGTGGGTACTGCTTCGATTGAAACCTCGGAAGAAATGTCGCGCCGCTTAACGGCGGCAGGTATCAAGCATCAAGTGCTCAACGCAAAATTTCACGCACAAGAAGCAGAAATTATTGCTCAGGCTGGTCGTCCCGCGACTGTAACCATTGCAACCAATATGGCCGGCCGTGGTACGGATATTGTATTGGGTGGTCGCTGGGAATCGGATGTCGCCAAGCTTGAAAATCCAACACCAGAGCAGATTGAAGCGGTGAAAGCCGAGTGGAAAATTCGTCATGAAACGGTACTGGCTGCCGGTGGTCTGCACATTATTGGTACCGAACGCCATGAATCTCGCCGCATCGACAACCAGTTGCGTGGACGTGCCGGTCGCCAGGGTGACCCTGGTTTGACGCGCTTTTATTTATCGTTAGAAGATAATTTAATGCGTATTTTTGCCTCCGAGCGCGTGCGTAATTTTATGCAAGCATTGGGCATGGAGAAAGGTGAGGCAATTGAACATCGCATGGTGAACAACGCTATCGAAAAGGCCCAGCGTAAAGTTGAAGGGCGCAACTTTGATATTCGTAAGCAATTGCTTGAATTTGATGACGTGGCTAATGACCAGCGCCAAATTATTTACCATCAGCGCAATGAATTGTTGGACGCTGACTCGATTCGCGAAACCATTACCGCTGTTCGCGAAGAAGTGGTGGACGATTTGGTGAATGGATTTATCCCGCCACAATCCATTGAAGACCAATGGGACGTACCCGGTTTGGAAAAACAAATTGAAAGTGATTTTGGCTTGCGTCTGCCTATCGCCAAATGGTTGGAAGAAGATACACGTTTGCATGAAGAAACCTTGCGCAAGAAAATCCTTGCTGAAATCCAAGGTGCTTATGATGCGAAGTGCGAACGTGTTGGCGAGATAATGCTGGAAATCGAAAAGCAAGTAATGCTGCAAGTTCTGGACAATGCATGGAAGGATCACCTCGCTACTATGGATCATTTGCGTCAGGGGATTAACTTGCGTTCGTATGCGCAAAAAAATCCAAAGCAAGAATACAAACGTGAGGCGTTCGAACTTTTCCAAAGTTTATTGATGACTGTGAAACGAGAGACTATCCATTTGATGGCGCGTGTTGAGCCGATTTCGCGCGAACAAATGGAAGAGATGGAGAATCAGCGTCGTGAAGAGTTGGCGCGTCAAAAAATGCAGCTACGTCACGATGAGCTATCTGCTCTCGGGCAACCGGAGGAACCACAAGCGGCAGCTCCGCGTGCGCAAGTGGTGCGTGAAGGGCGTAAAATTGGGCGCAATGATCCATGTCCTTGTGGATCAGGCAAAAAATACAAAAGTTGTCATGGTTCTCTAGAGTAATGTTTACTGCCCGAGCCTCGCAATTGCGAGGCTCTGCGCATTTAAGACCGAACCATTTGATTATGAATAAATATCGAGACTTATATTATGGCAGTTGGTGAATATCCTTTTCCGCACATGCACCCCGTGAAAGGCGTGAAGTTAACCGCAGTGAGCGCTGGTATTAAAAAAGTGGGGCGTCGTGATGTGGTTTTATTTGAGCTCGCTGAGGGCAGCGCCGTTGCTGGAGTGTTTACGAAAAATGCATTTTGCGCAGCACCGGTTACGGTATGCAGGGAGCATATTGCTGCCGCGCCTATTCGCTTTTTGGTAATTAATTCGGGTAACGCAAATGCTTGCACCGGCGAGCAAGGTTTGCTGGATGCAAAAGCTACCTGCGCTGCGATTGCGGAATTAAAGGGCATTAAACCTGAGCAGGTGCTGCCATTCTCAACCGGTGTTATTGGTGAGCCATTACCGGTACAAAAAATTATCGCGGTAGTGCCCGAGGCTTTGGAAAAGGCAAATGAAAATGGTTGGGATGACGCAGGAGCGGGCATCATGACAACCGATACTCGCCCCAAAGGTTTTAGCCAACAGTTCGAGTATCAGGGACAAATTATTACTGTCAATGGCATCTCTAAAGGTGCCGGTATGATTAAACCCAATATGGCAACTATGTTGGGTTATATCGCAACTGATGCAAAAATTTCCCAACATTTGCTGCAACAACTATCACGCGAAGCTGCAGACAAATCATTCAATCGTATTACGATTGATGGTGATACATCGACCAACGATTCATGTATTTTGATTGCTACAGGTCAGGTGGATTTACCTGAAGTCAGCGAAGCAAGCGGTGAGCTTTACGAGAAATTGCGCGACGTTATTATTGCTGCACACGTTCATCTTGCCAAAAGTATTGTGAGTGATGGTGAAGGTGCAACCAAGTTTGTTACTGTTGCGGTCAGCGGTGGAACCAGTCG
>Ga0307408_100003101_pt1 | contig 11450 bp, 13 predicted proteins | sample 322Cmetagenome_FD_202116 | JGI IMG/M metagenome (GOLD analysis project Ga0307408, IMG submission 202116) | Maize rhizosphere microbial communities from greenhouse at UC Davis, California, United States - 322HYB-C-3 | ecosystem: Host-associated > Plants > Roots > Rhizosphere > Soil | place... | reverse complement strand
AGGGATGAGGAGACAGGGGCCTACTATTACAAGGATCGAAAAGACAACCTATTTAAGGCGTTCAATGGGCGTTGGGTAAATCCATCAGATATAGAACCTCTGCTTATTAAACAGTTCAAGTTTAGGGAGTGTGCCCTGGTTGGGAGGCTAAATAATGAGGGCCTTATGGTGCCGGTATTATTTGTTTGTAGCGATCATCAGCCTGATGAAGAGGTAATTGGCGGCTTCTTAAAAGAGCATGTGGAAAGCTACAAAATACCCCGTAAGATTTTCTATATGCAGGAGCTGCCCAGAAATGAAAATGGCAAGGTGGTACGAAACCGCTTGACAGAAAACCTTGCAGAAATCGTTCAGCTTTAAATTCTATTATCCATAGAAGTCTACCAATCCATAAATAAAATTTTGATAATAAGTATATAAATGAGAATAGTTGCATCTGCTTGTGACTTTCCTGCGGGCTTGCCAGAACAGGAAAATATTGAATTAAATAGTGGCTTTCGCTGTGTTAGAAATAAAGATAAAAGCAACCGGTTTATTGCCGATTGGGCTTATCAGGTTTGTAAACGCATGTTAGATGCTAATAAAATCACACCAGAAGAGATTGGGTTGATCATTAGTATTTCGATTTCGCCGGATAATTTAGTGCAGCATCAGTCAGTTGCAGCTCCAAGGTTATGTCATCCTTTGCAGCGTGCATTAGGCGCCAATGGGGCTTTTGTTTTTGATTTGCTTGATTCTGACTGGGCTACAGCTATACAGGTTGCCAAAGGGTTTGCCGTTAGTCAGGATTACAAATACGCCTTAATAGTTCGGGCAGAAAAGATGGATACTTCCATTTTACACGATGAAGAAAATGGCTTTGATGTGCCTGATGGCGTGGGCGTGTTGTTGTTATCGCCGCAAGAGGCTTCGCATAAACCTGTTTCTTATACCTATGTGGCAGATTCTGAGCATGCAAGCCTTCATTTCCTAGAACGCCATGATATGCTTAGAACAGGCTACAAGGCGCGTTTTGAATGGCCGTTTAAAGAAAATACATCCACAGAGTTAAATAGAACAGGCCGGGAAATAATCGATCAGCATACAGAACATGGCCATTATCCAGATTTTATTGTGGCCGAGTCGTGGTTTCCGAAACATCACGAGAGTTTAAGTGATGTATCCGATAAGGTGATCTCCCAAAGAGCAGCGCAACCGGCATTGGGCCCTTTTACAATTCCATATTTTATCAGGGAGATAAGCCGTTTGCAGGAAGCAGGCAATTCGCCAAAAACGGTGTTGGCGCTGTCATTTAATCCTTTTTTAATGAGGTATAGCGCAGTATCACTAAGCATCTAACAGAATATGACATTTAATTCTACTATACAGAGCCTGGCGGTAAAAATGCCGTCTACGCACTACCCTAATACCGTTCCTCCTTATAGCGAAATTCCGAATATTCCTAAAAACTGGTGGCGTTTCTGGGGTATTAAGGGCCGGTATTTGATTGACCGGGCTAAGGGCGAAACTGCCGAAAAACTTGCTGTTGAGGCTTGTAGCGAAGCAATCTCACTTGCGGGGATCAATCCCACCCAGATCGATGCAATTCTTTGCAATTCAACGTGTTTGTCGGGTTGGTCTGAGCAGGAATCAAAGGCATTTCCTCGCTTTGCAAACCAAATAAAACAACGATTAGGTTGCACCAATGCATTGGCAATTGATGTGGAGCAAGAGTGTATTACGTTTTTGGTTTCGCTTCAAATCGCGCATAACTATATAAAAGCAGGTATCTATAAGAATATTCTGGTTTGTTCTGCCGAGTATATTTCCGGGGTTCTTGATTTTTCAGACCTGTCTTCAACTACATTTGGGGATGGCACTGCAGCTGCAATTGTTAGCGCCACATCCCAAGAAAGTGATTTACTCTCATCGTCTTACCTCAGCAACGCCGATTTCTACGACCTGGCACTTCTTAAATGGAAAAATCCAGAAAATAAAAGCGAAGCAGAACTGACTCCGCAGGATTACTGGTCGTATTTCACCCTGAAGAAAGATGCACCCGAAGAGATGCAAAAGTTTGTTCCCACAGGCGTTCCTCATGTAATTAATCAGGCTCTGGAAAAAGCTTCTGTAAATAGCTCTGATATTGACTATTTCGTCTTTCATCAACCATCTAAAATACTGGTAAACCTTTGGGCAAATGCCTTAGGTGTAGACGATGACAAGTTTATGTTCACTCTGGAACATTACGGCTGCATGGTTTCGGTATCTATGCCTGTAACACTTTTTGAAGCTGTTAAGCAGGGAAAAATTAAAGCTGGAAATACCATTGTAATTGGCGGAGCAGCAACCGGATGGGGCTTTGGAGCTCAGGTTTGGAAGCTGGGCGACATAAAAATCAGCATGAATTAGCATTTAACGATTAAACAAAACAATAGAAAAACATCATGGAAAATTTATTTGACACAGTAGCAGAAATTTTAGCAGACGTAGCTGAGTGCGAAGTAAGCGAGATCAATTTGGAAACAAATTTACCAGAGGATTTGGGTATCAACTCATTAATGGGGCTTGAAATTATGGTAATGCTTGAACGCAAGTTTAAAGTAAAACTTAAGGAAGAGGATCTTGTAAAGATGACTACCCCAGCTCAGATTATCGAACTGCTTGAAACACAGTTAGAATTAAAAGATGCCTAAGCAAAAAATAGCATGGGTGCTTTTTATAGTTGCCATGATACTTTTCCACTACCACTCTACCGGACATTTTATTTGGGCAATACTTCGTATCCCTGCAAAATATCCTTTAGATCCGGTAGAGGGATGGTGGGCACTGTTGAAAGGCATTTTGCCAGCCGTTTCGTTATGGCTGGTGTTTGCAGCGGGTATAATCAGTAAATCTAAAAGGCCAGATTAATATGGGTTTTCCAAGCAGTTTTCCGGTTCCCATCTGGGTTGTGATGGGTACTTTAGGCACAATATCTTCTATACTTTTCACGGTACTCATCTATCGCTGGGTGCGCAGTGGGCAAAAATTCCCGCGTAGTGTGCCATATTCTAATTACAGTATTTTGGGGTACATGTTCTTATTTGCCAGTGGGTTAATCTGCTGCGGCATAGCCGGCCCTCCTGGATATGCCTTAAGCTCAGACCCGAATTTGGTAAGTAAAGAATGGATTTTACGGGCTAGTGGCCTTTCGAATTCTTTGGCAGTACTAGGGTGGGCTTTCGCTGTTATCGGCCAGCGAAACACATTGAGAAAGAATGCCCGCCTTATGAATAAGGCTAAAAGAAAGCGCATACGCCGCGAGGAAAAACTGGAATCAACAACTGTTTGAGATGAAACCAACAATTGCTGTAGACGAACTGATTATTGGAGCGGGCCTAACCGGACTAATGTATGGCATAGTGGCTGCCGAAGAAGGCTGGAAAGTGGCTATTACCGAGTCTCACTGCAAAGTGGGTGGTTATGCAACTAATTTTATGCGCAACAAACGCAAGTACGTTTTCGATTGTAGCCAGCATAAAATTACCGGTATTGGCATTAACGGCAACCTTCGTAATGCCTTGGAACGTGCAGGCGTTTGGGAGAAATTAGACTTCCATTATTTCAATGATCTTACCACCATTGTACATAAGGGAATCTTTACTTGCCTGCCTGCAGATTCTGATGGCATAAAGGAAATATTGCTGAAACGCTTTCCCCTGGAGCAGCAAGGGATTGAACAGCTTTTTGTTGATGTCCATCAGCATGGCTATCAAAATTACATGTTCGCCAGGATGCTTTTGGGTGAGTATCAGATCAATAAAGATATTCTGCCTGAAAGCCGCGCATTGTCGAACATTACTTCAAAGGCATATTTCAGAACCTTGTTTAAAGACGAAGAGTTAGTTGAACTGCTAAGCGCTATCGCAATTTATCTGGGGGCTATAGCCAGCGAAGCCAATGCTTTATACTTCCTGCACTTCTTATATGCGGCATTTGTTACCGGCCCGTCTTACATAAAAGGGACAGGGCAACGTTTGTCGGATATTTTAGCTGAGGAGTTTAAACAGCGAGGCGGTGAAATTTTGCTCAATAATCCGGCTATCGGGATTACAGCTATCAATAACAGTATCACCTCGGTAGAAACCCGCAAGCGCATATTCATCACCGATAAAGTCGTGGCTACTTGTTCTCCAGAGCTGGTTGTAAATATGTTTCCTGAAGATACCGTATCGCCGAAGTTTATTAAACAGCTGAACGCATTGCAGGTAGGTTGGGGACATTTCTGTGTGTATGTTGTGGCCAATCAAGATCCGGATCTGCTAGGCTTTACAAGTTCCGAATATTTGCTGATTGCTGACGAAGGCGATGATTTTACTTCGGAAGACCTGCTAAATGGTGAGTATTATAACAAGTTGACACTAAGTGTTACCAATTATCATCAGATGGATCCTGATGGTGGCCCGATTTTGCAGTTCATCATTTTAGACCATGCCGCCGATTGGTTCATTTTAAACGAAGAAGAATATCTGGCAAAAAAGGAACGTGTTCAGCAATTGATTCTGGATAGAGCTTGCAGCGTATTCCCAAAACTGAAAGGGAGCATCTTGTATGCAGAATCGTCTACGCCACGCACCAATTTTAAATACACCAATTCGCCTCAAGGCTCTGCATTTGGCTATAAAGGCTTGCCGAAAGACAATTTGCGGTTCTTGTACAATCCTCCCATCGAGGGCTTGAAGTTTGTTGGCGGCTGGAGCACTGGCCCCGGCTACGAAACCGCAATGTGCCTTGGCTTTACCCATGCCACTATGGAGAAACGCAAACGAATGGTTGCAGAAGAAAACTATTAATCATTAATAAAAATATTATGAGTCAGGATTTAGTTATGGGCGGAGAACCTTTGGCAAAAAAAGATCTCAGCCCAAAATTCTCTAAGATTTTAAACAAGCTTAATGCTGTTTCAGACAGAAAGCAAATGCACCTCTTGTTAGACCATCCATGGGATGCGCCCACCGAAGGAGTATGGTTAAAAAAACGCGAAAACCTGTCAATTTACGGTACGCCTTATTATGATCTGGCTACGGAAGAAGAAAAGCAGCGTTTATCTCTTTACGAAACCGGCTGCTGGTGGCACACTTTTGTGGTTTTCGAAAATCTGGTTACAGAGTATTATATGAAAATCATTAACCACGAATCTCTAAGAGCATTTCCGGATGTGGTTAAGTATATGCATCATTTTTGCCGCGAGGAGATTACACATGCCATGGTATTTAAAAAGGCAATGACTCACTTTGGTATCAAGCCTTACCCGGTTCCGGATAATCTTAAGGATTTCTATAAAGACAATGCATCTATTGCAGAGTTCCCGCTTAAGGCAATTTATATGACCATTTTAATTGAGTGGTTTGCCGAAAATAATGCGTTGATTGACTGCAATAACGATTTCGTTTCTCCATTGTCAAGAGCCATCGCCGTTGAACACCACAAAGAAGAAGCAAGGCATATTGAATGGGGTAAAAACATGATCCGTGAATTTATGCATCAGGTTCCGGGTTTCTTAGAAGAAGCGAAGGAATATTCTGCACCATGGATGCGTGGGCTGTTGGATATGGCTACTACCAATCCGGAAACTTACGACAGGGTAGGCTTTAAAGATCCGGCCTTTGCCGATTATGAAGCCTTGTTCGAGTCGGTAATTTTCTGTGAAAACCGTCAGCAGATTAACCGCAAAATTATGGATCCAATCCTGCGCTTCTTCATAGAAATTGGCGTATACGATCCTGCTTACCATGATATATGGGAAGCTGCCCGTTTCGGCGACGATATCAGAGCGGCTCTGGCAAGCTTCGACAAAGGAAAGGTTGAAGAACTGGATAACGTAATGAGTGTAAAATATAATGTCTCCTAATCAAAAACATCATGTCTGAAATAACTATCGAAAAACCTAAAGTAATTCTTAATTCTGTTGAAGAAGTTATTGCTTCGATGGAATCGAGATTTCATCCGGAAAACTGTAAAGGCCTTGTTGCTACCTACCAATGGCAATTAAAAGGCCCGGACCATACATTTCATGTGGCAATTAACGATGGCACTTTCACTTTGCACCAGGGGGCTGCCGAGAAGCCAGACATTACGATCGAATGCGCTACCGACGTTTACCTTAAACTCGTAAACGGACAAATGAAAGACGTAATTGCTGTTGTTACAGGAAAACTTCGTGTAAGAGGAAGCATCAGCCTTGCGCAGAAATTAGGCCGTATTTTCATTTAAATTTCTGCTTCCAGGCTAATAAATCATCCAAAATATCAGGGAATAATGAATACCGTAATTACTGGTACAGGGCATTGTTTGCCCGAAAAAATAGTGGAGAACAGCGAGATTGTTGCCGCTATGAACACTACCGAAACCTTTATTGTTGAACGAACCGGTGTGCTTACCCGGCGCCATGTAGAAGCGCAATCGAGCGTTAAAGATTTGTTGGTTCCGGCTGCCCGCGATGCTATCCGTAATGCTCGACTGCATCCTTATGATATTGATTTATTAATTGTAAATACACTAAGCCCGGATTATCACGACCCTTCTGAAGCGTGTTTAATTCAGCCTTTGCTTGGGCTACGAAAAATTCCGGTAATGGATATCCGGGCACAATGCAGCGGTATGCTTTACGGAATGGATGTAGCTCATCAATACATCCGTAGCGGAAAATGCCGTAATGTTCTGGTTGCCTGCGGCGAAGTTTTATCTAAAAGGATGGATACTTCTGATGCCGGAAGAAATCTTTCGATCTTATTGGGTGATGGTGCCGGCGCATTGGTATTAAGTGCCAGTGATAGAAAAAATGCCGGAATTATAGACTTGATAACCTATGCCGATGGCAATTACTTCGAACTGTTATGGACGCAATCTCCGGGTAGCGCCAACGTAACTTTTAGCGATGACGAAGATGCCTGCCGTCATTTTAGAATGAACGGTAAGGTAATGTTTAACCACGCCACACAAAGCCTGGTATCGGTTGCCAGGGAAATCCTGGAAAAGAACGGCTTAAGCCTGGCTGATATTGATGTAGTTATCCCACATCAGCCAAACCTGCGGATCCTGGATGCGGTAAGGGAACATCTTGAAATTCCCGATGGTAAAATGCTAATCAATGTTCAGCAGTATGGAAACATGGCCTCAGCATCCTTGCCGGTAACCCTCAGCGAGTACATTGCCCAAAATGAAGCTCTGGAAGGAAAGCTGGCATTAATCATTAGTTACGGATCGGGCGCAACCTGGGGTGCCGCATTATATCGTTTTTAAGATGAGATGGTTAAAAAATAGCGGCAGGGTTTCCAGCGACTTCTATATCCTTGGGTCATCAGATAATCCGGTTTATCTGTTACAGTTTGGCGATTACTGGACTTTGATAGAAGGGGGAATGTCTAAGCACAGGCAGGTTGTGCTGGCGCAATTAAAGCATGTGGTGGGCGATTTGTCGAAAGTAAGGCATTGGATACTTACCCATGCACACTATGATCATTGTGGCTTGCCAGAATTTCTTATCCCGCATTTACCATCGGTAACGGTGTATGCTTCACCTAATGCCATCGGCCATTTTGCTAAAGAAAAGTACCGCAAAACCATTTACCGATTTAACGATGTTGAGGAAATTGCCGCGGCAAACAGCTCTTCCTCTAAGGATAGAATAAGCCTTCATCATATTCCAATGGTGAAAATCTCCGAAGGGGACACCATTAAAGTAGGTAAAGGCCAGGAGCTTAGCGTGATTAGTACTCCGGGGCATTCCGACTGCTCGGTAAGTATTTATGATGCAGCCAACGAACGCCTGTTTGTATCTGATGCTTTGGGTGAAATCACTGCCGACAAAAGCTGGTTTCCTCTGGCCTTTCAAAGCATGAACGAGTATATCCAGAGCCTAATCAAAATCAGCAAGCTTCCGGTAAACCAGATTGCGCTTGGCCATTATGGAATTGTCAATGGTTCAACGGCAAAAAGCGCCGCATTGCATAGTCTTAGTAGTACCTACAAAATAATAGAGCAGGTTGAAGGCTATCTGAAAAAGCATGTCGAAGTAAGTACGGTGGCGGGGCTTCTTTCCAAAGCATATTCCACACCCAGCCAGTCATTTGTGCCAGAGAATGTACATGTAGCCAGTATGAATCAGTTGGTTAGCATCTTAAAACAAGAATCATTCATCCTATGAGTAAAGAAATAAAACAGCAATACGATATCTGTATTTGCGGAGGAGGAATTGCAGGGCTTCTGCTAGCATACACGCTTGGAAAAGAGGGCTTAAGGGTACTTATTGTAGAACGCAATGCCGTTATTAATCCGAATGGGGCAGATGTACTTAAACCTTCGGGGATAGAAGTTCTTGAGCAAGCTGGTTTGCTGGGCGATTTGCTGGAAGCCGAGGCCAGAGTACGCCACGAAGTAAAGATCTTTTATAACGGGCAGCTTTTAGAAACCATGGATTACCGCAGTGAGCACACCCGAAGCCATTTTATGCTGGTGCCCTATAAGGTAGTTTTAAACGTGCTCTTAAATAAACTGCAACAGTTAAGCAATGTAGATATTTTGCTTAGCACGGGGCTAACCGGCTTGCAAAAGGATGCAGAAGGAGCAGTAAATGCCATCGAGCTAAATAATAAAACCAGGGTTGAATGCCGGGTGTTGGTTGGGGCTGATGGGGTAAAATCTACCGTAAGGGAGATGATGAACATTGACGCTTCTGTTCATACTTACTCACAGGCAATGTACTTCAGCCAGTTCCCAATGGTGGCAAGTGCCGACGAATGTAACCGGCTTTATGTCGACAGCAACTACGGGCTAGCATATTTCTACCCCATAAATAATAAGGAGTTCAGGTGCATTTTTGGATTCAATCAGGAAGAAGGCACTAAGCTGCTTAAAGAAGAACCAAACCTGCAGAAACTGAAAGCCAGGTTAAAAGAATTTGTAACCGAAAGTGATGATGTGCTGGATGCAGTTACCAGCCTTTCGGGATTTGCCACTTTTCCTTTATGCAAAATGCATGCAGCGGAGTACTACCGGCAAAACGTGGTGTTGTTAGGCAATGCCGCTCACGCCATACATCCAATTACAGGGCAGGGAATGAACCTGGCAATTGAAGATGCCGGAGTGCTGTATCCCTTATTAAAAGCCTTTTTTGATAACTCCATTAGCCTGGCGGATGCCTTCAAAGGATTTAGTGAGTCCCGAAGATTTATAAACGGTGCATTGCTGGAATATGGGCATCGGTTGGCAACCAGTTTCCATTCTAAAGAACAATTCAAAGACGCCCTGAATCTAAGAGTACAAACCAGCAACAGGGTAAAAGCTGTGCTTGAAGCTATATAAATAACACGATTAAAATAAATATCCTCTCACATGAAGGTTGATTTAAGCAACAAAAATTTTTTAGTAACAGGCGGTAGCCGAGGTATCGGAAAAGCGATTACCCTTAAATTGTTGGAATCTGGCGCCAGAGTGTCTTACACCTATAATTCAAACAAGGCAGAAGCCGAAAATCTTTACAACACACTTAGTGAAAAGTATAAAAGCAAGGTGTTTTACTTCCAGGCCGATATTAAAGACCCTAAACGTTCTGAAACCTTAATTAACGAGGTTGAAAACACCATGGGCGAACTTGATGGCCTGATTAACAACGCAGGCATCATCAGTGATAGCTCCTTTCATTTAATGACCTATGAAAATTGGGACAAAGTGATTGATACCAATCTTAATGGCAGCTTTTACCTTTCTAAGGCGGCTTTGAAAGGCTTACTGCGAAAAGACAACGGCAAAATCATCAATATGTCTTCGGTATCTGGTTTAAGGGGCAGCGTTGGGCAGGCCAATTATTCAGCCACTAAAGCAGCGCTAATTGCCTTAACCAGAACAATGGCTTTGGAATTTGCCAAATTCAATATCCAGATTAATGCCGTTGCACCGGGCTTTATCCATACAGAAATGGTCGAAAGCATGGACCCAGAGGTTAAAAAGCAGATTAAAAAAATGGTGCCCATGAAACGGATGGGCACAGCCGAAGAGGTTGCCGACCTGGTTTCTTTCCTGGCATCGCCGGCAAGTAATTATATCACCGGACAAACCTTTGTAATTGATGGCGGGCTAACTGCCTGATTTTTTACACATAAACGCATCAAATAATATGAAAAGAATAGTTGTAACCGGAATGGGAGTTGTTAGCCCATTAGGTTGTACCCTCGAACATTTCTGGGATTCGTTAATGCAGGGAGACAGTGGCATTGGCGAACTAACCCATCTGGATTCCAGTCCATACAGCGGCTTGTCTATTGCCGCAGAAGTTAAAGGTTTAGAACATGTTGCGGATGAGAAATCCGAAACTTTAGAGAAATACAGCAATGCCGTGTATTACGCTTCGGTTGCCACGAAATCCTGCTTGCGTGATGCCGGCTTGCCTGAAACTTTCAGCACGGCTAATAATTATGGCCTTATCATTGGTACCACCAGCGGTAACCAGGATATGGTAGAACGCACCATTAACACCTTCGATATCAATAGTTCTGAGGAAGAACTTTCGCAGGAAGCAGCGCAGATGCTGAGCTATTTCCGCCCTATTGAGTTGAGTAGTACCGTTGCCCGTGCCTGTAACCTGGGTGGCCCTAATATGGTTATTCCAACTGCTTGTGCGGCAGGTAACTACGCTATAAGCACTGCCTATTCCATGATTCAGGAAGGGCGTACCTCGATGATTATTGCCGGTGGTGCAGATCCTTTTACCCGTTCTTGCTACACCATTTTTTACCGCCTTGGTGCCATGACTCAGAAGGACTGCCGTCCGTTCGACCAAAACCGTACCGGAATGGTGGTAGGCGAAGGTGCTGCTATGCTGGTGTTGGAGGAGCTTGAGCATGCTTTAGCTCGTGGCGCCAAAATTTATGGTGAAGTGAAAGGCTACGGCTTATCCTGCGATGCATACCATCCAACCGCTCCGGATCCTGAAGGCTCGGGCGCAATCTTAGCAATGGAGAAGGCTCTTAAGGCAAGTAAATTAGATATTTCAGACGTAAGTTATATCAGTGCTCACGGAACCGGAACCAAGGCGAACGATGCTCACGAAGCTAAAGCCATGCATAAAGTTTTCGGTGAGCGCTTAAATAACATCCCGGTAAACGGATTAAAATCCATGACTGGGCATTGTATGGGTGCCGCTAGTGCCCTGGAAGCAGTGGCTGCTTTGTTGTCGATAAAAGAACAGGTTGTACCGCCCACACCAAACACCGAATTAATCGACAGCGCCTTTGAAGCGGAATTTACGGTGAACAATAACTCAGATAAACGCGAAATCAAAAATGTATTAAGCAATTCTTTCGCCTTTGGCGGAAATGTATGCAGCGTAATTTTTAGCCAGTTTAATCAAAACTAAACCTAGAAAAATGGAATCTGTTACCAACAATAAAGATATTCTAATTACCGCAATTGGCTATAATTCGCCATCAGGA
>Ga0307408_100003096_pt1 | contig 11457 bp, 12 predicted proteins | sample 322Cmetagenome_FD_202116 | JGI IMG/M metagenome (GOLD analysis project Ga0307408, IMG submission 202116) | Maize rhizosphere microbial communities from greenhouse at UC Davis, California, United States - 322HYB-C-3 | ecosystem: Host-associated > Plants > Roots > Rhizosphere > Soil | place... | reverse complement strand
GTCGTTGTGACCGAAGCCGAGCGCACCCGTACCCTGGAGGCCGCCAATGTCTGAAATGGTTCTTGATCCTGCCAAGGCAGGTGCGCACGGCGCGCAGGACGACATGCCGTTCCACGTCCGCGAACACCATCCGGAGAACGGCACCCTGCTGGGCTTCTGGATCTACCTGATGAGCGATTGCCTGATCTTCGCCGTCCTGTTCATCGCTTACGCAGTCCTGGGCCGCAACTTCGCGGGCGGCCCGTCCGGCGCCGAGCTGTTCGACCTGCCGCTGGTGGCCTTGAATACCGGCTTCCTGCTGCTGTCCTCGATCACTTACGGCTTCGCCATGCTGGCGTCCCAGCGCGCCAAGCTGGGCACCACCCTGGCGTGGCTGGCGGTCACCGGCCTGTTCGGCCTGGGCTTCCTCGGCCTGGAAATGTACGAGTTCGTGCACCTGATCCATGAAGGCGCGGGCCCGCAGCGCAGTGCTTTCCTGACCTCGTTCTTCGCGCTGGTCGGCACCCACGGCCTGCACGTGACCTTCGGCGTGATCTGGCTGGTGACCCTGATGGTACAGCTGAACCGCCACGGCCTGACCGAAGCCAACACCCGCCGCCTGATGTGCCTGTCGATGTTCTGGCACTTCCTGGACGTGATCTGGATCGGCGTCTTCACCTTTGTCTACCTGATGGGAGTCCTGCCATGAGCGCACACCACGACCACGAACACGGCCATGGCCACGGCGCACATGGCGACGGCCATGACCACGGCAGCCTGAAAAGCTACGCTATCGGCTTCATCCTGTCGGTGATCCTGACCGCGATTCCGTTCTGGCTCGTCATGGGCCACGTGATCAAGGATTCGAGCACCACCGCCTTCGTCATCCTCGGCTTCGCAGCAGTGCAGATCGTGGTTCACATGATCTACTTCCTGCACATGAACTCGCGTTCGGAAGGCGGCTGGAGCTTGCTGGCACTGATCTTCACCATCGTCCTGGTCGTCATCGTGCTGACCGGCTCGATCTGGGTCATGTACCACCTGAACCACAACATGATGCCGTCCATGGGTCCGGCCGGCAGCTCCTCCGTGCAGCAAATGCACGACATGCCTTGAACGACGCGCGCACCGCCTCCCCGCGGGCGCGCCTGTTCTGGGCCGCCGGGATTTCGCTCGCCTGTGCCGTATTCCTGGCGCTCGGGACCTGGCAGCTGTTTCGCATGCAGTGGAAGCATGAGCTGATCGCCCGCGTCAACCAGCGGGCGCACGCAACTCCGGTTGCCGCTCCCGCCCCTTCCGAATGGCCGTCCCTCACGGCCGACAATGCCGAGTACCGGCATGTGCAGGTTGCCGGCACCTTGCTGCTCGATCGCAGCACCCTGGTGCAGGCATCCACCCAGCTTGGCCCAGGCTTCTGGGTGATGACGCCGCTGCAAACCGCCGCCGGCGACATCGTTTTCGTCAACCGTGGCTATGTCCCTGATCGCAAGATGGACCTTGGCTCCGGCACGTCTGCTGCCGAAGTCACCGGCCTGCTGCGAATGAGCCAGGCCGACGGCGACCTGCTGCGCAAGAACGACCCAGCCGGACAGCGCTGGTATTCGCGCGACGTGCAAGCTATTGCCGCGACCAGCGGCCTGGCGAAGGTCGCCCCCTACTTCATCGATGCCGATGCCAGCCCTGCCCCGCAGGCCGGGCAACCCGTCGGTGGCCTCACCGTGATCGCTTTCCGTGATAATCATCTGGTATACGCATTAACTTGGTATGCTCTAGCGTTGATGATCATCGGGCGAACATGGCAAATCTCTCGGAAAACACGGCGGAACCTGGCGGAATGATGTCCTTGTCCCTCGCGGCGGGCGTCGGCGATACCACCGGCCACAAAAACATGCTGTACCTGATCCGGCTGCGCTGGATCGCGGTACTTGGCCAGGTCACGACCATCGCCGGCGTTACCCTCGGCCTCGGCCTCAACCTGCCGATGCCGCAGATGTTGACGGTGCTGGCCTGCCTGATCGCCTTTAACATCGGCAGCCATCTGCGCTGGCACGAAAACCCGATCGTCACCAATAATGAAATGCTCCTGGCGTTGCTGGTCGACGTGGCCAGCCTGACAGCGCAATTGCATTTCAGCGGCGGCACCACCAATCCGTTTGCCTTCCTCTACCTGCTGCAGGTGATCCTGTCGGCGGTGCTGCTCGACGCATGGGCTGCCTGGACCATCGTCGGCATCACGGGCGCTTGCCTGGGCGGCCTGGCCCTGTTTTCCAAGCCCCTGCCCCTGCTGCTGGAGAATGAAAGCGCCTTCGCCCACCTGTATGTGGAAGGCATGCTGATCTGCTTCCTGCTGAATGCAGGCCTGCTCGTGATCCTGATCAAGCGCATCACCGGCAACCTGCGCGAACGCGATGCCCGGCTGGCCGACCTGCGCCAGCGCGCGGCGGAAGAAGACCATATCGTGCGCATGGGCCTCCTGGCGTCCGGCGCGGCCCACGAGCTGGGCACGCCGATGGCAACCATGTCGGTCCTGCTGGGAGACTGGAAGCGCATGCCCGAATTTACCGGGAATGCAATCCTGCAGGAAGAAATCGAAGAAATGCAAACCCAGCTCCAGCGCTGCAAGACCATCGTCACCGGCATCCTTTTGTCGGCTGGCGAGCTGCGTGGCGAATCGTCTGCCAAGACCACGCTGCGCGCCTTTCTGGGAGAGCTGCTGGAGGAATGGCGCAGCAACCGCCCGGTGATGGCGTTCGAGTTCGACGACCGCTTGCCGAGCGACCTGCCGGTAGTCTTTGAATCGGCCCTCAAGCAGACAATTTTCAATTTGCTCGATAACGCGCTGGAAGCCTCGCCGCGCTGGGTCAAACTGGAGGCCTCTGCCGAAGACGAAGTACTGAAACTGGCTGTGAGCGACCGTGGCCCCGGCTTCGCGCCCGGGATGCTGGCGCAGTTCGGCAAGCCCTACCAGTCGAGCAAAGGCCGGCCCGGCAGCGGGCTGGGACTGTTCCTGGTCGTGAATGTCATTCGCACGCTGGGCGGCACCGTCGAAGCGCGCAATCTCGAACAAGGCGCGCTGGTCGAGCTGCGCCTGCCATTGTCGGCAATCGCCCTGGAATAGGAGAAGCAGGATGACCACAGAGCGCTTATTGCTGATCGTGGAAGACGACCCCGCGTTCGCGCGTACGCTTTCCCGTTCTTTCGAACGTCGCGGCTACACCGTGCTGAAAGCATCCAACCTGGAAGAAGTCGGCGCCCTGCTGCAGAAACACACGCCCACGCACGCCGTGGTCGACCTCAAGCTGGAGGGCAGCACTTCCGGCCTGGCCTGCGTGCAGGCGCTTCACACCCACTCGCCAGACATGCTGATCGTGGTGCTGACCGGCTTTGCCAGCATCGTTACCGCTGTCGAAGCGGTCAAGCTGGGCGCCTGCCAGTACCTGGCAAAGCCGTCCAACACGGATGATATCGAAGCCGCCTTCTCGCACGTGGCCGGCGTGGCCGAGGTGGAGCTCACCAACCGTTCCACCTCCATCAAGACGCTGGAATGGGAACACATCCACCAGGTGCTGGCGGAAACCGGCTTCAATATCTCGGAAGCCGCCCGCCGGCTCGGCATGCACCGCCGCACGCTGGCGCGCAAGCTCGAAAAGCAGCGCGTCAAGTAACCGATGGGGCTCCGCGACGCCTTGCGCTCCTTCTAGCAATCCCCCGTGCGACGACGTAGGATTCATCGGCGCGGTCATCGATCGCGCAATCGCGGAGGACGGCGTGGAGCCGGAACGGATCCACGTGATCGGCGTTTCGAAGGGCGGCATGATGGCATACCGGATTGCAGCGGAACTGGCGCCGAGGCTGGCCGCGTTCGCGACCGTACTGGCCGCCATGCCGCAGCGCGCGGCTTACGCCATGCCTGAAGCCGCCCTTCCGGCCCTGATCGTCGCCGGCGACAAGGACCCGTTCATTCCCTACTCGGGCGGCAAGTCATTCGTAACGCTGTGGTTCACGGCACCGTCCTTGGGCATGGAAGCCACAGCCGACGTCTGGCGCAAATTGGCCCGCCTGGCTGACACGCCTGCCGTCGAGCACATGCCAGCAGCAAAAGGCGATCCCACCCGCGCGCTCCGCTACACATGGGGCGGCCAGGCCGGGGCGCTGCAAGTCAGGCTCGTGCAAATTGTCGGCGGCGGCCATGCGGAACCGAGCCGGAAGAAGCGCTATCCGGGCCTGTTCAGCCGCTTCCCCGGCCGCCAGAACGCTGGCATCGAGATTGCCGAAGAGGCCTGCAACTTCTTCAAGGACAAGCGGCGCGCGCCGCCGTCAGAAGCTGGTTTCAAGCGCAATGCGTTCGCCGAGGCGCTGTAGCAGCAAGTGAACGTGGTAGCCGTCCACGAAACCATGATGTGCCTGCACGCAGAATGGCACCGTCATCATGTCACCGCCCAGGTCACTGTAGCGCCCCCATGCGATTAGCGGGATGTCGGCCGACTTGTACTCATAAATAGGATGCTCGATGGCCCGCATGTCGAGCCAGGGCATGCATGTGGTGTACACATTGTTCTTCTGCTCGCGGTGCGTCAGGTCGCGGCCAGTGTTAATGAATTCACGCGTCGCCCGCGCCTCGACCCCGGCCGCCAGGCTGCGGGTGATGAACTCGGCACGTTCGGTCGACATATCGAATCGCGCGTAATTCAGGTTGTTATCCAGGTTGATGACGGTGTAGCCGCCGTAGAAATCGTCGATCTTGATCACCTCGCCTTCGAACTCGCGGTACAGGAAGTTGTCGACATCCTTCACGCTCATATACAGGCAATACAGGAGGAAATGGAACGGTGGCAGTTGCCGCTCCTTGCAGTAGTGGCGAAACTCCGGCAGCCGGGCGACAACGCTCAAGTTCAGCAGCGGATTGGCATATTGGCGAAACGACTCATAGCGGTCGCGGCGAAATTCAAATTTATCCATGTTCAATGCTCACTCGGCGAGGCGATCATCATATGGAGCGTTCAACGGCCTGTCCTTAAGATTTGCCAAGCAAACCCCGGCTCAGACCTGCGGATTCAACTTCTCTATTCTGGAATGCAGTTTATTGAGGCCAGCCAGGTAAGCTTTGGCGGAAGCGACCACGATATCCGGATCGGCGCCGACGCCGTTGACGATGCGGCCGGAATGCGCAAGGCGCATTGTCACCTCGCCTTGCGACTGGGTGCCGGGGCTGATGCCGCTGATGGCGAACAACACCAGCTCGGCGCCGCTCTGGGCCTTGCTTTCGATGGCGTTGACCATCGCGTCAACCGGACCATCGCCTGTGCCTACCGCGGAGTGCTCAACGCCGCCAATCGAGAACACGATGCGCGCAAAGGGCAATTCGCCCGTCTCCGAACGCTGCGCCAGCGAGATCAAGCGGTAATGCTCTCCGCCGGATGCGGCCTCCTCATCGCTCACCAGGGCCATGATGTCTTCGTCAAAGATTTCAGCCTTCCGGTCGGCCAGTTCCTTGAAGCGGGCGAAGGCTGCGTTCACTTCCGCCTCGGAATCGAGCTCAATTCCCAGTTCCTGCAAGCGTTGCTTGAAGGCGTTGCGGCCGGACAGCTTGCCCAGCACGATCTTGTTTGCCGTCCAGCCCACATCCTCGGCGCGCATGATTTCGTAGGTTTCGCGCGCCTTGAGGATGCCGTCCTGGTGGATGCCGGAGGCATGGGCAAAGGCGTTGACCCCAACCACCGCCTTGTTCGGCTGCACGGCAAAACCGGTAATCTGCGACACCATCTTCGACGCCGGCACAATCTGCGCCGTGTCGATGCCGCAATCCAGGTTGAAATAGCCGGCCCGGGTGCGCAACGCCATCACCACCTCTTCCAGCGCGGTGTTCCCCGCGCGTTCACCCAGGCCGTTGATGGTGCACTCCACCTGCCGCGCACCGCCGATCATCACGCCAGCCAGCGAATTGGCTACCGCCAGGCCAAGGTCATTGTGGCAGTGCACCGACCAAACGGCCTTGTCCGAGTTCGGAATGCGCTCTCGCAGCCGGCGGATAGTCTCGCCGTACAGCTCCGGCACGGCATAGCCCACCGTGTCGGGGAAGTTGATCGTGGTGGCGCCCTCGGCAATCACGTTCTCCAGCACGCGGCACAGGAAGTCTTCTTCAGAGCGGCTGCCATCCTCCGGGCTGAACTCAATGTCGTCGGTGAACTTGCGGGCGAAGCGGATCGCCAGCTTCGCCTGCTCCAGCACCTGCTCCGGCGCCATGCGCAGCTTCATCTGCATGTGCAGCGGCGAGGTGGCGATGAAGGTGTGGATGCGCTTGCGTGCAGCCGGCTCCAGCGCTTCGGCAGCGCGGGCCAGGTCGCGGTCATTGGCGCGCGCCAGCGAGCAAACGATCGGCTCGCGCACGGCGGTGGCAATGGCACGGATGGATGCGAAGTCGCCCTGCGACGCAGCGGCAAAACCCGCTTCGATCACATCGACCCGCAGCTTTTCGAGCTGGCGAGCGATGCGCACTTTTTCTTCGCGGGTCATGGAAGCGCCCGGCGATTGCTCGCCGTCGCGCAAGGTGGTATCGAAGATGATGAGGCGGTTATTCATGGAGTCGCTCCTTTTGAATTGCCGCCCCAGCGGCCTTACGATTTATCTTCCGGCGAGGTTTTCTCGATCAGCTTGACCGGATTGCCCTTGACCAGGCGGGTCAGGTAGATCACGTAGCCCGACAGGCCATAAGCTACGAACAGCACAAACAACACTTTTGGCGGATCAATCGAGATCAGGGCGAAGAACATCGCGATCAGGAACACGGCCAGGAATGGCACCGACTTGCGGAAGTTGATGTCCTTGAAGCTGTAGAACGGAACGTTGGACACCATGCTCAGGCCAGCGAATACCGCCAGCACCCAGCCCTGCCACGGATACAGCACGCCATCCACTTCCAGGTCGGTCAGCAGCATGACAAAGCCGGCGATCAGGGAAGCGGCAGCCGGCGACGGCAGGCCCTGGAAATAGCGCTTGTCGACCACTTCGATATTGGTGTTGAAGCGCGCCAGGCGCAGTGCGGCGCCGGCACAGTAGACGAAGGCTGCGATCCAGCCCAGCTTGCCAAGACCGCGCAGTGCGAATTCATAGATCACCAGTGCCGGGGCGGCGCCGAAGGACACCATGTCCGACAGCGAGTCGTACTGGGCGCCGAATTCGCTCTGGGTATTGGTCAGGCGCGCCACGCGGCCATCCAGGCCATCCAGCAGCATGGCGACGAAGATCGCCCAAGCGGCGTGTTCGAAGCGCTGGTTCATGGCCATGACGATGGCGAAGAAGCCGCAGAACAGCGCGCCGGTGGTGAAGGCGTTCGGCAGCAGGTAGATGCCGCGCGAGCGCGGCCTGTCGAGGCCATCGGCCCCCTTGCGGCGGGCGAAGCGGCTGAACAGCGATTGCTTGCCGGCGGCGTTCTTAGGCCGGCGGCGGGGGAATTTGGCCATACTCTTCCATTTTTTATACGAGGGTGGCCCCTATTATAGAGGACACCCCGTATGGAAGTGGCAACTTTGGCTTACTTGAACTTGACCTTGCCGACGACCCGCATTTCCAGCGTGGTTTCGCCCGGTTCGAAGCTTGGCTCGGCCACCGACTGGTCCATCTCGGCTTTGGCGGCCATGCGGGCCATCATCGGGGCCGGGGCACCGCCGGGACCTCCGCCGTAGTTGCCCGAGCCCTCGTAGTCGATGGTATCCAGCACCGCGTCGGTCACCGGACGGCCCATGGCCGAAGCGATGGAGGCGATGCGTTCGTTGAGGTTCTTGTAGGTGGCTGCGATGCGGGCGTCATCCAGCTTGCGGGTAGCAGCTGGGCTCAGGCCGAAGGACAGGCCATTCAGGGTCAGCACTTTCTGTGCAGCAGCCACGGTCTTCGGCAGCGCGCCGATATTGGTGGTGGTCATCTGCACGTACTGGCCAACGCGCCATGCGGTCGGCTGGCGCGGCTTGGCGGCGCCCCCCGGCGGCAGCGGACGGTCTTCCGGATAGACCGGATAGGTGTAGTAGCCCTGGGTTTTCAGCTTGGCTTGCGGGTCTTCCTTCTTCAGGATTTCGAGACCCTGCTTGATCTTCTGGTTCACCCGCGAGGCCGCGGCAGCCTTGTCCTTGTCCTGCTCTTCGATCGCCAGCGTGGCGACGGCCTGGTCGTTCGGGGCAGTGACTTCACCATAGGCAGGAACGATGACGGTGGCGCCCGCGGTCGGGATGGATTGTGCGATGGCAGCCTGGGTGCCCAGCACCAGCGCGGCGGCAGCCACAGTTTTCAGGACGGTCATTGTTATTCTCCTTGCTTGATTACGATGGAACGCACTTTAACCGAGAACGCTCTGCAGGTCTGTCACAGTTCGTGAGCGTTTGTAACACTCTGATTACTTGAAGCGCACCTTGGCCGTTGCGCGGAGTTCCAGTTTGGTTTCTCCTGGCTGCAGGCTCGGCTCCTCTACTTCGCCGGTGTCCTCGCGACGAAGGCGGCTGCCGGTAACCTCTACCCGTTGAAATTGCTGATCGCCGAAGTCTAGCGATTCGAGCTTTGCATCGCTTACCGGCCGCCGCATTGCGCTGGCAATGAAGCCGACCTGCTCTTCCAGGCTGCGATACGCCGCCTCTACCCGGCGCTGCTCGAGCCGCCGGGTCGTTTCTTCGCTCAGGCCGAAGCTGACGCCCTTGAGTGCCAGGACCTTCTGGGCCGCCGCCACGGCCGCGGGCAATGCGGCAAAGTCGCCGGTCACCAGCCGGACCTGCTGGCTGACGCGCCAGCCGACTTGCTGGGCATCGCGTTTCTGGATACGCGCGGCCGCTTCATCGTAGACCGCAAAGGTCCTGTAGCTGTCCAGGGATAACATGCAAAAATCCTTTCGACGTTTCGTAAAATCTCGAATGTAACTGAAATTGATACAAAAGTGTCATCTGCCCGCCATCCGGCTGTGGCATCATCACATGTCGTCCACTCCATTCATGAACAAGGAAAATGGCAAAGCACCTGATTCCCGCACTGGCCCTGGCGGCCACGTTCGGCGCCCATGCGACGCCGGCCAAACAGCCTGCACAACCCAAACTCGTCCTCGTGATGGCGGTCGATGGCCTGCCGCAGGAACAGGTCACGCGCTACGCCCACCAGTTCGGCCAGGGCGGCTTCCGCCGCCTGCTCGAGCAAGGCGCCTGGTTCAGCAATGCGCACCAGGCGCACGGCATCACCGTGACCGCTGTCGGCCATGCAGCCATCTTGAGCGGCGCCTATCCTTACCAGCACGGGATCATCGGCAATAACTGGGTGAATCCGGCCAACGGCGGCAGCATGTACTGCACCGAGGACACCAACTACAAATACCTCGGCAACGAAAAGACCGATCCGCATGACGGTACCGCGCCTACCAACCTGCGCGTCGACACGCTTGGCGACCAGCTCCGATATGCGACCGGCCAGCAGTCCAAGGTGATCACGGTATCCGGCAAGGACCGCGGCGCGATCCTGTTGGGCGGCAAGACCGGCACGGCCTATATGTACATGGACGAAAGCGGCAACTTCGCATCCTCCACCTTCTACATGAAAGAGCATCCGCAGTGGGTGCAGAAGTACCAGGCGGGCAAGCCGCAGGAACGCTATTACGGCGTGAAGTGGAAGCCGCTGCTTCCCGATTCAGCTTACGCCGGGGATTACGGCGATGCGCCGAACCTGCAACTTTCCAGCGAGTCGGGCCAGACCGATGCCGCTTACTACAAGCGCCTGAGAGAGTCGCCATTCCTCGACGAGCTGACGGTGGAATTCGCACAGGCCGCCATCGAGGGCGAAAACCTGGGCAAGAATCCCGCCGGCGTGCCGGACCTGCTGGGCGTGAGTTTCTCCGCGCACGACCTGGCGAACCACGGCTACGGACCGGAGAGCAAGATCTCGCACGACCACTTGCTGCGCCTGGACCGCATGCTGTCGAACTTCTTCTCGTACATCGACAAGCGGATCGGCATGGACAATGTGCTGGTGGTGCTGACGGCCGACCATGGGTTCCCGAATACGCCTGAATTCTCGAGCGACGTGCAAAAGACTGGCGCCCAGCGGGTCGATGGCAAGAAGCTGGTGGAAGACCTGAACGCCCACCTGTCAGCCAGGTTCGGCCTGACCAAGGGCCTGATGGCGTACTCGATCCCGAACCTGCACCTGGACTACGCGCAGATTGAAGCCAAAGGCCTGAAACGGGAGGAGGTCGAGAACGCAGCCGCACGCTTCATCCTGTCGCAAAATGGCGTGGCCGACGTCTACACCCGCACCCAGATGGAAAGCGGCGCCGTCGGCGGTACCCGCATCGCCACGCTGATGCGCCGCGCCTGGAACCGCCAGATTTCGGGCGACCTGATGGTCGTGTTGAAGCCGCACTGGATCTTCGGTTTCGCCACCGGCAAAGGCACCACCCACGGCGCGCCTTATGCGTACGATACCAACGTCCCGCTGATCGTCATGGGCAAGCCATGGGTGAAATCCGGCCATTACGGACAATATGCCGAAGTGGTCGACATCGCCCCCACCCTCGCCTACCTGCTGAACGTGCGACCGCCGGCCGGCGCCGAAGGCCGCGTCCTCACCGAAGCGCTGAAGTAACGGCAGAGCCCGTGTCACACCATGGGGCCTGACCCCATGGTGTGACACGGGCTCTTCACTAGCTATAAAAAAACGGCCCCGAGGGGCCGTTGAAGTTTGCTTCTAGGGACAATCAGTTCTTGGACTGGTCGACCAGTTTGTTCTTGGCGATCCAAGGCATCATCGCGCGCAGCTTGGCGCCGACTTCTTCGATCTGGTGTTCGGAAGTCAGGCGGCGGCGGGAGATCAGGGTCGGTGCGCCGGCCTTGTTCTCGAGGATGAAGCTCTTGGCGTATTCGCCGGTCTGGATGTCTTTCAGGCACTGGCGCATGGCTTCCTTGGTGGCGGAGGTCACCACTTTCGGGCCGGTCACGTACTCGCCGTACTCCGCGTTGTTGGAGATCGAGTAGTTCATGTTGGCGATGCCGCCTTCGTAGATCAGGTCCACGATCAGCTTCAGTTCGTGCAGGCACTCGAAGTAAGCCATCTCCGGCGCGTAGCCGGCTTCCACCAGGGTCTCGAAACCGGCTTTGATCAGTTCCACGGTACCGCCGCACAGCACGGCTTGTTCGCCGAACAGGTCGGTCTCGGTCTCTTCACGGAAGTTGGTTTCGATGATGCCGGCCTTGCCGCCGCCGTTGGCCGATGCGTACGACAGGGCGATGTCGCGGGCGGAACCGGATTTATCCTGGTACACGGCGATCAGGTGCGGCACACCGCCACCCTGGCGGTAGGTGCCGCGCACGGTGTGGCCCGGGGCCTTGGGAGCGATCATGATCACGTCCAGGTCGGCGCGTGGCACGACTTGGCCGTAGTGCACGTTGAAACCGTGGGCGAAGGCCAGCACGCCGCCTTGCTTGATATTTGGTTCGACGTTTTCCTTGTACACCTGGG
>Ga0307408_100003095_pt1 | contig 11457 bp, 5 predicted proteins | sample 322Cmetagenome_FD_202116 | JGI IMG/M metagenome (GOLD analysis project Ga0307408, IMG submission 202116) | Maize rhizosphere microbial communities from greenhouse at UC Davis, California, United States - 322HYB-C-3 | ecosystem: Host-associated > Plants > Roots > Rhizosphere > Soil | place: USA... | reverse complement strand
CGAGGAAGAAATCGCCCCTGCGGATGAAGTCGGTCGTGACGTCCCGATCGACGGCTCGCAGCAGGCCGCTGGCCACGCAGTAGATGCGGTCGGTCCAGGTGTCCGCAAGAAGCACCGTCTCGTTGCGCCGGTAGGACCGGAGTTCGCTGCTGCGGATCAAGGCGGCCCGGTCGGCGGGCGGCACGCTGGCAATGAGGGGATGGAGGTACATGGCGAAAGTTATGTCGGCCACCTCATTTGCAGTCCGCCTGAAGCAGCCGGAACAGCGCCTCGATGCGGCTTTGCTCTTCGGCCTCGTGCAGGGCGCGGCCCCGCAGCCAGAGCCTTCCCGCCTTTTTTTCGACATGCACGTCGTAGACGCGGTCGACGCAATCGACCACCACATCCGGCGCGAGCCGCTCCTGCGCGGCCCACAGCGCCAGTTCGATCTCCGCGGCGCCCATGCGCCTGGACGCACGCATCGCGATCCAGTCCGCATGCAGCCGCGGCAGTGCCGTCATGCCGCGCACCTTGAGCGGCTCGCTGCCGAGCTTCGCCAGCAGCTCCTCGAGCTGCCCGCCGCTGGGGCGCTGCGTGGGCGCGGAACTGGCCGTGCAGGCGGCGCTGGTCCGCAGCAGGAAGCAGTCGTCGCGCAGGCAGCTCAGGTCGGTGTCGGCCGAGGCCAGCAGGCTCGCGCGGATCCGGCGCCCGATCTCGCGGCTGACGCCTGCGGCAACCTCCGGCCCGTCGGCATCGACCAGCTGCGCGAAATTGGCGATGAAGAAGAGCGCGCACACCCTGTCGGGCAGGGCGCTGAGGCTTCGGTCCCGCGCCGCCGCACCGGCGGCAGCACGCTGCCTGGCGGGCAGGAAATGCGCCAGCGCCGCGCGCCACCGCGGCCCGATGAGCCTGTTTTCCATCCGTGGCAGGGCGATCGTTCCATCGCCTGCGTGACACCACTTTCTCTGCATTTGCATGCCCCTGAATCGTTGAACCATCATCTCTTTGACCCGCTCGTGTGCGGTGCTCAGGGAATGCTACGGAGCAACATGCCGCTTGGCATCGGGTTTCGAGTCGCGGATGTGTTCCGAATCACAATCAGACACATTTGTGTATTCGATCTCTTGCGGCTCGCGCAATGTTGGAGATGGACGGGGGGCCTCGCAGGCGTGGCGGCACGACCGCCGCGAAGGAAGCAGGCGCAAACACAGCCGCCGCTGGAGGGCGGTTCACATTCATTGTGTGGGGGCGGGCGTTGGTCGGCACTCCCACAAAATGGTGAGTGGCCGCCGGCCAGGTGCCGGGCGCGCCTACGCCGATGTGCGCGCCGCCCTACATCGCTGCGATGACGAAAAAAATAGGATGGCTTTCCACCCTCGGAGCAAACGCTTGCCGCCGAACCAAGCACCGGCTCCCGAGCTGTCCTCTGCGGAAGGATCTGCCATGAGTCCCGCCGGCGAAATCCACAGTGTCTCGGAGATCCTGGAGCGGCTCGAGGAACTCGCGGCAAAGGGCCCCCGCGTGAACGGTGGCGCGCTGGTCCGGGCCTTCGGCAGCCGAAGCTACGGGCCCGTGCTGATGCTTCCTCCCCTGCTGGAGATCTCGCCCCTGGGCGGCGTCCCGGGCTTTGCGAGCACCATGGCCGTCGTGGTGGCGCTGGTCGCCGGCCAGATGATGTTCGGCCGGGAATGCTGCTGGCTGCCGCGGATGCTGGCCCGGGGTTCCGTGTCATCCGCGAAGATCCGCCGCGCCTCCGAAAAGATGCGCCCGCTCGCCAGGCGCCTGGACCGATGGTTCCATGGGCGGCTTCGCAGGCTCACGCGGGGCACGGCCGTTCGAGCGGCCGCGATGGCATGCATTCTTCTGGCCTGCACGGTGCCGCTGCTCGAGTTCGTGCCGTTTGCGAGCACGGCGCCGATGGCGGCCATCGCCCTTTTCGGACTCGCACTTCTCGTGCACGATGGCGCGCTGATGGTGGCCGCCTTCGCCGCAGCGGCGGCGGCCATCGTGTTCATGGCGATCGTGCTTGCATGAGGGCGCGAACCCGCGCGGCGCTCAGCGTTCCGAGAAAACCTCGATCTCGACGCGGCGGTTCGGTGCCAGGCAGTCGATCAGGGCCGCGCGCGCGGTTTGCGTGCACTGCACCTTCGGCTCGGATTCGCCCTTGCCTTGCACCTGAATTTTCTGCGCCGGCACGCCGGCCTGCACCAGGTAGTCGCGCACGGTGTTGGCGCGTGCCAGCGAGAGGGCGCTGTTGTAGGCCTGGCTGCCGAGCTGGTCGGTGTAGCCCGTCACCTTGACGGCATCCGTCCCCTTGATGTCGCCGGCCAGCGCATCGAGCTTGCGGCGCCCCTCCGGCATCAGGTCGGCCAGCGACCGGCCGTCGAAGCGGAACAGGCCGTCCGCACCCAGCGTGGTCCGGCGCGGTGCCGCCGGGCTCGCGGCGGCCGGCCGCTCGGCCGCCGGCAGCGCACGCGCCGCCAGTGCGTCGCCGCAGCCGGCCGGCAGCCAATGGAAGGTCTGCGCCTTGTAGTCCTTGTCGAAGATCGCCTTGTACTGGCAGGTGGTCACGCCGCCGCCGGGCTTGCGGAAGTGGAAGATGTAGTCCCACTCGCGCGGGCCTGCCATGCCTTCGCGGAAATGCGGACGGCCGAGCAGGTCGTACAGCTGGTCCTTGGTGACGCCGGGCGCCACGGCGCGCAGGTTGTCCAGGTTGGGGAAGGTGCCTTCCTTGAGCCATGCATCGTTGTCGATGTTCGGGAAGATCACTTCCGTGGCCTTGCCGTCGTCGGTGATGCCCCGGCTGACATAGGAGCTGCAGCCCTGCAGCACCAGCAGTGCCGCGGCGCTTGCTGCAATGGCCGTGAAGCGATGGATTTGCGTTGTCATGATGTTGTGTTCCTCTTTTGATGCGGCCGGCTTACCAGTGGAAGCCCGCACCGGCTGCCACGCCGACCTTGCCGCGCGTGTTGGCCGAGCCGCTGAACTTCACGACCCACCGCCCGTTGTCCGAAAGCTTCGACACGCCGATGGCGAGGGCGGCCTGGCCGTCGAAGCCCGCGACGCCCGCGGACACCATGCTCTTGCCCGGGATGTAGGCCTGCGGCATGGTGGCCATGGCCATCGCACCGGCTGCGCCCGCGCTGGCATCCTTGGCGATGCTGCGGATCTCGCCGCCCAGGGCGTTGACGCGCGCATCGGTGTAGGCGTTGGCCCCGGCGATGCCGCTGTTGAGCTGGTTCACGTTGACCGCGTCGGTGCCCGCGACGCCGGGCGCCACGTTGTGCACCGTGACCGGCCCGGTCGCGTTGCTGCCGCCCATCGACACGCTGTTGTAGTTGATGGAGCCATCGGGGTTGGTGTCGTACTTGACGGTCGACTGGTCGATCACCGCCACCTGGCCCTGCACGCCGCGCAGCTGCGAGACGTTGACCGCATCGCTGTCGGCCGAGCCCGCGGCCACGCCGGTGATCTGGCGGAACTGGCCGTTGGCCGCGTCGCCCACCGACACCGCCGCCAGCGTGCTGGTGGTGGCGCCGATGGCGATGCGCTGCGCCTCGGTGGCCGTGGGCGGCACGTAGCCGGCCACGCCCGCGGCGGTGGAGGCCACCGAGCCCGCGCCCAGTGCCACGCCGCCGGCCTGCGTCACGCTGCTGCCTGCGCCCAGCGCCACGCCCTGCACGGCCGCGGCCGAGGACTGCGTGCCCAGCGCAATCGAGTCGGCCATGTGCGAGGTCGCGCCCTGGCCGATCGCCACGCCGCCCGGCGCGGTCTGCTGCACCACCGCGCCGTTGCCGATGCCGATGCCGTTGTTGCCGTTGACCACCGTCCGCGGGCCCACCGCCACCGACTCGGCGCCGACGGCCAGCGAATCGGCCGCGCTCGAGTTGGCATGGAAGTACAGCGTCGGCGTCACCGCGAAGGACATCAGCGCGCCCGAGAGCTGGCGCACCGTGACCGCGTCCTGCGCCTGCGTGCCGTCGGCCACGTTGGTGATCTGGCGGTAGCTGGTGGCGCTGCCCAGGGACAGCGCGCCCAGCAGCGCGCGGTCGGTGGTGTTGTAGCTGATCAGCGAGCTGCCCGCCGGGATGGTGCCGGTGGAGGGCGCGACGAAGCGGTCGGACACCGCGCCCGAGCCGATGGCCACCGCGCCGGCGACCGTTGCGCTCGCATCCTTGCCCGACGCGATGGCGTCGGCCCCCGTGGCGCCGAGGTTGTCCTCGTTGCCGCCGCCGGTGGAGTTGACGCTGTAGTACCGGATCTTGTTGGCCGTGACCGTGGTGCTCAGGTTCTCGATCGACTGGTTGGTGGCGAACAGCTGCGAGCCGTTGATGGCATCGGTCGAACTGCCCGAGATCCGGCCCGCCGCCACGTTGGTGATGGTGCGCTCCGCGCCCACCGAACCCACGCTGACCGTGCTGGCCGGCGTGGTGCCCGCGAAGCCGTAGGTCGTGCCGTTGATCACCGTGCTGGCCGTGCCGACCGCGGCCACCGTGGTGGAGCCGGCGCCCAGCGCCACGTCGTTCGCGTTGTTGGCGATCGCATTCGGGCCGATGGCGACCGAGTCGGTGCCCAGCGCCTGCGAGTCGGGCAGCGTCGAATTGGCGTGGAAGTACTTGATGCCCCCGCCGTTGTTGATGTCGCCGATCGTGTTGCCGAGGTTGGTGATCTGCGTGGTGTTCGCCGTCACCTGCTGGTAGGTGGCAAAGAGCTGCGAACCGTTGATGGCATCGGTCGAGGTGTTGGAAAGCCGGCCCGCCGCCACGTTGGTGATGGTGCGCTCGGCGCCCACGCTGCCCACGCTCACCGTGCTCGCCGGCGTGGTGCCGGCGAAGTTGTAGGTGGTGCCGCCGATCACCGCGCTGGCCGTGCCGACGGCCGCGGCCGTCACCGAGCCCGAGCCCAGCGCCACGCTGTTGGCGTCCGCCGCCGTGGCACCGAGGCCGATGGCCACCGCCGACGTGCCGCTCGCCGCCGCGTTCTTGCCCGACGCGATGGCGTCGGCTCCGGTGGCGCCGAGGTTGTCCTCGTTGCTGCCGCCGGTGGAGTTGACGCTGTAGTACTTGGTCTTGTTGGTCGTGACCGTGGTGCTCAGGTCCTCGATCGACTGGTTGGTGGCGAACAGCTGCGAGCCGTTGATCGCATCGGTCGAGGTGCCGGAGATCCGGCCGGCCGCGACGTTGGTGATCGTGCGTTCGTTGCCCACGCTGCCCACGCTCACGGTGCTCGCGGGCGTGGTGCCCTGGAAGTTGTAGGTCGTGCCGTTGATCACCGCATTGGCCGTGCCGACGGCCGCGGCGGTCACCGAGCCCGAGCCCAGCGCCACGTCGCCCGCACTGGCAGCCGCCGTCGCGGCATCGCCGATGGCCACGCTGCCCGCCTTGCCGACCGCACCGGCCGTGGAGCCATTGCCCAGTGCCCCAGAGCCCTGGCCGATCGCCTTGTTGGCATTGCCGATGGCGACGGCACCGTTGGCCTGGTTGGCCGCAGTGGCCGAGGCCGTACCGTCGCTGTTGGCGGTGTTGTTGGCACCGCCGGTAAAGGCACCGGTACCGCTCGCGTAGCTCGGATCGCCGATCACCACGGCGCCGTCGCCGTAGGCCGTGTTGCCCGAACCGATCGAGATGGCCTTGCCGCCCGTGGCCGTCGCGCCCTTGCCGATGGCCACCGCCTCCGCCGAATCGGCCGTCGCGCCGCTGCCGATCGCCACGGTGTCCGCGGCGCTGGCGCGCGAACCGTTGCCCATGGCCACGCCGCTGGCACCGGCCGCCAAGGCGTTCACGCCGGCCGCCAGGGCATTGAGGCCCGTGGCGCCGTCGTTCGCATAGTTCCCCTGCTTCGTGCCGCCGTCGTTCACGCTGTAGTAGCGGGTCTTGGCTCCGTCGATCTGGGTGTTCAGCTGGCTCACGTTCACCGCATCGGTGGGCGCCACGCCGGGTGCCACGTTGGTGATGACCGTGTTGCCGGCGTTGATGCCGGTGATGGTCACGCTCGGGCCGCCCGTGATCGTGAGGCCGTTGTTGTTCATCACCGTGCCGCCCGTGGTCACGCTGGTGAAGCTGGGCGTCGCGCTGGTGGCGATCTGCACCTCCGCGCCGTTCTGCGTGATGGCGATGTTGTTGCCCGCCGTGTAGGTGGCGGTGGCACCCGGGGCGATGTTCTGCACGCTGGTGCCCGTGGCGGTGCCGGTGCCGGTCTGGGCCGTGGTCACGTTCCAGCCCTTGCCCGCGGTGACGGCCACGGCATCGATCGCCGAGTTGGTGGCGAACAGCTGGCTGCCGTTGATCGCATCGGTCGAAGTGCCGGAGATCCGGCCGGCCGCGACGTTGGTGATGGTGCGCTCGGCGCCCGGAGCGCCCACGCTCACCGTCGAGGCCGGCGTGGTGCCCTGGAAGTTGTAGGTCGTGCCGTTGATCACGGTGCTGGCCGTGCCGGCCACCTTGCTCGTGGTGGAGCCCGCGCCCAGTGCCACGTCGCCCGCATTGGCGCTCGCTGCCGCACCGGAGCCGAGTGCCACCCCGTTGACCGTGCTGACCGCGGCGTTGGTGCCCATGGCCACGCTGCCGGTGGCCGCCGCGGTGGTGCTGGCGCCCACGCCCGCGGCAATGGAGTTGATGCCCTGCGCCCCGTCGTTGTTGACGTTGCCGCCGGCCACCCCGTTGTCGTTCACGCTGTAGTACTTGGTCTTGTTGGCCGCCACCGTGTCGTTCAGCTGGTCCACGTTCACCGCATCGGTGGGTGCCACGCCGGTCGCCACGTTGGTGATGACCGTGTTGCCGGCATTGATGCCGGTGGTGGTGATGCTCGGGCCGCCCGTGATGGTGACGCCGTTGTTGTTCATCACCGTGCCGCCGGTGGTCACGCTGGTGAAGCTGGGCGTCGCGCTGGTGGCGATCTGAACCTCGGCGCCGTTCTGCGTGATGGCGATGTTGTCGCCTGCCGTGTAGGTGGCGGTGGCACCCGGTGCAATGTTCTGCACGCTGGTGCCGGTCGCGGTGCCGGTGCCGGTCTGGGCCGTGGTCACGTTCCAGCCCTTGCCCGCGGTGACGGCGACGGCATCGATCGCCGAGTTGGTGGCGAACAGCTGGCTGCCGTTGATCGCATCGGTCGAGGTGCCGGAGATCCGGCCGGCCGCGACGTTGGTGATGGTGCGCTCGGCGCCCGGAGCGCCGACGCTCACCGTCGAGGCCGGCGTGGTGCCCTGGAAGTTGTAGGTCGTGCCGTTGATCACGGTGCTGGCCGTGCCGACGGCAGCGGCCGTCACCGAGCCCGAGCCCAGCGCGACATCGCCTGCGTTGTTGGCCACCGCCGTGTCGCCGAGCGCCAGGGCCGAAGCTGCGAGCGCCTGCGAGCTGTTGCCGACCGCCGTGGCACGCGCTGCCGCGGCGATCGCGCCCGGACCGATGGCCGAGGCCGCCTCGCCCGACGCGTTGGCGAACTCGCCGACGGCCAGGCTGTTGGTAGCGCTGGCGGTGGAGAAGGCGCCCAGCGCCGTGGAGCCGCTGACCCCCGATGCCGTGGCGTTGACGCCGATCGCGGTGCTGCTGACGGCCGAAGCCTTGGTGTCGGTGCCGATCGCAATCGCATCGCCGGCCGACGCGCTCGCCCCGAAGCCCTGCGCAACGGACTGATCGCCCGAGGCAGAGGCGGCCACGCCGCTCGCCAACGAGTTGACGCCTGTCGCACCGTTGTTGGTGTAGTTCGCCTGCTGCACGCCACCGTCGTTCACGCTGTAGTAGTGGGTGGGCGTGCTGGCCGCGATGGCCGCAACCGCCTGGTTGGTGGCGTAGAGCTGGCTACCGTTGATCGCGTCGGTCGAGTCGCCCGCGATCCGCCCCGCCGCGACGTTGGTGATGGTCCGTTCGGCGCCGAGGCTGCCGACGCTCACGGTGCTCGTCGGCGCGATGCCGGCGAAGTTGTACGTCGTGCCGCCGATGGTGGTGCTGGCCGTGCCGACCGCAGCCGCGGTCACCGAACCCGAGCCCAGCGCCACGTCGTCCGCGTTGTTGGCCACCGCCGTGTCGCCGAAGGCCACCGCACCCGCCGCCAGCGCGCTGCTGGTGCTGCCGATCGCGACGCTGCCTTGGCCCACCACCGTGTTCCGGTAGCCGATGCCGACCGCGCCCTGCGCCGCCGTGCCGGGCGTGCTGACCGCCTGTCCGCCGCCGCCCACCATGTTGGTGTTGCCCATCGCCACCGAGCCATTGCCGGTGGCGGTGTTGTCCAGGCCCGACGCGATCGCGCCGTTGCCGGTCGCGGTGTTGGGATCGCCGATCGCCACGGCGCCGTCGCCGTTGGCGACGTTGCCCGAGCCGATCGAAACCGCGCGGCCGCCGGTGGCCCGGGAGCCCCGGCCGATGGCGACTGCGTCATCGGCATCGGCCACGGATTCGCCGCCGATGGCAATGGCATTGGCGCCCGATGCAAGGGCGCCCGCGGTGGCGTTGCCGCCCATCGCCACCGCGCCGATACCGGTGGCGCGCACGGCCGTCGCAGCGGTGGTCCCGCCCGAACCGAGGGCGGTGGCATAGTCGGCAGCCGCATTGGTGCGGGTACCGGCCGCCAGCGCATCCAGGCCGGTTGCCCGGCTTCCGATTCCCAGTGCGACAGCCCGATCCTGCGAGGCCGTCACGTCCGTGCCAATGGCGATGGCGCTCTCCCCCAGGGCGCCCGCTCCTGGAGCCGTGCGCGCGCCAAGATTGATGGAGTTGATCTTGGATGCGACCGCCTGGAAGCCGATCGCGATGGCGTTCGGACCGCCAGCACTGGTGCCGGTGCCTTGAGCGAGGGTATTTGGTGCCGATGCCGTTGCCCGCGAACCGAGGGCGATTGCGTTGTCCGCGCCCGCATTCGCGTTCAAGCCGATCGACGTGGTCGCACTGCCCGCAACGCCGATACCTGCGTTGGTGCCGATGGCGACATTGTCGTTGCCGCTGACCAGGCTGCCTGCCGAAGCGCTCAAGGTGCCATCGTAGGCGACCGTGCCATCGCCCGAACCGAAGGCGACGTTGCGCGCTCCCGTGACGCCCGAACCCGCGCCGCGCATCACGCTCGCAATGCCTCCGCCGATGGCGGTGTTCAGCGCGCCGCTGACCAGCGTTCCGGCGGCAATGCCCACTGCGACCGAACCCGTATTGGCGACCGTCGAGCCCGCACCGGCACCCTGGCCGACAGCGACCGTGCTGGTACCGACAGCGACCGCTTGCGCTCCCAGCGCCAGCGAACTGTTCCCTTGCGCCTGAGCGGCGTTCCCGACGGCGGTGGCTGCGCCGCTGGTTGCCTCGGCGAGCGTGCCGAGGGCGGTGGATCTTTTAGCGGACGCGATGGCGGAATCGCCGAGTGCTGTGCTGCTCTCGCTCTCCGCACGCGCTAAGCGTCCGACGGCCGTTGAGAAATGGGCAGTGGCCTCTGCGGACGAGCCGAGCGCGGTGGAGGAAACGCCCGTTGCGACCGACAAAACGCCGCCCGCTAGGGAAGCGGAGCCCGATGCTGTGCTGCTGATGCCGATCGTCGTCGCATTCTGCGCCGACGCAACGGTGCCGAGGCCTATCGCAACGGAAGACTGGCCGGAGGCGACGGATTGACCGCCAATGGCGATGGCATCGGTGCCCGATGCAAAAGCGCCACTGGTGGCATTGCCACCGATAGCCGTCGAACCGACGCCGGTGGCCCGTGTGGCTGTTGCTGCGCTGACGCCACCCCCACCGAGTGCTGTCGCATAGCCGACAGCGGCATTGGCTTGCGAACCCAAGGCAACGCCCCTCAGTCCCATTGCTCTCGACTGCACGCCAACAGCGACGGCTCCCTCGCCGCCGGAGTTGACATCCGTACCGATAGCAATCGACGACTCCCCGGACGCTCCGGTTCCACCGGTGCGCGCACCCAGGTAAAGGGCGTTGGTGGCTGAGGCAAGGGCTTGGTAGCCGAGAGTAATGGCATTCAGCCCCGTACTGGTGGCCCTGAAACCTATTGCTGTGGCTCCGCCGAAAGTCGCCTGGGACTGAACACCCGCGCATGTGGAGCTGCCGCTGTAGACGTAGTAGGGCGCCGCAGTGCAGTTCACCTGCGCCTGGACCGACGAGGTCCAACCCATCCCGCCCATCGCCGCCAGCGCGGCCACGATCCTGGCGAACTTGAGAGGGACCTTGGAGGTGCCCGCCGGCCGCGGCGGCTCGGCATCCAGGCCGCTCGCCAGTGCGCGCGAAGAACCCTTCATGCCCCGTCCCGATGCGAGCTCGGAGGCCGCCACCCAGGCGCCCAATGCCTCATTCCAGATGCTGCGGTACGACTTATTCATGCATTTCTCCTCGATTGTTCAAGACGCCAGAAGCCTTGTTCCACGGCAAGCGGTATCCACGGATGGCATTGCCATAGAACCTTTGGAAGTAATTGCAAAACTATTCGATCAATTGAAATTAAGCGGAAACATTTTTTTGGCGAATCTTAAGAGGTTGTCGCGGAATGCAACTGGCCTGTGGCGAATTAACATCAACGCCGCATTGCAGCAATTGGAGATTTTTATCGAACAGGCTTGTCAGGTAGTAATATGAATTTATTATTCATCGACAACGCATAACATGATTTTTCAATGAATTCGTTTGGAAATATCTATTGTCAAAAAGACACAAATAGTAATGCTAAGTTTTTAAGTATTTAATCTATTGCCACGGATTTCCGTAGCAATAGATAGATTGAAAATTCATATCAATTGCTAACCGGCGGTAGTGCACTGAATTGAAGTGCCCCAAATCGGACGGCACCGAATTGGCGCGCACCGAATTGGCGCAATGGGCTTGGGAGGGGTGCAGGCCTCGAGGAAGCAGGGGGGCGGGACCGCAGAAGATGGCGAACCGCGGCCGACCGGGCTTGCGAAGCCTCGGTGCGGGCTGTCGCCACGGGCTACAGCCCGGGCTCAGGAGGCGGTGCGGCGGCCGATGAGGGGGGAAGGGGTGTTGGCTGCGAATGCCTGCCGCCATGGGGCGTTCGCGAGGGAGATGCGCCGCGGCAATCGCGGCGCATCGAAGGGGCCGGCCTAGCGCAGCACGTAGCCGCTCAGGCGCCACGTGCCGCTGGCGTCGAGGCGAAAACTCGTCATCTCGCGCACGACCCGGTTGCTGGCGTTGGCAAAGCGGGTTTCGTATTCGACGTTGATGTATTGGCCGGCCACATCGGGATCATCGTTTGCAACCAACTGGCGGTTGACCGAGACCCACGTGCGCTGCTGCGCCGCACCGAGCGGCGACCGCGACGCCTCGACCTGGCGAACGAACTCGGGACGCGCGACCCGCTTTTTGGTGGCGGGGCCCGAGCCATCCCAGAGTTCGCCGCTCTTGCCCTGGTCCACCAATTGGATGGCCTGCAGGCCGCCGCGAACCATGTTCGTCGGATCTGCGTCCTGGGCCGAGGCTGCGCTCATCCAACCCGCCAGGAATGCGGCGCCGATCAGCAGTTTGCTTTTTGAAGTCATGTCAGATCCGG
>Ga0307408_100003093_pt1 | contig 11458 bp, 5 predicted proteins | sample 322Cmetagenome_FD_202116 | JGI IMG/M metagenome (GOLD analysis project Ga0307408, IMG submission 202116) | Maize rhizosphere microbial communities from greenhouse at UC Davis, California, United States - 322HYB-C-3 | ecosystem: Host-associated > Plants > Roots > Rhizosphere > Soil | place: USA... | reverse complement strand
TTCGGTGAAGATAGCTGCCACCGGTTTCAAGACCTTTGTCGCGACGCAAGTAAAAATTGATGCCGGACGCGAGTATAAATTGAATGCGCTGCTTGAGGTCGGTCAGATTGTCGAGCAGGTCGTAGTTACCGGCGGCGCTGAACCGATCAATGCTTCCAACGCTGAGCTTAGTATGACGATCAGCCGCGAGCAGATCCGCGAGCTCCCGTTGAATGGACGTAACCCGCTTGCCCTGCTAACTCTGACACCAGGCGCCGGCCCAACTACAAACTCGATCAACGGACAACGCTCATCGTCAACAACGATCACTCGCGACGGACTCAACGTTCAGGACAACTTCATTCGCACCGGCGCGTTCGTAGATGACCGTCCAACTGTTGACGACATCGCCGAGTTCACAATCACAACGCAAAACGCCGGCGCCGAACTCGGTGGCGGAGCATCGCTCGTGCAACTGGTGACGCCGCGCGGTGGTTCAGAGTTTCACGCCAATCTCTACGAGTTCAATCGGAATTCAAAGTTCACCGCTAATAACTTTTTCAACAACGCAACGCCCGACGCGCAAGGCAATGCCATTCCGAAGCCATTCCTGAACCGGAACGAATTCGGCGGCAGCATCAGTGGTCCTTCCCCGATCTTCAGGTTTGGTGAAGGTGGCGCGTCGTTAGTGAGAAACAAGGCTTTCTTCTTTTTCAACTATGAAGGCTTCCGTCTCGCACAGCAGGTGAGTGCCGCTGCGACAACTTTGCTGCCGCAGGCACGAAACGGAAACTTCACGTTCATCGATACCGTTACCGGGCAAACGCGAACAATCAACGTTTTGACGGGCACCGGCTTTGCGAATCCGTTGACGGCCGCCCAGGGCGGCGTGCTCACCGTCGATCCGATCATTCAGTCGCGCATCCTGGACCAGCTGCCGACCACCGGCAATGGACTGACAACTGGTATCAACTTAGCGCAGGTGATCAATTTCAATCGTTCCAATCCGGTGAACCGAAATCAGTGGGTGGCGCGCTACGACGTCGTACCCAACGATCTTCATTCATTCAACATCGTCTATAAACGAAAGACCGAGACCAACTCACGAACGGATATCGCTTCGGGATTTTCGACGATTCCGTTTGTCAACCAGATCGATCCCACACACTTCCTGAGCGCTGCTTACAATTGGACCGGCTCAGCTAACTTTTCAAATGAGGCGCGCGGCGGATTTCAGTTCACGCGTCCGTTCTTTAACGAGAGTCACATTCCGCCGGACTTCTTCATCGGTGCATTACCGTTAGGGATCACGCATCCGGAAGGTTCGTTTACGGATCAGGGACGTAATACCAGGTATTACAACCTCCAGGACAACGCCATTTATTCATTCGGCAACCACTCGTTCCGTTTCGGTGGTCAGATCGAATGGTTCAAACTTCTATCAGAAGTTAACTTCGGCGTGCTTCCGACCTACAACATTTCAACCACCGGCAATCAATTCACGCCGGGTCTGACTGCTACTCAAATCGGCGGCATCAACACCACCGATCTGGCGCGCGCTAATTCTTTAAGGTATTTGCTCGGCGGCGTAATCGGCACCGCCAATCAGACCTTTAACCTCATCGATCCGCAAAGAGGGTATGCTTCAACATCCGATATTCAGCCGTTGGACTTCAAGATCTATTCGGCATACTTTTCGGATCAATGGCGACTGAAACCAAACTTCACTTTGAATCTCGGACTCAGATACGACTACTACACTCCGCTGCACAGCCCCATTGGTAACTACCTGGAACCGGTGATCCAGAATGGCGATCTGGTCGCGAGTATTCTCGATCCAAATGGCTTTCTGGACATCATCGGCAACAACTCGGGAAGAGCCGGCACGTTCACCAAACCCGACCTGGATAATTTCGGACCGAATGTGAGCTTTGCTTACTCGCCACTCGTTCGCAGTGGATTCCTCGCGCGCATTCTCAGTGAGAGCTTCGTCGTGCGCGGCGGCATTCGCGTCAACTACGTCAACGACGAATACGTGAAATCCACCAGCACGCTGCTCGGCGGTAATCCGGGATTGCGCTCGTTTACATCGAGCACCGTTAACGGTTTGACCAACTTCAGAGCGGCTCTAACACCACGCGGGATCTTTGGCGCCATTCCAACGTTCCCGGTGCCGCCGTTCACACCGCCGCCTCTTTCATTCGAGCAGAACAACATCAATCAGGCCGGCGCACAGATGTTCGGAGTCGATCCGAATCTACAGGTGCAGAGAGTCTATGAATACAACTTCGGTATTCAACGGAATATCGGATTCAACACTGTGTTGGAAGTCAGGTATGTCGGCGGTCAGAGTAACGACCTGATCCAGACGACGACGTTCAACCAGCTCGACATAAACTCGACCGGCTTCCTCTCGGACTTCCGGAAAGCGCAGCAGAATTGCAGACTGCAAGGCGCGACGCGTCCGGGTGCGGCTACGGCGTTCGATACGTTGTTCCTCTGCACTGATGCGCGATTCAATCCCGCGATTGCGGGAAGCCAGCCGCTGAATGTGTTTAGCGGTTTAGTCAACGGTGGGTTCCTTAACGATCAGGGAACGATTCTTCCTCTGATTCAAGCAGGCAGAGTGGGATCGCTGGCACAGTTCTATTTCCTGAATGGACTGAACGGCACGGTGCCCATTGTTGCGAACCCCAACGTCTTCGTCGACGAAATACTCACGAACTCCGGTCGCTTCCGTTACAACGCGCTACAGGCCGAAGTTCGTCGCCGCTTTGCGAACGGCATTTCGGTGCAAGCGAATTACACGTTCCAGAAAACCCTGACTGATATTCCGTTTGAAGATCAAAACCGCCAGGGTGAGATCCAGGACAACAACAATCCCAACCTGAACTACTCTCGGCCCGATTACGATCGAACTCATACGATCAACTTCAATGCGATTTATGAGTTGCCGTTCGGACGCGGAAAGCGGTTCTTGAATGACGCTGGATGGGCTCAACGTATTTTCGGCGGCTTGCAGCTTACCTCGGTTATCAACCTGGTTTCTGGTCCACCGATTGGAGTCATCGATCCGCGTTCGACGTCGACGATTACTTTCCAATCAGGAAGACAATCGGCGACTACGTCGTTGACGATCCCGGAGCTCAAAAAACTAACGGGAATTTTCAACACGCCTAATGGGATCTACTACTTCGATCCGAAGATCTTGTGTGCGACAGCAACAGCGCCGGGACGACCGACGTTGAATTGTTTTGATTTGAACCAACCGCTTCCGGCTGGTTACACACTCGCAAGTGTGAGAGGGGCGAGTCCACTCGGCCAGGCGCCATTCCCCGGACAGGTGTTCTTCTTTAACGAGGCGGGTTCGACCGGCAATATGCCGCGAAACGCTCTGAACGGCATGCCGTATTTCAACTGGGATGCCGGGTTTGCGAAGAACATTCGGCTCGGTGAGAACCGCAGGCTGCAGTTTCGAGTGGAAGCTTTCAACGTGCTGAATAATCAAATACCGTTCTTCGGAACGACCAGCGCGTACACACAGGCACGACTGGACGTTAACAGCAACAACTTCGGACGTGTCACGCAAATCTACAACACACCACGAATCATCCAGTTCGGCGCTCGACTCGATTTTTAATCGAGTGGTTCGAACCTAGGCAAGAACAGCCAGCGGCAACGCTGGCTGTTTTTTTTGTGTTATTGCCGGAGCTTTGCCTCAAAAGTCAGAAATCGATATTGGATACAGTCAGTACCACCTGCGATAGCGGGTGGGTAGATGATCAGTATGCGAAATTCCTATTGATTTTGAATCCTAACGATTTACCCACCCGCTATCGCAGGTGGTACTGACTGTATCCAACAAAAGTCTTTGACTTTTGAGGCAAAACTTATTGCCGGATAAGATTGTTGACCTTGCTGTCGTGACAGTCTTAAAGTAGACGCGTCTTTTCCAACACGTGTCATGCACACTGGGTGGCACCTCAATACCGTAATTTCACCCAGTCCATGTCGCGTACCTAATTTTTAGAGTTACACATCTACGTCATCGATTGGGCTTGGAACCAGAGAGTCCTCAAAACACGACGCATCACACTGGTAAGCGACGCAAGCTACGCCTTGCGCTCAGCATTGCCGGCAGCGTTGCCGTCGTCATCCTGGCCGCCGTGTTTGGTCTTGTTGCTTCGGGGTATCAATTCGATGCCATTCGGGCGTATGTATGGCCATCAAAAGAGAAGAAATTGGAGTTGTCATTTGCTATTGCCGGCGCCACTGTCTCAGGGTCGGTCCAGCAGGTTGATCAACCAATCATTTCAATCACCGGACACACAAATCAACCCTGCCAAATTGAGCTTTTCCTGGATGAAAAACTGATCGGACGGACGACGACCTTTGATAAAGAGAATCGGACGTTACGACAAAGCAGCGTCGAACAAAATCAGTTTGAATTTCGGCAGGTGATGCTTCAGCCCGGCTCAAACTTCATACATTTACAAGCTAAATTGATCAGGGGAGGCCGCGCATCTCGTCCGACTACCGAAGTGACCCAAACGGTAGAATGGCATCTTCGGGAAGAAACCGATCCCGTCATCTACAGACTGCCGAAGAAAATAACTACTCAAGCACTACACGTCCAGGGCTCAGCGTATCCCGGAAGTTCCGTAATTTTAAGCGTGCTTCAGCTGGAAAGAGGCGCCCTGAAGGAGGCGATTCCCGACATCGTCGTAACAGCCAACGACAAGGGCCACTTCGAAGGTGATTTCTCGTTTTCGAAGCCGGGCAGGTATTTTGTTATTCCGCACAAACCCACCGATGACAAATCTGAAAGAACTATCTCAGATAAAACGGCTGTTGACTTTGCGCCAAATAGTAGCAGCCAGGTGGTCTTGTCGGTTACCTACGATCAGATCTCAATTGATATTCAGGCCAGTCGTCCGAAAGATGATCCGGTTATGGCGGATCTTCTTTCAGGGCATAACACGCTCGCGCAATTCATCGATCGCGAGTTCGATCTCCGGCTCAATGATCGCTACATCCCATTCGAATTTCGTGATGTGGTACCGCGGATAACCATCAACGAAACTCAGATCACTATCGAAGCAAGAGCCGCGTTGACGCGCTCGTCTATTTTTCCTGTACGACGAGGCAACCTCGATATCTCACGCGGTTACGATCACGAGTACCCACTGCAAGGACCTGGCGACACTCTCAAAGTTATTGTCAACGACTACACACCGGACGCTTATACGCCGGCGCCGAACTTGATGGAATACCCTGCGGCAGTGTGGACCGGGGCGCGCGACCCGCTTGATTGGAATCAAAGTGTTCAAATATCCCTCGACTTCAATCCGACAAAGAAGCCTCGCGATCTTTTCAGGTTTTTGACTTTGTCGCCGTATGAACTGTTCGATTACGAGTTTGGGTCCGTCTTTTCTTTGCTGACTTCTTTTCTCTACGCCATTCCTGTCCTTTGGCTTCTTTATTTATTCCACAAGTACCCTGAGCTTGCGTGGGTTGACTCTGCTTACATAAAACGACTCCGGCGAGTTAGCAATCTTCTCCTCGCACTGATACTGCTCCCTGGTGTTCAGCACGTTGCCGGTGTCCTGTCCAGCGAGTTTTTTGAGGGGTGGTCTTTTTATCAGCTTTTCGGTACTGAAATTCGTCCGGATTCATCGGACAATGCACTGGTTTCCGTCGCTGGTACCCTCGCAACCTTACTTATATCAATCTTTCTCCTGACCATCGTGAGAATAGTAACGCGTCATCCGGCGTGGCGGATTTGGTTAGCGAGAGTCATGCGTGGGATCACTTATGCATGTTTGTTGAATTTGTTTCTCACATTCTTTTATTGGCGGGTTTGGGTTCTAACTGAAAACTCCGGTGAATCTTTCATTCCGACTGTAATCATCACGCTGCCTGTTCTCATCGTAATTGCTCTATGCATCCGGCGACTGGCAAGTCCAGCTCAGCCTCCGGCAACTTCCTTCATATACTGGTTCGCGGGCGCAATCCTGTTGGCTGCGATGGCCTATCCAGCGGGCAGGAGTATTTATTCTTTGAGTAGTACGCCATTTTCCACCGTGACGGTCACGACCTCGAATGTAAATAATTTCTTTGGAATGATTCAGGATTTTTTGCCGTACATATTGCTGGTGGGAGTAGTACGGATTCTGAAATCGGCGTCGTCGCACCGGCAAAATGAGATCCATCCATTCATCTTCGACGTCGCCTTGCTGCTGTTTTCATGTTATGTGATCGGCACCACTGCAAACTGGTTCATAGTACCGATTCCTTTCATTCTGGCTCTAATACTGTACCCACGCCTATTGGCAGCACCGGCTGAAAGAGTCAACGCCGTAAACTTCGTCAAGCCGTTGGCCCTGCGACGACGCCGTTGGTTCCTCGACCGGGTCTTTGATCTGTCGTTGTCTAAGAGGCTGCTCAGTTCCGTCGATCAGATGGAGAAGAATATTGCTTCCGGTGATCTGGCTCCCGAGGAATTCCTAAAGCGTCGTCAAAAACTGGAAACATACGCCGAAGCAGTGCGCCAGGAGAATGATTTCCATTATGAACTGAAAGCTAAAGACCTGGCGCTGAGTTTGGGACCATGTCCAACAAATTGGGACAATGGTGTTCATGCACTGAAGCGCGGCTTTATCATTTCGCTACCATTCCTCCTGCTCTACCTGCTTACCTTTTTAATTAAACAAATCCGCCTCGATAGCTCGTTTGTTTTTCTCTGGACTGTCCTGCGCATCATTACATTCGTGCTTGATTGGGCCCTTTATGCATTCTTTTTTGGCTATTTTTTCAATCAGCTTCAGGGTGAGTCGGGGTTAAAAAAGGGATTGCGGGTAGCGTTGGTGGTGATCGCATGTTTGTTCCCTGTCTGGTTGACCTCAGGTTCTTCGTTGGTTGAACTAAGCGCAACGTTCCTGCGAGCCGGGCAAATCTTTCTGTTCTTTACGGTGCTCGGGGTTTGGGCGTTCGACTATCACACTTTCCGAACTACCCTCAAAGAACATTTTTCGTTGAAACGCTTTACTCAGTTTGGTGATATGCCGAGATTTGTCGCAGTTGCATCGGTATTATTGACGAGTGCCGGCGTTGCGTTCAGTTCGGTGCTTAAAGGTCGATTTCTGGAAGTCGTTACCCAACTCATTTCCGCAATCTTTCCGGAAATCCCCCGGTCCTAAGGCTACAACAACTCATCGCATTCCAGATCGCGGTAAGCTGACAGCGCGCATTCGAGCCTGTGCCACCACGCCTCCGGGTTCAGGCCACGACTCCATAAGATGATCGGTATCGTCAGGTTTCGAACGACACAGCGACGATAGTCGAGCAATAAGTCATCGAACGTGTAGTTAGCGATACCATCTGCCTGAAGAGCTTCGTGATAACGTCGTAGCAGCGGCAATTCCAATTCACGACGACGGCCGGGATACCAGTGTAAGGCCATGAAATACGCCAGATCTCGAGCGCCAACGTCGATGTGCCAGAGTTGCCAATCGATCAGGTATGCAGCGCCTGACCCGGAGCGAGGGAAAAGAAAGTTCCACGTATGAGCGTCGCCGTGAATGATCGTGAGCGCACGTGAATCAGTTAGACGCAGCCACGGTTTTAGCGACGAAGAGAACACGCGTTCGTATACCTGCCGTGCTTCGGCGGTGAGTGCATCTCCAAACGCATCCATGAACGGCGAAAGATTTTTGACGATACCCTGCACCATACTTGTCAGACTCTGCACGGTGTGGGGTTGACCGATTGTGTTGCCGAGCGTCGAGGATTCCCAACACGCGGCGTGGACACGAGCCAATACATCAACAGCAGCTTCGCTCTGCTCTCTGCTCGGCGGGATGGGCCAGGGCGGATGATCGTGAGTAGCACGCAAATCTTCAAGCACAAGAATTCCCGAACCATCGTCTACAACTGCGTGGCAGGTCGGAAGCGGCGGACTTGCAAACCTTGGCGCGACTTCACGATAAAACTCCGACTCGCTATAGACGGACGGTTGTACGAGCGGCGATTTGACGACGAGGCGCCGGGGCAGATCCGGCGGCGCGTCAGGAGTGTAAGTCGCAGTCAGGAAGACCAGCCTGGAGATCGCGGTCTTGTGTGTGAGATCGATGTGGACGTGAGCGACAGCTCCATTTGGCAAAGTGCCCGAACGGCGAAGCCAGTCAGAAAGTGTGGCGGCTGTGGGCAGTCGGGGTTCCATGTGATGGTATATTAGTTTTCAACCTATGCTGCAAACCTTCGACTGCCCCAAGTGTGGGGCGCCTGTAAGTTACGAGCGTTCCTCAGATCTTAGTACGACAAAATCGACAGTACGTTGCGATTATTGTCACAGCCAACTGATCGCTCCTAACGAGCTCGCGGGCCAACCAGCGCGAGTGGTTCGCATTCAACTTTCTTCAGGTGGCAAGTTTCCCAAATGGATCTTGTTGCTGCTGGCAATTCCGTTGTTCGTCCTGCTTGTGATCGGGCTCGCAGGAGCGGGCATTTTGGCGCCGGTGTTTTACTCGGCAAGCCGTACAGCAAAGGAGCCGCCTAACAATCCCGCCCGCCCCAATCCTCCTCCTAAGGAAAAAGCCAACAGCTTCGCGACTGTGTTGCTCGACTTCGGGAAAGAAGGAGTTGGTCCCGGAATGTTTACCGACGCGCGCAGTATTGCCGTCGATGGCGCTGGGCGTATCTATGTGGGTGAGTACACGGGCGGGCGAATTCAAGTTTTCGATGCTGCGGGCAAGTTTGTTAATCAATGGACTGTTGGCGATCGAAAGACAATTCTTCGCGGGCTCGCAGCCGATCGCAAAGGCATGGTCTTTGTCGTACACGGCGGAGGTATCGAGCGTTACCGAGGTGAAATGGGAGAGAAGCTTGGTCGATTGGACTACGAGAGAGCGAACTTTGACGACGTGACGACGTCAGCAGACGGTGGACTGGTCACTGTGTCGCACAACAATCGAGACGACATCATTGCGTTTGATGCAAACGGCAAGGTTGTACGGACGATTCCCGCTGCGATCAGCAGCGCCAGTGGCGACTCGGAGTTGAGTATGCGAGTCGCGGTTGATGGGTCCGGGAATATCTACGCGCTCGGCAGGTTCAACAATGCGGTCTTCAAGTTTGGTCGCGATGGAAAGTTTATCAATCGTTTTGGCGACGCGGGCGATCAACCTGGCCAGCTTCGTGCTCCGTATTCGATCGCCGTGGACGGACACGGACGCGTCTACGTTGGCGACATGAAGGGCATCCAGGTCTTTGACGCGAATGGACGATACCTGTCGATCGTTAACTTAAAAGGCATGGCATTCGGCATGGTCTTCAACGACAACAACGAACTCTTTGTCATCGCACGCGACCACGTGGTTAAGTATGCGGTCCAACCGGAGTGAACGAGCGTTATCTCACTGTTCACTTGCCAGAATCAAAAAGATGCCACGGGCTTGTCCCGTGGTATCTCACGTTTGCTGCTACACAGAAACAAAACCAACGTTTAAGATGCCACGGGCTTGTCGTGGTCCAGTTTTGACCTCATAGACTCGGGTGTAGCAACTATCGTAACACTCCACGGGACTAGCCCGTGGCATCTTCGTTTTAATCTACCCCTGACTTACGCCGCCGCTCCCACCTGAACTTTCGGAAAGTCGATCTCGGTTCCGGCGACGATGTTGAAATAATTCGTGAAGACATTCAACGCCACGTTCGCGACAATCTCACCAATCTCGCCGTCGGAAAAACCAGCGTCTCTCACTTCCTGCACATCCACATCACTGACCTCTCCTCGGTTGAGGATCAAAGTGCGCGCGAACTTTAGCGCCACCTCGATCTTCGCGTCGGACGAATGTCCTTTGCGTGCAGCCAGAATCGCATCAGTGTCCAGTCCAACCATTTTACCAATCGCGGTATGAGCCGAAGCACAGTAGCCGCATCCGTTTACTTCAGCCGTGATGAGTGCAATCTGTTCGCGCAAGCGCGCGTCTAATTTGCCTCCGGCAAGTGCCCCACTAAAATTCAGATAACTTTCGACGACAGCGGGCGATTGGGCCATGGTCTTCACCATATTCGGAACCGTACCCAGCTTAGCCTTCACCGCGTCAAACGATCTTTTGACTTTGTCGTCTGCTTGTTCATAGTTCACAGGTTCAATTCTGCTCATTGTTTTCTCCTAACAAGTTCAAGATTCCCAGCTTCGTTCGTCACAAGTGCATGGCCCATGCCGTGCTGAGAAACCCGAAATACCAGCACAAATCGCGCTGCGTGCTTTTGAAAACTCGGCGCACAACGAGATCTCGTTGTCGCCTTTACGAGATGTCGTTATGCTTGACGTTATGACTGACGAAGCTGAGGTTCAGATCAACGAACTGATTGGTGTGAGCCGATCCTGGCGCAAAGTATTACAACAGATCGACCTCGTCGCTGCTTCGAATGCGACCGTTCTGATTACCGGCGAATCCGGCACTGGTAAAGAGTTAGTCGCGAAGGCCGTACATCTGAAAAGCGAACGACGGCAGCGTCCGATGGTGACGATCAACTGCGCTGCAATCGCGCCCGAGCTTTTCGAATCGGAGTTTTTCGGACACGTAAAAGGCGCGTTTACGGGAGCGCAAAAAGACCGGACCGGCAGATTTGGACTCGCGGACGGCGGCACGATCCTTCTCGACGAGGTCGGCGAGATACCACCTCCGCTGCAAAGCAAACTCCTGCGCGTATTACAGGAAGGACAATATGAGCGCGTCGGTGAGGACCATACGCGAACGATTGATGTGCGCGTAATCGCGGCGACGAACCGCGATCTGTCTAAGGAAGTCGAAGCCGGACGATTCCGGCAAGACTTGTATTATCGTCTGAGTGTTTTTCCGATTCACATCACGCCGTTGCGAGATCGTTTGGAAGACGTGCCTCTGCTTGCCGAGCATTTCATGTGCAAGATGAACTGGCGTGACGGAAGCAATGCGCCGGTTCGTTTGAGTGACGAGAACATTCAGGCGTTGCAAAGCTATCACTATCCGGGAAACGTTCGCGAACTGGAGAATATTATCGAACGTGCCGGCATCTTATCACGCTGTTTTCTCTACAAGTTGAGCGTGGAACAAATTCTGGATGCGATGTTGCTGTCCGATCAAAGAAAGAGAGCGGAAACTCCTGCTGTCGAGAGTCAATCGCGCATCATGTCCTACGCAGAGCTGAAAGATCTCGAACGTGAAAACGTAATCGCCGCGTTGCGAGCTACAAACTACAAAGTGCACGGTGCTGATGGAGCAGCTCAGCTTCTCGGTGTCAAACCTACAACGCTGGCATCGCGTATCAAGGCTCTGAAAATCCCGCTACGCCCGACATCAGATTCTTGACTTCTCTCGCGCTCGAAAACTATGCTGGCGATCCTCCCATTGCCTTCCCCCAACAAGGTGAAACACTCATCAGTCAAAAAAGCGAGGGCACGACTGCACGTAACTCTCGTGCAGTCGTGTTG
>Ga0307408_100003092_pt1 | contig 11460 bp, 14 predicted proteins | sample 322Cmetagenome_FD_202116 | JGI IMG/M metagenome (GOLD analysis project Ga0307408, IMG submission 202116) | Maize rhizosphere microbial communities from greenhouse at UC Davis, California, United States - 322HYB-C-3 | ecosystem: Host-associated > Plants > Roots > Rhizosphere > Soil | place... | reverse complement strand
GATGGTCGCGAGCCGCGCGGCTCACGGCTCGGGCTCCACGCTGCGCGCCACGGCGGGCCGCAGCTCGAAGCTCCGGATCGCGCGCGCGAGAGCAAAAGCTGTCCACCTGTGTGGAAAAGAGAGAAATATTGATTTTTCTTAATGATCCACAGGTGGACACAGGTGGACAGGACAGGTGGACAAGCAGGTGGACAAGCAGGTGGACAAGCTCTCGATGTGCTGTCCACCTGTTGTCCGGCTGCAAAACCTTCGAGTTTGGCAGGTGGACACCCTCTCGTGGACAGGTGGACAGCCACGCGCAGCCAAGCACGAGTTGACGTGTCCACCGGCTCGCGGCGCCTCGCCACGAACAAACGCCTGCGAACCCTTGATTTTAGGCACCGCGCGGGACTTTGAAACCCGCGCGAATAGGCAGAAACGCTAGGAAAAACGCTCAGTGAGATAAGCCATGTCCTATACGAACGACGGAACGGAGAACGGAAACGGCGCGGCGGCACCCTCGGGCGAGGCCGCTGCCGCCTCGGATCGCAACCAGCGTGGCCGCTTCGTGCCCGGCAACCGAGCCGCTGCACGGCGCCGCGTGGCGCCCGAGAGCGCCACTGCCATCGAAGCGCAGCTCGCGGCTCGATTCGCAAGCTCACCGCTGCCCGGCACGCTGCGGGATCTCAACGTCTCTGAGCTGTCCCAGCTCATCGCCGAGGCTCAGTTGCTTATCGAGCCTATGCGGCGCTACGGGCTCATGAGCGAGCGCGGAAGGCGCCGGCCTGCCTACGTCGCATACCTCGCGCTGATGGAACGAGCTGCCCAAATCATCGAGCTGCTCGATCCGCCCTCGAAGCGAGGCGGGAAGCGGCGCGTTGATCCACAACAGGCGCTCGCTGAGTTGCGGGCGCTCGCCGAGCGCAAGGCATAGGGCTCTCTGTGGTTGGCGCGATCTCGAAGCTCGAAGCATGGTGCAAGGCTTCCGGATTCCGCTGCTGATCCGGGCACTCAAAGGATTTTGAACTGTTATGAAGATCTCTCTTCACCCGAACGAGTCACCCGCGCTCATTGAAGTGCACGAGAGCAACAACATCTCGCAGCTTGAGATCCGCGTGTGGGAAGGCGGGCACCTGATCGCGCTCGACGCGTGGGACAGATACACCAATCGCCGAGCGCCGCAGACAACGGCAGCGCAAGTCGAGATGCTCGCGAAGCTGAGCCCAACGATGCGGAAGTCTTCGCCGCTGCATTGGTCGTTCCTCTACGTTGATCACGTCCGCCCGCCAGCGTGGCTGTTCCGTCTGCAACACGCCGTGGGATCTCGTGCCGCTGAACTGGATGGCGTGCCCACGAGCGTGATCAACAGTGCGCTTCGCAATGCGCGGCAGGCTCTCGGGCTCGAACGCGGGCCGGGCGCACCGCGCAAGAGAAAACCCTAGGGGGTTTTCAGAACGAAGAATGACGCATCGGTTTTAAAGCCTCATCCTTTCTTGCGTGAGGCTGACGCTCCACGACACCGACTGCAAACCTTGGACGGTCGAATACCGCGGCGAGAAAGGCGGTAAGTGGCTGTTCGAGTTTCGAGACTCGCGCGGCTTGCCGGCGCCGAGGTTGGCGAGGCTGTCTCCGGTCACGCTCACGAATGGCCGGCGCGCGAGACGCTCTGTGCGTCAGCAAACGGGCGTGGACATTTTCTTCAGCGCGGTTCAGCACGTTGGTGAGTTGTCACGGATAGCCCGCGGCCTGTCGCCGCTCGGAGGCTCGATGACGTTGGAACAGCGGAAGCGCGCCGCGCGTGTGCTCATGGCGCGAATCGAACTCGATCAGGCGATCGGCGCGCTCACGGGTGCGCCGGTTGCCGAATACAACGCCGTGGCGGGCATCGGCAACGCTCGCTATTACGAGCTGCTCGAAGAGGTATTCAAGTTCATTAGCGCAAGCCCGGTGCTACAGCGAGCACGGCTCGCGCCCCTGCGCGAGAAGCATCGGCAGCTCGGAGCGCTCTTGGAGAATGCGCAGCAACGGTGACAAAAGCAACGCGTTCTGTGGCCCGGCGCGCGTTGTCGCATGGGGCAATCGATCGGCGCTGCGGAGCGCCGCGGACGAGTGCAAGGGAACACTCGGCCATGCGCGCGGACGTTGCTGCGCAGCATTTCAAAGGCGTTGTGACGAGGCATGAGACGCGAGAAGTTGAGCATTCGGCGCGGCATCACGCGCACGCACGGCCGCGGGCAGGTGCTCGCGATCGAAGGCTCGATCGTGTGGCTCGCGGTGCTCAACAAACGCGGCGAAGCGATCGGCCGGATCAAGTTCGACGCGCGGCGCGTGAAGCTGCCGACTGTGCCGGCCATCGGATCGATCGTGAACTACACGGAAACCGGAGACACGGTAACTCATGCTGATCTTTCCTAACCTGCAACGGCCCGGCCCACGCAGAACCGCTACGGTTGTGAGCATGGTTCGCGGGATCTGCACGCTCGATACCGGCGTGCAGTTCAATGTGAACGCGTGTTGGCGTGGCGGGCACGGCGATGCCGAGCTGCCACGCGCCGGGATGCGCGTCGAGTATTCGCCGGGCTGTGAATCCGTGTGGCCGGCAGACGAAGGGGATCAGCAGTGACCTTCAGATCCTTTCTCCGGCTCTTCGGCGATCGCTTCGCGGGGCCGAGCTACCGCGCGATGCGGAGTGTGGCCGACGTGATCATCGATCGGGTTGAGCCTGAAGATCCCGCCGTGATCGCCGAGATCACGGGCGGGCGCACGTCGTTTCCGCCAACGCTGTGGCGCTTCCTGCTGCTGTGGGCACGGCGATCCGGCAAGAGCCTGTTTACCGCGCTAGTGGCTGTTTACATCCTCTATTTCAAAGAGGTTGAGCGGACGCAGCTTGGCGAGGTTCTGCGCGTGCAGGTAATCGCACCCTCGCGACAACAGTGCCGCGTGATCTTCGGTTACGCCCGCGCATTCATTCACGAGATCCCGGCGCTTGAATCGCTGATCGTGGCGGAAACCGCCGAGAGCATCACGCTCTCGAACGGTCGAATGATCGAGGTTGGCACCGCGAACCCGCGCACGCTGCGAGGCTATCAGTTCATCGGCCTGATCGTTGATGAGACGTGCCATTTGACGGACGAAGATACCGCTTCGAACCCGCTGAGCGAGATCCTCACGGCGGTTGAGCCAAGCCTTGCCTCGATCGGCGGGCAACTCTTCATGATCAGTAGCGTCCACACGCGCACAGGAACCGTTTACGAAACGTTTCAACAGACGTTCGGGAAGAATGATCCCGAGACGCTTACCACGCTCGCACCCACGCGAACGATGAACCCCACGATTCCGCAATCGGTGATCAATGCGGCCGTGGAGCGAGGCGGATCAAAGGCGCGGGCCGAGTGGCTCTCGGTGTGGAGAGACGATCTCGAAAATCTCTTCGCACGAGACGCCATCGATGGCGTTGTGGTGAACGGCCGGCGCGAGCTGCCGCGTGTGGCGGGCATCTCGTATCGCGGCGGGCTCGATCTCGCGGGCGGTGAAGGCCGATCGAACGACTCAGCCGTGGGCTCTGTTGGCCACACCGAGATCCGTGATGGCGTCGAGATGCAGATCCTCGATGCGGTGCTCGAAATTCAACCGCCCTTTAGCCCGGCCGAAGCGTGCGGGCGGCTCGCAGAGTTCTACTCGCGCTATGGCGTGCACACGGTTGTTTCTGACCGATGGGGATCGCAGTTCGTGATCGAGGCAATGCGCAAGCACGGGATACACGTGCAGCAATCGGCGAAGCCAAAGAGCGATCTCTATCTGGAGCTGGCAACGATCGTCAACTCGAAGGCTTGCGAGATTTTGGACTCCGCGCGTTTGATTGGCCAGCTTGCGGCACTTGAGCGAACCGCGGGCCGCGGCGGGAAAGATAGCGTCGATCACCCGAAGAACGGCCACGATGATGTGGCGAACGGCGCGGCGCTCGTGCTCACCGGACAGACACAGGGCAGTCAACTCCGCGTGCGGGCGCTAGCGAACAGCATTCAAGAGGGAAACGATCTGCGCGCAGCGTTTGCCCGGAGTCTTATGGCAGCCACTCGGTTCAATCCTTACAGGTAGCTTCAGGAGCACTCATCATGGAACAGAAGCACGGCCCTTTGGGGCAAATCAAGTTCGATGGACTCGCCGAAGGGCAGTTCGAGGGATGGGCATCAACCTACGGGGGTCCGCCGGATCTTCAGCTTGACGTGATCGCGAAAGGTGCATTCACGAACACCCTTCGGAAGAAATCGAGGCTTCCGCTCGATTGGGCTCACGATCAGACGAACCCGATCGGCATCGTTGAAGCTGTCGAGAAAGACCGCGGGTTGTGGGTGAAGGGCACGATCGCGCTCGACGTGCAGCGCGGGAAGGAAGCTTACTCACTTCTACGTCTCGGGGCCATCGGATCGATGTCGATCGGCTACTCTGCGATCAAAAGCGATTACACACGGGAAGGGTATCGCCTGATCACCGAGATCGAGCTGTTCGAGGTATCCCTAGTTCAGCATCCTGCCAACGTTGCCGCCGTGGTCGAGCGTGTGAAGAGCGATCCGCGGCAACTCGAAGAGCTGCTCTCCGTCATTCAGAGCGCTCGGCTCGTGGCCGAGCTGCGCTCGGCGCTCGGCTCCGTGCGCGCCAAGAACGCCACGGAAGCGGACAACCTACGGATGGCGCTTCGTTCCCTTCGGGCTCGGGTGCGCTAACTCTCAAAAGGAAAAGACAATGGCAAAAGCAGCAACGATGTCGGTGGAAGATCTCCGGGCGCGTCTCGCGGAGCTTTACGAGACGCAGGCGCAGATCCCGAACGAGCTTCAGGAAGCGGAAAACCGGCTTAAAGCCGCACGCGATGCCGACCGCTTCGCCCGGCAGAACGTGATCCGGATACGTGCACTCGTCGAGATCGGGCAGGTGCCGCAGTCCGAGTTGAAGGCAGCGGAACACGCGGCGGGCACCGCGGCCGAGCAGCTCAGAGACGCTGAGGATCGAATCGGATCGGCGACAGAGAAGCTCCCCGCGCTTGCGGCGGCAATCGCCGATACCACGGAAGCCTACCGCGCTCAGCGTCTCCCGGCGCTGCTCGCCACGTCGAAAGACGTGGCGGAACGGATCGATCAGGCGTGGAGCGCATTGCTCGCCGCGTTTGCGGAAGGTGATGCCCTGCACGCTGAGATCGAGCGCGATTTCTTCGAGTTCGTCACCGTGCACGGCTTCACGCGATTCGATTCGCGCGTCGGCTCACTGCCGGCGCTGCTCGGGTTCGGCACGCACAAAGAGATCCCGAGGCTCGCGGCGAGCTGGCGCGAGCTGCGCGAGAAGATCTAATGAAACCGGCCGGGATTTCTCCGGCCGGCTCTCCCCACACACAAACGCCGTCTAGACGGCAAAATTTGCAAAATTTGTAATCCTCTGATTCCTCGAAAACCGATGTAATCTGCCAATAGTTGCGCTTTGGTGCATCACGCTATGGCATACAGTCTCGGCAAACGTATTCACGATCTCAGGCGCTCTCGCGGGCTCACGATCGCGCAGCTCGCAGAGAAGCTCGACGTTTCTCCCTACGCAATCTCACGTTGGGAGAACGGCCACACCGTGCCGCGTATGCGGCTCATTCCGAAGATCGCTTGGGCGCTTGGTGTGAGCGTCCCGAAGCTGTGGACGTTAGAAACGAGGAAAGAGAGGAAACGATGATGCTTGCAGTTGCGTCCGGTTCCGGCCGGGCGCCCGTTACGTGTTGCCGCTGTTCGGGCGTGCTCGTGCCGAACCCGAAAGCGGCCGTGCTCAGCAACGCGGATCGGTATTGGGTCTGCGATCCATGTGGTGAGCGCGAGGCACCCGAACTGATGATCGCGGTGCGCGCGCTGCGGAAGGGAGAGGCGCGATCATGAGGAAGCGGCTCAAGCGCAAGCACGGAGACGTTTACAAGCGCTGCCCGTGCGCGGTGCGGAACTGGCCAACCTGCGAGCATCCTTACTGGCACTCGTTCAAGCCCACAGGCCGGCCGCAAAAGAGAGAATCGCTCGGCGTGGCCACGAAGCCCGAGGCACTCGCGAAACAAGAGGCACGGCGCACGGAGCTTCGAGCCACGGCGAGCGATCCGCGCGATGGCCGGCAGACGCTCGATAGCGTGGTGATCGAGTATCGAGAGAAGCACAAGATCGCGGATAAGGATTACTACAGCCCGATCCTCTGCGATCTGAAGGTGCGCGGGCCGCACGGCTCGATGCGGCTCGGTGATAAGCGCATGGCGGACATCACACCGCACGATCTGCTCACAGCCGTGGAGTGCTATCGGGAGCGCAGAGTGAAGGCGGGCGATGCCGGCGGCAGGGTTGGCGTGCGCAAGCTCGCGCAGACCATCCGGCACCTGTGGCGGTGGGCGAAGCACCCGTCTCGCCGGATCGTGAAGGAATCTCCCTTTGACGCGTGCGAAGAACTCGCGGAATTGGCCCGCCCGAAGGCCGGCCGCGATCGACGGCTCGAACCCGGCGAAGAGGATCGGTTGCTCCAACACGCCGATCCGTTCACGCACGATCGGATCGTCGCGATTCTCGATACGGGACTCCGCGCGCACTCGCTGCGGCTCTTGCAGTGGCACGACGTGGCGCGGAACGCGGCCGGCGAGATCACACACCTGATCGTGAAGCCCGAGAAGCAGAAAGCCGGGCTCCGGAAAAAGCGGCCGGTCACGCTCCGGATCAGGGTGTCTGCCCGGCTCAGCGAAGTGCTCGAACGTCGAGCGCTCGGCCCGGACGGCAACGAGCTGGCCGCTGAGGCTCGCATCTTCGGCACACCCACAGGCGAGCCCGTCTCGGAGTGGTTCGAGGATGATCGTTGGCGGCAGACGTGCGAGAAGGCGAAGATCGAAGGCTTGCACTTCCACGATCTACGCGGTGAGCTGGCGTCGAGCATGGCCGAGGCAGGCGTGCCGATCACGCAGATCCGAGACGTGCTCGGCCACGGCTCCGTAACAACGACGGACACGTATCTGCGTAACCGGATCGGCGCAACCGATGAAGCCTATGCGCGGCTCGAACAGTGGCGAGTGCTGCCGTTTAGGACAGGAAATAGGACACGGGCTCAGCGGCGCTCAGCGTGAATCGTGGTAAATTGTAGATTCAGCGGGCTTTTCCCACCTACGCCGGAGTGGTGAAACTGGCAGACGCGCGGGACTCAAAATCCCGTTCCCTTCGGGGAGTGTGGGTTCGATTCCCACCTCCGGCACCAGCCTCCGCTCTCCTTTCTCGCGGAGGCGGTCCGCCGGCTTGTCCGCCGGAGCTTACGCGAAGGCGGAAGTCGCCGCGAAGCGGCGCGTAGGTGGACTGTCCCTGTCGATCGAGAGCCTCAGCGCGGCGCGAGCGGGGGCGCGGGCTGCGGCGGGCGTTTGTAACTCAGCTCGGTGCCCGTCGTGGTCACGAAATACTTGGCCAGCATGTTCGGCCGTTCCCACACCGGGAGCTCGCGGCGATTGCGCACGAAGCGCAGGAACTGGCCCATCACCTGCGCAAAGTGCGCCTCGTGACCGACCCGCAGCGCGTCGGGGATTGCAACGTGGATCTCCCCGCCGTGATCCTCCACTGTGACGCCGGGGAATTCCTTCTGCAGGCCGGCGATGCGGGACCGCACGGCGGTCAGCACCTCGCCGCGCACGGCCGCGCTCGCCGGGACGACATACAACTCCGGCCGGTATTTGTCGGCCTGCGTCTGCCGCACCTCGATCTTCGCCCGCGATCCCTTGTAGAAGGCGTAGTGGATGTCGCCGGATCCGGCCGCCGGTTCCCAGTCCCAGATCGCGCTGAGCTTTGTGTGGATGCCGCGCAACGTATAAGACACCGCCGTGTTGCAGAAATACTCGAGGGTCCCGTTTTTCACGACCGGTGCGAGAAACTCCGGGAACCGCGGCTCGCCGGTCACCCGCCGGAAGTCTGCTTCTGGTATCGGCGTAGCCCAGCGTTGCCCTGACAGGACCTGCACATCGCGGCGATAGTCGAGCGCCTGCTCCGGGAAGAGCGTCCACTGCACGAGATCGACCAGGTGCGTCCCGACGTCGTTCAGTCCCGCGCCCTGCTGCGTGTTGTCGAAGAACCACGCCGGACGGATGTTCGGCGCCCCTGAGACCATCTTCAAGAGGTAGTGGACGCTCTCCATGTAGGCCGCCGGTTCCGCTTCCGTCCCCTCGAGCGGCGCGCCGAACACCGCGCGATCGTTTACGAGCGCGCGCTGCACCATCGACGTCACCTCGAAGCGCTCGGTCATGATGTCGTAGGCGACGACGCCGGTCTTGTCCGCTTCGGCGAGGGTGGACTCGAGCCTTCCGAACTCGGAAGACTTCAGGATCCACGGCTTGTCGGCGAGCACGTGCAGCCCCGCCCGCACCGACGCCTCGACGCGGCCGATCTTGTCCCGGTTCCGACCCGACATCACGACGACGTTCCCTGGCCGCTCGCGGAGCATGCGCTCGAAGTAGTCCGCGGACGAGTGGACTTCGACCGCCCAGCTCGTCGGCTGCGCCGGCCGCCGGTTATACGTGTCGATCCGCTTCAGGTGCTCGTAGAGATCGCCGCTCAGCGACGCGTAGACATCCACCTTCGGATCGACGCCGCGATACATCTCCTTCTGCACGAGCGCAGCGTGAAAATGGCCCGGGTCGAGTGTCATCAGCCGGACGTCCGACATGGTTCGGGAGCTCTCCTGGCGCGCGTGGAGGCCACTCACGGCCAGCCCGGCCGCGAGCGCAACGAGCCGGAATGAGATGCGCATTGTCGGCGCCAAGAATGACACAGGTCGCGGCCCCGGGGGTTCGGGGGCTCGCGGTTCGCGGCCGACATTCGGATCAGCCAGACTCTTGTCAATTTTGGCAATGTTGGCAACTTTGGCAATGTTGGCAATTTTGGCGAAGCGGCGAGCGCAGCGAACCACCTGCTATAATTCGATGTTTCCCTCGGGAAAAAACTCGCGGAGTAGGACCCACGATGATTTCTGTGAACAGTGTGTCGATGCGGTACGGCTCGAAGGTGCTCTTCGAGGACGTCACCACGACCTTCTCCCCGGGGCGCCGATATGGCCTTACAGGCCCCAACGGCGCCGGGAAGTCCACCTTCATGAAGCTCCTGACCGGTGACCTGCAGCCGCAGAAGGGGTCGGTGGTCCGGCCCGACAAGCTCGGCGTGCTCAGGCAGGATCAGTTCGCGTTCGACGCGTACAGGGTCATCGATACGGTGATCATGGGCAACGCCCGGCTCTGGTCGGCCCTGGAAGAGCGTGAACAGCTCTACGCGAAGACGGCCATGACCGACGAGGAAGGCATGCGCCTCGGCGAGCTCGAGGGGATCGTCGGTGAGGAGGACGGCTACAGCGCGGACAGCGACGCGGCGATCCTGTTGCAGGGTCTCGACATTCCGGAGCCGCTGCACGAGCGGCCGATGTCAGAGCTGCAGGGCGGCCAGAAGGTGCGCGTGTTGCTGGCGCAGGCGTTGTTCGGCCAGCCCCGCGCGCTGCTGCTCGACGAGCCCACCAACCACCTCGATCTCGACTCGATCCACTGGCTGCGCGAGTTCCTGACCCGGTACGAGGGGACGTTGATCGTGATCTCTCACGATCGACACTTCCTGAACGACGTCTGCACTCACACCGCCGACATCGACTACCAGACGATCATCACCTACACCGGCGGCTACGACGAGATGGTGCTGGCGAAGACGCAGATTCGCGCCCGGGTCGAAGCCGAGAACGCGCAGCGCGAGAAGAAGATCGCGCAGCTGAACGATTTCATCGCCCGCTTCGGGGCCGGCACGCGCGCGAGCCAGACCACCTCGCGCCGAAAAGAAGTCGAGCGGCTGCAGACCACGGAACTGGCGCGTTCGAACATTCAGCGTCCGTATATCAGGTTCAACATGAACCGGCCCTCCGGCCGGACCGTGCTCGAGGCCGCCGACGTGAACAAGTCGTTCGGCGATCTCCACGTCGTGCCCGACTTCTCCGCGATCGTCAATCGCGGCGAGAAGATCGTGCTGGTCGGACGAAACGGTCAGGGGAAGACGACGCTGCTGAAGGCGCTGCTGGCCGATGCGCCGGGCCTCCCCGCCTCACCCGGCGACATCGATGCCGGCAAGCTTCGATGGGGCCATGAGGTGTCGATTGGCTACTTCGCGCAGGACTACACCGGCGCGATCGCCAGGGGCATGACCGTCGTCGAGTGGCTGCACCAGTTCGATCCGGATGCCTCGCGGCAGGAGATTCACGGCCTCCTCGGACAGATGCTGTTCTCCGGTGAAGAGAGCCTCAAGCCTACTGATGCGCTCTCGGGGGGCGAGACCGCCAGGCTGCTTCTCTGCCGCATCATGCTGCAGAAGCCGAACGTCCTCGTCCTGGACGAGCCGACCAATCACCTCGACCTCGAATCGATCAACGCGCTCAACGTCGCACTGCAGCGCTTCGAAGGTACCGTGCTGCTGGTCACGCACGATCAGGATCTGATTGAAGAAGTCGGCACGCGGGTGTGGCACTTCAACAATGGCCACATCGAGGACTTCCGCGGGACTTACGAGGAGTACTCCGCCACGCTCGCCTGAGCGCTGACGTGTGCAGGCGTTCGCGCGAGGTGATCACTCACGACGCGCGAACGTCGTGTACCTCGGCGCGGTATTCGCGGTGGATGGCGATCGTGTCCGTTCGGACTGAGCTCTCCACCCGTTCCGCGCGCTGCTCCCGTTCGTTACGCTGCCGCCGCCGCGAGCTGGCTCGCACGAGGCTGAGGCAGCGGTTCGCTTCCTGAACTACCGCGTTCGGCGGGGCGGCCCGTTGCGCGTGCAGTCGCGCTGCGCACACCAACAGCGGAACGAGCAACAACGCATACCTGGTGACCCGGCCGAAACGCATGCCTGCGGCTGAGGCAAGGCCGATACCGCAGCACATCCATAGGAATTCCCATAGTTGTGCTTCGGTCGGCGAGTGACGTCATTACATTTCTGAAACGACGGGTACGTTCCATGCGGAGCTCGAGCGTACGTGAGGTCGTTCGCGCGGCGCGATGGTGCATGCGCCCACCGCCCCCACACGGTTACCGCCGCCAATCCCGGCCTCGCGCGATCGGAGACCCTGACCATAGCCGGCCGGCAGGTCGTGGTGGCTAAGGCCGCGGCCGCCACGGGGCCGCGGCCGGCACCGGCCAACCTGCCGGTGGTGCGCTGACCCGCTCTGATCCACAATGCTCCCTGACCCGGAGCATATGGCGATGAACATCCTGCTGCTGTCGATGCCGGACTCGTTCGAGCACACCGCAACGGTCGCGATGCGGATGCCCAACGGCGCACTGGGATCGCTCGCCGGCAACGTCGACCCGCATCACTCGGTGCGGATCGCCGACCTGGTGCTGGTGCAGCGGCGCGTCTCCGAGACCATCGCTGCGCTCGTCGCCGCGCGGCGACCGGACGTGGTCGGACTCTCGATCATGACGTTCCAGCG
>Ga0307408_100003091_pt1 | contig 11460 bp, 10 predicted proteins | sample 322Cmetagenome_FD_202116 | JGI IMG/M metagenome (GOLD analysis project Ga0307408, IMG submission 202116) | Maize rhizosphere microbial communities from greenhouse at UC Davis, California, United States - 322HYB-C-3 | ecosystem: Host-associated > Plants > Roots > Rhizosphere > Soil | place... | reverse complement strand
ACTTCAGCCTTATAGTGAGTTCTTCTCTTATCTCTTCTCGACTTGGAAATTTTCCGTTTTGGATGTGCCATGTTCCTGTTTTATTTATTTGTTTTTTATGTTCTTTAATGCCTCCCAACGCGGGTCTGCACTTGTATTTTGCTGTTCTTCGCCCCCCTGATTTTGATTTGCTGAAAGCTGATTCAGTTTATCAATCATCCCTTTATCGCACCATTCTGTGTTTCCCTTATCATCACACCTGTGAAAATAAGGCACCGCTAAATTTATATATTCGTAAATCAGCGTCGACACATCAAGTTCGTGCTCATTTCTTCCCAAGACAATAATTTCATCAGTATCATCTTCAAGGTTTTCATCGTCACTAAACTTTACGATCTGACGTTCTTTCACCTCTACAGGTGTTGGAAAATCTGCCAAACATACATCGCAATTCAGAAAAATACTTCCTTTAATTACGAATAGCAGAATCAACATCGTCTCCTGTTTATCCAGCTCAAGTTCAACCTTTAACTCACCATTTTTAACGAGTGAATATTCAAACTCATCAAAAAAACGCTGATTTATATCAAAATCAAACTGATGCTTTCCCTCCTTTAATCCGGTGAACGGTATACGATATTCCTGTAACGATTTCAAAGCACGCCAATTGAGCCTGCAAAGTTAGGCAATTTTTATTATTAAGGAAAGTTTTTTAGAAAAAGGAGTAGACAGGGTATGCTGTGTCAGGAGTTAAGAGAAAGGAACCAAGAAATTGGAAGCGACAATATTCTCAATTAACCTCTATAGCGTTCCCCCATGAAAGATCTTTAAGACTCAACTTTCTTAAGTAGTAATCTTTGTCTTCAGATTGAAGCTTCCATCGTTATCTGAATCCCGCTGGAATCTTACTAAAACAAAGCCTTGCTTTTCATAGCTGGCAAAGGATTCTACGTTTTCATTTTCTTCTGTGAGCTGTTTCAACCTATCTCCTTTTGTGGATACTGCAAAAAGAACAGATGCATCTTTTTCGTCAATTCGCCCACTTTTATTAGTGTCTTTAGTCTTGACTAAAAGGAAAACCCAATTGGTTGTAAGGTTTTTCATTTTTGTATCAGCCCCTGACCGATATGCATGATAAGTGTTGCCTGAAGTAAATGCTTCGATAAATGTGTCTTTTTCAAAAAGTTTCTTGTATGTATCATCTTTAAAATCATACACCAAAATATTCGCGTAATAATTACCCCAGCTAGCTAATTTGTTTGATGTAGATAATGTTTCGGTATAGCGTGAAGGAATAAACATTGTTGAAAGAGAGTCTGTTAATATTGGCTCTCCGAGAGCATGGGACCCTTTTTGGCTGAATGCCGGGGTAATCCACACTATTAACATAGATACCAAACTTAAAATGGCTTTTTTGGTAAGTAGCATGCTCGTTGTTTAGGCTCTAACTGAAACTTTTTAGGAAAACACTAATATATACAAAGCGTGTATGTAAAAGCAAGAATAATTGGAATCGCAATAAAACTACATCTTGCAAATAACATACTTATTTCAAAATAAACAATTCCAAAGACAACTACGTCCATCTAAAGCTTAGGAATTTTTCAAACATTTCCCTGAATTATTTATTGCAATACATAATGTATTCGGAAATAGTAAAATTAGAAGGAGTTTTTGACTCTTTGCTTCCTGCACAGAAACTTATTGAATCACCAAAAAAAGAATTATTAAAGGCTGCACGAGCATGGTCGGAAGAGGTTTGGAAGGCCAGCAAGCTATCCGGGAAACTCCCGTTGAATAGTGAAGAGATAAAGAGAGGCCAAGCATTAATTCAACATCCGGTATTTGTATGCGGTGTTCACAGGAGTGGTACAACTTTAGTAAGAGACTTGCTCGATGCACATCCTGCACTTACAGTGCTTCCCTCGGAAGGTAGTTTCAGAACCCACCTTGGCCCTGTTTTAGATCAAATGCTTTATGAAAAGCGAGAGGCTTTTTTGGGGCAGGAATGGCTTCGCCGCCTAGCGAATCCTATTAACCAACCTCCATATTGGCTATTAGGGCATAGCACTCCAGAAAGTTCTCCTTACGTAGAATTTGCCCGTGCATTTAGCTCATGGTATGCAATAGCTGAAAAAGAGAATAAATCAAAAATTTCCATGTGGCCGCATCTGGCAGTTATTCTCGCCTATGCTACATGCTTCAAAGAATCTTGGAATGGACTGAATGCCAGGTACTGGGTTGATAAAACACCTACGAACGAAAGGTATCTCCATCAAATATGGCGTGAATTTCCTGATGCTAAAATCATTCACATTGTAAGAAATCCCGCCGATGTTTTCCTTTCCCATAAGCGGGCAGCCCCTTCTCTGAAACTAAGCCTTTTTTTAAAAAACCTGGAATCATCTTACAAGATCGCGTTGCAACAATCCCGTTTAAATAAAAACAGATATCTAGTGCTGCATTATGAAGATCTATGTGAAACTCCGCAAGCTTGGGTTGCACAAATAACAGATTTCTTAAACATAGAAGAATCGCCCTCTCTTTTCATTCCAACCGTTAATGGGAAATTGGCAAAAGCAAATAGTTCATTTAATTCTACCTTACCGGAAGGATCTATTATTAAAGCACCACGCCATTCTTCTAATGAAGGTTTAAGTGTTGTTGAGGAAGAATACCTATCGGCATATCTTTCAGAATCCGCTTACAAACTTGGCTATCAATTACATAGCATCGGGCGCATGCAAGCAGGATTAATAAGAGTCAAATTTCAGTTTGAACGTTTCTCAAACTTTTTCAACCATTAGCACGCAATTTTCAAATTTTTTAAAAAACAATGAGGCAACTCCCGGCTTAATATACTCGTACCTGAATTGAGTAGCCAACCTGGTTACGCGGAAAATTAAACCTATATGCAAACATTGGAGCATAATGTATTAAGAGTACTAGCATATTTTGACATCTTCAATTATCCACTGCTTTTTGATGAAATTAAATGGTTCTTAATACAGGAAGCCGATAATCAAAGCCTGTCCCTGGTTCTCCAGAATCTGGAACTAAAAGGTAAAGTATTTAAAATTGACAATTATTATAGCCTGCGCAACGAACATGCCCTAGTTGAAAGAAGAAAAGACGGCAACCAAAGGGCTGAACGCCTTATGCCCAAAGCCAGACAAATTGCGAAACTGCTATATTATTTTCCGTTTGTTCGGGGCATTGGAATTTCTGGTTCTTTATCAAAGAACTTTGCTGACAAAGATTCTGATTTTGATTACTTTATTATTACGCAAGAGAACCGTTTATGGATTGCCCGCTTTCTGCTGGGGATGTTGAGAAAAGCCAGCTTCCTGGTTCGCAGGCCACAATGGTTTTGCATTAACTATTATATTGACGAGTCTTGCCTTACAATTCCGGAAAATAATATTTTCACAGCTACTGAACTCTTCACATTGGTTGGAGTGGAGGGGGCAGATGTTTTAAACAATTTCTTTCAACAAAACGATTGGGTAGATAGCTATTATCCCTTATACAAAAACAAAAAGATCGCCTCTGGCCTTGGTGCCCACAACCCTTTATTTTTTATTAAACGTTCGGCTGAATGGCTATTAAACAACACCTTAGGTAATAAAATTGACACTTGGCTACTGAATAGATTAGCCTTGCGATGGGAGAAAAAAAAACAGGAAGGAACTTTAGTTAACTTACACGGCAAAGCTATCGAGCTGCCATTGTGCAGTAAAAACTACTGCAAGCATAACCCTAGGTATTTCCAGGCGAAGGTATTAAATGAGTTTCAGCAAAGGCTGGCTAAATTAAATCCTGAGATTAATGGCAAGTCAACTATGCTCTCTTTCGAAATGAAATAGTATAATAATCGCCTATATTTTTCCAGGGCCAGGAAGTTTTAAACCTATCTTCCAACTTTGTTAACTTTTTATAAATCACCGGGTATTTGAAAGGAAATTTTTCTATGTATGATGGGGGTACAATAGAGCATAAGCCTTCGTGGCCTACGAGGGAAAAATCTCGTTTTAGAGTTTCAATCACAAAGCTGGGTTTATAATACCAGCACTTAAAACTCACATCCTCAATCTTCGCGTCGGCCCCTTTGGATGCAAAGAAACGCCGGAATGCCGTTTTAAAATCACCTTTCAAGGCCACCAACATTTCCCAAAGGCAAAAAGGGGGTAATATAGTAAGTACTACTTTACCGTTCGGAGTAAGCAAATCCGAGAATGAAAGCAATACTTTATCCAGCCTATCTGTACAGTTCAAACCAGCGAAGTTCGAAAAAATCATATCATAAGGGCCCTTCTCCTTCAATGCCTGTAGTTCTGTAAATGAACAAATCTCGGTTGTAACCAAGCGTTCAACTTCACTATCCTTTACTTTACTTTTCAGGATATTTTGCATGCCTTCTGAAATGTCTGTTGCATGCACGAAAAAACCGTTTTGGGCAAAGAAAATAGCATCTTCCCCGGTACCTGCGTTTAACTCTAATATTCTGGCACCCGGCTTAAGTTCTTTAAGCGCCAGATCTCTTACCCGAGCTCTCTTATATTGGATAATAGGATTTGAAGAATATAAATCGTCAAACAATGGCGCCTGAGTATCGAATGCGTTCATTGCCTGTATTTCTCCATTTGTAGTTAAGTTCATTACTAGCTATTTAGAACTTCAAATTATTCAATTTTCGTTTAGCAATTGAATGCGTAGGATAATAATATAAAAATGACGCCGCCTTTTTTAATCCCTTATAATTTATAGTAAAGGGCTTTGATGCAAGCTTCCTGAGGTTATGCAACGAAAGATGTAAATGATAACTTTTGTGCACGTAACGGTGCAATTGCTTATAGAACTCGGGCTGATAGGTATTCTTAAACATCAACTCTAATTCGTCAGAATCCGTCCAGTTGGTTTTAGGCCCTAAATCGGTTCTAACTTTGTCGTAAAACACCGTACCGGGCAAAGGGTAAGAAACGGATATGCCGATATCATCAGGAAGCAGTTCGTTTATCATTTTAATGGTTAGTGCAATATCCTCCTCCGTCTCGCCCAGGTACCCAAACTGTATAAAGAACGATGTTTTTATATTGTTCTTCCGTAGAAGCCGGGAGGCCTTGTAAATCTGTTCGATGGTGATGCCCTTATCCATGGCATCCAAAATCTTTTGCGAACCACTTTCTGCCCCTATCCAGACATCGTCGCACCCTGCATCGGCAAGACTTTTAATATTATCTTCCTCTAAAAGCAAATCAGCTCTCGATTGAATTTTAAAGCGAAATCTTAAGTCTTCCTTGTTTACCAGTTCACTGAAGTTTTTTATCCAGCCTGGCTTTAGTCCGAAAATATCATCGCAAAACCATACATAATCAAAGTCAAAAAGCTTTTTCAGATACTTTAGTTCGTTAACCACATTTTCGGGGGAACGCGAATTATACCGATTACCATATATAGGCTTGGCGCACCAGTTACACTTAAAGGGACAGCCCCGGGTTGTACCCATATTTATAGAAAAATAACCTTTGGTATTTAGCCACATCTCTTTATAGGGCTGGATATTTATTAAATCCCATGCGGGTAAGGGAAGCGAGTCTAAATCTGTAATTACAGATCTTTTAGGCGTCTTATATACATCGCTATCTCTGTAATAGGCTATCCCTGAGATGTCTGTGTAATTACTCTCATTTTTTGATATGGTTTCGACAAGCTCCGACAAAGTTAGCTCTGCTTCGCCAATTATCACGAAATCCGCGCCTTCCTTTAAATATTTTTCGAAATGATCTGTAGAGTCTGAACTTGATACAATTACTTTACAACCATTTTCCTTTGCGATATGAATCATTCGAAAGGCAGCCTCACGCATGTTTGTAAGGCACATCTTGGTGAGATAATTGAAGCCATCGTCATAAATCACAAAGATGTCGGGCTTAAATGATTTTATGGGTTCTGCGAGCTCCTCAGGGCTGTGCGCAAACATGGTATCAAAAATCGAAACTTTAAATGCTTTTTCACGCATTAATGCGGCAGCATACATTGTTCCCAGAGGGGCATAAGGTTGCCCAGCCTTCCATTGCTTGGGGTCGAACCTGAGAAAATAGGAATGGGAAAAAAGTATCTTATTCATTATAATAGAGTGACAGCTTAAGCATCTCTGAAAATTACTACAATGATTTCGTATTGAGAAGCTTTATTATGAAAGGGAGGGCGCTTCTGCAATCGTAGCTTCACATACTTCGTTATAAAACATCATTGTTTCTTCATAACAATCATCCCAGGAAAATTGCCGGCTATGTAACAACCCATCATCGATTATTTGTTGCCTAAAACCAGAACTTTCCATAGCTTTTATCATTGCTGCAATCCCGTCGGCCGACATCTTGTCAAGTAAACACGATTTACTTTTCACAACTTCAGAGATTGATGAATTATTGCCGGCAATAATGGGGCAGCCTGCACTTTGAGCCTCAATCAGGGGTAGGCCAAACCCCTCGTAGGATGAAGGATAAAGAAGGCAATGAGCAACGTTATAAAGCATATTTAAATGGGCTTGAGGGATATACTGCAAATGCAGATAACGTCCTTTCAGCTCACGGTTAAGCAAAGCCAACTCTGAGGAGTTAAGGTTTCCACCTCCAACTAAAATAAGTTTATAGTTCTTATCTCTTGATATCGCCTTAACTGCGAAATCAAAATTTTTATAAGATGAGGTTCTGGCACCAACATATAACACAAATGGAGAACATAATTGATAAGAATGCTCCAGGAATAAACGAGACTCATCAATGCCTACCTGTCTAAACACATCAGAAACGCCGTTATAAATAACTTTAATTGATTTCCCTCTAAATTGAGGATGAATTTTTAACAAATCGGCTTTGGTGGATTCTGAAACACAGATAATTCCATCTGCCTTGGCTAATGCTTTATACTTTTGCCAGGAATGGATGGATTGCCTTACTCCTGTTACGTACTGTTCATAAATAAAATCGTGCACAGTAACGATGTGCCGGCTGTTTACGCCTTTCTGCCTGGGTTTACGATAATAGCTGGAATGAAAAACAGAAGTTCCGGACTGCTGGGCCACGCTTAAATAGCGTTGTATAATTTGAGGCAATCCAGCCCAGCTTCTCCCCGTTTGGATGTGTGGCAAATTGAGCCTTTGCCTGAAAATGTTCTCCGTTGTATTAGCACTCGTTTCGACAAATGAAATATTAATATCAGGATTAACTAAATGCCGTTTAATTAATTCACTCCAATAAAGCGAGATCCCTCCAGATTTTTGGAGTTCAAAAATGATATTATCATACAAGATATTCACAAAGCATTATCTTTATCTGCAGTTCCAATTTATCGTTAAAAAGACACAAACTACGTAAAACTTTGCAAGTTGCAGATAAGTACAATCATACTTCTTTTGAAATTTCGGTTGTAATTCCGACATGTAATCGGAAAGGCAGGCTGCTTTCATTATTGGATAATTTAAATGAATCAGCGTACGCTACCTCCGAAGTCATTGTTGTGGATTCAAGTGATGACAACATGGAACCAGGTACTTTTGATCCATTTAAGAACTTAAACATTCTATATATCCGATCAGAGAAATCTGTTTGCTTACAGCGAAATCTAGGTATTCAGCAAGCGATTTCACCTTGGATATTTCTTTGTGATGATGATATCGAAGTACCAAAGGACTATCTGAAAAAACTTATTAGTCATATTAAAGCCTATCCAAAAGTGGGAGCTTTATCAGGGATTGTGCTCGAAAGGTTCCAAAACGAATGGCAAAGCGGCTATCCAATTAGCTCTGCGTTTGAACTAGTTTGGAAATTCATATTTCAACTCGGCCTTTGGGGAGAAATAACCAGTCCAAGCAATAATATCCTGATAAAACGAATCAAAACTTATTATCTGAAAAAAGGCAATCATATTTCAAAGGCAGGTTGGCCCGTTATTACTGATTTCTCTGGTGACTATTTTATAAGCCCTGTGTACGGTTTAGGAGCTTCCTTAATTCGAAAAAGCTGGTTGATTCATTCTCCTTACGATGAAGTACTTGATAAACATGGCATTGGCGACAATTACGGAGTAGCGCTAGGCTTTCCATCAATTGGTATTCATATACTAAATAATGCATTTGTTTACCACCACCAGGAACCTGAAAACCGGCTTCAAAAACCTCTACAATATTTGCGGCGGACAATAGCTCTTGACTATTTTACGAGCACAAAAAAGCATCTTAGCCACGTCAAAAAATCATGGCTGGTATGGTCGCTTTGGGGAAATGTTCTAGCTTTCCTTCGGTCAAAAGACCTTGTTATGGCTAAGGCTGCATTAAAATCAGTTTGGCTTGTTTCTGCCAAGAAAAATATCTACTTAAAACAATTAGCTGTGCGCAAGGAGATTAGGTAAAGATTACGGCCTGCAGTGTATAATCCTCTCATAATGTAAAATAGAGCTTTCAGCAATAGCATCGAACGAGAGGTTTTGATTATAAAAATCTCTACAAGCTTTCGATTCGTCTATTATAGACTTGTTCATTGCCCGTGTTGCTGCTTCAATAAAAGAGTCTTTATTTCCTGTTTGCCATAAAGCGCCCAAATTCCCGTCATCTGTCATCATTCTAAAGCTCGGTATATCAGTAACTATGGGGATACAACCACATGCCATAGCTTCACTTAATGAATAGCCGCTTCCTTCTGCGTGGCTTCCTAATACAAAGTAATCTGCGCTGTTATAGTACATTTCCATTTGTTCGTGAACCACTTTCCCAATTAGAATCACACTTTGCTGCAAATCCTCATTTCTGCCAATTTTCGCTTTTACCTCATTCAGTAACTTACCACTGCTATAAAGCATATACAATCTTGCCTCGGGATATTTTTTAGATAATTCAGAAAACCCACCTAAAACGGTTAATGGATCTTTGTTTTCATTTAAATGACCTACCCAAATAAAAATAGGATTACCCTTCATCTGTGTAATTCTTCTGGCATACGCTCTCTCATGATAGTTAAACGAATTTGCGCCTTCCATCACCGGCATAATTTTTTTTTGCAGCTTTCTCGTTCTGTACCAGTCTTTCCCTTGTTCAACAGTAGTAAAAAATAATCCATCGGCTACGTTATCCATTAGCCGATATGCAATTCCCCTTATGCCAGTGAGACGCGGCCCTCCATGATTTTGAACAACAATTGCCGTTTTTTTATGCAAAAACCATCTTAACAGAGGGGTAAATAATGTGCTATGTACATGAACAACGTCGGCATCGAGTTTACTCAGTTTATGCAAAAACCGAATTGGCAACTGTGAAGGCTTTAGCCTGCCACTAAAACGATCCCTTATAAAATGATACTGAACATCATTTCTCTTAAAGGAATAATCCCTTATAAAACGCTGAACAACAATAACCTCAATGCCTTTTTTCTGAAGAGATTCGGCCCAACCTACAGTAGTATAGTACCTTTTTAGAAGTTGCTCTTCTGTAGCAAGGTCTTCATCATAAACAAAACAGACATTAATGATTTTCATGGTGTAAGCTTCTCCGCAATAAATAAATTGATAAAAGACCGGGCACTGTCTTTCATTAAATATGGCGTAACAGGCGTATAATCTGTATCTGGAGACCTAAGTAATTCTAAAGTTTTTTGAACCATTTCCGCTTTCGACTTTACAAAATGCCAATGCTCAATTTCCTTTTCCATCGGTTTACAAAAACTAATCACATGGGCGCCCGCATGCAAGGCCTCAATACAAACTGCTCCAAATCCTTCATAAGACGATGTGTGTATGAATACCTTGGCACATTGCATTAATTTCAAGGTCTCCCTATGCCCAGTTGTTCCTAATAATGCGACATTTTTTTGCAGCTGCTTCCTTTCGATAAGCAATTTAAGCCTTTCTTCTTCCTCTCCTTCCCCGCAAATTTTCGAGTTGATGGCTGGCAGATACCGGGTTAGCTCTGCTATTATATCAATAAAAACATCATAATGTTTTTGTGTACTTAAGGAACCGGCGCCGAGCACGTCAATTGTTCGTTTATTTGATGCCATTCCAAAACAACTGGGATCTATCCCATTAGGAATTAAGTGCTTCGGCCGTATCTTATGGTTTCGATAAAACTCACCTACCAAAAAGTCGGACATTGCGACCAGTTCTTCTGCCCTTGGGCGGATAAGTTTCACCAACCTATTACTTTCTCTGGCATCCTGGCCGGATATCCAGCTATAATGCTTTATATTTTTATACCATCCAAAATATTTGCCTACCAGCGCACATTCGCCGCACCAAAAACTAATAATGCCAATAATTTTATGCTGGCTGGTGAGCTGATTTAATCTTTTCCAGACTCTGATCCATTTTATAAGTGTAGTAGCCTTACCCTTTTTAGTATCTCCGAAGGGAATTACAGTATTCTGATACCAGTTATAAGATGCTGTAGACAACGGGAGCCGGAAGCTCAGGATAATTATATTTAAACTGGGGTAAAGGCGATTGAGTTCCCTGATGAATACCTGCTTGGTTGGAATCATTACACTTTCAGCCTCATTTTCCGGAAACCCGGGTGTAAGGATAACAAGTGTTGAGTTTGGCTTTGGAGCTTGCACAGCGCTTTGAATGATCTAGTGGCAAACAAGGTAGCAAACATTAACTTCAAAGCCAACCCAATGCGGAGATAGCTGGGAACTAGCAGAATGAAAAAATTCTAAGCTCTTTCTTAATCCCTATCCTTAGACAGCTTAGTAATTTTGAGTGGATTTGCAGTTAGATCAGCAAGTTCTCTTCTGCGCTTTACAATATTGAGAGCGGTGAAAAGAGCTTCCCTGAATGAACTTTCGGACGCAAGATTTTTTCCGGCAATATCATAGCCAGTACCATGGTCTGGCGAGGTACGCACCACTGGCAAACCTGCTGTAAAATTAACTCCGTTGTGGAATGCGATGTATTTAAATGGAATTAAGCCCTGGTCGTGGTACATTGCCAATACGGCATCGAACTTTAAGTGAGAACCGTTAGCAAAGAAACCATCTGCCGGGTAAGGGCCGAAGGCAAAAATTCCTTTTTCCTTGGCTTCCTCGATAGCAGGGTGAATTATTTCCTGCTCTTCTTTTCCTATTAAGCCGTTATCGCCGGCATGAGGATTCAACCCTAAAACCGCAATACGTGGCTTCTGTATCCAGAAATCTGTTTTAAGGCTATTGCGCATTAACTCTAACTTAGAAATAATAGCTTCCTTGGTAATGCTTTTTGCAACCTCCCCTACCGGAATATGCCCCGTAACCACGCCGGTTTTAATATCATCACTAACTAAAAACATCAAGGAGTCTTTTGAATTAGTGCGGTGCTGAATATATTCGGTGTGCCCCGGGAAATTAAAACTTTCGCTTTGGATATTGTGCTTATTTATAGGTGCGGTAACCAGGCAATCAACATTTCCTGCCAGCAAATCAGTAACAGCCCTGTCTAAAGAAATAAAGGCGT
>Ga0307408_100003090_pt1 | contig 11466 bp, 5 predicted proteins | sample 322Cmetagenome_FD_202116 | JGI IMG/M metagenome (GOLD analysis project Ga0307408, IMG submission 202116) | Maize rhizosphere microbial communities from greenhouse at UC Davis, California, United States - 322HYB-C-3 | ecosystem: Host-associated > Plants > Roots > Rhizosphere > Soil | place: USA... | reverse complement strand
CTTTTCCTGTTCAGTTTGAAACAGGCGAGTTGGTTCCCCGGTGGCGGGGAGTGGTCCGGTGAGCCCGCTGTCCAGCGGCGCTGCCGCGGTGTCACCACCGCGCCTACGTTCGGAGGAGTCCGGCGGAAGCCGGGACTACGTACCACTGGGATTGCGGCTTTTCTCTTCTCTTACTTCAGCCCGTGGCGCTCGAGGAGATTGTAGACGGTGCGCTCGGAGACGCCGAGTTCGCGGGCGGTGCGGGCCTTGTTGCCGCCGGTGCGGCGGTAGGCTTCGAGGAAGGTTTCCCGCTCGAGTTCGTGGAGGGTGCGGACCTTGGAGGCGGCGGTAGCCGAGCCATCGCGGCGGGATTCCAGCAGCGGGACGAGGTCTTTCTCGCCGAGCTCATTGCGGTCGGTGAAGGCGGTGGCGCGCTCCAGGACGTTTTCCAGCTGGCGGATGTTACCCGGCCAATCGTAGGCGGCGAGGGCCTCGCTGGCCTCCGGAGTGAGCGTCCAGGTGGCGGTGGTGCGGCGTCCGGCGATTCGTCCCAGGATGGCGGCGGTCAGGCCGGGTATGTCGTCCTTTCTCTCGCGCAAGGGCGGGATGTGCAGCTCGATGATATTCAGCCGGTAATAGAGATCTTCGCGAAAGCTGCCATCGGCAACCCGGGCGTGCAAATCCATATTGGTGGCGGCGATGACGCGGGCATTCGTGCGGAGGATCTTGTTGCCGCCGACGCGGAAGTATTCGCGGTCCTGGAGGACATTCAGCAGTTTCGGCTGAAGCTCGGCGGGCAGGTCGCCGATTTCGTCGAGGAAAAGGGTGCCCTTCGAGGCTTGCTCGAAGCGCCCGGCGCGGCTGGCCACGGCCCCGGTGAAGGAGCCTTTTTCGTGGCCGAAGAGCTCGGACTCCAGCAGCTCCCGCGGCAGGGCCGGGCAGCTCACCGGGATGAAATCCTCCGCAGCGCGCGGGCTGAGGCGGTGGATCTCGCGGGCGAAGTAGGTCTTGCCGGTGCCGCTTTCCCCGGTGAGGAGGATGGTGCTGTCCAGCGAGGCGGCCTTTTCCATGCGCCGCAGCAGCTCGCGGACGCGCGTATTGGCGCTGCGAAGGCCATCGGTGGCAGTCATCTTCGAGCCGCCACCGCTCACGGCCACCACGGGCTCGGAGCGATCGAGACGGATCTGGCGCAGCAGGTCGAACAGGCGCTTCAGCTCGAAGGGCTTCGTCAAATAATCGGCCGCACCGGCACGGAGCGCACGCACGGCGGTCTCCGCGTCATTCAGACCGGTGAGCATGATCACCGGCAGCTCCGGCTGCTCGCTGCGCATCCGCTCCAAGGTCTGCAAGCCATCGATGTCCGGCAGCCCGTGGTCCAGCACCACGGCCTCGATCCCATCATCCAGCGCCTCCAATGCGCTCAAGCCACTGCCGGCCGTGCGAGGCCGCCAGCCATGGTCCTTCGCGGCGATGACCAGCAGGCGCTGGATCGTGTCGTCGTCGTCGACGATGAGGAGGTTCGCTTGGTCTTCTCTGCTTAGAGACATTAGGATCGATAAACTTGGGTGGGCTTCGAGATCTGTCCAGCGATCGAATTCGTAGTGTTGCGAGGAGGCATCGGGGTGACAGGCGGGATACTACGCATCGGAGATGACACGTTTGAGAACTTTTAGTAAGGTTTCAGCACTACACGGCTTCGGTAAAAAGTGACGGACAGAGGGGCTGGCCTCGCGGGCACGGGCGTCGTGACTGGTCACGCCGCTGGAGGCGATGATTTTCACGTCGGGATTTATCTCCACGAGCGCGCGGATCACCGCAGCGCCATCCATTCCGGGCATCATCATGTCCGTAATGACTACAGCGATCCGGGCGTGATGCTGGAGGAAAACTTCTAGCGCTTCGTTGCCATTTGCAACGAGGAGGACATTGTAGCCGAAGGACTCGAGCGTGCGGCCGGTGACGCGGCGGATGAATTCCTCGTCGTCCGCGATGAGAATGGTTTCGCCATCGCCGCGGGGCAGGGGCGTTTCACCCTGATCCGGGGCGGTCTCGCCGGTGCCGGGGAGGCCGGGCAGGAAGAGATCGAAGCGCGCGCCGCGTCCTGGCGGGCTGGCGGCACGGATGAAGCCGCCGTGGCCCTTGATGATGGCGAGCGAGGTCGGCAGGCCGAGGCCGGTGCCCTTGCCGACTTCCTTGGTGGTGAAGAAGGGCTCGAAGATTTTCTCAAGGTGCTGCGGCGGGATGCCGGAGCCGCTGTCTTCCACGCTCATCCTGACGTAGGGGCCGGGCTTGGCATCCGGCTCGCGCGAGGCCTCGCGGGCATCGAGGTCGATATTCTCCGCGGTGATGGAAATGCGTCCGCCGCGGGGCATCGCATCGCGGGCATTCACGCAGAGATTGATGAGCACCTGGTGAAGCTGGGTCGGATCGCCCTGCAGCGTCCACAGGCTGCGCGGGATGCGGATATCCAGCGTGATGTCCTTCGGGAAGGTATCGCGGACGATGTTCTCCACGTCACCGACCAGGCGGCGCGCATGGATTTCCACGCGGCGGCCTTCCATGCCGCGTGCGAATGACAGCACCTGGCTGACCATGTCCGCACCACGGCGGGCGCTTCCCGCGAGCGTGGCTAACAGCTCACGGCCCCGTTCCGATTTGACCTCCGAGTGCAGCAGCTCGATCGACATGCTGATCGGCGCGAGCACGTTGTTCAGGTCATGGGCGATGCCGCCGGCGAGGGTGCCGATGCTTTCCAGGCGCTGGGCGCGCAGGAACTGCTGCTGGAGCTTCCGGTGCTCGGTGATGTCGGTATTGATCGCCAGGATGTACTTCGGCTCGCCGGCAGAGTTGCGAAGGAGCGTCCAGCGGCCTTCCACGGTGATCTGGCGGCCGTCGCGGGCGAACTGCTGGAGTTCGCCGAGCCATTCACCGGTCTCTAACACGGTGCGGCAGGCACCCTTGAACTCATCGGTGTCCCGATAGAGCAGCGATTCGACGGAGAGCCCCATCACTTCCTCTGCGGTCCAGCCGTAGAGGCGCTCGGCGCTCTTGTTCCAGTAGGTGATGCGATGATCGGGCTCGCGCACCAGGATGGCATCGCGCGCTTGATCGAGCAGGGATGCCTGTTCGCGGATACGCGCGTCGGCGATCTGCCGGTCGAGTTCCGCGGAGGCACGGGTCGCGAAGATCTGGAGCGTGGACTGCACCAGCGCGGTTTCTTCCAGCGGTGCCTTGAAGAACACCACCATGATGCCCGCCACCGTGCCATCGCGATGTTTCAAGGGGATGCCGGCATAGGCATGGATGCCATAGACGACCAGCAGGTGATCTTCCGGAAAGATCTCCTGCACGCCGCGGTCAAAGACGCAGACATTGCCCTCGCTGACATTTTCGCACGGCGTGCCTGCGAGCCCGTAGGTGACGTTTTCCTCATGCTTGCCATCCAGCACGAAGGACAGGGTGGTGATCGAGAGATCGGCGGGATTCAGGCAGCCGATCAAGCCGCCATGCGCGCCCAGTGCTTGCACCATGTTCATGGTGAGCAGGTCGAAGAACTCGGTGCCGGTGCCTGAGGAAACCGCCTGGGCCACCTTCAAGACGATCTCCTCGGTGCGGCGCATTTCCGAGCGCGAGCGCAGCGTGCCGATGCCGTAGGCAAGGTCGTCCGCGAGCTGGCGGAGCAAGTTGATCTCATCGTCTCCCGCTTGCAGCACGTCCGACGCGTAAAGCCCGAGCATGCCGAAGACGCGGTCGCCATCCTTCAAGGGCAGGCAGACCACACTGCGATAGCCGCGGTCGCTCGCTTCATGCAGCCAGTGGAAGAACGCGCTTTCCAGGGTGATGTCGCGGCACACGACGGTCTCACCGGTGCGGATCGACCGGCCCGCAGGACCGCGTCCGGTGGGACAATTCTCATCCCACGAGAGGCGGATCCTATCCAGATAGCCATTCTCGGCACCGGCCCATGCCATGGCCTCGATACTGCGCTGCGGGTCATTGCGGGCGTAGCCGACCCATGCCATGCGGTAGCCGCCGGGATTCACGGCGAGGCGGCAGATTTCCTCCAGCAGGTGGTGCTCGCCGGAGGCACGGGTGACGGCCTCATTGCTGGCGCTGAGCATTTGCAGCGCGCGATTGAGACGGGCCAGGTCCTGCTCTGCTTTCTTGCGCGCGGTCAGGTCGGTCATGCCGCCGACCATGCGCACCGCGCGACCGCTTTCATCGCGGATCACGAAGCCGCGATCGAGCACGTAGGCATAGCCGCCATCGGCACGGAGGAAGCGGTATTCGTCCGACCAATGCTCGCCGCCCTCATTGATGATGCGGCGGATGCCCGGCAGCACGCGGCGGGCATCATCCGGATGAATGCGGTGGTACCACGACTCGGCGGATGGCTCGATCTGGCTGCGCTTGAAGCCGAACAAGGTCTCGAAGCCCTCGTTCCACCAGATCTCATTGGTCGCGAAGTTCCAGTCCCAGACGGCGTCATTGGTCGCGCGGGCCACGACTTCGAAGCGCTTGCGGGTTTCGCGCGCGGCTTCCTCGGCACGCTGGCGTTCGCTGCCTTCGAGTGAGAGTGAAACGAGATTCGCCACCGCGGCGGCAAAGGTCTTCTCGTCGCCCGTCCATGTGCGCAGCGGCCCCACGTGCTCGCTGCACATCACGCCCTCGATGCTGCCGCCGAGGTGGATCGGCGCGTCTAACATGGAGGTGATGCCGAGCGGTGTCAGGTAGGGTCCGGCGAATTCGCAGGTGCGTGAATCGGCGAGGGCGTCGTCCGCCGCGATCACGTTCATTTCCTCCATCGCGTGGAAATAGGCGGGGCAGGTCCCGGCGGTGAGCACCATGCCGCTGCTGTGGCGGTGCGTTTCCAGCTCATAGAGATCCACGCAACGGATCGCCATGCGGTCGGCGGTGTAGCGCCAGATGCTGACCCGTGCCACGCCGAGCGCCCGGGCATGCCCCTCGGTGATGCGGTGGAAGGCGCTCTCTTCATCGTCCAGCGCCAAGGGCGGCAGGTCGGTCAGCGCGATCAAGGCATTGCGCTGCCGGACGTAGCGCTCTTCGGTCGCGCGGGCTTCGTCTTCCGCGCGCTTGTGATCGGTGGCATCCCGCATCACGCCGACCTGATAGGCGGGGCGTCCGTCCGTGCCGTTCACGGGCACGATGTCCACCTCCAGCCACAGCTCCTGGCCGTTCTTCCGGTAGTTGAGGATCTCCGCACGCACCGGCTCGCCGCGCATCAGGGCCAGGCGGATGCGATCCAGCTCGGCGCGCTGCGTTTTCGGCCCCTGGAGGAAGCGCGGTGATCGGCCCAGCGTCTCCTCGCGCGTGTAGCCGGTCGCGCGGGTGAAGGCATCATTGACGAAAAGAATCCGCGGCTCCGGTTCATCCCAAGCGCCCGCATTGGTGATGATCACCAGGTCATTGATCCGTGCGACGCTGGCTTCTAACAATCGCAGCTGCTCGCGCGATTGCCGCTGCGTGGTGACGTTGCGGAAGTAGACCGCCAGCCCGTCTTCCGAGGGAAAGGCGCGGATCTCGAACCATTGGCCGAAGGGCTGATAGAAGATCTCATCCAGCACGCAGGGACGGCCCTGCTCCATTGCCTCGCGGTAGGTGTCTTCGATCGTAGTGCCGATCACGGCCGGGAATTCATCCCACAGGCACTTTCCCAAGAGCTCGCCACGCGTCCGCCGCATGATGCCCTCGGCTTCCGTGTTCAAGTAGGTGAACTGCCACTGGTGGTTCAGCGTGAAGAAGGCATCGGTGATGCTTTCGAGCGTGGCTGACAACCGCTCGGTCAAGTGCTGCGCCTGCCGGACTGCGGCCGTCTTCGCCGAGATGTCCTGAAAGGCGCCTTGAATGCGGCGGATGGTTCCATCCGTATCGCGCACGGCTTCGCCGCTGGCACGCACCCAGAGCTGGCGGCCCTTCGCGGTGATGAGCTCCAGCTCTTCGTCGAAAGGCGTGCCTTCCTTGGCGCAGCGATCGAAGGCCTCGAGGATCCGCTTGCGCGAGGCTTCCTCGTAAAAGCCGAAGGCTTCCTCGCCGGTCGGCACATAGTCCGGGGCGGCTTCATGAATCGCACGGACTTCCTGCGACCAGGTGATCCGCATTTCCGGGACGTCCACCGTCCAGCCGCCGAAGCGTGCATTGCGGCCGGCGATCTTCAGCAGCGTTTCATCCTGGCGGGACTTCTCGGCGGAGCGGCTGCGTTCGATGGCCAGCGCCACCAGCTTCGCCGCGGACTCGGCGCGCGACAATTCATCGGGGTGGGGGAAGCGAGGCTCGGGGTGATAAATTCCCAGGGTGCCCAGCACCTTTCCTTCGCAGGAAAAGACTGGCACCGACCAGCACGCCATGAGGCCGTGCCGGATCACCAGCTCGCGGGCCGAGGCCCAGTCGGGATGAGTGGTGACGTCCGGGATCAGGACGGGCTCCCCACGGGCCGCCGCACCGCTGCAGGAGCCGAAGCCATCCAGGATCGGCAGCACCGCCGCACAGAATTCCGCTGGCAGCCCCGGAGCCGCTGCGAGCGTCAGGGTGGTGCGCTTCTCATCCGCCAGGAAGATCGAGCACCGCGCGCCGTCCTCCGACATCTCGTCGATGCGCCGGGCGATTCTCTCTAACACCTTTTCCAGCGGCAGACCCGAGAGGATCAGCTCAAGCGCTTCCGCTTGGCCGGCCCAAAACGCCTCCTGCCAAGGGCGTTGAGGGCGCTCACGGTGATCTTCAGTAGGTAGCTGGCTCATGGAAACCGGGAGGCCTCTCTGGGGGGAGTTCCCGCCGGGGTTGCCCGGAAACTTCATTGGACGGTGTCAATGATGGGCGGCGGTGACTCTCACGCGCTGCGACATCGTGGGCGGGCATGCCATGGAAGTCTCGAACATGCAAGACCGGCCCGGTATCCAAGCCGGGGATGAAAAAATTGCGGACGGCTGGAATTGTCAAAAACGCCCGTGGGGAGAGCCATTTCCGGGTGCCATTCCCGCTTTGTGACCTTTCCCCAGGCCGGTGTTCCGCAAAATTTTCGGACGATACCCTCTGACAAACCGGGCTGACGTCCCTCTGCGGAGGGGTGATGTGCTCGCGCAGCTACTGCATCACTCGTACTTCCGGCCTTCCGGCAGAGCCACGAAGCGGAAATAGGAGGGCGGATCACCCACCGGCGGAATCACGCCGGTGAATCTGGGGCAGGTCGTAGAGCCGGAGGGCAAGATACGTTGCTGAGCGCGGTACTTAGGCCCCGGGATTCGCAGTGTCAGTATGGCCGAAGCCGATGACGGAGATGTTCCTTAGCTTGGCGGACAGGCGGGCCATGAACTCGGAAGCCGAGTCATCGACGTCTTTCAAATTCGCCGGGGTCTTCGCGAGGTCGAATGCCTGGGGTGCGCTGTTGATGACGGTTCGCGCGAAGGATTGGCCGGGCAGTGGCACGGGCCGCTGCAGGGAAAGGTGAACGCCGGGCAAGGCGGTCGTGAAAGCTGGCAAACGGGACAGATGTGGTTCCATGGGTTTGATGGAAAGAATTCCGCAGGGTTTTTCCGGCAAGGGGTGCCGGCGTCATTGAAAGTGGCTGGACGATTCAGACTCGCGTGACGATATCGAGGAGGCTTGCCTCACGGAGCGGTTGGCGGGGTTCACGGGACTCGGGGTTTCGTCCTTGCTGGCGTTTTGACCTGATCGACTTCGCCCCGATGGGCCGGTCATCGCGATTGGCAATACTGCCCGTTCATTCGAATCTCGGTGACGTTTGCCGGAGCTGCTGCAATGAGCCACCGCCTTACTGCACCCACTCATCGCTGAAGAGAGCGACACATGCGACCCTGAGTCCGTTTTCCATGGAAACAGGTGCCTTGTGAATGTGAAGAGGGTCAGTCTCAGGGACTGGTTCATCACGGGGGGAAAGACGGAGCCGGTATGTAAAGGTTTGGTAAATATTCTGGCGGGATTGAAGGTCGATGTGGCACAGAATCCACGGTTCCCACAACCACCCACCCTTACCTCTCCATGTTTCCCACACCTTCCCGCAAGGGTGCGACTTCGTTCGCGCTCGTTTTTTCCAGTCTGGTCTGTTCCCTTGCCGCGCCTGCCCGGGCGGCTCAGGTCATTACCGAGGATCTCATCGTCCAATCATCCGCTGCCTTCGGCATCGATTCGGCCGCCGCCGAGTCCTTCGGCTTCGATACCCTCCGGCTGAAGGAGAATAATTTGCGGATCCACTTCGACGACACCTCCTCGTCCGCCGGCTTCCCGACCAACGATTGGCGGCTGATCGTCAATGACACGGCAAATGGCGGCGGCAATTACTTCGCAATCGAAGACAGCACCGCGGCTCGCCAGCCCTTCCGGGTGGATGCCGGCGCTCCGGCCGATGCGCTGCGGGTCGTCAGCTCCGGTCGCGTCGGGATTGGAACTTCGGATCCAGGGCTCCACATCGATATCCATAAGAGTGACACCCCGGCCATGCGACTGTCCCAGGACAGTAGCGGCGGCTTTACCTCCCAGACCTGGGACATGGGAGGAAACGAGGCGAATTTCTTCATCCGCGACATCACCGGCGGGAGCAAACTCTCCTTCCGCATCCGTCCGGGCGCGCCGACCAGTTCGATCGATATCGCCGCGTCCGGCAACGTCGGCATCGGCACCGGCTCCCCCACCGCCAAGCTTCATGTGGAAGGCAATGCCCTGGTCACCGGCACCTTGGAAATCGGTAGCAGCCGTGCGATCAAGGATGGCATCCGCGACCTCAGCTTGGAAGAGGCGCACGAGACCCTCGGCGCGCTCAAGCCGGTCCAGTTCAAATATAAGAACGAGACCGAACAGCAGCTCGGCTTCATCGCCGAAGACGTGCCCGAGCTGGTCGCCACCAACAGCCGCAAGAGCCTGGTGCCGATGGATTTCGTGGCGGTCTTGACCAAGGTGGTGCAGCAGCACGACCAACAGGTGCAGGAACTGGAACAAGCGCTCTCCGCCAAGGACGAAGCAATCCAGTCGCTTGCCGCGCGTCTCGACGCGCTCGAACGCGGCGCGACCGCCCGCGTCACCACCCCGGCGATGTCCGAGGCTCTGCGGGAAGCGCGCCGCGATCCGGTGGGCCCCGCTGCCATCGCAGCCCCCAAGCCGCCGCAGGAAGAAGTGTCGGTCGAGGAAATCGATAACGGCCGCTGAGCAAATCCGCCGGAGTTGGCTCCCTCTGCCGGAGTGGGCTCCCTCTGCAACCCCATCCCTTCCTCTTCCTTCATGCACTCACGCCCCTTTCTCCTCCTGGCGGCTGCCATTGCCTCGGCCCCCGGCGCGGAAGTCACCATCCACAATGGCGGGAAACTCATCGTGAAGTCCCAGATCACCGCCGTCGGCGATGGCGTCCTCGTCGAATCCGGCGGCGAACTTCAGCTCGACGGGACCGCTGATGCCACGGTCGCGGTGGCGACCGGCGGCTTGCTCACCGTGGGCGGCGATGCCGTGGCATCGGTCCAGATGTACCGCGGGCTGATTCTCGACGGCACGCTGCGGATGCAGATTGGCAATCTCGGCGGTGCGCCGGTGCAGGATCACATCTCGGGACTCACCTCCATCACCCTGGGAGGCACGCTCGATCTCCAACATCTCGATGGCGATGCGCTGACCGCCAACCAATCCTTTGACCTGTGGGATGCCGCCACGACCGCCGGCAGCTTGCCCCAGATCGCGGGCAGCGCGCTTCCCGCCGGGCTGTTTTATCACACCTGGGATTTGCAAAACCAAGGGACCCTCCACGTGAGCCGTGCGGCCGAGACCTATCAGCAGTGGGCAGACGCCTATGGCTCAGGTGACTCCACCACGGACCTGAACCACGACGGCACGGCCAATCTCATCGAGTTTGCCCTCGCGATCCCTCCCGAGGGCGGCGGGAATACCTTGCCCGATCATGAAGTGGTGCAAGACGCATCCGGCGCGAGCCTCGCGCTGCTCGTCCATCTCCCGGTCCCCGCGCCACCGGGATCCGTCTATCTCGTCGAAGCCAGCGATAGCCTCGAAGCCGCGGCGTGGCAGGTCGTCGCCCAACGCACGGGCAATGGAGAATGGTCCGGTGCGGCGGAGGTCACCCTCCTTCCCGCCGGAAACGGCATCCAGACGTACCGCATTGTAGACCCGGCCCCAATGGGCGGCTCGAAACGCTTCATGCGTCTTCGCGTGGAGTGACCGCCCCGCAGGACTCCGGCCAAAGCGAACGTGGCGAAGTCCGCCCGGCGCGAGTGTGCGGACCACGCCTCGATCGGTGTTTAATAAGGATAACTCGTCCGCTTCACGGTGACCCGGAAGAAGCGCCTCTTGGTGGCGTTCGGGACGGTTTCATTGTACATGCCGGTGAACGTCTTGAGTTCGTTCGGGAATGCGCCCGTGACGGACGATTGCGCGAAGAGCATCGGGCTGCCGGAGCCGAGCGAGGTCCAGGTCAAGGCATCGGTCGATGTCTCCACCCCATAGGTCAGATTGGCACCGGCGCTGATGAGCCCGCCAGCGCCATTCGAGATCGTGGATCCGATGGTAGGAATACGGAACTTGAACTTGTTCTCGGAAAGCGGAAGGCCTGCGGCAGGAGCGTAGGGATTGAGGACCTCGATGCCGGCCGTGCTGGAATTGAAAGCGTAGTCCAGCAAATCGGGACGGCCATTGCCATCGGAGTCGCGGTCTTCATCCGGGAAGGCGATGAAGCCCGCCGAGCCGCTATTCCGGTAGAGGAGGTAGGGCTTGTCGTTGGCATCGAAGTGAAGCCCGCGGACTTCGGCGGCCGCGCTGGTGTTTGTCAGCGGATGGATGACGTCAAAGCCAGTCGAGCCCGGCTTGAGGTAGTGGAATTTTTTCCCCAGCCCATCGGTCCACACGATGCGTTGTTTGTTGTCCGGTCCCGGCTTGCAAATGATGCTGGTGGGCAGGGAGAGGCCTATGGTTTGGATCGGGTCGTTGTCGCCGACTTGCTTGAGATTCCAAGTGCCGTTCTGGGCCCCTTCTTGGAAATAGTACAGCCGGTCCACGCCGCCGAGGCGGTTGCCGGCGATCATCTCGCCGATGTTGTTGGCCTGGTTCCCGTCGCCCGAGCCATTGACGATGTTGTTATTCGTCACGCTCAGACGCAGCAGGGAGTTGACCGTGCCGGTTTTGAGCGAGGCGTAGATCTTGCCGGTGCCGGTTCCGGAGGGAAGGATGGCGGTGTCCTTGATGAACTGGGTGGCGGTGGTCAGGTCCACGGCAGTCGCCCTCGTCCAGGTGCCGCCGGCGGAGCGGAAGGCATACCCCAGCTTCTCCGTGCTGCTCCCCACATTGCCGATGTAGGCGACGTGGAGGCCGTTTCCCGTGTCCAGCGCGGCGCTGAGTCCGATCGAAGTGATCGGCATGGTGGCGTCAATGCTCTCGCTAAGCGTCGCGGTGCCTGCTGCATTGAAGAAGGTCATCCTCAGCGCTCCGTTGTGGGGGGCGATGAAGTAGATGCAGTTGACGAAC
>Ga0307408_100003088_pt1 | contig 11469 bp, 14 predicted proteins | sample 322Cmetagenome_FD_202116 | JGI IMG/M metagenome (GOLD analysis project Ga0307408, IMG submission 202116) | Maize rhizosphere microbial communities from greenhouse at UC Davis, California, United States - 322HYB-C-3 | ecosystem: Host-associated > Plants > Roots > Rhizosphere > Soil | place... | reverse complement strand
GTGGCGGCACGCGGCCTTCCAGTGCGGCGCGTTCTGGCTGGAACAATGTTGCGACAAAGAAAGGATGATCGCGCAGTTCCACGGCTCGCAGGTCGCCGGCCGAATCCCTCGCAACGGCGTGCAGGCGAAGGCCCAGCAAGTCTTTTTCAAAATCCGGATTGACCCCGAAGCGGCAATGGTAACCCTCGAACACGGTCTGTCGGCCATAAGCCTTGGCAATCGGCGAGCCCGCATCGAGTTGAAGGCTGTCGATGGTCTCGACCAAGGCACAGCTCAGCGGTGTCAACAGTGCCCGTTCAGCTTCGGGGGACGTTTCACCATGGACGGCGTCAGTCCAGCCCATCACGTTGCGGGCATATTCCAGCACGGCATGTTGAAAGCCGCCGCAGGTGCCGAGGAAAGGCCGACGTTGTTCGCGGGCAAAACGAATCGCTCGCAAGGCTCCGTCTTCATTTCTGTAGGGGCTGCCGGGTACGCACCAGACACCGTCGAAGTCATTCAGCAAGGTATCGTCGCCAAGTCCGCTGGTGGCCAGCCACTGGAAGCGAATGTCGTGGCCCGTATGCCTGCCGGCCAGTTCAAGTGCGAGGGGGATCGCTCGGTGAGCGGTGATTTGCGGGTCATAATCGCCGACCAGGGCGATGTTGAGGGGGTGCTGTTTTTCCATGGGTGGCTCGCCGCTTGTTGATTCCTGGTTGCCACTATAGATTGGCGTTCACGCAATCAATATTGGCGTTTACCCAAGTGATCAATGCAGCTGCGCACTATCGTCTGGACTATCCCGACCTGTCCCTGATCCTCGCGCTGGTCCGTGGCGGCTCTCTGGCACGGGCGGCTCGACTGCTGGCGGTGGATGTCTCCACCGTCTTTCGCTCGGTGCGTCGTTTGGAGGCCGCCCTCGGCCAGCCCTTGTTCGATAAAAGTCGTTCGGGTTACTTGCCCACGAGCCTGGCCCAGGCGTTGGCCGAACAAGCCGAACGGGCAGAGCAAGCCTTGGAGGCGGCGCGGGTGGGCGTGGAGCAGGGCGGCGAGGTTATCAGCGGGACGGTGCGCCTGACCTGCAGTGACTCAGTCCTGCAAGCCTTGTTGTTGCCGGCACTTGCGCGTTTCATGCCGGCTTATCCGGCGTTGAGCCTTGAACTGAGCACTTCCAACGACTTTGCCAACCTGAGCCGCCGCGATGCCGACGTTGCGTTGCGATTGACCCGTACACCGCCGGAGCATCTGGTCGGTCGAAACCTGGGCAGTGTGGCTTACCGGATATGTGCCGGGGCCGAGTATCTGCGCTCGACGAATACCCAGGCGCTGGCTTCCATGACGTGGATCGCGCCGGACGATTTCCTGCCCGATCACCCCACCGTGGCCTGGCGTCGTCAACATCTACCCGGCGTGGTGCCCGCCTATCGCTGTAACAGCATGCTCTCGGTCACCGAGCTGGTGCGGGCCGGCCTGGGGGTTGCGGCGCTGCCGGACTTTCTGATCGATGAAGGCAAGGGCCTGATGCCTTTGGGCGAACCGCTGGAGGGTTACGACACGGCGCTGTGGCTGCTGACCCGTCCGGACTGCCGGGCCTTGCGTTCGGTGGTGACCTTGTTCGACGAGTTGGGGCGCAATCTGCGCTGGCGCTGATATTCAGGTCTCGTAGCGACTCAGGAACATATCGAGCGCCGACTCGATCACCCGGCTCTGCTCCTCCTGAGTCAGGCTCGGTTGGCCCATTGAAACCTGCGGCCAGAACGCGAACGTCTTGAGCAGCCCATGCATCTGTTGGGCGGCGAAGGCTGGCTCCACTGGTTTCAACCGACCATCGGCCTGGGCCTGGCGAATCCAGGCCGTCAGACCTTCTTCGCGTTCACCCATGCGCGACACCATGTCTTGTGCTCGCTCCGGGGAGTGAATCGTCGCGGCGATGGCAATGCGTGCCAGGTCGAGGAAATTCTCGTCCGCCAGCAGCTGCAGTTTGGCTTGCAACAGCGTTTGCAGTTGCTTGCGTAGTGGCGCCTGAGAGCGGTAGGGCATGTCTTGTTCCGCAGTGATGCTGTTCCATAACCGATTCAGGATTTCGGCAAACAGTTCTTCCTTGCTCGGGAAATGGTTGTACACCGTGCGTTTGGATACGCCGGCAGTCGCCGCGATCCTGTCCATGCTGGTGACCTCGAAACCGCTGCTACGGAATTCAGCAATCGCGGCTTGGAGGATGGCTTCGCGTTTTCGCTCGGTGAGGCGTTGCGGTGCGGTCATGGGCATTCGTCGGTCGAAGGAGAGAATTTACACTCGGCAGTTTACTTGGCTGGAGGATTCATGCAATGTAGAAACTACACCGAGTGGTGTAGTTTTCTGAATCAAGCGGCTGAGCGTGTACGTAGCGGCCATCCAGCGTCCACAACGGCGAAGCGCAACAGCGCTGACGCCCTTGGAGTTATCGCATCATGACCATTTCTTCTCCGGATAACCCTGCATCGCGACATGAACAGGGCAAGTATCGCAATCATGCCTTCACACCGCGCGAAGGCTTTGGCACCACCCTGCGCATCATCTGGAACATGATCTTCCACAAGCCGCACTCCACCCGTCCTGCGGGTGCCATCGACGTTCGACCGTTGACACGTGCCGCGTTGCTGGCCGCGCCGAACCACAGCGTCTTCCGCCTGGGCCATTCCACCGTGCTGCTCAAGCTGCGGGATAAATTCTGGCTCACAGACCCCGTTTTCTCCGAGCGCGCCTCACCTGTGCAATGGGCCGGCCCCAAGCGTTTTCACCAACCGCCCATCAGCCTGGAAGAATTGCCGCCCATCGAAGCGGTGATCCTTTCCCATGATCATTACGACCACCTCGACCATCAGGCCATTCTCAAGCTGGCGACCAAGACCCGCCACTTCCTGGCGCCCCTGGGCGTAGGCGACACCCTGATCAAATGGGGTGTCGACGCCAGCAAGGTGCGCCAGTTGGACTGGTGGCAGGGCACCGAGGTTGACGGCATCGAATTCATAGCCACGCCCTCCCAGCATTTTTCCGGACGCGGCCTGTTCGACAGCAACAGTACCCTGTGGGCCTCGTGGGTCATGATCGACGGAGCCACACGAATCTTCTTCAGCGGCGATACCGGTTACTTTGACGGTTTCAAGCGCATCGGCGAACGATACGGCCCGTTCGATCTGACGCTGATGGAAACCGGCGCCTATAACGTCGATTGGCCTCATGTCCACATGCAGCCGGAGCAAACCTTGCGGGCCCATATCGATCTCAAGGGCCGTTGGCTGTTGCCAATCCACAACGGCACGTTCGACCTGGCGATGCATGCCTGGTATGAACCCTTCGATCGCATCCTGGCCCTGGCCTGGGAACGCAACGTCTGCATCACCACGCCCCAAATGGGCGAAGCTTTCACACTGACGCAGCCGCAATCTGGCCGCGCCTGGTGGCTGGACGTGGAATCCTCGACGTATCAAGACCAAGCTGGGATCGCCTAGAACCTGCGCGGTAGGTTTTACTCGATCATCGCGTAATCGGGCCGCCCCATCGGGTCTGGCGTCGCGCCCTTGATGTTCATGCCGCGCCCCGGTGCGAAGCCGGGGAAGAACACCAGGCCCTCGGCTTCCAGGCGAAACGCCAGGGCCAGGCGGGTCACGTCGAGCAAGTCGCCACCGGCTTCGAAGCGCCGGATAGCCTTGACCGACACGCCGGACTGCCGGGACAGCTCCTCGACACTCCAGCCCAACATGGCGCGGGCCTGTGCACTGTGGGCGGGGGTGAATTGATAGACAGCGATGCGTTCCAGGGTGGTTTTGATTGCGAGAGAGGCCATGAGCAGCTCCAAAGCGGCGGATTATAAGTACTGTGTTTTTGTACAGTTGTTTTGAGGCCGCTTCAATCTCATTTTTTTGATCAACGACCAGCGGTCATCTCCAACCAGGTGCTCGGTGCATGGCCGAGCGTGCGGCGAAACATGGTGGAAAATGCCGCTGGGCTGTCATAGCCCAAGTCCAGGGCGATGCGCGTCACCGAGTCCCCGTCAGCCAGGCGAGGCAGCGCCGCCATCACGCACGCCTGTTGACGCCATTGACTGAAACTCAGGCCAGTGTGCCGACTGAACAGCCGATTGAACGTGCGTAAGCTGATGTGTAACTGCGCCGCCCATTTCACAGGCGAGGCATGGGCGTCAGGGTGTGTCAGGAACGCCTGGCATAGTTCGAGCAGTTGAGGATCCCGTGGCATGGGAAGGTGCAGCGGCAGATGGGCGCTGCGCAGCAGTTCATGCAATAGCAGGCCTATCAGCGCACCGTCCCGTCCAGCCTCGTCGTATTCCGGCGCAAGCTCGACGGCTTCCATCAACAACTGACGCATCAAGGGCGACACGCTGATGACTTGGCAGCGCGAATCCATGGCCGTTACCGTGGCCGGTTCGATGTAGAGACTGCGCGTACTCACGCCCAGCATCAATACTTCATGATCGACCCCCGGCGGAATCCACACCGCCCGTTGCGGTGGCACCACCCAGTTGCCATCCGCCGTGCTGACCTGCATCACCCCGGTGGCGCCATAGAGTAACTGCGCGCGGCGATGCCGATGCAACGGCAACATTTGGCCGTGGGCGTAGTCGGTGCCGATGGCGACGACGGCCCTGGGTGTCGCATCCTGTAAATCGATCGAGCTGTTGCGCATCGACGGGGTACTCGCGAATGGCGTAAACGCGAATATTGTTGGCCTATTTGCTACGGCGAGCCAAGCGTGGCGTGTTTATCGTAGGCGTCTCCCCATTTCACGGATTCGCCTCGATGTTCTACGTATTACTTGCCTGTTTTGGCTGCCTGAGTGGCGTGACGGCCGTGTTGTTCGGCTTCGGCGGCGGCTTCGTCGTGGTGCCCTTGCTATACCGCATGCTCACCGCCAGCCACGGTACCGACGACCCAATCGGCCAATCGGCGATGCACATTGCCGTGGCCACCTCGACCTGCGTGATGATCGTCAACGCGCTGATCGCCACCGTGAAGCATCACCGCGCCGGTAATCTTATTTGTCATTATGTATGGCCGTTGGGCGGCTTCATTGGCCTGGGCGCTATCATCGGAGCCGTTGTCGCGATGTGGTCGAACAGCGAGGTCATTCGCTATGCCTTTATCGTTTACCTTGGCATGACCATTCTGGACTGCTTGTTCAGACGCGGTTTTCTGACACAGTCTGACGCTGCAGTCCCACGGCGATTGAGCAGCACAGAGGTCTCGGCAGGCGGGATCAGCATCGGTGTCATTGCCACTTTCCTGGGCGTGGGTGGCAGCGTCATGACGGTGCCCTTGCTGCGCCGTTGCGGGCTGAACATGTCCCGCGCGACGTCCATGGCCAACCCGTTGAGTTTGCCGGTTGCGGTGGCCGGGACGTTGACTTACATGCTCATGGCCGGGTTTACCGAGTTTGATTTGGGGGCTTGGTTTGTTGGTTACGTCGACTTGATGGCCTTCGCTGTGCTGACACTTGGCGCGCTGCTGGGTATCCGTCTGGCAACGCCATGGATCGGACGGATACCGGATAGGCTTCACGCCTGGGTCTATATTGGATTGTTGGTCGTTGTGATGCTAGGCATATCGATAAGATAAAATCTCCGTGCAGCGTTGCTCCATGTCTTGTTGAAGGAGAGTGGCATGTCGATATCCGACAGTGATTGGAAGCGTTACAACGAGCTCAGCGAGCTGGCGTTGGAACGCTTCTGCCAAGGCGTACTTTCGGATGCCCAGACAGTGGCTCAGAACGAAGCTCTATCCGCTCACGCTCGATATCGCACGCTCTACCGGCTCATGCGAGATCGTGACAAGAGCTTGGCGATGGCGTTCAACGTAGGTCGACGTCGAGACATTTCCTTATCGTTGAGATTGCTGATTGCGTACGACCTGTTGAGCGATCAGGAATTGACGATTCTGAGTGAGGAGTTTCGTGAAAGAGTTTCCGACGCTGTTCGCCAACCGTTCGAGATTGAATGGGCCGACGACGCCTAGCGTCTCTCATATTTTCCGAGAGTTTAAATGCTGATCTTCAACTGCACCGAAGCGGCCAGTAATTTTTTCAGCCGCGTGAGCAAAGGTAAGAAAGTCACCCCGATAGAGAAACCGCCATCCCCTGTTATCGAGGACGATGAGCTGGGTGAGCTCGACGAGCAATGGCTGGTTCATGTAATCACTGTGCAGCGCAAACACGTGTTGTTCGTCATCCACGTGCGAACCCGTTATTGCATGATTTTCGCCGGTGCTAAAAAAGCGGAAATTGAAGGTTTTGTTCACCGGTTTTCCGAACGATGGATCAATGGCCTGATGCGCCACGCGGGGCAGCATGATCTTCTTCGCTGGATCGATGATGAGCCGATGATGGAGCGCTTTGTGGAATGTTGCGGTGAGTACGTCTTTTACAAGCGTGGTCATCGAGGCGCGCAAAAGCACATTAACGAAATCTCCTGGACTTTCGAGGACTGCGCCGCGGAGTGGGGAACGTTACCCTCTGATGAGTTCTCCGCGGGCCGCTTCGATGGCAGCATGAACGACGTCCCAAGAAGCACTAAGGAATGCAAGGGCTACCAGTATCCGGACGAAGAAATGGTTATTCACTGGTTGCGACGTTATGCCGGCTTGGATGAGTCGGCCGCCCAGGCAGCGCGTGACCGGCGCATGGAAGTGAAACGGGAAATATGGGCGTTCGAACGCCTGCTTGCCCAAGAGGCGCAATGAAAGGAGTGGTACTGCAAGTTACTTCTCAGCCAACCCCGGCGCCTCCCGAATAATAAAGTGATCCAGGTTCTCGATATTGGCACTGAACACCCCGAACGTTTCTTCGGGGTTCTTCTTGCTCGGTACTTGTTTGAACTCCGGCGTCACGCCATAAAAGAAGCAATACAACGGCGCATCACTGTCGATGGCGTGCTTGATCTCAGCCAGGAACGCTTTGCGCTTGCGGTAGTTATCGATCAGCTTTTTGCTCAGGTAAACGTTGACCGAGTAAGGTTTTTTCTTCGCCTCGTCCGGCTGCTTGAACCAGACCTTTGCTTCGAAATCGATGCGAAAGCTCAGCGTGTAATCTTTGATTTCCTTGATCTTGCCCCAGTAAATCAAGCCCCTGTTGTCCTGCAAATACTCGATCTTCTTGAAGAACGATCCATAGGGCGCCGTGTGCTCGGCAATCTTCAGCGGCATGCGCTTGAGCAGATCCTTGTCCGCGAAGTTCGAGACGAAACACTCCACTGGGTGGGCGAAGACGCTGGTCTTGTCCGGTGTCGAGTCCTGGGCGGAATGAGCGTTATCACCATGGGACGATAGGGTGGGCGACGTAGGCCGAGTCGCTGCCTCAACGTCCTTCGACGGATCGGACGGCTTGCGCACGTACTGACGCCGAGTCAGTAACAACTCCGACGGAAAATGCTCCTCGCGGTCGTCATCTGCTTCAACGCTTTGCGCATCAAGCCCTGGCGTTTTCGGACTGACATAAGGGCAGCCTTCGATATGCTGGGTTGTCGGCTGATTCTTGAAATGCGGCGTGCGGATGTAATTGACGTTCTTGGCATTGAATGTCGTCAGCCGATTCCCCTCATCAAACGCCGCCCGACAGGCATCGTTGGGGCACTGAAAGCGCTCCTTGGCCGAATCGAAGGCCATGGTCTCGTCGAAATTCAGATCCCGAACGTCATAGATCGAAAGCTTGGCATCAAGGCTGAGGCAATAGGCGGTGTCGAATTTCATCGGGCTCGGGTCCGAGAGAGGAAGGGTATTAATACCGAAGGGCAGGGCGGGATGCACCCGAAGTTTCAACGCATCACAAACCCCGTGGGAGTGAGCTTGCTCGCGATTCCCAGAACCAACCTGGCCATCAAGCCAGCCCCCCGCCTGCGCCCTGACACCGACCCGTGGCGAGGGGATTTAGCGAAACGTCGCACCGCCCCGCTGGGCTGCGAAGCGGCCCCGGTTCCGCAGCTCCAGGCCTAGATAGTCGGCATCATAATGCTGATTTACTGCCTCGCTCTGCCATTAATCGGAATTATATTGCTGGTATAGAGGCTTTGGGCGAGACTAACCGGCATCATAGTTCCGGTTGATATGAAAGTGTCAGAACATCTCACCATTCAGACTTACGTTGAAGGCCATTGGCGCGACGCTGTGGTCTTCAGCGTGTCGAACGCTCAGGAGGTTGAGGAGTCGCGATGCAGCGTATCCTACGACCAGGATTACTTGGTTCACTTCATTCATAAGCTAGATACCGCATTTGAACACGCCCTCAGCGTAAACCTTCCGCTGAGCTGGAATGCTGTCGATAGCAAAGGCTATCCCCCATTCGTCTACGACATCATACCGGCCGGAGCTGCTCGGAAATCGTTGCAGAAGAGATTCGGTGAGGAAAAGCCCGACGGAATGGACATGAGTTTTTTCCTCCTGAGTCGCTGCACACCTTCGCCCATTGGGCACTTGAGGGTGAAAGAGTCTTTTGAGCATATCGGCCAGACTCGCAAAGAGGCCTTTGCGCGCAAAGAGGTCGTAGACAGAACGAGTGACTTTCTCGAATACGCCTACGAATCTGGCGCTGCATTGGGCGGTGCTACGGGCGCTCAGGGGGAAGCTCCAAAGCTGATTATGGTTGAGGATGGGGATGGCGCGCTTTATGCCGATGCGATGCTTTCTGACGAACTTGCGCGTCGCCATTGGTTGGTGAAGTTTGCTCGCAACCAAGCCACTGAGCGCGACAAGAACATCCTGCGGGCCGAGTATCACTACTACAGAGCGATCTCCCAACTCGGTTTGAACACGATATCTACAGATGGACTGGTGCTTGAGGAAGCCGATAAGCCAAGCCTGTGGATGCCGCGCTTTGATCGGCGAGTCGCCAACGGCATGGTGGAGAGGATTCCGGTCGAGTCGATTTATTCAGTGTGTGAGAACACCGAGCCTGGTTCGAGAATGAATCATGAGGATGTACTCAGTCGCCTGATTCACCTGTGGCGTACAAATGGGCAGGAAGGTGAGCTTGAGGGCTTGGTATTTGAATACCTTCGCCGTGACCTGCTGAACCGTATCCTGGGAAACTCGGACAACCATGGGCGCAACACGGCCATCTTCAGATATAGGGATAAATTCGAATTGGCGCCGATCTATGACCTTGCGCCGATGGTGCTCGATCCGGAAGGCGTCACTCGGGTAACCAAATGGAAGACCGAGCATATGGGAAGTCCAGACTGGAAAGCGGTCTGCAGTGACTTTCAGGACTTGGTCGGCCCTGACGTGCTTTTCGAGCGCCTGCTTGGAGCCGCCGAGACATTCAGGGCTTTACCGGATCTGCTGGTTGATCTTCCAGAGGAAGTGAGGCGCGCTCAGTCTATTCCGCTGAACAATTTGGATAAGCGCCTGGCTGAATGGGGGCTGCGATGAAAGAGAACACCAACGAACGGCGCAGGGAGCTCATTGACGACATCGTCATGCAACATGTGACGGGGATCGAAACCCTGGGAACTGCTATTCGCCGTCTACGGCTTGAGGTAACCGGCCTGGATCAGGAAACCTTTGCTCTCATGTGCAACATGTCGACCAAGGCCCTGTACCAAATCGAGAAGGACAAGGGTAATCCGACCCTTAGCACCATCGAAGCCATCTTGAGGAAATTCGGGCTGCGCCTGGGGCTGACGAAGTCTGCCACGACCCTTTACACGCCGCCGCCCAAGCCGCAAAAAACGACTCCCCCAACGCCCATTCGCGGTGTTAATCCTAAACGTAAAACCGCAGCACAGCTCGGTACGAAGGCCAAGGATGGCGACAAGGGCGCGGCCGGGTAGATGGAGAAATGTTCAGAAGCGCCAGCTTGAACCTATCGAACGCTCAAGCTTGGGTCAGTTGAATCCGTGGAGACGGTGTATGAGTGAGCAGGTGCAAGTAACCTTGCACGAAGCAAAGTCCCAGCTCTTACAACTGGGTGCAGGTGCATGGCAGGGCGACAAGGTGGTGATCACCAAGGCCGGTAAGCCTTATCTGGATCTGCTGCCCCATGTCGCTACACCGCAGGCGCGCAAGCCTGGTCGGTTGAAGGGGAAGATCCGGATGTCGGCGGATTTTGACCGCACAGCCGAGGACATCATCGAGGATTTTGAGAAGCGGCTCTGAGTGCAGACGAAACTTCCTGATCTGAGATTTCAGTAGATACCTCAGCCATACCCGTGGCGAGGGAGCTTGCTCCCGCTGGGCTGCGCAGCAGCCCCAACTCCTAATCCCAAACAAAAAACCGCCGCCCGAACACGGAAGACGGCTTCCGAATGAATCTCAAAACCCTCGCAAAATCCGAGAAGCTTTCCGCCACCATGACTCATGCTGCCCAAACGGATCATCCACCAGCAGCGCCGGCATATCCCGCAAGCGAATCCATGGCTCATCCTGCCAGTGCAGCATGCAGAGCGACATCTTCGGCCAATCCAACACGCTCAATTTAAGCCGTTCCACCTTATGCGAATAGCGCTCATCCCGTAGGGTAGGCACCACCTGATGCGTGATCCACTCACGCAGCAACCGATATTCAGGACAGTAGTGATAAACCAGCAACGCATAAACGCCCGATTCGCTCAGCATCAGACGCTCTTCGGTCAAGCCGTGGACATGCACGAGCATCATCCGGCGCTGGTCAGGGTCAAGCTTGCGGGTCATGCGTTCATCGAGGTGCTTGCTCATCAAACGCCCCAAATCGGAGGCGCTGAACCAAGCTTGGTTTTCAAGCAGAAGGGCATGAAGATTAACGTTATGACGGGTAAAAACCGCCGGAGTGTAAGCGTCAGGCATGAAGGTTCTCCGAGACATACGGAGAGCAGAGCTGCGTTCTTGTGGGCATAACCACCTCTACGTTCGAAGGTTAGCGGCGCGAGCCCGACGTAGAGGATGTGAGAAAAATCCCAACTAGCTATTTTCCCCACACAGAATTGCAAGTGTCCTCGGACAGTGCGCGATTCCATGTTCGGCGATTAGCTACTACGTTGGGCGTTTCTTAGGCACCTGTGACTAAGATAGGTAACGAGGCGATACGGCGTCAATGCGGAAAGATTCTGAGTTTTTCGTAGGGCAGAGGTGACGTGCCTGTCCCGCAGTTAAACGCGGTTTTGGTTCCGTAGAATACAAAAAACCCCGTTGTCACGGGGTTTTTAGTTACGCGTACAGCCTAGGATTTTTCTGTCGAATCAATCCCAGCTCAAAGCCCCACCCGTCTGATACTCAATCACCCGAGTCTCAAAGAAGTTCTTCTCTTTCTTCAAGTCCATGATCTCGCTCATCCAAGGGAACGGATTCGTCGTCCCCGGATACTCTTCTTTCAAGCCAATCTGCGACAAGCGACGGTTGGCGATGAACTTGAGGTAGTCCTCCATCATCGCCGCGTTCATCCCCAATACACCGCGAGGCATGGTGTCGCGGGCGTATTCGATTTCCAGTTGGGTCCCTTGCAGGATCATCTGGGTCGCTTCTTCCTACATCT
>Ga0307408_100003087_pt1 | contig 11472 bp, 10 predicted proteins | sample 322Cmetagenome_FD_202116 | JGI IMG/M metagenome (GOLD analysis project Ga0307408, IMG submission 202116) | Maize rhizosphere microbial communities from greenhouse at UC Davis, California, United States - 322HYB-C-3 | ecosystem: Host-associated > Plants > Roots > Rhizosphere > Soil | place... | reverse complement strand
GCGCGCGGCTTCCGGGTCGAGGCCGGACGTGGGCTCGTCGAGCAGTACCACGGCAGGGCGATGCATGAGGGTGCGCGCCAGCGCGACCCGCTGCTTCAGGCCTTTCGACAACTCCGCGGCCGGGTCCGCGCCTCTGTCGCGAAGGTCGAAGGCGTCGAGCGCCTCATCGACGGATTGCTCGGGGTCGCGCAGACCGTGCAGCTTCGCGTAGACGCGAAGGTTCTGCCGGACCGAGAGTCGATCCCACAGGCCGGGTGCTTCCGTCAGGAAGCCGATGCGCCCGCGCAACCGTGCGGCGCTGTCGCGTGTCATCGGCTCGTCATCCACCTGCACCGAGCCGGACGTCGGCACGATCAGGCCGGCCAGCATGCGCAGGGTCGTCGTTTTTCCCGCGCCGTTGGGGCCGAGCAGCGCAAATATTTCACCGGCGGCGACGTCGAACGAGACGTCCTCCACCGCGACGCGGTCGTCGAAGCGCCGTGTGAGCCGGGTCGCGCGTAGCATCAAAACTTGAGTCCGATTACATCGGGGGTCTGACCCCATTCGGGGCGAATTCGTAGCAGCCGGGGGTGACGAGGAGACGCCCGGTGCGGGTGAAGAACAGGCTTGTCGGCGCGACGGTGCCGGCGGCCTGGAACTGCACCGTCCGCGCCTTGTCGCCCTCCATGTCGTACACGTAAGTGAACGGCACGATCAGCGACACCCACAGCTGCCCCTTCGGATCGACCGCCGCGGCCCGGATCGTGGGAATCACGTACGGGACCTCGCGGTCCTGCACTTTGCGCGTGGGCCACCGGGTCGGCAGCGACCGCAGATGCTCGTCGACCTCGCGCCCTTCGATGTGCCGCTCGAATTGCAGCACGCCTGCCGCGTCGTACTTGTGAAAAATCGGCTTTCCCGCGAGAAACACGTAGTAGAACCCGCCCGTCGGATCGACGAGCGGCAAGCCGGCGTTCATCGCCAGATGCAGGTCGCGGTCCTGTTCGTACCCTGTCTGCCGCAGCCGGCCGACGCTGCGGATCGCGGCGCCCGCGGGCGAGTACTCGGTGAAGAGCGAACCGGTTTCAGGCTGGCTGATGAGAAACGACGTCCCCGTGTACTGCAGCGACCCGACGCCGTTCAACACCAGGCTTCCCATCGTCACCCGCGCGTCCGCGCGGCCGGGCAGCGTGAAGCCGCCGAGGATGTTGCCGCCGGGCCCGAAGATCTGGACGCGCTCCATCCCGCGCGGCGCGTCGGCAACGGCGAACGTGCCGTTCTGCGCGAGATCGAAGGCGCCTGGCTCGATCACGCGGCCGGTCTCGCCGCCGATCTGAATCAGCTTCCACGCGGCAGTCCGCTTTTCGTCGATGCCGTACACCGTGTGCGCCCGGCGATCGAATACGAAGTACTGCCCGGATGCCGCCTGCTGGAAGGCGACGGGCTCGCGGAACTCGCCGACGATGGCCGCGGGAATGCCGGAGACGGGACGCAGCGTGTCGACGCGCAGCGCGGCGAGGGGGCCGATCTGAAGTGCTCCCGCGACGGCTAGACTGAGAACGCACAACTCCCAACCTCCAACTCCCAACCCCCACAGCGCCCTCGAGGGAACCTCGGGAGTTGGAAGTTGGATATTGGAAGTTTTAGTAAGCCGCGAGATCGCGGATGGCGTGCAGGACATCCGCCGACCCGGGAAGGATGGTTTCCTCGAGCACCGGCGCGTAGGCGACCGGGCAGTCGAGCGCCGCGACCCGTTTGACCGGCGCGTCGAGGTGTTCGAACAGCTCGTCGGCGATGCGCGCGGCGATCTCGGCGCCGAAGCCGCACGTGAGCTGATCCTCGTGCGCGATGATCACGCGACTGGTTTTCTGGGTGTACTCCGCGATCGCGTCCCAGTCGTAGGGGATGATCGATCGCAGGTCCACCACGGCAACGCTGATCCCGTCCTTCTCGGCCTGCTGCGCGGCGAGGATCGAGCGCTGCACCAGCGCGCCCCACGTGAAGATCACGATGTCGGTGCCGTCCCGTTTCACCGCGGCGCGGCCGAACGGCACCATGTAACCCGCGCCTGGATACTCGCCCTTGTTGTACGTCTGACGGTACAGATGCTTGTGCTCGAGGAACATCACCGGGTCGTCGCACCGGATGGCGGTGCGCAGCAGCCCGGCCGCGTCCTGCGCGTTCGACGGGAACACGATGCGGATGCCCGGGCAGTGCGCGAAGATGCTGACGCCCGACTGGCTGTGGTACGGCGCGCCGCCGCGCAGGTAGCCGCCGATGGGCACGCGGAGCACCATCGCGCACGACCAGTTGTTCGCCGAGCGGTAGCGCATCATCGACATCTCGTCGCGAATCTGCATCATCGCCGGCCAGATGTAGTCGAAGAACTGGATCTCGACGACCGGCTTCAGGCCCCGTGTGGCCATGCCCACCGCGCGGCCGACGATGTTCGCTTCGGCGAGCGGCGAGTTGAAGACGCGGTCGCTGCCGTAGAGCCGCTGCAGGCCGTGCGTCACCTTGAACACGCCGCCCTTGCCCGGTACGTTGCCGAGCGCTTCCTCGCGGCTCGCGTCCGCGACGTCTTCGCCGAAGACGACGATCCGGGCGTCGCGCGCCATCTCGTCCTTCATCGTGCGATTGATCGCGGCCACCATCGTGTCGGGCTTGCCTTCGGGCTGCGCCCCGGTCTCGAACTCCGATGACGTCGGATCGACGTCAGGCGAGAAGACGAACGACATCGCGTCTTCCGGCTGCGGCTTGGGCGCGGCGAGCGCCTCGTCGGCCGCGGCGTTCACCTCGAGGTCGACGTCCTTGAGAATCGCGGCAAGGTCCTCTTCGGTTGCGAGCCCTTCCGACCTGAGGAAGTGCTGCATCCGCGTGATCGGATCGCGCCGCGCCTCGGCCTCGCGTTCCGTCGCCGTCTTGTACAGCTTCTCGTCGTCGGAGAGCGAATGCGAGTACGGGCGGATCACTGTGGCGTGGACGAACGCGACGCCCTTGCCTTCGCGCGTGAACGCTGCGGCCTCGCGCATCGTGCGATAGCTCGCGAGGTAGTCGGTGCCGTCGCAGCGGAAGACGCGCAGGTTGGGGAAGCTTTCGACGAGCCGCGACACGTCGCCGCCGGCAGTCTGCACTTCGACCGGCACCGAGATCGCGTAGCCGTTGTCCTCGACGAGGATGAGCAGCGGCAGCTTTGTGTTGCAGGCGGTGTTGAGCGCCTCCCAGAATTCGCCTTCGCTCGTCGACCCGTCGCCGATCGACATGTAGGTGATCTCGTCGGCGTGGTGCTTCGACTCGCGATCGGGGATGTCGGTGACCCGCGCGAACAGCTGACCGGCCTCCGCGCAGCCGACCGCCTGCAGCGCCTGCGTGCCGGTGGGGCTGCTCTGCGACGGGATGTTCAGCTTCGTGTGCCCCCAGTGCGACGGCATCTGACGGCCGCCGGAGTTCGGATCGTCCTTCGCGCCGACGGCGCTGAGGAGCATCTCGAGCGGCGTCATCCCGAGCACGAGGCACAACGCGCGATCGCGGTAGTAGGGATAGAACCAGTCGTATCCCGCGCGAAGATGGCTGGCGGCCGCGACGAGGATCGCCTCGTGGCCGGCGCCGCTGATCTGGAAGAAGGCCTGGCTCTGGTTCTTGAGCTGAATCTCCTTGTCGTCGATGCGCCGCGACAGGAGCATGAAGCGATACGCGGTGAGGAGATCGTCGCGCGTCAGCCCCTCGTAGCGGCGCCCGGACGCTTTCTTCTCCGTGGCGCGCGTCTCGGCGCCGTTCGCGAGGGTCGTCCCCTTCATAACGGGAAAATTATGTCACAATCACCCGCTCGGCCATCACTTGACGGGAGGCCCATGCCTGCAACAGTCCGACTGCACCGCTGGGACGAAATTGCGCTCGAAAAAGTCACCGAGATGATCTCGCGCAAGATCGTCACCGGCGAACGCGAGATGCTCGCGCAGATTTATCTCAAACGCGGCGCGCTCGTGCCCATGCACTCGCATGAAAGCGAGCAGATGACGTACATCCTGAGCGGCGCGCTCAAGTTCCTCATCGGCGGCGAGGAGATCACGGTGCGCGAAGGCGAGGTGCTGCACATCCCGTCGTGGGTGCCGCACCAGGCGGAGGCGCTCGACGACACCTTCGAGCTCGATCTCTTCAGCCCGATTCGCCAGGATTGGCTCGACGGCACCGACGACTACTTCCAGAAATAGATGGACACCGGCCTCAAGGGGAAGGTCGCGCTCGTGTTCGGCGCGAGCCGCGGCCTCGGGCGCGCGGCAGCGGAGGCGCTGGCCGGTGAGGGCGCGAACGTCGCGATCGTCGCACGCCAGGAAGCCACCCTCGCCGAAGCGGCCACCTCGATCACGCGCGCCACCGGCGCGGAGGTGCTGCCGCTCGTGTGCGACGTCCGCCACGCCGATCAGGCGCGCGGCGCGGTGCGCGACACGGCGGCGCATTTCGGCGGTCTCGACGTGCTCGTCACCAACAGCGGCGGCCCGAGGGCAGGCTCGTTCGATGCGCTCACGGAGCAGGACTTCTCGGAAGCCGTGGACCTGCTTTTCATGAGCGTCGTGCGCATCTGCCTCGAGGCGGTGCCGCTGATGCGGAAGCGGGGCGGCGGCCGCATCATTCACGTCACCTCGATCACGGTGAAGCAGCCGGAGCACAACCTGATGCTCTCGAACGCCGTACGTCCCGCGGTGGTCGGCTTTGCGCGCAGCCTCGCCAACGATCTCGCGACCGAGGGAATCACCGTCAACTGCGTCGCGCCCGGCTACACGCGCACCGAGCGCGTCGTCGAGCTGAACGCCGCGAATGCCGAACGCGAGCAGATGACGCCGGAAGCGGTGGAGCAGCGGCTGGTCTCGACAATCCCGATGAAGCGTCTCGGTGAGCCCCACGAGCTCGCGGCACTCATCGTGTTCCTGGCATCGGACAAAGCCTCGTACATCACCGGCACGACGCTGCAGGTCGACGGCGGCTACGTCAGGAGTCTCTTCTGATGGCGACGGCCGTGCGCACGCGCGGCACGAGCGCTCCGGCCAGCGGCGGCGCCGCGACTGGCTTGCGCGTGCTGGCGATCTTCCTTGGCGTGTTCCTGATCTTCGAGGGGCTCGGCAAACTCGCGTGGCTCGGCAACAGCGGCTTGCTCGGGGAGCAGCTGCAGGGATGGCTGAAGAGCGCGACGCCGGGCAATCGCTGGTATCTCGAGATTCTGATGCCCGGTATACCGCTCTTCGCGCGGCTCGTGGTGTTCGGCGAGCTCGCGGCGGGCACCGCGCTCGTCATGGGCTTCTGGACGCGACTGGCGGCGTTCGTCGCATTCCTGATGGTCCTCAACTTCCACTTCGCGAGCGGGCGCCTCTTCGCCTATGCGTTCCTGACGAACGGCTACGGTCTACCCGTGCTCGGCGGGCTGCTGGCGCTGGCGATTGGCGGGGTCAGGCTGCCGTGGAGCGTTCGCGCGTAGGCCTAATGGACGCGTCTGTTGACGTCGTCCGCGCGTCCGCCTGAATAGACGTCGAACTTGCGCCGCATCCGGTTGATGCGCCACTTCAGGAAGCGGTATTTGATCTCCGATACTGGGTGAATGCGCCCGCTCTTCAGGAACAGATAGCCGGCGAGCAGGCCGCCCAGATGCGCCATGTGCGCCACGCCGCCCGCCTCGCCGCGAATCTGCGACACGAGCGCGATGCCGCCGAGGATTGCGACGAAGACCTTCGCCGGCAGCGGGAACACGAACATGAACAGGATCTGGCGGTTGGGGAAGTACAGCGCGTAGGCGAGCAGCAGGCCGAAGATGGCGCCCGATGCGCCGATCGTTCCGCCGTAGTAGAACTGGTTGCCGAACGCTGACGGGATGAGGCCGATCAGCATCTGCGTCGCGGCCGCGCCGAGCCCTGCCACGAAGTAGTACTTCGTGAAGTAGCGCGTGCCCCACATCCGTTCCAGCTCCACGCCGAACATCCACAGCATGAGCATGTTGAACAGGATGTGGAAGATTCCTCCGTGGAGGAACATGTAGGTGACGGGCTGCCAGATCGCGAAGTGCTCGAAGACGTCGCGCGGCGTGAGCGCGCCGCGGACCTCAACGACGGGCGCGAACGAGGTCACGACGAACGCCGCGACGTTCGCGATGATCAGCGCCTTGACCGCGGGCCCGAGTGGACCAGGGCCGAAGGAATACGAAAAACTGCTCGCGCCGGGATAACGGGAAGGCATCGCCCAGTCTGTCCTAACTGCCTGTCACTCAGCAACATCCGTACCCGTAGGTTCGGGCACGAGTTCCGCCGCGCGCGGCGCGCCAATCACGCGTTTTCCCGCCGGAAGCGGCGCTGCAAGTATAGCCGCCAGCAGCGGCATGAACGCCATCGTCACCAGGGCGCGTTCAATCCCAATGCGGTCGGCGAGCATGCCGACAAAGGGCACGCTCAAGCCACCTGTTCCCCACGCGAAGCCCATCATCAGGCTCGACACGGTTGCCGCACTGATGGGCGCCAGCGTCTGCCCGAATGTAACGTTCACCGGCAATGTGGACTGCAATAAAAAGCCGCCCACCGAGAGCACGCCGACAAACGCCCATCCGGAGAGCGTCGGCGCAACCGCGAGGAACGGCACGGCGGAGACGAGCGACACCATGATCACGCGACGCGGACCCCAGCGGTCGGCCGCCGGGCCGCCGAGGAATCCGCCGACGCCGGATGCGAAGAGATACATCGCGACCGCGCTGCCGGCCTCGGCGATCGACATGCCGCGCTCGGTGAGCATCACCGGCATGAACGTCGCGAAGCTCAGTGAAGCGAGCGTCCTCAGCACCACGATCGCGTAGAGCAGCGAGAGCGGCTTTGCGTACGGACGCAGCGCCGCAAATCCGGCGCTGTCCTGGTGATCGTGCAGCCGCTCGACCGGCGGCACCGCGCGCAGCAGGAACGCGAGCACCACAAGGCCTGGCAGCATCAGCACCGGCGTCCACGCAATCCCGAAGCGCTGCACGAAAGGCGCGAACAGCAGCGGGCCCATCGCGAAGCCGACCGATCCGCCGCTGATGTGCACCGACATCGCAAGGCCTTTGTGCTCGCCTCCCATGCGATGCACGAGGGCTGCGGCCGGCGGATGAAACGCGGCGCCGCCGAGGCCGCCAAGCACGAGCACTGCGCCGAGCGTCCACACGTTCGGCGCGAGGCCGATGAGGCTGAGGATCACGACCGCCACGACGGGCCCTCCGAGGAGGAGCACCCGCGGACGCCAGCGATCGGCGAGGCGTCCGAATCCGAGCTGCGCCACCGAATTCGCGATCTGAAAGCACATCTGCAGCGTGCCGGCGGCGGCGAGCGACAGCCCGAGTTGCGGAATCAGCAGCGGCAGCAGCGGCGCGTAGATGTTGCCGTATCCGTCGACGACGAAGTGCGTCGTCGCCAGGAGGGCGACGGTCGGATGCAGCGCGCGGAGGCGAAGGTTCATGAACGCCGGCGGCCGATGCGCGAGGTCACGAGCGCGACGCCGCGTCGGAACTCGTCGATGTGGAGCAGGTGCGCGGATGCGGCGAGCACCGCGACCGCAACGCCTATCGCGATGGCCAGGCGAATCATCTGCGGCATCAGGCCGACGCCGCCTATCCACAGCCACGAGTAGCGCTCGACCGCGATTGCGGCAGCGCCCATCGCCGCGGATGCGAGCGTGATCTTGAGGAACGCCGTGGCGACGCGCCGCTCTTCGAGACCGTCGAGCCGGCGTCGCAGCAGAATCATCAGCGCCTCCGCGTTGACCAGTGCCGCGATGGAGGTGCCGAGCGCGAGGCCGCGATACCCCATCACACGTACGAGCGCGATGTTCAACGCCGCGTTCACGAGAACGCTCGCGATGCTGACCTTTACGGGCGTGCGGCTTTCGTTGAGGGCGTAGAAGGTCGGCGAGGCGATGCGCACCACCGAGTAGCCGACCAGCCCGATGGCATAAAACTGGAGCGCCGCGGCGGTCGACGCGGTGTCGACAGCGGTAAACGCACGGCGCTCGAAGATCAGGCGGATGATCGGCACCGACAGCGCGATGAGCCCCACCGTGGCAGGCACGTTCAACATCAGCATCAGCGAGAGCGCGTCGGCAATCGTACGCCGGATGCCGCCGCGATCCTCCTGCGCCGCATGCCGCGACACCGCGGGCACCGTAGCCGTGGCGATCGAGACGCCGAAGAGACCGATAGGAAGGTACATCAGGCGGAAGGCGTAATTCAGCCACGACACGGCGCCGGTGCCTGCGCCGGTGGCAAGGACCGTGTTCACGAATACGTTCACCTGCGTTGCCGCGAGGCCGATCGTGCCAGGACCCATGAGCACCAGCACGCGCTGCAGCCCTTCATCCCGGAAATCCAGTTCGGGCCCATAGCGGAACCCCTCGCGCCGGAGCGCCGGCCACTGCGTTGCCGCCTGGAGCAGGCCGCCGACTACGGTACCGATGGCAACCGCCGCGATCGCCGGCAGTCGCCATCGCGGCATCAGCGGGACCAGCGCGACGGTGCACACGATCGTGCCGACGTTGAACATCGCGGGCGAGAGCGCGGGGATGAAGAACCTGTGCAGCGAGTTCAGCATCCCCATGAACGCGGCGGCGAGCGCGACGAGCGTCAGGAACGGCAGCATGATCCGCGTGAGGAACACGGTCAGATCGAGCTTGCCGGGGACGTCGGCGTAGTCGCCGGCGAACGCGGTCACGAGCGGCCGCGCGAAGACGATACCGAAGATGACGAGCACCCCGGTGATCACCACCAGCGCGTTGATGACGTGGTTGCCGAGACGCCAGGCGCTTTCCTTGCCGTCGTGCGTGAGGCGGCGCGTGAACGTCGGCACGAACGCGGCGCTCATCGCGCCTTCAGCAAACAGGTCGCGGACGAGATTGGGAATGCGGAACGCGACATTGAAGGCGTCCATCGCGTTGCCGGCGCCGAAATAGGCCGCGAGCACCTGCTCGCGCACGACGCCGAGCACGCGGCTGGCCATCGTGGCGGCGCCGGCAACCCCGGCCGAGCGCGCAAGTCTGGATGATGAGGATGCGGTCTCGGTCAAAAAAAACGGGCCCTCGCACAGCAAGGACCCGTAAGGAGGATGGTGAGAGGCTGACTAGGCCTTTCACCGGGTATAGACGGATGCCCTTGCCGAATTGTTTGCTGCAGGTTGTGAAGAATTCGCAAAAAAGCAGGCCGCGGAAACCGGACACCGTTCGCCAGCGCACAGTATGTGACGCGAGCGGCCAGCGCTACGTCAGCCTTTTGCGCACGATCTCGTTGACCAGCTTTCCGTCGGCGGTCTTTCCCGCCAGCTTTGGCATGACCGCTTTCATCACCTTGCCCATGTCCTTCTGGGTCGCCGCGCCGGTTTCGGCGATCGCCGCCGCCACCGCCGCGTCGATTTCCTCCGACGACGCGGCAGGCGGCTGGTACTGCTCCAGCACCTTGATCTCGCCGCTTTCCTTGTCGACCAGGTCGTTCCGGCCCGCCTTCGTGAACTGCTCGATGGAGTCGCGCCGCTGCTTCACGAGCGAAGCCACTACCTGCAGCACCTCGGCATCGTCGAGGTCGTGCCCCTTTTCGATGCCCTTGTTCATGATGGCCGCTTTGAGCATGCGCAGCGCGGACAGGCGCGGAGCGTCCTGCGCCTTCATCGCGGCGGAGATGTCGGCATTCACGCGATCGGACAGCTTCATTCAGTGATCCTGGTCGGAGTCGCCGTAGGTGACATGCCACCCGTCGGTGTTCTCGTAGAAAGTCTTCGGCACCTGCACCGCGTTTACCTTCACGCTCACCTCGAGTGTGGACTTCACGTGAAAATAGCCGTTCCGGCGCAGGATACGGCGAAATCCGCCGTGCATCACATAGCACCGCACCTTGTCGGAGTCCTCGGCACGGGCTTCGCGATCCACCCAGCGGAGCAGCGTCTTCAAGCCGGAGACGTCGTCCGGATCGACGAGGAAGTCGACGAGCAGCGTGACGCGGCCGAGCGGCTCGAAGCGGTGGCGGTACACAGCGTAGCCGTGCACCTCACCCGATCGCTTGAGTGCGACGACCGAGTAACGGACGTGCGGCGGCTCGATGTAGCGCCAGTTGAGATAGGCGGCGTCGCGCCGCACCGCCAGATCGAACTTCGGCGCAAGACGCTCCCAGAGCGCGGTGTAGGCCGCGTCGAAGCGCCGAATCGGCTCGCATTCAGCGCGCAGCGGTCGCGAGCGCGCGACGACGCGGACGACGGGAAGGGTGAGCGCCGACACGAGGCGGTTGGCGGCCACGGGCCAGTTGGGCAGCCGCACCGCGCGCCGCGTCAACGGCTTCACCAGGCAGGGGACGATGTGCGCCTCGGGCCACCGCAGCTTGTCGAGGAGCTTGCGCGATTCAGTCGAGACGCCGAGCGCGAGCGCCGCGCCGGCGTGGCGATCCCACGTGCGCACGAGCGCCTCGCCGACGCCCTGTCGATCGCGTTCGGGCGCCACGAGCGCGTCGGTGCCCCAGGCACCTTCGACCTCGATGCCGCGAAGCGATACGCGTACTGGAAGGGTTGGATAGTGGCCGACGACCGTCGGCCCTTCGCGAGCGACCCAGATGCCGGGTTGACCTGTGGGGTTATTGGGATTGCGTCGATGCTGCCAGTCCCATCGGAGCCGGCTGGCTTCGGCCGCGTCAGGTCCGTGCGTGCGGCGATACAGCGTCTCGACGCCCCGACGGTCCTCGGGCCTGAAGCGATCGATCTCTGACAATCGCGCTATTTTACGACGGCGGACGGCGCGGGGTCGGCTGGCCGGGCTGCGGCTGCGGCACGGGCGTTACCACGCCGGGCGTCGTCGACGAGCCGACCGGCACGCCGAACGGGGTCACGGTCGCGGGCTGCTGTTGCGTCGTCCCGTCCTCGTCCTCGGCCTGCTGCGGCTGCTGCGGCGCCGTCGGCTGTCCCGGGTACACAAACGGCTGCATCTGCGCGCCCCTCGGGTTCGGGGGGAATGCCGGGCGCTGGAAGCGACCGGCGGGCGGTGTTACCGTGCCACCAGCTTCGCCGGCGCCTTCGTTGGCGTTTTCGTCCGCGCCGGGCTCCGGTTCGTCGTTGTCGTTGTCGTTGTCCCCGTCTTCTTCCTCGATGACGACGTCCTCGGTCGGCGTCGGCGTCGGTTCGGCCATCACCGGCACGCGTCGGCTCGCGGGACTGAACGCGGTTGGCGCTGGAGCGCTGCCGCCGCGCGGCGCGCTGCTCGTCGCGAGAATCAGGATGCGATCGAACTCGGACACGCCGGTGCCGGTCTGACGCGCGGCCAGCATGTAGCCGCTCACGCCGCGCAGGATGATGTCGAGCGCCTGGCGCTCTGGAACGGCTTCGAGCTGGAGGGTCACCGGAGCACCGACCACCTTCTCGCCGTTGACGACCGTGGCGCCGCCGACGCGCGCCCACTCCGCAAGGATCTGCCGCACCGGCACGTTCTGCGCGTGCAGCGTGACGCGGCCGTTTTCGATCTGCAGGT
>Ga0307408_100003084_pt1 | contig 11492 bp, 5 predicted proteins | sample 322Cmetagenome_FD_202116 | JGI IMG/M metagenome (GOLD analysis project Ga0307408, IMG submission 202116) | Maize rhizosphere microbial communities from greenhouse at UC Davis, California, United States - 322HYB-C-3 | ecosystem: Host-associated > Plants > Roots > Rhizosphere > Soil | place: USA... | reverse complement strand
CGTGATGCCGTACGAGGAGGGGCCGTCGCTCCGCGAACGGCTGCGCGTGGGCCCGGGAATGTCGTCGGGGGAGTGCGTGAGCGTGCTGCGCGACGTAGCGCGGGCGCTGGCGTACGCCCACGAGCACGGCGTCGTACATCGGGACGTGAAGCCCGACAACGTGATGCTGTCGAGCGGCGCGGCCGTGGTCACCGACTTCGGCATCGCGAAGGCCATCGCCGTCGCCAGCGGTGGCGACGAAACGGTACCTACGGGGTCAGACTCCGTTTCCATCGTTCGAACGCAGCCTGACTCCCTTCGTGCGATCACGCAAACCGGCGTGGGTATCGGAACGCCCGCGTACATGGCACCGGAACAGGCGGTGGGTGACGTGGCAACGGATCATCGCGCGGACATCTACTCGTTCGGCTGCCTGGCGTACGAGCTGTTCGCGGGGCACCCGCCGTTTCACGATCTGCCGATGCAGGAGATGATCTCGGCACAGGTCGGGACAGCGCCCATTCCGCTTGCCGACGTCAGTGCGGCCGTTCCCGAAGCGGTGTCGCGACTCGTCGCGCGATGCCTCGAGAAGAAGCCGGCGGCCCGGCCCCAGCGCGCGCAGGAGCTGCTCACAGAGCTCGACGCGGCCCACACAACCGGGCCTAACGCGGCCATTCGACGTCGTCGCCCGCTGCCACGAGCGGTACTCGCCACAACGGTGATCGCCGGCGTCGCGCTGATCGGATACCTGGAAACGCGTGACCGCACGACTCCCCTAGCGAAGGCACCGCATGAAGTGACGGTCGACGTCCCGCCGCTCGTAATCGACTCGGTACAGGCTCGCGAGCGTCCGGCTCGCACTGTTAATCCCGAGGCGTACCGCCTCTATGTCCTCGGTCAGCGCGCGCTCACCATGCGCCAGCAGAGGATGCAGGCGAGCGTCGAACGGTTCAGGCGTGCCACCGAGCTGGACACGCTCTACGCCGACGCTTTCTCCGGGTTGAGCCTCGCGCTCGCGCTCGCACCATACTTCGAACCGATTACGACGCGTCAGGTCGCGGGCGCGGTGAGGACCGCGGCAGCGCGGGCGCTTCGGCTCGATTCCACGCTCGCGCCGCCGCACGTTGCGCTCGGCATGGTACATCAATACGCGTATCAATGGGACAGTGCCGCCGCCGAGTTTCAGACGGCAGTCCGCCTCCGGAAACCCGACGACATCGAGCCGCTGGTTCAGTACGGACGCTACATGCTCCACCAGGGGCGGGCCGCTGATGCATTGAAACAGTTTCTCATTGCCCGACGCACCGAGCCGGCATCGGCGTTGGTGTCGAGCTGGGTGGCGTTCACCTACTTACTCCAGGGGGAGATGGATAGCGCCCTCGTGGAAAGCGTAAGAGCTTTTCAAAACGACTCGACGAACTACACCACACTCCAGCTCGGGGCGACCGTTCGGGTCAAGCGCGGTGATTTTGCCGGCGCTCGGGATTTGGTGAAGCGGTTGTCCCCCTACGACTCGAGGACGCTCTGGGCGCTCGCCGCGATCGGCGACACGGCCACAGCCCTGGAGCGACTCCGCAAACTGGAGCGCAAACGCCCCACGCCGTGGCTGGCCGCGACGACTCGCTCGTACGTCATGTTGGCGATCGGCGATACGACGGAGGCCATGGCCGCGCTGGAGCGGGCAACGGACGCAAACGAGCTCTGGCCGGCGTTCCCCGGGGTGCTCGATCCGATTTACGACCCGATACGATCGAGCGCTCGCTTTCACGCCCTGCTCCGCCGCGTCAACCTACCGCTCAGCGAAGCGATCATCCGTCCGCGTCCGGGGTCACGTTAGGTACGTCGCACTCGGGTCACCTAACGTGGTGCGAGGGAAGCCAGTTCTCCGCGACCCTCGCACCGCTTCCGTCATTAAGATGGCGTCCAGCTACTCCAACCCGCGACGCTCGAGCGCGAGTCGCGCCGCCGCTCGGCCGATCGCGTGCCCGACCGCGACGTCGAACCGGTAGTGAATGCCGGCGTATATGCGCGACATGCCGCCCTCCGCCTCGAGCTTTTCGATCAACACCCGCTCGCTCGGGAATGCGTCGGTCAGCACACCGCGCCACGCTCCGTCAGCGCACGAGTGTCCGGACGGGTACGACGGGTGATTCGGCAATCCGATCGGGAGCGTGATTCCCGGATCTGCCTGCGACGGACGGATGAACCAGTAGGTGAACTTCGAGTCCCAGCACGCGATGATCGCGTCGAACTCCGCGGCGTTCGCGTATGCGAGGACGCGGGCCGACTCGAGCTCCGATCGGTGATACTTGTCGAGCAGGTCGGTCGCGACGCCGCTCCAGACGGGGTTTGCGAACGGGGCCCACTTCCGGGCAATCTCCAACTGCTCGGCGGTTCGACTATCGGAGATTTCGCGCACCTCGGCGAGGTCCGCGAGAAACCTGGCGGATCCAAACGGCGGTGGCGGCCCAAGACGCAGCTCGCGCTCGGATGTGAGGAAGAAGGGTCGCGCGCCGAATCCACCCCGAACGGTGGGTGCACCACTGCTCACCCAGAAGCCCGAGCCGACAGGCGGGGTCCCCGGCGGCGTCTGTGCGTAATTGTCGGACGCCGCCCACGCCAGTACTGCCGCCGCAACCGCGCGCCCGATGGCCTCGCCCGTCGCGAAGTCCGCGTTGATCTCGGTGCCTAACGGCGATTCGGCCCGCTGTGTTTCGAGCTGCGCCTCGATCGCACCCGCATCGAGTGGGTAGAACTGCTTGAGCACGACCACCGACGCGCCAGCTGCTGCTCCGGCGGACGACGGGCGTGACTTGCCATGACGCTCCGCCTGCGCGGCGAGCACGGCACGATACTGCGCGATCGACAGGTAGGCGTTTATACGGCCGACATCCCCGCCGCGCGCACGGAACAGCGCGACCGCTCTGCGGTTCCATCGGACCGTGGACGTCGATGATGCCTCGGTAGCAGCGGTGCGCGGCGCAATGTCGACAGCGGGGCTTCGCGACGCGTTGGTCGGGCCATCGTGACAACCACTCGCGACGACGAGTGTGGCCCCCAGAATCTGCATCCGGGATCGCATGGGCTCCTCCTCGAGTTGGGTGTGCGAAGCGTTCGTTTCTGCCTCGCCATTCCCGCACACGAGGAATTGCCGGAATTCCCGACACATGCCGTCCGCGATCGCTGGATCGCGCATTGACCTCGCGCCGCGGTGGTCGGGCGGCGCATCATTCACCCTTCATCTTTTCCCATCACACTCGTCGCGCATGGCCGCGGATATCCGCACACGGTTGCAAGCCACGCTGGGATCTGGCTACACGGTCGAGCGCGAGCTCGGCGGCGGCGGCATGTCGCGCGTGTTCGTCGCCACCGACACGCGACTCGGCCGCCGCGTCGTCGTCAAAGTGCTCTCACCCGACCTCGTCGCGAGCGTCTCAGCCGAGCGGTTCGAGCGTGAGATCCGGCTTGCCGCGCGGCTGCAGCATCCGCACATCGTTCCGCTGCTTTCGGCCGGCGACGTCGACGGGATTCCGTACTACACGATGCCGTTCGTCGAGGGCGCGTCACTGCGCCAGCGACTCGCCACGGGAGCGCTCCCACACGCCGAGGCCCAGAGCATCCTGCGCGACGTCGCTCGCGCGCTCGCGTACGCCCATCGTCAGGGCATCGTCCACCGAGACATCAAGCCCGAGAACGTGCTGTTGGCCGAGGGCGTCGCGATGGTCGCGGACTTCGGCGTGGCGCGCGCCTTGAGCGCCGCGACGACCCTTGCAGGCGATGTCCTCACCCAGGTGGGGATGCAGATCGGCACGCCGGCGTACATGGCGCCGGAGCAGGCGGCGGGCGATCCCGACGTCGACTTCCGCGCGGACCTCTACGCGTTCGGCGTGATGGCGTACGAGCTGCTCGCGGGCCAGCATCCGTTCGCCGGCAAGCGGAATATGCATGCACTGGTCGCGGCGCACCTCACCGAGCAGCCGAAGCCGCTCACGACGCACATCGCCGACGTCACCACGTCGCTGTCGACGATCGTCATGCAGTGCCTCGGCAAGGATCCGGCGGAGCGACCCGAGAGTGCGTCCGCGATCGTGCGCGCGCTCGACGGCGTATCGACACCGAGCGCTGTCTCCGCCGCGCCGGTCACGCCGCCGGCCGCAAAGGCGATCCCCCGCATCGCCGTTCTGCCGTTCACGAACATGAGCGGCGATCCGGAGAACGAATACTTCAGCGACGGTATCACCGATGACCTGATCGGTGCGCTCACAGCGCTCAAGGGACTCAGGGTCGCTGCGCGGACGTCGAGCTTCGCGTTCAAGGGCAGGAACGTCGAGCTGGCAACCGTCGGCTCCACGTTAGGCGTTCGCGCGGTCCTGCAGGGCAGCGTCCGGCGCGCCGGCAATCGCGTGCGCGTTACCGTGCAGCTCATGAACGCCGCCGAGGGGACGCAGCTCTGGAGCGAGCGATACGACCGCAACCTCGACGACATCTTCGCGATCCAGGACGAGATCGTGCGAGGGATCGTGGACCAGCTGAAGGTGAGGCTCGGACTGGAGCAGACCGCGGCCGCCCAGCTCGTCGCTCCTCAGACCGATGATCTCGAGGCGTATCAACTCTGTCTCCGCGGCCGAGAAGCGGCCTATATGCGATCGCCCGCATCGCTGCGCCGGGCGATCGAGTACTTCCGGCAGGCCCTGGGACGAGATCCCAACTATGCGCGCGCACATCTCGGTCTGGCCGAAGCGCACATTGGGCTCGGCGTGTATCAGTACATTCCGACGATCGAGGCGAACGACGTCGCGACGGCCGCTCTGCAGGCCGCCGAGCGGCTGCGCCCGGACCTCGCGCTCGTGCACGTGCTGTGGGGGCAGCTCAAGCTCTATTTGCGCGCGGACTGGCACGAGGCAGGGCCGCACCTCGAGCGCGCGCTGGCCATCGATCCTAACGAGCCGCTGGCGCACGCATACGTCGCCTTTCTGAACGGCATGCTCGGCCACCTGGAAGCGAGCAAGGCGGCAGCGCTCCGCGCCGTGTCGCTCGACCCGCTGTCGGTGTTCGTCCGCGCCGTATCCGTCATGGGGTTCCCGGTTGTGGGCATTCCGGGAGCGGATTCCCTCGCGGCGCTCGACGCACACGAGACGGCGCTCGCCATGGACCCGAACGCCGTAATTCACCTCTGGATGTCGGCCGTCCGGCTGGCAGACTTCGGGCGTCACGAGGAGGCAGTGGCACGAATGCGTCGTACCGTCGAGCTCACGCAGCGCGCTCCGCTCATCGTCGGCATGTACGCGCGTGCCCTTGCGCTGGCCGGCCGGCGTGAGGAGGCGCTCGCCCTTCGCGCGGAGCTCCGTGACCGGGCGCAACGTGAATACGTCGGTCCCGCCGCCATGGCGATGATGATTGGCCTCGACCTGGATGACGAAGCGGCGACCGCGGCGCTGCTCCAGGCGAACGTCGAGGCCATGACCGGTCCGACGGCGATCGTGACGACGGTCGTCCGCGAGCTGACGCCCTTGCTCGACCACCCGCATCTCGGTCCGCTCGTTCGGCGGCTGACGCTGTGGGCGACTCGACCGGCGGTGACCACGTTGAGTTCGGCACCCGCCGTCGGCAGAGAAGGGCCGTGACACCCGGGGTGCGTCGCAGGCCACGTTTGCCGCGGCGCGCGGTTCGCACCATACTCCCGTTGGGATGACTCACCGACTGAGCTCGGATCTCCACGAGCAGCTCCAGGGGACGTTAGGCGGCGGCTACACCGTCGAGCGTGAGCTGCCCGGTGGGGGCATGGCACGCGTGTTCCTGGCCCACGACGGCGCCCTCAACCGCCATATCGTCATCAAGGTGCTCGCCCCCGAGCGCGCCGTGAGCCTCAGCGTCGAGCGGTTCACCCGCGAGATTCGGCTGGCGGCGGCACTGCAGGAGCCCCACATCGTCCCGGTCCTCAACACCGGCGTCACCGGCGACGGGCTCCCCTACTACACCATGCCGTTCGTGCCGGGCGATTCGCTGCGCGCCCGCATCGAGACAGGCCCGGTGCCGGTCGACGAGTCCGCGGAGATCCTGCGCAACCTCGCCCAAGCATTGGCCTACGCGCACGACCACAGTGTCGTGCACCGCGATATCAAGCCCGCGAACGTGCTGCTCTCATCGGGGACCGCCGTCGTCACGGACTTCGGAATCGCCAAGGCGCTGGCGGCCGCGGGCCCTGGCGGTGAGCTCACCCTCACGGAGGCCGGATCGTCGTTAGGCACGCCGGCCTACATGGCCCCCGAACAGGCTGCTGGCGACGACGTCGACGCGCGCGCCGACGTCTACTCGTGGGGCGTCATCGCCTACGAGCTGCTCGCGGGCCATCACCCGTTCCACGACAAGACGACCGCGCAGCAACTGATGATGGCGCATCTCGCGGAGCGGCCGAAGGAGCTCACCGATCAGTTGCGCGATGAGCACCGCCGCGATCCGATGGCCCGAGGCCTCGCGGCGTTGGCGATGCGGTCTCTGGAAAAGGATGCCGATGCCCGGCCGGCCAATGGCGCCGCGCTGCTCGCGGCACTGCATGCCATCGGGGTATCCACGCCCACCCGAACACCACGCCTCGCGATCGCCGCCGCGGGGCTCGTGGTACTGCTCGCCGCGACGATCGCTGGCGTGTTCTGGTGGAGTCAGGGAAAGGCACGCGCTGCCGCGCTGGTGCCGAGGATCCAGACGTTGGCCGCACAGGGCAAGTATTCCGCGGCGTACCTTCTGGCGAAACAGGCGCGACGCCACCTCGCCGAGGACTCGACCTTCGAGGGCGTCTTCGCCGACGTGACCAACGAGATCTCCGTCACGTCGGAGCCGCGGGGGGCCCGCGTGTACATCGCGATGTTCGGCGACTCCAGCGTGGCCGACTCCAGTGACGGCACGCTGATCGGCACGACGCCCGTTAGGCAGTACGTAACGGCCCGCGGCGACTACCGCGTCCTGGTGAAGGCGGCGGGCCACGACCCGGCGCGCCGGATTGCATCCCGGTTTCTGACACCAAGCGAAGGCCTGAGTGCGGCCGGCCGGTCCATCGAGCTCGACGTTCGACTCTCGCGGACCGGGTCGGTCCCCGACGGAATGGTAGCGATCCCGGGCGGACGCTATCAGATCGTGGGTCACGACATCGGCCGTGGCCAGGCTGCCGACCTCGCGCCATTCGCGCTCGACCGGTTCGAGGTATCGAACGACCGCTTCGCCGAGTTCGTGCGGGCGGGCGGTTACCGCAACGCCGCGCTATGGCCAGCGGGTGGCGAGACCGCCACGCCGACGCGCTTCGTGGACAAGACCGGACTTCCCGCACCACGTGACTGGATAAACGGCGCACCGCCCGCGGGCCGTGGCAGCCACCCCGTCACCGGCGTGTCGTGGCACGAAGCCGCGGCGTACTGCGCCTGGCGGGGCGGCCGCCTTCCCTCGCTCTTCGAGTGGGAGAAGGCATCGCGCGATGGCCGCGTGTCGCGGTTCGGCATCCTGATGCCGTGGGGGCAGTACGACGCGAAGTCGTTAGGCGCCGTGCGCGCCAACTTTTCGGGGACCGACACGGCGCCGGTCGAGAGCTTCCCGTTCGCGATCAGTCCATACGGCGTCTACAACATGGCGGGCAATGTAAAAGAGTGGCTCGTCAATCGCGTGGGCGACGGTTGGGGAACGACCGGCGGCTCCTGGCAGGACCCGATGTATCTGTTCAGTCAGGTCGGGAGCCAATCGGATGGTTCGCCGGTCCTCGGCTTCCGCTGCGTGCGACCGCTCGCGCAGGGCAAGACCGATGCGGGTCTGGCGCCGCTGCCCGTCACGACGGTCGCGCCCACCTATCATCCGGTCGGTCCGGCAGAATATCAGGGACTGCTCGAGCACTACCGCTACGATCCCCGTCCGGCAAACCCACGTGGGCGAACCGTCGTCGAGACTCCCGACTGGATTCGCGAGCGGCTCTGGATCGACGGCCCGAAGGGCGATTCCGTCCTGCTGTACATGTTCCTCCCGAAGAACGCCGAGCCTCCATACCAGGCGCTCGTGCACATCGCGAGCAGTGCCGCGTTCGGTCAGTCGTCCGTTCCTCAGGTCGTCGAGGACATTGCCGCCGGGCAGATCAAGGCCGGACGCGCCGTCATTTCACCCGTGCTGACCGGTATGGTGGAGCACCAGGGCACGCTGAACCCGCGGCCGCCGCCCCGAAGCGTCGAGTTCCGGGATCTCATGGTGTGGCACGCGACGGAGATGCGTCTTGCCATGGACTATGCGCTGACGCGCCCGGACATCGACTCGACACGGCTTGGATACATCGCGATGAGCTTCGGCGCAGGGTCGCGTTTGCCGCTCGCCGCAGTGGATCCGCGTTTCCGCGCGGTCGTGCTGCTTGGCGCGGGGATCGACGAACGGATCCAACCGACGTTGCCCGAGGCGGCGAACTTCAACTTTGCTTCCTACATCAAGGCCCCGAAGCTCGTGATCAACGGACGGCAGGACGAGGAGCATCCGTGGCAGACTCGCGGAAAGCCGCTGTGGGACCTGCTCCGCGAGCCGAAGGAGCTGCTGCTGGCGGATGCCGCCGGCCATCGCGTGCCGGTGGACGTCCGCACACCACGAATCAACGCGTTTCTCGATCGGACGCTGGGGCCGGTGGTCCCCAAGCGCCGGTAAGGCGTCACCCAAGGGCAAGCGACCATGCAAACCAACAACATTGCCAGTTCCCTAACGACACTCTTCTCGGAGCTGGTGGATGGTGCGAAAGCGCCCGTCGGGGGCAACTTCGTCCTCAATTCGGGGGACCCGGGCATGCTCGCGTCGCTCGACAAGCTGTCTGCCGCTGACGCCTCACGCTCGGTCCACGGCGGCGCAACGATCGCCGCGCACGCAGAGCACGTCCGGTACGGGCTCTCGCTCATGAACCGCTGGGCGACCGACGGCGGTAAACCGTTCGCCGGTGCGAAGTGGGATGAGGCATGGAAGACGTCCGCGGTGAACGATGCACAATGGGCTGAGATCCGAGCCGGATTGGCCGACGAAACACGTCGATGGCTCGAGGTACTCGGCTCCCCGCGCGACGTCTCGCCGGTGGAGCTGAGCGCGATGATCGGGGAAAGCGTGCACGTCGCGTATCACTTCGGTGCCATCCGCCAGATCGCGACGAACGCCCGTGGGCCACGGGACGACTCGTTCGCCTAGTGCGGGATTTCGCGCCGTTAATCGGTTGCGCCGTCAAGCAGTCGCGCTGGTTATCGAGTCGAGCTGTACTCGGTGTGTTTCGGGCAGGAACCACGTCGCGACGATCGTGAGCACACAGCTCGCGGCCACGTACGCTGCCACCGCGCCGATCCCGTACGTGGCCAACAGCACCGTCGCGATGAACGGCGCCACGCCGCCCGACACTACCGACGTGAGCTGATACGTGAGCGACGCCCCCGAGTACCGCACACGCGTCCCGAACAGCTCCGACAGCGTCGCCGCCATCGGGCCATACATCATGTCGTGCCCGATGTTCATCGCGAGAATCATCGCGATCGGCACGAACGCCGGCCCGCGCTCGAGCAGCCAGAAGAACGGATAGGAAAAGACCAGCAGGAAGGTGACGCCCCCGAGGAGGATCGGCCGCCGCCCGACCCGGTCCGACAGATACGACCAGAACGGCGTCGCGAAAATGCCGATGAACGACGCGATCATCACGCCCCGCAACATCACACTCCGCGGGTAGCCAAGCGTCTTCTCGCCATAGCTGAGGATGAACACAGTGCAGATGTAGAACACCAGGTTCTGCGCGAACCGGATTCCCATCCCCACCAGTACCTCGCGCGGATGCTCGCGAAACACATCCAGCAGCGGCATGCGCGATTCACCGCGCGCGTCCTTGAGTCGCTCGAACGACGGCGACTCCATCACGCGAAGCCGGATGAACAGGCCAATCGCCACGAGCACGATCGAGAGCAGAAACGGGATCCGCCATCCCCATGCCAGAAACGCCGGCTCCGGAAGCCACGACGAGACGGCCGCGAAGACGACTGTCGACAGCAGCAGCCCCGCCGGCGTTCCCATCTGCGGCCACGCCCCATGGAGCCCTCGTCGCTCACCGGCGGAATGCTCGACCGCGAGGAGCACCGCGCCGCCCCATTCGCCGCCCGCGGCGATGCCCTGACAGAAGCGAAGCGTCGTGAGCATGATCGGCGCCCAGATACCGATCCGGTCATAGGTCGGCGTCAGGCCGATCAGCGTCGACGACAAGCCCATGAGCGATAGCGACCAGACGAGCATCTTCTTCCGACCGATGCGGTCGCCGTAGTGGCCGAAGATCGCGCCGCCTAACGGCCGCGCCACGAACCCCACGGCGTACGTCACGTACGCGCTCAGCGTGCCCGCAAGCGGGTCGAGCGTCGGGAAGAAGAGCCGGTTGAAGACGAGCGCCGCGGCGGTTCCGTAGAGAAAGAAGTCGTACCACTCGATCGTAGTGCCAACGAAGCTCGCCAGCACCACTCGGCGCAGCTCGGCCGGGTCGGTTCTCTTGTTCATCGAACAGGAGCTCGCACGCCGCGACCCGGTCGCGCCGCGGTGACCTTTCCGCTGTCCACGACGACCTGACCGTTCACGACGACGAACGGGATACCGGCTGATGGAATCATCGCGTCTTCGTAGGTCGCTTTGTCGATGACGGTCGCCGGGTCGAAGATCGTGAGGTCGGCGTCCGCGCCGGCCTTGATGCGGCCCTTGGACGTCATCATCGGCACCCGTGCTTCCAGCCGACGCGCCGGCTCGATGGTCATCTTCCGCAGCGCCTCCATGAGGCTCAGCGCTTTCTCCTCACGCACGTACTTGCCTAACACCTTTGCGTACGTGCCTGACGTGCGCGGATGCCCGCGCCCGTTCTCGATGAAGCCGTCGCTCGCGATCATGGTGAGCGGACTCACGATCGCCTCGCGCGTCTGCGCCTCGCTCCGCCCGTGGATGATCACGGTTCCACCCTTCTTGCGCGCCTCCTCGAACGTCTTGCGCGTCAGGCGCTCGCCGGTGGACACGAGCTGATGCTGCTGGAACTTCGCGTCCGGCCACGTCTTCCAGTCATCGAACAGCGCGGACTGTATCGACGTCATTCCCGCGCCGTAGGGATACGCCTCGGTCGTGACGTCCTGGCCGCGATCGCGTGCGGCCTTGATGTGCGCGAGGAACGCGGGAAGGGCCGTGTCGCCAACCGAGTTCACGTGAACGATATGAAGCTTCGCGCCCGCCGCCTTGGCCGCGGCAATCGTCGAGTCGAGTCCCGCGATGCCATTCCGCATGTGAATGTGCGCGGACGCGTTGCCCTGCGCGGCAACCTTGAACATCCGCTGGATCTCGCCCATCGATGCGCCCGGGGTGTACGCGCTGCCGAGTCCCACGGCGACGGCGCCGTCGGCGAGCCCCTCTCGGAGGATCGCTTCCATCTGAGCGATCTGCGCTTCAGTCGCCTTCCCCGTTCCTCCAACGCCGGCCGGGAGGATGTTCGTGCTGGGGTCGTGCAGCACCTT
>Ga0307408_100003081_pt1 | contig 11494 bp, 5 predicted proteins | sample 322Cmetagenome_FD_202116 | JGI IMG/M metagenome (GOLD analysis project Ga0307408, IMG submission 202116) | Maize rhizosphere microbial communities from greenhouse at UC Davis, California, United States - 322HYB-C-3 | ecosystem: Host-associated > Plants > Roots > Rhizosphere > Soil | place: USA... | reverse complement strand
GGCGTACTGTATATACGCCGGGCCCGCCCCGGTAAATCATGTCACCGCATTAGTTAAAGCTGTTTTCCAGGAAACCAGCCTTCTTGGTAATGCGGTCCAGCTCAATCAGCACGGACAGCAAGTCCTTCATGCGCCCCAACGGCACCGCGTTCGGGCCGTCCGACAGGGCCGTGGCCGGGGTCGGGTGGGTTTCCATGAACAGGCCGGCGACGCCCACGGCCACGGCCGCGCGCGACAGCACCGGCACCATTTCACGCATGCCGCCCGACGACGTGCCGTTACCGCCCGGCAGCTGCACCGAGTGGGTGGCGTCGAACACGACCGGCGCGCCGGTTTCGCGCATGATGGCCAGCGAACGCATGTCGGACACCAGGTTGTTGTAGCCAAACGAGGCGCCACGTTCGCACGCCATGAAGTTGTCTTCGTTCAAGCCCTTGTCGCGGGCAGCGGCGCGGGCCTTGTCGATCACGTTCTTCATGTCGCCTGGGGCCAGGAACTGGCCCTTCTTGATGTTGACCGGCTTGCCGGACTGCGCGCAGGCCGTAATGAAATCGGTCTGGCGGCACAGGAAGGCCGGGGTCTGCAGCACGTCGACCACGGACGAGACCACTTCGATTTCTTCGATCGAGTGCACGTCGGTCAGCACCGGCACGCCCAGGTCGCGTTTCACGTCACCCAGGATTTCCAGGCCTTTTTCCATGCCGGGACCACGGTACGACGTGCCCGACGAACGGTTCGCCTTGTCGAACGACGACTTGTAGATGAACGGGATGCCCAGTTCTGTGGTCATCTCTTTCAGTGCGCCGGCCGTGTCGAACGCCATCTGGCGCGATTCGATCACGCAGGTGCCGGCGATCAGGAAGAATGGCTGGTCAAGGCCAACGTCGAAACCGCACAGTTTCATGCTGCTTCCCCTTCGGGTTTAACCGCGTGCAGCTGGCCGCCGCGGGCAGCCTTGTTGGCCAGCGCCGCCTTGATGTACGACGTGAACAGCGGGTGGCCGTCGCGCGGGGTGGATTTGAATTCCGGGTGGTATTGCACGCCCATGTACCATGGGTGCGCCTTGTCGCCGGTGCGCGGCAATTCCATGATTTCGCACAGGTCTTCGGTCGGCGTACGGGCCGCCACCACCAGGCCGGCGGCTTCCACGCGGCCCAGGTACAGGTTGTTGGCTTCGTAGCGGTGACGGTGACGCTCGGTCACGACGCTGCCGTAGATCTCGGCGGCCAGGGTGCCCGGTTTCACGGCGCACGCTTGCGCGCCCAGGCGCATGGTGCCGCCCAGGTCGGATTTTTCGTCGCGTTTTTCAACCTTGCCGTCCAGGCCTTGCCACTCGTCGATCAGGGCGACCACGGGCTGGTCGGTTTCCGGTTCGAATTCGGTGGAGTTGGCGTTGGTCAGGCCGGCCATGTGGCGCGCGTATTCGATCAGCGCCACTTGCATGCCCAGGCAGATGCCCAGGTAAGGAATCTTGTTTTCACGCGCGAACTGGGCGGCCTTGATCTTGCCTTCCACGCCACGCTTGCCGAAACCGCCCGGCACCAGGATCGCATCGTACTGCGACAGGCTGGCCGCGCCATTGGCCTCGATCTCTTCCGAGTCGATGTACTCGATATTGACCTTGGACTCGTTGTGGATGCCGGCGTGGCGCAGCGCTTCGGTCAGCGACTTGTACGACTCGGTCAGTTCCACGTACTTGCCGACCATGCCGATCGACACTTCGGCTTTCGGGTTTTCCAGCGTGTAGATCAACTTGCTCCACATCGACAGGTCGGCCGGCGCCGGGTTCAGGTCCAGCGCTTCGCAAATGATCGCGTCCAGGCCCTGGTCGTGCAGCATTTGCGGCACTTTATAGATGGTGTCGACGTCCCACACGGAAATCACGGCGCGTTCCTCGATGTTCGAGAACAGCGAAATCTTCGCGACTTCATCTTCCGGGATCTTGCGGTCGGCGCGGCACAGCAGCGCGTTCGGCGAAATGCCGATTTCACGCAGCTTTTGCACCGAGTGCTGGGTCGGCTTGGTTTTCAGTTCACCGGCGGACGCGATGTACGGCACCAGGGTCAGGTGCACGAACGCCGTGTTCTTGCGGCCCGCGCGCAGGCTCAGTTGACGCGCCGCTTCCAGGAATGGCAGCGATTCGATATCGCCGACTGTGCCGCCGATTTCGCACAGGGCGACGTCGTAGCCTTCCGCGCCACGGCGGATGTAATCCTGGATTTCATTGGTGATGTGCGGGATCACCTGGACGGTTTTGCCCAGGTATTCACCACGGCGCTCCTTGCGGATCACGGATTCGTAGATCTGGCCGGTGGTGAAGTTATTCACCTTGCGCATGCGGGTGGAGATGAAGCGTTCGTAGTGGCCGAGGTCCAGGTCGGTCTCGGCGCCGTCATCGGTAACAAACACTTCACCGTGCTGCATAGGGCTCATGGTGCCTGGATCGACGTTGATGTACGGATCCAGTTTCAGCATGGTGACTTTGAGGCCGCGCGATTCTAGGATCGCGGCGAGAGAGGCGGCGGCAATCCCTTTACCAAGGGAAGACACAACGCCGCCAGTGACGAAGACATATTTGGTCATGGGCAGATCGGGTGCCGGTCGGCACGATGCGGGAAATTAAAATTATAGCTCAATCTCGGGTCTTTCTCATCCCTACGTCTGCAAAAAACCGGTTATCAGCCTTCAAGCATAAGTAATTTGGCAATGTTGACGGTCGGTGGCATGCCGCACAGAGGCCGCATGGCAGGTGCGGGACAATGAATTTTTCTCATAGGAGGATGCCATGACTTACTCGGAACGCGATGCATACGGCATGTATGTGGATACCGGCCATCAAGGCCCCGGCCCTTCGCTGATGGGCGCCGATACGCTGATCGGCAACCATGTGCACAACCTGCAGGATGAGCACCTGGGCACCGTCAAGGAAATCATGCTCGATATGCAAACCGGCATGGTCGCCTATGTCGTGATGGCCAGCGGCGGGGTGCTGACCATTGGTGAAAAACTGTTTGCCGTGCCCTGGGAAGCACTGACCCTGGACACCGCCAACAAGCGTTTTACCATGGATATCACCAAGGAACGCATTGAAAACGCGCCCGGCTTCGACGCCGACCACTGGCCGGACATGGCCAACCAGGCGTGGATGATAGAGGTGCACAGCTATTACCGCAGGGACACCGCAGCCCTGTAAGCAGCATGGCTGAGGGCGCGCACGATAGACGCACAGCAACAATATCAAAAAAATAATTTAATGCTAGCATTGCAACTTCCTGTCTTCCAGGGAACTTGCAAATTGCTATGACCAAGACCCATACCGCTATCGATGTCGCCCAGGCCCTGCTCGGCATTAGCCAGGACAACCGCCTGTTGCGCCTGTCCTTTCCCAACGAGGATGGGCCGCACGCCCTGCTCTTGCCGAACCGTCTCGAGGCGGACGAAGCCCTGTCGCGCGATTTCAGCTTTACCGTCGAAGTATTGTCGGAAAACGCCCGCCTGGCCTTGAAAGACGTCGAAGGGAAAATGGTCACCATTTCCCTGGTGCGTGAAGACGGCAGCCTGCGCTACTTCAATGGCTATGTCTTTGAGTTCGCGCTGGTCCGCACCGACGGCGGCTTCGCGTTTTACCGCATGCAGCTGGGCCCATGGCTGGCCTACCTGCGCCTGCGCCGCGATTATTACCTGTTCCACAACAAGTCCGTGCAGCAGCAGACCACGGAAATCTTCAATGACTACCCGCTGCCCGACTGGCAAACCCGCATCCACGGCGCCGATCCGGCCCTGACCGATGCCTGCCAGGCCGACGAAACCGATTACAACTATGTGCACCGGCGCTGGGAACAGCGCGGCTGGCATTACTGGTATGAGCACCGCGCCGATGGCCACACCTTGATCCTGTCGGACGACTCGGCCGCCGCCGATCCCATCGACGGCGTCCCCACCATCGCCTACCAGCGCGAAGCGGGCGCCATGGAAGACGACGCCATCGGCGACTGGTCGCCCGTGCGGCGCACCATCCCGGCCAGCATTGCGCTGTCCAGCTTTGATTTCAAGTCGCCCCGCCCGCAAAGCATCACCGTGCCGACCATCCACCGCCAGGGCGCCGAGCCGCAACTGGAAGTGTATGAATACACCGGCGCCTACGGCTTCACGGCGGACGACGACGGCAACGCCCAGGCGCGCCGCCGCATGGAGGAAATCGAAGCGGGCGGCAAGCGCTTCGAGGCGGCCGGCAACGACCGCACCGTGCAGCCGGGCCGCTGGTTCCAGCTGACGGGCCACTTCGATATCGACCCGGATGGCGGCAACAGCCCGGACGGTGAATTCCTGATCGTGCGCACCCACCACAGCGCCAGCAACAATTACCACGCCAACGGCGGCCAGCCGGCCCAATACAGCAATACGCTGACGTGCATCCGCAAGACCATCCCGTGGCGCCCGGGCCGGGGTTACAACAGCACCGAACCCAAACTGTACGGCCTGCAAACGGCCACCGTGGTCGGTCCGGCCGGCGAGGAAATCCATACCGACGCATTCGGCCGCATCCGCGTGCAATTCCACTGGGACCGCATCGGCCAGTTCGACGATAAAAGTTCGGCTTGGGTGCGCGTGGCCACCGCGTGGGCCGGCTCGAATTTCGGCATGACGTCGATTCCCCGCATCGGCACCGAAGTCATCGTGCAATTCCTGGACGGCAACCCGGACCGCCCGCTCGTCACCGGCATGGTGCCGAACGCGCAAACCATGCCGCCGTGGCCCCTGCCTGACAACAAGACCCAGAGCGGCATCCTGTCGCGCTCGACGCCGGGCGGGGCCTATAGCCACGCCAATGCGATCCGCTTCGAAGACAAGAAGGGCGCGGAGCAGCTGTGGCTGCATGCGGAAAAAGACCAGTTGACGGAAGTCGAGCACGATGAAGACAAGTGGGTCGGCAACGACCGCCGCAAGACCATCGACCACGACGAGACCAGTCACATCAAGCACGACCGGACCGAGACGGTGGACCACGATGAAACCATCACGGTGCACAACGACCGCAAGGAGCGGGTGGATCATAACGAGACGGTCAGTATTGGGGATAACCGGACCGAGGATGTGGGGCAAAACGAGACGATTGATATTGGCGGCACGCGCAATGTCACCATTGGCCAGATGAAGATCGAGACCGTGGGCCTGGCCAAGATCGTCTCGATTGGCGGCGCGTACCAGACCTCGGTTGGCGCGGCCATGAACACGACGGTGGCCCTGATGCAGTCCGAGCAGGTCGGCCTGTCGAAATCCGTCATGGCTGGCCAAAAGATTTCCTTCACGGCCGGCGAAGAATTCCGTATCGAAGTGGGCGCCAGCACCTTCGTCATGCGGCAGGATGGCCGGATCGAAATTTCGGGCAAGGAAATCATCATCCGGGGTTCCAAGAAAGTCGAACTGCACGGTGACGATGTCGACACCAATCCGGAAGGCTGAGCGTGGAGATACCAGTTATACCCAGCCTGCGGTTTGACAACCGCACCGGATTCGACGCCCTGCACTTCGACACGGTGGACCAGAATGGCGTGGCGTTCCATGTCATCGTCGCCAAGACTGGCTATGCGCTAGGGCCATGCGATGCGCAAGGCCACGCTCAATTGACCGCGCTGGAAGACCCTGCCCTGCTGCACGTGGCCGATGTCCATCACGAAGACGATATCGATCAAAGCGTGCGCTATGAGAACGACCTGGCGCCGTACAAGCCGCTGTGCGACGTGGTTTTTGTCGGCGACGCCCATCCACCGGCCGAACCGGACGCACCCTGGTTCGACGTTGCGCTGCGCGTCCAGCGTCCTGATTTGCCGCCCCTGCTGCCGGAACGCCCACACCCGCTCAATCCATGGCAGCCGTTGTCGCATGACGTCTACCAGGAATGGCAGCGCGAACTGGCAGCAGCCCAGCAAACGCCGCGTCCCGGCGAATTCCTGGTCAACAAAACGCTGCGCATCCATGGCGAACGCCAATTGCACCGGCAAGCGGCGCCGCTGCGCTGGCTGCCGGGCGCGCCTTGGAGCCTCGGCACAGCCGATACCGCTGGCAGGCTGCCGCTGCGCTATGAATACACATTTGGCGGCGAATGCCGGGTGGACGCCAGCGACACCTTCGCCGCACGCGTTCCGGACCAGCATCGGCTGACACCGGAACAGCAGGCCGGCCATCCCGACACTGAAAATCCGCCAGTCGCCCACGACAGTTCCCAGGCCAACCCCGTTGGCCGGGGTTTCACACGTGACTGGTTCGTGCTGGCCAGCGGCATCGCTTCGCTGCCCGCACCGCGGATCGAATACCCGGCCGCGCCCTTTACCGCCAAGGCTTTCTGGCAGACGGCATGTGGCAAGGAGACGTTTGCTCCCGCTGGCATGGGGTATGTCGGGCGGGCCTGGCTGCCGCGCCGCAACCTGATCGGCAAGGTGGAGTTGAAAGACAGCTGGCAGGAGGATGAGGTTCCCTCCTTACCCAAGGATTTCGATTTTCGCTACTGGAACGGCGCGCCGGACGACCAGCAATGCCCACATCTCGAAGGCGGCGAACGCATTACGCTGATCAACCTGTGTGCCGGCGGCGCTGCTTACGCTACCGAGGATGCCGACGGCAATCACATCGTCACCTTCACGTTGCCGCAACAGGCACTGTTCGTACTGGCCGCAAGCGCGGACGGCATGTTCGCCGCCCTGCCCCTGGCCATCGATACGGTCGTCATCGATCTTGACAATGAAAAAGTGGAACTGACGTGGCGGCTGGCCATCATCGCTGACGGCGCCTTCGAAGAAGCGCGGCTGCATCACGCCGACACGCCCGAGGCGCTGGCCCGCCTGCATGAATTGACTACGGCCGCCACTTCCGACTGAATTCTCCATGGCTAAAGAAACCGTCACCAAGTCCCAGCGCTTTTATTGCGTCAGCGTCATGCCGGATATCTGCAAGACGCCGGTCGGCAGTTCCGTCGTACCGATTCCCTACACGATCACGGGCGAATTCAAGGATGCGCAAGACGTGTCCCGTTCGGTCAAGATGCACAGCGAACCGACATTCCTGTACGGGAAAAGCTTTATTCCCAGCGTGAAGGGGGACGAGCGCGGCACGGTGGGCGGGATCAAAAGCGGTACCTATTTGAAGCGGGTGCAACCCAAGGATAAAAGCTCCACCAAGGGCGCCAATGGCACCCAGACCGTGCAAGAGTCACGCTTTATCTGGATGAACGACAAGAATACGTTTGGACGGATTTATGAGCGAGGGGTGCAGGGCGCCAAGGCGCGGCTGCAAAAGCTGGCAAAGGAAGCCAAGGAAGAACTGAAGGATGCAGCGCAGCACTACAAAGACAATGTGTCTGAGGACTTGCACAAGTTCGGGCAGGACGCCATGGAAACGGGTGGCAAAATCGGCGCAGGTAGTGCAGCGTTGGGTGTCGCCGGGCTTGCTGCCGGCGCCACAGTTGTCGGTGCGCCAGCGGCTGTTGTCATGGAAGCTGGCGCCGCTGCAGGCGGCACAGTGGCGACTGTTGTGGGTGGCACCGGCTTTGCCGCCAACACGTCGGCTACCGTCCTCGATCAGGCTGCGGATTACGTACTGACGGGAAAAACCCCTGATGCCGTGAGCGCGCTGACCAGCGTCGCTTCCGACGCCGCAGAATATATTGTTTTCAGTAGAGCGGGCGGTTTTGGGGGATTCCTCAAAAAATTGCTCCCCGCCCGAAAAGGCAAACCCGGATCTGCCGCCCCACCGCCCAAGAAAGAGCCTCCCAAACCGGCAAGCGGTGGCGGCGGCGACAAGGATGGCCACGACGGCGGCAAGACCAAGCAAAAGAAAGAACCCAAAGCCGACAAGCCATCGGACTGCTGCCCGAAGGACAGCGCGCCGGGTGGCAAACCTGTCAAGAGCGCCCACCCGGTGCATTACGGCACCGGCGAGGAAATCCTGCCGCAAACCGACTTCGTGCTCGATGGTCCTACCCCGCTGGACTGGACCCGCGTCTACCGTTCGGGGTCGGAATGTGAGGACTGGGGCTTGCTGGGCGCGCGCTGGAGCACGCCTTATAGCAGCAGCATATCCATTTGCGCACAAGGTATTGTCTATCACGAAGCCAGCGGCCGTGCGCTGCGCCTGCCGATGCTGGACATTGGCCAGGAACATGAGCACCGCGCCGAAGGTTTTATCGTGCGGCGCGACAGCGACCAGCAGGTGACGCTGACCTGGCGCGACGGCAGCACCGACACGTTCTTGTCCGGCCCCGATGGTTGGCTGCCGCACGGCTATGACGGCGTCAACGCCATGCTGGCACCACGCGCGCCGGTCCGTGCGCAACGCTATTACTTGTCCCGCCGCGCCGAACGCGATGGCAAGGGCATCACGATTGAACGCCATCACGAGGCGCGCCCCGGCGAAGTGCTGTTGCGGGTGCGCACCGATGACGGCCTGATGATCGAAGCGGTGCGCGACGGCCATCTGCCCATTGAACTGGGCGCCGAGCCGGAATACACCGCGCCGCGCATCGGCCGCATCGAACAGGTGCTGCCGGATGGCAGCCGCCTGTGCCACGCGCACTACCGCTACGAAGCCGACCTGCACGACGTGGTCAAGGCAACCGCACCCGCAGGTTCCTTTGAGGCGCTACCGCTACGCTGCAACCTGGTCGAGCAAAGCAATATCGCCAGCCAGCCGCGCAGCTATACCTACCGCCACCATTTACTGGTCGAGTACACGACCTATGGCGGCTTCCGCCACGGACTCGAATGGGTCAGCCTGGCCTTCCTGCGCGAACGCTGGGCCGGTAATGCGCAAGACGATACGCAACTGGCGACGCGCTACCCTGTCACCATCAGCAACAGCTACCAGGCGCGCGCTGTCCGCACCACCACAGAAGATGGCCGCGACGAAGTGTCCATTGCCTATATTGATAACGACACTACCCGCGTCACGGAGCCCGATGGCGGCATACTCGAGTATCGCTTCAACGCGCGGTGGCTGGCCACCGATGTGTACCGCATCAATCCGGATGGCAGGATGCGCGCGCTGGGCCGCCGTGAATGGGACCGCGACGGCATGCTGCTGGCCGATATCGACGCGGACGGCGCGCGGACACGCTACGGTTATGACGCGGCAGGCAACCTTACCAGCATGACGGATGCGCAAAACCATGTCACGCGTATCGATTACGACACAAACAATTTGCCGATCGCCGTCACCGACGCGCTGGGCCATACCACGCACAGCCGCTACGATGACGCGGGCCGCCTGGTCGAACGCACCGATGCCCTGAACCGCAGGACCCGCTATGCCTATGATGCGCAGGGGCGCCTGACGGCGGTGACCGATGCGCGCGGCGGCAACAAGCGTTTGGCGTACGACGCGGCCGGGCGGCTGGCGTCGTATACGGATTGCTCCAACTACACCACGCGCTACGACTATGACGGCAATGGCCGCCTGACGGCTTTCACGGATGCCATCGGCAATACCACAGGCTATCACTATGATCTGCTGGGGCGCATGGTGCGCATTGTCTATCCCGACCAGACATCAGAAACGTATGACTACGATGCGGACAACAACCTCGTAGCGCATACCGATGCAAAGGGACAGAAAACGCGGTATCGCTACGATGGGCATGGCCTGCTGACCGAACGGATCGATGCCAAGGAGCAGACGCTGCGCTATGCCTATGACAAAGCGCTGCGGCTGGCGGAACTGATCAACGGCAACGGCGACACTTACCTGTTTGACTACGACGCCGAGAGCCGCCTCATCAGCGAAACCGGCTTCGACGGCAAGACCACAACATACGCCTACAGCAACGCCGGCCATTTGACCGCCAGCGACAGCGCCGGCGTCCGTACTGACTTCGCACGCGACGCCTTGGGCCGCCTGCTGGCAAAGAGCAGCGCCGATGGCGGCGTGCGTTATGCCTATGATGCGGTGGGCAGACTGACGGCCACCGCCACCGCCAAGGCGGAACTGCGTTTTATCTATGACCCTGTGGGCCAACTGGTGGACGAGCGCGTCGCTTACTCTCTCGGCCAGCCACGCCTTCCGGGCCAGCCAGCCGAATTCATTGCAGCCTTTATGCTGACCCATGCCTACGATGAGCTAGGCAACCGCATTCAAACCATCCTACCCAATGGCCGCCGCGTCGATACGCTGCGCTACGGCAGCGGCCACTGGCACGGCACCCTGTGGCAGGGCAAGGCGCTGGTAGACCTGGAGCGCGACCAGTTGCATCGCGAAACCACGCGCGAACTGGGTAGCAACAAAGAGCGCTTGGTCGAGCGCCGCAGCTACGATCCGCAATCGCGCCTGAGCGCTTTTACGCTCGACAAGGGCAACCACCGGTTGAAAGAGCGCCGCTATGAATACGATGCCGCCAGCAATCTGGTGCACATCGATGACAAGTTCGGCGACAGCATCCGTTATACCTATGACCCGCTGGGCCAACTGCTGACTGCGGTGCAGCGCGGGTTGACGGAAACGTTTGCGTTTGACCCGGCGGGCAACCTGCTCGATCCCGTTACGGAACGCGCTCCAATCAACACCCGGCAAGTGCTGCGCGAACTGGACGAACAACCGGCGCCCGCCGCCGCCCCTGTGCTGGCCAAGGTGACGCATAACCTTCTGCGACAGTACATGGGCTATGCCTATGAATACGATGAGCAGGGCAATACCGTAGTCAAACGGCCGCGTGTGCTAACTGGGGCCAATGACGAGGGAATACTGGAATTTGCCTATGACACGGATAATCGGCTGACCACGGCTATTCGCACCTTCGCCCATTCCAGGCAAGTTGCACGCTATAGCTATGACTCGTTCGGGCGGCGGATTGCCAAGCAGGTCGATGAGCAATGCTGGGCTGCCGGTGAAGAACCGCCGCCGGTGGGGCTGGCGCATACGGGGCGCACTACGCTGTTCGTGTGGGATGGTGATGTGATGGTGCAGGAAGTCCATGCCGAAAAGACTGTCACGTACGTGTATGAACCGGATAGCTTTGTGCCGCTGGCTCGGATTGAATCCCAGGACGGGTTACAGTCGTATGCGCCGGACTATGTCCATTTGTCGCAAATTGGCAGTTGGGATCTGCCTTCGCCTGCTGGGGAGTTGGATGCGCATGTTGCGGCGTGGTTTGCGAATAGTGAGGCACAAGCAAAAATGCGGCACTCTGAACACTGGGAGGGTCAGCGCACTCGTGCTGAATCCAGAGCAGTTGGTGACAATATTCTTTACTACCAGTGTGACCATCTGGGTACCCCGTTAGAGCTGCGCGATGAGCACGGGGAAGTTGCGTGGTCCGTGCGGTATCGGGCTTGGGGGAGGGTTTTCCGGCAGTTGCAATGCAAGGTTGAGCAGCCTCTGCGGATTCAAGGACAATATCAAGATAATGAAACGGCAATATATTACAATCGGCATAGGCTTTATGATCCGGATTCCGGACGATTTCTTACAATAGATCCTATCGGTTTAGCCGGAGGCGAAAATGGCTATC
>Ga0307408_100003080_pt1 | contig 11499 bp, 12 predicted proteins | sample 322Cmetagenome_FD_202116 | JGI IMG/M metagenome (GOLD analysis project Ga0307408, IMG submission 202116) | Maize rhizosphere microbial communities from greenhouse at UC Davis, California, United States - 322HYB-C-3 | ecosystem: Host-associated > Plants > Roots > Rhizosphere > Soil | place... | reverse complement strand
GCGCGGCGTGGTATTTGGTGAGCTGGCCGGGGCGCTGGATTTGCCAGGTTTCCTCGGCGTAGGGGTCTTCGCCCCACTTGTGTCCGGTGACTTCGAGGACTTCCAGGTCATCGCGCCAGACCTTGAGGGCTTCCTGGATCTGTTCAGGGTCGGTGACATCGATGCGGTTCGCGTCGGCTCCGAAGCCGACCAGCACGGCGTCCGTGTCGCTGACAAATTCGGTGCGGATCACCGAAAGCGGCTTGTCCTGGGCTGAGTAGGCGAAGAACGGCTTGATGGGTCCCTTGACCCGGATCCAGGCTTTGACGCCCTGGGAGGCGGTGCGTTCCCGGCTGGGGGCGAGCTTTCCCTCGGACAGGGAGGGCTGGACATCGAGCTTGTGCAGAACGTTCTGCGGCAGGGTAATGACCACCTTGCGGGCCTCGATTTCCTGTCCGTCGGCGTAGAAGACCGTAGCTCCTTGGCTGGTGTGGCGGACGGCGGTTACCGGGGCGCCCAGTCGGATGTCGGCGGTGGAATCCTCGGCGATCGCGTTGACCAGCCCGTCGTTGCCCTCCTTCAGGCGGAAGATTGCCGACGCCTCGTGCATCAGATGCCAGTGACCGGAGGATCCTGCGGTCCAGCGCAGGGCATTGACGTAGGCGCACTGGTCCAGGGGGGCGTTAAAGTGGCCCACCCAGGCGGCCTCGTTCGCGTTCCGCTCGTCCTCGGAGAGGTCCAGCTTGTCCAGCATCTCCTGGAGGTTGTACTGGTCCACCTCGGCCAGGTTCTCCACCGTGAGCGGCGCGTCCGGACGGGGCAGCCACTTCACGGTGTCTTCCAGCAGGCGGGTCATGCCGGGATCGATCAGCTTCATGAAGTCGTCCAGGTTGCCGCGGCGGACCTCATTGCCGGCCAGCCAGTACGTCTCCTCGGAGCGCGGCCCCCGGGAAACTTCGAGTCCGTAGCGGGTGACTTCGGCCCAGACGTGGGGCTGGGTCCAGTGCAGCCAGTTGCCGCCGAGCTCGAGGTTCTGGCCGAGCCGGGGCTCGGTGTAGACACGGCCGCCAAGCCGGTCGCGGGCTTCCAGCACTACTACCTTGTGGCCACGGTTGCCCAGTTCACGGGCAGTGGTGAGACCGGCCAGGCCGGCACCGATGACGACGACGTCAGTTTGTTCAGTCATTGAAGGGATCCTTAGCTCAAGATCAGGTTGTGTTGCGGCCGCTAGCGTGCGGCGTCGCTGAGGTGTGTGGCGCGCTGCGCCGTGGCCGGGTGGCCGTCCAGCGTGTACTTCTGGCCGAAGAGCTTCTCCCGCAGGGTGATCGGCTCCTGGTCCCCGCTGCGGGCGGGGGCGATGATGCCCTGGGCACGCAGTTCAGGCAGAGCCAGTTCGATGAAGTCTTCCCAGCTTCCGGGTTTGGTGGTGTAGCTGAGGTTGATACCGTCGACGTCGGCCTCATCGCGCCAGCGGCGCAGTTCGGCGGCCACCGTCTGAGGGGAACCAACGATTGTGGATCCGGTGCCACCGACGGCGAGGAACTCGGCGATCTGGCGCGGGGTCCAGTCCCGGTCCGGGTCTGCCTTGGAGAACATGTCCACCATGGACTGTCCTGCCTTGGTCCCGACGGAGCGCAAGGGCGTGTCCAGTTCGTATTCGGACATGTCAATACCCGTCCAGCCGCTGAACCGGGCCAGGATTCCCTCGACCGGAGCGGTGTCCACAGCCTTTTGGTACTTGGCCTGGGCTTCCTCGTCCGTGGGCGCGACGACGACCGTCAGCAGGATGACGATCTTGACATCCCGGGGGTCGCGGCCTGCGTCGGCCACCGCTTGGCGGAGCTTTTCGACAGAGCGTCTGGTGCCTTCCACCGATGTGCCTTGGAGAAATACGACTTCTGCGTGCTTGCCGCCGAATTCCATGCCCCGAGAGGAAGCGCCAGCCTGGAACAGGACCGGGGTTCGCTGCGGGGAGGGCTCGCACAGATGGAACCCGGGCACGGTGAAGTGCTGACCCGAGTGCTGGATCTGGTGAACCTTGTCAGGATTGATGTAAGTAGCCGTTTCAGCGTCGCGGACCACAGCGGCCTCTTCGAAGGAGCCTTCCCAGAGCTTGTATACGACGTCCATGTATTCGTCAGCCATGTCATAGCGCTCGGCCGGAGTCAACTGCTGTTCCCTGCCGAGGTTGCGGGCAGCTGCCTCGGAGTAGGACGTCACGATGTTCCAGCCGACACGGCCGCCGGTGAGGTGGTCCAGGCTGCTGAACTTGCGGGCCAGCAGGTAGGGCGGCTCGTAGGTCGCCGAGCAGGTGATGCCAAAGGTGAGGTGTTTCGTCACGGCGGCCATGCCGCTGATCAGCACGGTGGGGTCGTTGATGGGGAACTGCGCCGCGTCCCGCAGGGCAGCATCACCGTTGCCCCGGTAAACGTCATGGTACCCGACGTTGTCGGCGAAGAAGATGCCGTCGAATCCAGCGTTTTCAAGCATCTGGGCGATGCCGGTCCAGTACTGCAGATCGGTGTAGCGGTGGCCCTGGTCTCCCTCGGTACGCCACGACCCGGAAGTCAGGTGGGCGGGAGCGAAGACGTCGAAGGCGAAGAGGCTCAGTGGTTCATTTTTCATGGCAGCGGTGCTTCCTTGGACTGGTGCCGGACAATGCCGTAACAGAATGGTCGGACGTTCATAGATCGAACACTGCGTTCAATTTAGAGTGTAAGCCAACTCACTGTCAAGAGCCTCATCTGGTGACTTGCCACAAAGGGGCCAGTCTTGACACGGCGTTGTGGCGTATGCCATATTTTTGACCACTACGTTCGATAGATGAACGGCTGTGCCCGGAGCTCACGCTTTCTCCCGGCGCCGTGCTGATACCTCCGGCGACCCCGATTCGGACGTGCACGGACTATCAAGAAGCCCCTGGTGAGACAACCGTTAAACCGGTTCCCAGTTGGTCGTGTTTCTCGTGGGCCGGGCAGCGGTCTGAAGATTTAGGCAGTTATGAAACGCGCTTCGCGTTTCCAGGAAAGAAGGACAAAGATGTTCAATCACCACGGGAAGACGGGTTCGGTGTTGCCCAAACCGGCACGTCGGCTTCGGACCGACGACTGCATCATCGTCGACAATCGCGAACTGCGAAAAGCCCAGATTGGGGCCGGAGTTGGCAATTTCATCGAGTGGTATGACATCGGAGTTTACGGTTACCTTGCCGTCACCATGACCTCCGTTTTCACTGAGGGCATGGACGAGCGCATGGGCCTGCTCGTCACGCTTCTGGGTTTCGCCGTGTCGTTTATCGTTCGCCCCCTGGGTGGAATGATCCTTGGCCCTCTGGGGGACAAGATCGGGCGCCGCAAGGTGCTCTTCTTCACGATGGCTCTCATGGCCGCGGCAACCACCATCATCGGCCTGCTGCCGACGGCCGGGCAGGTCGGCCTGTGGGTCATCATTCCTCTCTATCTGCTGAAGATGCTGCAAGGCTTCTCCACAGGTGGCGAGTATTCCGGGGCCGCAACGTACATTGCGGAGTTCTCCCCGGACCGGAACCGCGGATTCATGACGGCACTGCTGAATTCCGGTTCGATGCTCGGTTTCGCGGCTGGCGCCGGCGTCGTGGCCGTGACAACCGCGGCGACGACCTCCGCGTGGGGCGAATCCGCAATGCTCGAGGGCGGTTGGCGTATTCCGTTCCTGCTCGCCTTGCCTTTGGGTATCGTCGCTATCTCGCTGCGCAGCCGGATCCCGGAATCGCCCAGCTTCGAGGTTGCTCACCAGAAGACCGAGCATGAGGACGTCCATCCCATTTTCGTCCGGCACAATCTGCCGAACATTCTGAAGTTCTACTGGCCCCAAATCCTCATAGGCTGCGCACTTATTGCTGCCGACGGAACTTCGTCCTACATGCTCACGAGCTATATGCCCACGTATCTGGAAACACAGGTCGGGTCGCCGGCGGTGCACACGGCCGTGGCGGCAGTGGTTGTGCTGGTGCTGCAGGCCATCCTGATCCCCGTGGTCGGGCGGTGGTCAGACCGTATTGGCCGGCGCCCAATCTATGCCATGGCCGCCATCGGCAACATCATCCTGCTGGTGCCCGCCTTCTTCCTTATGCACGTAGGAACCCTGTGGTCCCTCTACCTGGCAATGTTCCTGGTGATGGTGCCCAGTGCCTTCTTCCTGGCGTTGACCGGGGCGGTGATGTCGGAACTGTTCCCCACGGCCTCCCGCTACGGTGGTGTGGGCGTCACTCACAATCTTTCCATTTCAATCTTTGGCGGCACCACGCCACTGGTGAGCCAGGTCCTCGTCGAAGTCACAGGCAACTCCTATGCGCCGGCGTTCTACATCATGTTCTTCTCTGCCGTCGCGCTGGTGGCGGTCATGAAGATGCGGGAGTCTGCCGCGCGGCCGCTCCTGGGGTCGGTGCCGGTAGTAAGGAGCCGCAAGGAGGCTGTGGCCCTTGTCCAGGGGCAGGACAGTGACGAGCGACTCGACACCGCAACCATGCTGCTGACCCCTTCAACGGCAGCCGAACCCCGGGGGTAGGGGAATAAGCGCTGGCGGCCCGTCTATCGGGAATCAGGTGGGCCGTCCAGCCTGGAGCGACAAAGGACCAGCGGTGCACAGGTTCCGCGCCCCGGCACTTCCAGGACCGCTGCATACGATACGGTCCGGGGAAGATGAACGAGCAGCATGGGCCACGGCTGCCGCAGGGTCGAACGCCCTGTTCGAAACTTGAAAAGGCTTAGGATGGTGGTGACACCAGTCAGGGAGACCATGCTGGGACAGACGTAAACCGAACCGAACCGGGGGCTGATGTGGCAGCGGAAACAGACGTCGACGTACAGGCGGCAACGGGTGACGAAGAGCAGGCGGCCGGCGAGACCGTCGACCTCACCAACAAGTCCGTGGTTAAGGCAACCGTCCTGCTTAGTGAACTCGGCCGGCACCGCCATGGCATCACCGTGACTGAGCTTTCCCAGGCCGTGGGGATGACCAGGCCCACGGCGTTCCGGTTGCTCCTGAGTCTGGAGCAGACCGGCTTTGTGGACCGCGTGGACAACCGCTACCTGCTCGGATGGCAGATGGCCAGGTTGGGCCGCCTTGCCGATCCGTATACCGGCGCTGTCGCCAGGATTCAGCCGATCCTGGATGAATATGCCGCGAAGCTTAACGAGACGATCAGCTTTGCCATGGTCAGGAGCGACACCTCTTACGACGTGATCGCCGAGGCCTCCGGCTCCCGCTTCTTGAATGTCTCTCAGCTGTACGTCGGGGGAAACTATCCCGCCCATGCCAGCGCCACGGGAAAGCTGCTGCTTTCTGAACTCAGCGACAACGAAATAGCTGCCAGGCTGCCCGAGAAACTCGAGCCCTATACCGACCGCACCATCACCACCCGGAAAGCACTCCTGCGGGAAATCAAGCAGGTGCGCGAACAAGGCTATGCAGTCATCGACGAGGAGCTTGAGGTAGGCCTCTTCGCCGCCGCCTACCCGGTACGGGACACTGCAGGCGGGCTTATTGGCGTGCTCGCAGTAATGGGACCCGCCCAGCGGCTCAACTCCGGGAACCTGCCCGAGGCAATCAACAAGCTGCGGCAGGCCGCCGTTGAAGTGGCAAAGGCTCTGTCCTAGTGTAGCGTGTCGTTGATTCCTTTGGGTCTGATCTTTTGTCAGACTTGATTCATGGTTTATCTGGCAAGGCCTTTGGAATTGCGTGACGGGGACCGGGGAGCTCTGGAGGCGTTGACTCGTGGGAATTCTTCCTCCGCGACGTTGGCCCTGCGGGCGCGCACGGTTTTGTTGGCTGCCGACGGGATGCCGAATGTCGAGATTGAGAAGATCACTGGGTTCTCGGCGCCCACGGTTTTGAAGTGGCGCAACCGCTATGCCGAGGGCGGGATCGAGGCCCTGTCCGATGTCCAGCGCCCAGGCCGGGAGCGGGAGATCGACGAACTCGCCCTGATCGCCGATACCCTGACAAATGACGGGAACCCGCCGGCCGAGCTGGGGATCTCACATTGGTCCGCGCGCATCATGGCCGAACGCCACGGGATCTCCTTTTCCTCCGTGGCACGGATCTGGCGGCGCTGGAAGATCCAGCCGCACCGGATCGAGACGTTTAAGTTCTCCACCGACCCCGCCCTGGAGTCCAAGCTCCGGGACGTGGTGGGCCTGTACATGTCCCCGCCGGAAAACGCGGTGGTGGTGAGTATCGATGAGAAAACCCAGATCCAGGCACTGTCCCGCACCGGCCCTGACCAGCCGCTGTCCCCGACGCACCCGCTGCAGCAGACCCACGACTACAAGCGAAACGGCACCACCACCTTGTTCGCCGCCCTCGAGGTCCTCACCGGCAAACTCAGCGCGAACGCCTTCTACCCAAAGCACACCAACGCCGAGTTCGTCGATTTCCTGGGCCGGGTCGCCGACGCCCACCCCGACATCGAGCTGCATGTCATCTGCGATAACTATGCGACGCATAAGCACCAGAACGTGAAGGACTGGCTGGCTGAGAACCCGCGGGTCACCCTGCATTTCACCCCGACCAGCTGTTCCTGGCTGAACATGGTGGAGATCTTCTTCGGGATCATCACCCGCCAGTGCCTCAAACGTGGGGCATTCAGCTCCGTCAAAGAGCTGGAACAAACCATGGAACGCTACATCGAGAACTACAACCAGGACGCCAAACCATTCACCTGGACCAAATCAGCGGACTATCTCCTGGGCAAGATGAAACGCAAACAAACCATTAACACGGGGCACTAGCCCCCGCCTTCCTCTGCGAAGGTAGCGGCCATCGCCAGAAGCGTCTCGATGGCCGGGTACTTCCAGTGCACGAACTGGACGGGCACTCCCACGCGCTCAGCAACCAGCCGATGCGTCACCACTTCCGGCCCCTGACTGTCCCTGATCTCTGTAACGCACGCCGCAAGTTCCGCTGTCCTGCGCGCATCCCGCTCCCGCAAAATGTCAGCGGCGTCACGCCGCTTCTTCTGTCTGGGCTGCTGGCGCCAGTGGGGCATCGTCATCCTCTTTCATTGCTGCTGCCCAGGCATTCATTGCCCTGTAACAAATTGAACGCGGCGTTCGTTTAATGAACATCGAACGATACTATCGTGGTGCCGCTCACGTAATGATGCAAGGCGGCCTAGCTCCCGTCCCGACGCCGATTGGATCACGAATGTTTCTGCACTCCGCAACCCGAACCCGACGCCGAGCGGACTCCTTGCCGCAAGCCATTCCCGACTGGTCGAAGCTGACGCGCGGAGACCTCGTCCGGGTCGCGCGCCGTGACGGAAGCGCTATAACCGGTTCGATTGACATGCTCGCCATGGACCGTAGCGTCTTCTGGGTCATCCAGGAAGGAGGATGGGGCAGGGTTATGGTCTGCGGCGCAGACAAGCCCCACGTCGTCGTGCTGGCCTCCAGTGAGACACGCATCTGAAAAAACGGTTGCACGCACAGGTGAGCTGTGCCACAATAAATCCACGTTCAATTTACGAACGTGACGTTCAGATTTCTACACGTACTTTAGTTCCTGGGACACGGTCGTTCCAGGTCCCCAGCAGAAGGGAAGGGACAATGTCCATCTCAATCGGACACCGCGCCATTTTTACCGCGTTCGGCCACCGCACCAGCTTCAAACCCCGTGCCGCAGCTCCGTCCTTCGCTAAGGAGGCCGAGGCCCCAGCCGTTTTGGCGGCAGGAGAGCTGACCTGCTCGCCCTGGGAGGGCCTCTACCTTGAACAGGCACGACCGGTCGTGAAAGACGAGGACGCCGCCACGACAAGCCGGCAGTTGGACGCGTTCCTTGCCAGCCTGATGTACGGCGAGTAAGCAATAATGACCACGGCAACCGTGCTGGACAGCAAGACAGAAAACGACGCATCAGCCGGCGCGCCCGCCGCAGATGACTGCGAGGCTAACAGCTGCTTTTACTGCACCAGCCCGGAAACAGACTGACCCTTCACAGGTATCAGGAGGATCAATGGAGCTCGACGGCAAAACAGCGCTGGTAACCGGCGGGGGACAGGGGATAGGCCGCGGCATTGTCGACTGCTTCCTGGCCGAAGGAGCCCAGGTAGCAGTGGTGCAACGGCGTCCGCTCGATCCCGGCCTGGCCAGTCACCCTGCTGTCGCAGGCATACAGGCGGATCTCAGCGATCCATCCGCCGCCCCGGATGCGGTACGGCGAGTAGTTGATCGCTTCGGTGGGCTCGATCTACTGGTCAACAACGCAGGAATAATGTTCGAGCGCAGCGTCTCCGAGATCCGACCGGAGGAGTGGGAGCTGATGATCGCGCTCAATCTGCAGGCACCCTTGTTCCTGGCCCAGGCCGCGCTGCCGCACATGCGCGAAAGCGGCGGCGGAAGCATCATCAACATCGGCTCCATCGAGGGCTTCGCCGCCAACCCCGGCCACGCCGCGTACTGCGCATCCAAGGCCGGAATCCACGGACTCACCAAAGCCCTGGCCCTGGACCTGGGCGAAGACAACATCCGATGCAACGCCATCGCCCCCGGCTGGATCACTTCTGAACTCAGCGACAACTACCTCGAAGCCCAGCCGGACCCGCAAGCAGCACGTGCGGCCCTCCACGGGCTGCACCCCGTGGGGCGCCTGGGCAACCCAGAGGACGTCGGCCACCTCGCCGTCTACCTGGCCAGTGACAGGGCCAGCTTCCTCACCGGTGAAGTGATCGTGCTTGACGGTGGCCGGACGGCAAAACTGCCGCTGCCCTTTTAGCAGCGGCCCGCCCTTTCCCGCCTTCATGCCAGAAAGTGTGCCTTTCGATTGCACCGAAGTCAGATGGCGCAGGCGCCGGTCTGCGATGTGCTTCGCGACCGGCCTGACGGGGATCGCCCCACACGTTGAAATGGAATTAATGTGCACCTGCTCACGGTCTTGTCACACCCCGTCACCGGCAAATACCCGTCGGCCGTCATGGACGCTTTCCATGCGCCGTTCGGACAGCGGGCCATACCATCGACACCCTGGACCTGCATGGCGAAAATTTCGACCCCCGTTTCACGATGGCGGACCATGCCCATTTCTGGGGCGGGCCCGTTCCAGCGGGGATCGCCGAAATTCATCGAAGGGTTGAGCCGCCGATCGGCTGGCCTTCATCTACCCGGTTTACTGGTGGGGTATGCCGGCGATGATGAAGGGATGGATCGAACGGGTCTTCACCGGAGGTTGGGCCTGCCAATTTGGCCACGGGGTGGAAGACCGCGGAACCCGGGAGGTGGCTGCCTCGCTGCTCCCCGGTGTTCCCACCGCTCTCATCGGCATCGCCGGCACCCGGAACGAACCTATGACAAATATGGCTACGGTCAGGCCATGAAGACGCAGATCGACCTCGGGATTTTCAGCTACTGCGGCATGCATGATGTGCAAAGCCACTTCATCTACGACGTCGAAGGCGACCACAAAGCACCAAACCGCCAGGCCGGGCTGGCCTTTGCGGCCCGTATTGCCCAAGAGTTCATTTCCCCGGACCGGATTGCACTGGATGTGCACGAGGAACACCTTCGCGGCCACGCCGCGGCCGCCAGCGCGCACTGATCAAACCGCCCAATACGCACGCCAGCTCCGCGCTTTTAACAGGTGACTGACTCGGACAAGAGCTACAACAAGTAGAACCCGGCGACGTGACAAACACGACGTCGAAAGAACAACAAAAGGAAACACATGTCTAACCCACAAGTAAAAGTCCTCCGCACGGTGGATTCGCTGTCCTTCGCCGACCTCGTCCTTAAGCCAACAGCCATTAACGGCACGGAGCCCAAAGACACAACCGACAGTGCTTTTACGGTCCAGGCCAGCAACGTAGACCTCGGCTTCTGGGAATGCTCACCAGGCAGCTTCAAAACTGCCCGCGACGGCGTGAATGAGGTCATCCTGGTCCTCGAGGGCAAGGCCACCCTGATCTCCGACACCGGCGAACGCGTAGATCACAAAGCCGGCGACATGGTGCTCATCCCGAACGGCTGGAGCGGCGTGTGGGAGATACTCGAGCACTTCAAGAAGCAATACATCACCATTTCCGTCTAACTGATCAAGCCCTCATCTCATGATCCGGGGCACCGAGAACGACTCGAACCGGCGCCCCGGGTCATCCCATTTGGCGAGAGCCCGGGGCATAGCCGCCCGGACTATGCAGCGACGCTGCCAGCATGGACTTCACACGAATCATGACGCAACCGCCCCAGTCCGGACGCATCTGCCTGGAAGCGATCCCAGCCCGCGCACCAAAGCACAACGTGATCGGCAGCGACGACCTCGACCCAGGAGCGGGGCGACCATGTCCGTCAAACACCGGATCTTAAACGTCGCACTCATACCGCACAAAATCTCACGCGTGAGGGAAGCCCCAGCAGCACACCCGGGTCTTAAACAGAAACCGCAGGAGCTCCACCCGTCCTCTCCAACACAAAACACACATGCCCCTACATCGATGGCAAGCCCAGTAAAACCGTCTAGCTTCCCCCGTCAAGGGCTTGGTCAGCGGAAGCTTTGCTCACGGAAATCCGGCTTGATTAGGAGGGGGCACCTAGAGACGCGCAGAGATTCGTTCAATATCTCAACGTAACGTTCGAAAGATTTGGACAGAAATCTTGCAAGCCTTAGTGAGATGGGCCACAATGGATATGTTCACAAAATGAACAGCACGTTCAGGGAAGTGGGAGGGGCGAGGCCGCCCCTCCTGCAAGTCAAGAAATCATGCCTCCGGAACCTGAGGCTCCCTCGTCAGCGTTGAGGAGTGATCGTGAGCATCGCGTCTGACACCGTTTTGCCCTTCAGTCGCACCATGCTGTTACCTCTGGTCCGGTTTCTCTTGTCCCACCCCAAGCAGCGGCCAGGACAGCCGGGGTGACCCTGCACTGGCGCTGCAACAGGAACGGACAGGGCAAGCGCCATTGCACCAGCTCCTAAACGCCCAAGGCCGCCACACAGCACACCACAAACTCTTCCCACTCAAGGGCCAGTTCCGGCGGGGTCCTTCCCGCCCCATCTGGAACACCCTCTGTCCGTATCCCTTTCCTGAAAGAGGCTCTGATGAGCACTAAAGAATCCGTATCGGATGCGTCGTCCGACGAGGCGGCAACGGCGCCACCAGTTGATGACACTGCCCACCTTCACCGCACCGAGGTCGAGGAAGCAAAAATCCTCGAGGATTTGAAAGACGGAGTCGCCGAACGACGCGGCACGATCAGCAAGCAAACCCGCGGGCTCGACAAAACAATTTTCGTGGTCACGGGCGCCATAGTCATCGCGTTCCTGGTGTGGGGCTTCACAGACACCGACGGACTGGCCGCTGCTTCAACAGCAGCACTCAACTGGGTCTTGGGAACCTCAGGGTGGGTCTTCGTTCTACTGTCTTCGGTTTTCGTCGTATACGTCCTGTGGCTGGCCATCGGCCGTTTCGGAAACATCCCCCTGGGCAAGGACGGCGAGGCACCCGAATTCAAAACCTGGTCCTGGGTCTCCATGATGTTCGCCTGCGGCATGGGC
>Ga0307408_100003079_pt1 | contig 11499 bp, 7 predicted proteins | sample 322Cmetagenome_FD_202116 | JGI IMG/M metagenome (GOLD analysis project Ga0307408, IMG submission 202116) | Maize rhizosphere microbial communities from greenhouse at UC Davis, California, United States - 322HYB-C-3 | ecosystem: Host-associated > Plants > Roots > Rhizosphere > Soil | place: USA... | reverse complement strand
TCAAGGTGCCTTTCTCGGTCTTCTTGATGATCTCAGGCTCGGGCTTGGTCGCGGTCTGCAGGTCCTCAAGTGACTTCGTCCACAGCCCCTCATCGAAAAGCACGGCATCCAGTGACGTCGCCGGAATCTTGTTCTTATCTTTTTCTTTCTCCTCGTCCTGCGCATGCAGCGGCAGCAGGAACAGGGCAGCCAAGAGGGCGGAGACCGAGGGTTTCATAGGTGCAAACGTGTGATAGTGAAAGCGTTCTTGTCGATCTTCTGTTCCCGGAAAAATCGGCCGTTATTGGAGTGGATCGGCTGATTTCACGCGGTTTTCACAGAGCGCCGTGGGTTCGCGGCATGAGCCCGGGGAAGACGGTTCAGGATACGTCGGGCAGGGAATCGGATTGTCAAAAGCGGTGGGATTGGTAGTTCACCGGAGCATGACGCAAGACTCCCGGGAAGCTTTGATCGAGTTGCTTTTCCTCGCGCTTTACCTCGACGACCACCTGTCGCTCGCGGAGGACGGCGTGGTGACCGACGCCCTCAACTCGATCGGTTGGGACTCGGCGCATCCGCGGGAAATCTGCATCCTGAAAGCCTTTTCCCAGGCTCGCGAAGCGCATAGCTGCGACCTGAAAACCGAGCAATACCTTTCGGCACGGGCCGAAATCATCAAGAAGGCCGGCGCCGAATCCACGGCCCTGACTTGGCTCTACAAGGTGCTCGGTGCCGACGGCATCTCTTCCACGGAGGACCGCTATCTGAAGAAGCTGGAGAAGCGCTGGTTTGCGTGAATCCCGGTTATTTCTCCTTCGACAACATGGCGAGATAAGTCGTCGCGGCGCTGCCGAGTTCGGACTTCGGATCGAGCTTCTCGATTTCCCTCAGGACTGCGGCGAGTCCTGTCTTCTTCTCCGGCCAGCGCTGGTAGAGGGCAAAGCGGGCGGCGAGGGCTTCCTGGCGCTGGGCCTTGGTCAGCTGCGGCTTCTTCAGCCAACCGCCAATCTCCTGGTCGGCGTCGTCGAATTTGCCGGCCTTGCCTTGGTCCACGGCGAGATCGAGCAGCTTGCGGCCGGGGAATGAATAGCGGGCCAGAGCGCCGGAGCGATCCTCCGGGTCGGCCTTCTTGATCTCCTCGATCACCGGCTGATAGGTATTCTTCGGACCGGCGCCGAGGCCGAGCAAATCGAGACCGGCGGCGAGTTGTGCGGCCTTCTGCGGTCCGCGCATGCCTTCGGCTTTTTGCCACAGGTCGTCGCGCTTCTTACGGGCGTCGACGGTGCGCTGGATCGCCTGTTCGGGACGGCCCAACGAATCGAGTTCGGGAGTGCCCTCGCGCAGGGCGACGAGTCGGCCCTCCTTGTCGAAGAGCGCAATCGCGGGAAGACTGCGCGGCTTCACCACGCAGGCTTCGTTGCGCTTTGCCAGCGCCTCGTCAACAGAGGAGGGGCTCTCCTTGCGATCGATATCGACGATCAAGAGGTCCTTGCCCGCCGTCTTTTCGAAAGCCTCCGAAGTCCACAGGGCGCCGAGCTTCTTGCCTGCCGTGCACCAGTCGGAGCCATGGAAGAGCACGGCGATGTCCTGACCTCCGGACTTTGCCTTTTCCACCGCGGCGGGGAAATCAGGCACGCGCTCGGCTGCGAACAGAGCGGGGCAAACTACGAGGAAGATAGTAGATAGAAGCCTCATTGGAGTCGTCGTCCGTAAACGTGGATAGCGGAGAGGTGGAAGACCTCCTTGCGGTTGTCATCGCGCTCGACCTTCACCCAGCCGACGCGCGGGGCTTTGCCGGCGAGATCGACGCGCCATGGCTCGCCCGGTTTCTCGCTGCGGAAGACTTCCTGCCAGCTTTGGCCGTCTTCCGAGATCGAGACCTTGATCGGCACCAGCCTGCTTGCGTTGTAGCCGGTGGAGGCGTCTGTAACGACGATGCCGGAAAGCTCGCCGAGTTTCGCCAGGCGAACCAGCACATGCGGATGCACTTCCGAGTCGGTGTGAAGGCGGCCGCCTTTCGTTTCCAAGATGGCCGCGTGGCTCTCCGGCGAGTCCCAGTTCGAAGTGGTGGAAAGCCGGATCAAGCCACCGGCGGACAGCAGTTCGCCGGGGAAAGGTTCGAGCCTCGGCAGCTTCGGGCCTTCGGTTGTGGCCACTGCCTTGGCGAGGGCTTGGAAGGCATCGACGTTATTGGTCGCGGCGGCGGCGAGGATCGCGGGTCGCAAGGCCTTGCGCGTGGATTCGCCGGCACTGCCACCGGTGGCGAGTCCACGCCCGAGCGCTTCATACCAAGCGGTGTCGCCGCCCTTGCCAAAACGCTCGCTGCCCCATGCGACCACCGGCGCGAGCCAGTCGGATTTCGATTGGAGCGAGACGACTTGCTCGAAGAACTCCAGTTCGGCGGCGGGCTTGCCTAACAGCTTCGCCTGTTGATCGAGCGCCTTGGGAAGATCCCACATGACCGGTCCCTTGTGGGCGGCGATCGCGTTGTGGAACGAGAGCAGGAAGGGAATGCGTTCGTCCTCCGGCACGGCCCCGATCATGGCGGCCTCGATCACCTGCACCACGTTCCACGCGGCCTCCGGATAATCGGCCAAAGCGGCGAGCACATCGTCATGGACTTTCTTCAAAGCCAGCGGTGCCGGCTTGCGGGCATCACGGAGCCAGGTGACGTATTCGGTCCACAGCGGTTGATCGAGCGGCTGGGCCTTCAAGGCGAGCAGGTAGGCCTTTTCCGCGAGATCTGGACTCTTCTCCCGCAGAGCTCGTGCCTGCCAAAGGTGCAGCGAACTACGATCCGTGGCGTACTTCTCGCCAAGCACTTTTTCTTGCAGGACAAGCTGAGTCCAAGTCTTGCCCCACAACGAGGTGTGCAGGCCGCGCTCCCAGGAAAGCGAGTAGGCGGGCGTCCATTCACCTGCTGCCGTTCGCACCGCGTAGGCGCAGTGACCGGGCTCGCCCATGGTGATCGCAGGGATGCCGTTCGCGCGTGCAGCGGTCGCGCCGTAGTGGGAGAGCGAGCCGCAGACGCCGCCGACTTCACGCACCCGCTCGGCGTGGATCATCTTCTCGAAGGGCGCGTAGTAATTGCTGCCGTGGATCGAGTCGCCGAAAACGTTCTCCAGACGGTAGGGCGCTTGCCAGCAGGCACCGGTGTAGTCCTTGACCGGCAGCTTCACATGGTCGCGGAGCCAGACCAGCGAGTCCTCGCCCCAGCCGCCGGCACCGGCCCAAACGCCATTGCCACCGGCGGAAACAACGAAGCGTTTCTCCCATGTGGCCAGTGTATCGAAAACCGGGTGCAGTTTCCCGGCCTTCCGCGAGTCACGGAAGTAGCGGTAGCGCTCGTCGGCCTGGTCCTCCGGCCAATCCTTCGCAGCAAACATCAGCGCCACTGCGGCGGCGGTTGTGAGCTCATGACGGTCGGCCATGCCGGAGCGGTCCTCCTTCCACAGTGCCTCGGCGATCCGCAGCATCTTCGCGGGATCTTCCGGGAGCGGCCCGGAGAACATCAGCTCTTCCAGCAGCGTTCCCTGCATGTCCCGGAAGAAGGTCGAGCGCGGCCCGTTGGCGAGCGCCTTCCACTCCTTCGGGCCGAGCACGCGCTCAAGTTCCGTGAGCGCCCATTGGCGGCGGACGACAACATCTTCGGCGCGCACTTCAAGCGCCGCTTCCGAATCCGGCAGCGAGACGGCGGCAAACCCGGCCGCTGGCACAAGCGCGAGCAGCAGGCAGGGGGAGTGGCGGAATTTCATGGCGTGAAAACGCCATAAAAGCGGCTTTTATTTCGTATTCCAGACGGAAAAAGACGAAATTATCTCGGCGGCGGCAGGCTAGAAGTCGTTCTTCAGCACCTCGATTGCTCGGCGGCACAGTTCTCGGCCGTAGTCAGTCCACTGGCCTTCACCCCAGTAGCGGTAGCAGCTCGTCTGGCTGCAGAGCAGGTGATAGAGCGCGTTCTTGTAGCGAGGATCGGATGAGGGAACGCCGGACTTGGAGATCTTCTCCTCGAATAGGGCGGAGGCCTCTTCCATCGGCCCGAGCACGTGGTCGTAGCCCTTCACCCACGAGATGTCGTTGGTCCAGCTGCCGCCGTCCATGTGGAAGGGCTGGGCGTGCTGCTTGCAGTCCTCGATGACCTTTGCCAGCACCTCCGGTCCGCCGCCGTTAGGCATGCGTTCCCAGATCTTCTGCTGCATCGAGGGCTGGATGGCGGTGAAGTCGGCCTCGCCGATGCCGAGCGTTTCCAAGTATTCGAGATACTCGGTGACGTTGACCGCCGGCGTCTCGCTGTCGGTGGCCTCGGACATGGCCTCGAGGAACTTCGGCGGGAATTCGTTCATCATCACGCCGCCGTTTTCACCGTCGGCGATCTGGGTGACCAGGCGCGGCACGGTCTTGCCCTTGAACTCGACGTTGGAAAGGCTCTTGGCCTCGTAGTAGGGCTGCATCTGCGCGACCAGCTTGGTGTCGCTGCCCTGGGTCTTGATGATGGCGATGATGCTGATTTCCTCGCCCGACGAGTTCTTCGCCACGAGGCGATGCGGGAAATGCGGGGAGCTCAGGGCGTAGCCGGTGCCACATTCTTCTACCGTGTGCTCCTGAACGAGCACCCAGCGATAGCCGCTCTCCTTGAGCGTCTTGACGAACTCATAGCAGACGTCGGGATGATTCGGCAGGGCCATCTCGGAGGGCGAGAAGCCCCGGACGCGATTCAGCGCCTCATGACCGAAGAGCGCGGCGAAGTGATTCTGCCACGCCTTCACGTGGAGGCGGAAATCCTGCACCGGTGTGGATGGCGCGACCGCATGCCCCCAAGGCGCGCCGAGCCATTCGACGCAGCGGGAGTAGGTTGGATTACTGGTGAGCGGACGCAGTAGATCGATCACCTGCGTGGCACCCATCGAGACGAGGCCGTCAAAGAGGCAGCCGGAATACTCCAGCATCACGCGCGGCTTTTTCCCTTGAGCCACGAGCTGCGGCACGAACTCGCCGATGCGCTTGTAGCACCACTCGAAGACCGGGGCGTTGTGGTTATCGCCGATGCCCTGGTTCTCCATCATGTTCTGGAGGTTCCCGATCACCGCAGCGGTGCGGAGGTCGCCGCCGCCCGCCGGGATCAGCGGCTGGTGCATGTGGAGGGCGACCGAAAAGGCGGCGCGCGCCTTGCCGAAATCGATGTCGCTGTTCGGCAGCGCAACAGGGCCGCTATTGGCCATGGTGGCGGCGACGGCTTCTTCATCGCCGCAGATCGGCGGAATCTGGCTTTCCAAGGTGGGCATGGGTCGAAAGGGAAAGGGGTTGGAAAACGACGACCCTAGCCGCTTTGCAGCGAAGGGAAATCGGTTTCGTTGCGCGGCGAAAGATTGGCTTGTGCGGCCTTAGGCAGCAGGACGCGAGCGGGAAGCCATGGTCTTCGGCATTACCGGCTTCGCGGCAGGGCGGGCCTCGGTCTCCGAAAGAATGTCGTCGAGCTTTGACTCGACGATCGGGCGGCCGATCAAGCGCTCGTAGATCTCGGCATAGCCGTTCGTGAAACGCGCGGGATCGAATTCGCTGCGGCTCTGGCGCATGATGCGGGCGATCTCGCGCTCGCGGATTTCCTTGGGGCGAAGGTGGAACCACATCGCCTCATCGATCGCCCAGCGCAGGCCGGCGGCGTTGGGGTCGTTGAAGGAAAAGCCATTGCCGACTGAATTCTCGGAATCGAGACGGCGCACGGTATCACGCAGGCCGCCGGTGTTGTGAACGACCGGCAGGCAGCCATAGAGCGGTGCGATCATCTGTGGCAGGCCGCAGGGCTCGAAGAGCGACGGCATCAACATGTAGTCCGAGCCGGCGAAGGCCAGACGAGCCAAGCGCTCATCGAAGTCGCGGATCGCGACCCGCTGGTGCAGGTGGTGGTAGTTGTTGATGTGATGCAGGATGTGCTGGTGTGGGCCATCGGCCACGACCACCACCTGGAGCTTGCGATTCCAATAATCCGAGACCGTGCGCTGGAGGATATCGCAGAGCAGCTGCGGGCCCTTTTGGATGGGATCAAGGCGCGAGGGCCAGAAGAAGATCGCAGCGTTCGGATCCTCTTCGAGGCCGAGTTCGCGCTGCAGGGCGAGCTTGTTGGCGGCCTTGCCCCGCACGTGGTCGTGATCGGCATAGGTCATCTCCAACGAGGGATCCGACTCAGGGTCGTATGACGGGTCGGGCGAATTCAATACGCCGGACGCGCGGCTGGAGCCCATCTTCTGGCAGATCTCGCCGCGCAAGAAGGCACCGCCGTGATGCTTGCCATCGGCCAGTTCCTGAAGGAAGCCGGGGCTAACGGTCGTGAGGTGGTCGGCGGCATACACGCCGGTGCCGAGCATGTGGACCGGCACGGTGGTGCGGCACTGGTGATACTGGCCCGGTGGGCGGAGGAAATAGAGCTGGTTCCAGAAATCGGCGGCCCCGATGCCCGCCTGCTCCATGCGCTCCAGTGTCACATCGCGGCTATGGATATTGTGCAGCGTGAAGAGGCACTTGATGCCGCGGCGCTTGGCCATCGCGGGCACCAGGCCGGTCATCCAGTCGTTGCAGTGGATGATGTCCGGCTGAACCTTCGGGACGATCTGCTGCATGACCTCCCGCTGGAAGACCAGGGCGGTGTTCAGGCACTCGTGCGGGTTGTGGCTGTAGACGCGGTCGAGGTTGTGGAAGGCGTAGTCATCCGCCAAGTGGATGCGCTGATCGCGGGGATGCACCGACGAGTTGATGATCTCATCTGGCAGGCGACCGAGATGATCGCGTTGGAAGAGTCGGCGGAAATTCGGCACCGCCACGTGCACCTCTACTCCGAGATCGACCAAGCCTGAAACCAGTGCCGCAGTAGCATCCGCCAGCCCGCCTGCTTTCGCCCGGATCAAGCTGGCACCAGGGCCGAGCGCTTCGGGCAAATGAGTAATTTCAGGCGTAACGATCAGGATGCGCGGCGGCTTGGTAGACAAGGAATCAGACATGGGGCGGGACGACGGAAGAGGCTGGAGGGGGTGACGGGAATGCGCAGTAGGACAATAAGGCGTTGCTCCAAGGCTCGGGCCACTCAAACCGGGTGGCGATATTGTGAATAACCCGAATCAGCAGTCAGCGTGCCGACCTGCTAGCGCATGCTGGGTAAATTCTTCCGTAGCCGCGAATCGAGATAAATCAACTAACTGTTGGAGTCATTGGGATTGTACGTACGCGAGTCGCTTAGGATGTGGATCATGACCCTTGCGTCACTGGAAAGGTCTCGACTTTGGCCCGGTCATTGCTCACGACGGAGCGCGGCTTGTCTGACCTGTGGAGGCAGGCTTACATCGGCCTCATTCCCTCGATGAATCGCATTCGTGTTCTCAAACTCGGCTGGGAGTTTCCCCCGTTGATCAATGGCGGTTTAGGGGTTGCCTGCCTCGGGCTTTCACAAGCGCTGGCGAAGCATGTGGACCTTCAGATCATCGTGCCGCGTTCCGCCCCGGATGCGGGCTTCGAGGACTTCAAGTTGACCGGCCTGAACAACCTTCGCACAGAGGACTTTCAGACGGCGGAGGGGAAGTATCACTACGAGAGCTTCGCCGAGATCCAGCGCGTGCCGATTCATCTCGATCCTTATGGTTCGGATGAAACGACCGCTTCAACGATCGTCATGCAGCCCGGCGGTGAAATCCGGTTTTCTCACACCACCCGCCAGCAGCTCGATCAGTTCAAGACGGGCGAGCTCTACGGTGCCGACCTCGGCACCAAGGTGATCGAGTTTTCCAAGGTGGCTGCGAAGATGGCCATGCTGTTGGACTTCGACATCGTCCACGCCCACGACTGGATGACCTTCCTCGCTGGCGTGGAGGTGAAGAAGGCGACCGGCAAGCCGCTGGTCATCCACGTCCATGCCTCGCAATACGACCGCGCCGGAGCGGATGCGCGTGGCTGGATCTATGATCTGGAAAAATACGGGATGGAGCAGGCGGATGCCATCATCCCGGTCAGCCGCTACACCGGCCAGATCTGCGCCGGACACTACAATATCGACCCCGCGAAGATCCACCCGGTCCATAATGGAGCCGAGCCGGTGGAGGCCTTCATCACCAAGAAGCCATTCCCGGAAAAGCTGGTGCTCTTCCTCGGCCGCCTGACCGCGCAGAAAGGGCCGGAGTTCTTCCTCGAGATCGCCGCGAAGGTGCTGGAGAAAACGCGCAACGTTCGTTTCGTTATGGCCGGCACTGGCGAGCGCCTCAAGCCGCTGGCCGAGAGCACCGCCTTCCGTGGTCTTGGCGGCTACATGCATTTCACCGGCTTCCTGAACAAGGAGAAGGTCAACGAGCTGCTCTCCATGACCGACATCTACTGTATGCCATCCGTCTCGGAGCCCTTCGGTCTTTCCGCGCTGGAGGCCGCCCAGTTCGGCATCCCCGCCGTCATTTCCAAGCAGTCCGGCGTGGCCGAGGTGCTGAAGGGCGCGCTCAAGGCCGACTACTGGGATGTGGACGTGATGGCCCAGCACATCATCGATTTGTTAGAGGACGACGAACTGCGCGAGCGCGTCGTGAAACAAGCGGAGCAGGACATCGCCGCCGCTACGTGGGATGCTGCCGCGGAGAAGGTGGTCGCGATCTACGAGGAGCTGGCTGCGCGTCCGCCGCAACCGCCCGGGCCTGCCGACCGGTTGAGCCTTTTCCGGGACTAACGGCACCCGGTTATTCTCCCCAAGCCATGCACACCTGCCTCTACTTCCAGGTGCATCAGCCGAACCGGCTGATCCCGTATGACTTTTTCCGCATCGGCCAGCATGCGTTCTATGAGGACGATGGGCTTAATGCGGAGATTCTCTCGAAGGTGGCCGAGAAGTGCTACCTGCCTACGAACGCGCTTTTTAAGAAAATCATCGAGAAGACCCACGGCCGGTTTCGCATGACGCTCTCGATCAGCGGCACCGTTATCGAGCAAATGCAGCACCACCGGCCGGACGTGCTGAAGTCATTCCAGGACCTCGTCGCCACCGGTAGCGTCGAGTTGCTGGCGGAGACCTACTACCACTCGCTGGCGATCCTGCATTCGAAGAAGGAGTTCGAACGGCAGGTCGAACGCCACCTTGATACCCTGGAGTCCGTCTTCCGTGTCCGTCCCCGGGTCTTCCGCAATACCGAGCTGATCTACAACAACGCCATCGCCGCGCAGGCGGAGACCATGGGCTTCGACGGCATCATGGCCGAGGGCGTCCCATGGGTGCTTAATGGCCAGTCGCCGAACCACGTCTATCGCGCGCCCTATGTCACGCGGCTCAAGACGCTGCTGCGGAATGCCCCGCTTTCCGACGACCTCGGCTTCCGCTTCTCCGACAAGAGTTGGAACGAATGGCCACTCACGCCGGACAAGTTCGCCGGCTGGGTGAAGCAGGCGCCCGGCGACGTGGTGAATCTCTTCATGGACTACGAGACCATCGGAGAGCACCAGTGGAAGGACACCGGCGTCTTCGATTTCTGGGAAAGGCTACCTGATGCGATGCTCGACGAGGGTGTCCACTGGGTGACACCCGGGGAAGTCGTCGATCTCTTCAGCGCCACCCGGGAATACGACTGCCACTGGCCGACCTCGTGGGCCGATGCCGAGCGTGACCTCAGCGCGTGGACCGGCAACGTGATGCAGCAGGAGGCCATCGCCAAGATTCACCGCCTGGAGGAAGAGGTGCTGGCCGCAAAGGACCCGGACCTCGCGCACGTCTGGGCGAAACTCCAGACCTCGGATCACTTCTACTGGATGTCCACCAAGGGCGGCACCGACGGCAGCGTCCACCAGTATTTCTCGCCGTATGGCACGCCCTACGATGCCTACATCTACTTCATGAACGCCCTCGGTGATTTGCAGGTGCGACTGCGGCGGATCCGCGAGGAACGCGATGCCGCGAAGGTTTCCTCCGGCGGGCTCTAGGCGAGCGGCCTTGATGAGACTGCATATCGTTTCGCTTGGGGTGATATTTCCCGTCTTTTGAATCTGCCCAATCGAGGACTCGCGTCAGTGATGCGGGTTGTTCACAAGTTGTTGGGAATGAGTTCCCAATCGGCTGGGCCAGCGGTCCCTGTCAAAGCTGGCAAGGCGATGCCCGACGGCATCCTTGCGGCTTCTACTTCATAGGATTAATTCCGGCACAACGATCTGCCGTTCTCGCTCCCGAAATTTTCCGGGACGTCATCGGAAAAGTCCGAAGGGAACGAAACGGCGGATTGGCCCCCCAAAAAAATTGATCGGCTCTTCGTCCCTCCCCCGACGAGAGGCCGCTGGATATGACCCCGTCCGAACTGCTCCTCATCTTTCTGACCCCCCTTTTGCTCGCGCCGGAAACCCAGGCGCTTACCCCCGGGGAGCAGTCGGACGGGAAGCCCGCGGAATTGCGACCGGTGGATTTGCAGAAGATTCGGGCGGCGCATGAGGTGGCCCGCCATGCGATCGTTGCGGAGGCGGACGGCGGTTTCCTCGCGCCGAATCCTAGCCAGCAGTGGCAGGCGAGCTTCGATGCCTCCGGCTACACCGTCGCCCCCGATCACGGAAAGTGGACGTGGGGGCTCGAGCTTTCGGGTGCTGCGCGCGGCGCGATCGAAGCCAAAGGCGGAAGCATCACTCATCGCCACGATGATCTCCTCACCGAGTGGTTCATCAACGACCGCCATGGTCTTCAGCAGGGTTGGACGGTCCATAGGCCGCCAGAGAATGGAGGGCTTCGCTTGCAACTCCAGGTGCGCGGCGACCTCAAGCCGCAACTCGACCCGGACCGGCTCGGCGTGGTCTTTCAGGATGCCAATGGTGCCGACGCGGTCACGTATCGCGGATTGAAGGCGTGGGATGCGGACGGCCGCGACCTGCCTGCCAGCTTCGACGTGAAAGGGGCCAATCAGCTTGTCCTAACCGTGGACGATGCCGGCGCGCGCTATCCGGTGACCATCGATCCGATCGCCCAGCAAGCTTACGCGAAAGCATCCAACACCGAGAGCGAGGATGGCTTCGGGACTTCGGTCGCCGTGTCCGGGAACACCGTCGTGATCGGCGCGCCCTTGGAATCCAGCAATGCCACGGGGGTGAATGGCAGCGGCGTCAACAACTACGCGCCGGGATCCGGTGCGGCCTACGTCTTCGTCCGCAACGGTGAGACATGGTCCCAGCAGGCCTACCTCAAGGCCTCCAATACCGGCGCGGGTGACGGCTTCGGATGGTCCGTTGCCATTTCGGGCAACACCATCGTGGTCGGCGCCTATCAGGAGGACAGCAACGCCACCAGCGTCAACGGCAACGGCTCGAACAACGGTGCCTCCGCAGCTGGCGCGGCGTATGTTTTCACCCGCAGCGGCGAGACTTGGTCGCAGCAGGCCTATCTGAAGGCCGCGAATGCCGGAGCAGGGGATCTCTTCGGTTCGGTGGTTGCCTTGGCGGGAGACACTGCGGTCATCGGCGCGAACCGCGAGGCAAGCCAGGCAACTGGCATCAATGGCGACTTGGCCAACAACGCGGCCTACGCCTCGGGCG
>Ga0307408_100003078_pt1 | contig 11500 bp, 11 predicted proteins | sample 322Cmetagenome_FD_202116 | JGI IMG/M metagenome (GOLD analysis project Ga0307408, IMG submission 202116) | Maize rhizosphere microbial communities from greenhouse at UC Davis, California, United States - 322HYB-C-3 | ecosystem: Host-associated > Plants > Roots > Rhizosphere > Soil | place... | reverse complement strand
TGGCGGTTGATTGTCTTCGATACGCACGCGCATCACGATGCCATCGTCGCGCTTGAGTGTTCCGATCTGGCCGAGCGTAACGTTCTCAGAGAAGCCGATGAAGTTTGACAGCCCGCCGCCACTGCGCGTGAGTGCAGCAGCGCCTGACCTTGGCGCGATCAGAAACAACGGCAACGCGAGTACGAAGATCAGTAACAACAACCCAACGGCGACGAACGGAAGCCGTGCGGCTTCAGTGCTCCACCACGACCAATGTCCTGACTTCCTGAAAACTCTTGAATCGGGAGGCACGAGCAGGCGCGTTTCAGCGTAGGGAGTCGAACGTCGCGCCTTCTGAATCTCAAAAGCGGTGACCGCCGAAAGACCGCATAACAGGTAAAGCGTGAGCGTGCCGAGAAACACCGGGCTGAAACTGAGGCCCGCAGCGAGCAGCATTTCGAAGAACGAGATCAGGTAAAGAAAAACCCAATCGCGATCTTTCTTCACTTGCAGAAGTTTTACTGCTGATAGAAAAACGATGAGGTGGGCCAACGCAGTGACGCCGAGCCGTTCGGCCGGTTCACCCATCGCCTTTTGATAATGCCAGTCGATATAAAAGAGCGGGATCGAGAGGAGAACGATTCCGAGTCCGTAACGTTCGGGCAGTTGCCACTTGGTGTTTTCAAGCAGCCAGCTTCCGATCATGACGCCGAGAAACACGACGGCCAGCAGCGGACTCAGTCCGCCAGCGAGAACGAGCGCCAGCATGGCCACCGCAATCATGGCGTAAGAAAATGCCCGGAAGTAGGTTAGAAAATTCATCGTGCTTCTCCGCCGCCCTCTGCGCATTTCAGCGTCCTCTGCGTTAACAACTGTTTTCAACGCCGAGGACGCGGAGATACGCAGAGAGCCGCAGAGTTATTTCTTCACTCTAATCTCAAACAGTCGCGGCCAGAGTTTGCCGGTCACGAAGAGCTTGTTGTTTGCCTGGTCGTAAGCGATGCCATTCAGCACTGCTTCCGAATCCTGGAGTTCCTCCTGCGGCATCAGACCGTGCAAATCGATCCACGAGTTGACGTGACCGTTCTGCGGATCGATAGCAGCGATCCGGTTGTCGTGCCAGACGTTCGCGTAAATCTCGCCGTTCACGTATTCGAGTTCGTTCAACTGATCGACCTCATGTGTGCCGTCACGTACCGTGATCGTTTTTGTCACTTTAAAATCAGCCGGGCTAATGAACCTGATGCGACTCGAACCGTCGCTCAGTATCAACGACTGCCCGTCAGTCGCAAGTCCCCAACCTTCACCGTCGTAATTAAACTGCCCCGTGCGCTCGAACGTCTGGGCATCATAGATAAACCCGATATGGTGCTGCCAGGTAAGTTGGTAGACTTTCCCGTTCAGCATAGCGATGCCTTCCGCAAAGTACGGCTCAGGCACGTCGACTTTTTTCAGGACTTTGCCCGTTTCGAGCTCGACCCGGCGCAGGCTGGATCTGCCTTGTTCGCCGGTGCTTTCCAGCAGTTTGCCGTCCATTAGGATTAGTCCCTGCGTGAAAGCGTTGCTGTCGTGCGGCCAGATATTGACGATTTGATAGCCATACTTTGCGGGCGGGCCGTTTGTTGCCGGAGCTTTCGGGGGCTGATCGCCATTCCCACACTGAAAACACGACAGGGCAAGGGCAAGCACCAGAATGAGGTGGTTTGTAGATTTGGGTGACATGAGGGCATTTTGCGTGACCCGCGCAGAAAAAACAAAGCTGGCCACTCTGCGGCCCTCTGCGTAGCTCTGCGATCTCTGCGTTAAACCTTATTCCAAAATCGCGATGGGCTCGTCGGCGCCGCGTTTCTCCAGATAGGACGCGAGCAGTTCACGATCCGGGTCGGACATCTGGTGGATCTTGACGCCGAGTTGCCATTTCCTCTTCGCGCCCTCGCCCGCCCGATCGGAGCTTACTATCGTCACCACGGCTTCGATCGCTCCCTCCGGCAAGTCTATTTTCACAAACAGCATTCGCCCGATCTGCGACAACTCGGCTTCCGGGAAACGTGTGCCAACGAGAGAGAGGCTCAGGCCAAACTTGCCGATCGTCTCGCAGTGACCTCTCGATGGCGCGGAGTATGAAGCTTTGCCCACCTGCACGTTGCTATCGATCAGTGAGATCGCGGTCGGAAGATGCGCGTAGAAACGTGGCGCGCGACGACGATTCCGCGCGGGTTTGTCCTGGTCAGTAGGCCTGCGCCGGTGCGTTCCCTTCGGATCGAAAGCCTTGAAAACCAGGCCGCAGTTGTTGCAGAGCAGTTTGTGCATCCCAACCACTCTCAGGAAAAAGATGGCATCATCGTAATCGCGTTGAATCCGTTCACTCTTGCATCGTGGACACTGCATGCGGTCCATTCTAGCAGGGTTCGCCCGTAAGCTGACGGCGGGGCTGAGCCCCGCCTCACATCGGGCGGCAGAGCCGCATTCTCTATCTAAAGATAAAACCGGTGCGTAGTGGGTCGTTGGGGTCGAAGTAGAATTCGTTGCGCGCGATGATTGAGGCGGTGCCGCTGACTTCGGGGATGATGGCGTCGTATGGACCAAAGTTGGTGACGCCGGCGACCTTAACTGACATTGTGGTGCCGAGGATGCTTTCGATGGTGATGGGCACGTTCAGGCCGATCTCGCCGGCGGCGAAGTGCAGTGCGGCGCGCGCGCTCACGCCGCTTCCGGTTGGTGAGCGATCGAGTTCGCCGTCTGCGAAGATGCAGACATTGCGACTGTGATGTGATGGGTCGTGTGGCGGGCCGATGAGAATCGTGCCGTAAAGGAAACTCAGGTCGTCTTCGAACGGATGGTTGATCGGAAAGTTCGCCATCACCGCCTGCTTGATCAACCGGCCGTGTTCGATGAGGCGATTGAAATTCGCGGGCTCGAGTTTCAATCCGGTATTGACGAACGCATAGAACGCGCCACCATAAGCAACATCAAACTCCACCAACCCGATTCCTGCGACCTCAACCAGCTGCTTGCGAAGGTAGACGAATGAAGGCACATTTTGAAAAGACGTCTCAGCAACTTCGCCGTTCACAATCGTAGCCCTCGCGAAAATCCTCCCGGCTGGGACATTGATCGTGATTTCCTCTTTTTTAAACAACTTGGTCAGCGCGATGATCGCGTGGCCGCACATCGTGCTGTAACCCTCGTTGTGAATGAAGAACACGTCGAAGTCAGCATCAGCGGAAGGCGTGATGACAGCGCCATACATATCCGCGTGGCCGCGCGGCTCCCACATGAGCCCGGTGCGCAGGTGATCGTAGTGCTCGCGAAAGTAGCGTCGCTTCTCGAGCACGTTGCGCCCTTCGATTGCCGGTAGACCATCAACAACGACACGCAGCGGCTCACCACCGGTATGCATGTCGATGGTCGTGATGCGCGTCCAGTGTTCAGGAGGGAGCCAGTCAGCGAAAATTTGTGTCATCCGTGTTCATCCGTGGCTGATACAATTCTACTCATGATGCCAACCATCAAACCACTCCGAAAACTCGTCACCAAAGCACGCGACCTGCGCGAACATCACCGCGAACGCCACACGCCGAGCGGCTTCGACTTCGCACTCGCCGACAGCATTGACTATCTGGATCAAAAACACTGGAGTGCAGTCACCGCTCACGACTCACTATTTCTTTCGCCACGCTACTTACAAGTACTCGAAACTGCCGGACCCGAGAACATACGACAGCGTTACGCGCTCATCTTCCAGGACAAAGCACCAGTGGCTGCGATCGCGGCGCAGAGCGTAACGGTGTCGCTCGCGCGTCTGCGCAGGAAGCCATCAGGCAACGGTCGACTGGACCAGCTCGAAGAGAAGATGCTGGTGTGCGGCAACCTGCTTTCCTGGGGCATGCACGGCATCTCTTTCGCGCCAAATGTGGACCACGAGCCACTCTGGCCCGCAGTTGCCGAAGCGATCTATCGCCTGCGTCGCGTCGATAAGCTGTTTGGCGATACGGCGTTTGTGATGGTCAAAGACATTCCCGACGCGTACGCGAGCGCCGCTACGGCACTCTCTCGTTTCTCTTATCGCGAACTCGAAACCGAGCCCAACATGGTGCTCGACATCTCGCCGCAGTGGAAGAGTTACGACGACTATCTCGCGAGCCTGACTTCCAAGTATCGCAAACAGTCGAAGCAGATCGACAAAGAAGTAGCCGCCGCCGGAGGCATTGTCGAAGAGATCAAGAGCGATCAGATCGCGCGCGATGCGGAGCAGTTGCACGCGCTTTATTTGCAAACGCACAAGAACGCGCGCCTGCGACTCGTCACGCTTCCAGTGACTTTCCTGCCAACACTCGCCGATCGACTCGGCGGCGACATGCGCTTCACGATTCTTAAAAGAGGTGACGAACTGCTGGGATTTGTAACGACTGTCAAAGACGGCGACACAGCCGTGGGCTATTACATCGGTTTCGATCGCACAGCTAACACCGAGATTCCGATCTACTTTCGCCTGCTTCAGTCAGTCGTCGGTCACGCGATCGATCTCGGTTGCAAACGACTCTCGCTCGGCCGCACCGCGCTCGAACCCAAAGCACGACTCGGTGCGCGCCCCGATCCGATGCGCATCTGGATTCGTCACCGTATTCCCATGTTGAATTTGATCGTGCGCGGACTGCTACACACAATCGACGATCACGAAGAACCACCGGAACGTAATCCGTTCAAGTAGCGTCTCCGCGTCTTCCTTTGCGCCTTTGCGTGAAACACTTCTTCGTACACGTCCAGCGTGAGACGCGCTGTCTTTCGCCAGTCAAACAAACTCGACTGCACGAAACCGCGACTGCGTAGTTGTTCGCGAAGTGCGACGTCCGAGATCATGCGCCACAAGCCGGCAGCGATTGACTCCTCGTCGAATGGATCGATTATCAAACTGGCGTCGCCAACGACTTCAGGAAAACAGGTGCGGTCCGAGGTTATCGTAGGTGTCCCGCAGCGCATCGCTTCGAGCAGCGGGATTCCGAATCCTTCGAAGTACGACGGATACGCAAAGCAGAGTGCACCCGTGTACAACGCAGCCAGTTCCCTCTCCGGCACATATCCGGTGAATAAAATTTTGTCATTCGCCGAACTGATCGCAGCAGCCCTGATCGTGTCTTCAAAGAGCCACGCACGTTTCCCGACTATAACGAGCCGCGGCGCGTTGTCGCTGTGCTGCGACAGCATCCGCGTATAGCCGCGAATCAACCGCGCAATGTTCTTGCGCGGCTGGATCGAGCCCACCGCCAGAATGTAATCACCGGAAATTCCATACTTGTCCAACACTCCCCGGTCATGCACCGGCTTGAACCGTGACGACGCAGCGAGCGGGGTCGTAGTGACGCGCTCGGGCGGCAAACGATACGTGCGCAGAATATCCTGCCGCGAATACTCCGAGTCAGTCAGGATATGAGAAGCAGAGCGCGCCGTACGGCGCACCGTGAGCCGCAATTGCATCCAACTGCGACGCTTGAATGTCTCGGGAATGTGCTCAAACGAGAGATCGTGAATCATCACCACCGTATCGCAGGGCGCGAGCGGCGGTGCGGTGTATTGAACGTGCAGAATATCAATCGGTCGACGGCGCAGCTCCGCCGCGAGCGTTAGCGGGATTCTTACGAGCGGCGTGTGCGGCAGTGTTTTCCTGATCGTCACATTGGGCCAGCGATGAGCGTAGCGATCGATTGCCGCTTGCCGTGTTACATACAGGGTGTAGCGATTTTGAGTATCGACTTCCGCCAGGGCTTCGATCAGATTGCTGGCATAAGTTTCATTCCCACCCAATCCGGTTCCGATCGAGTGTGCATCAAACCCGATATGCAACGTCAGCTTGCCTCCTCAACTAACAATACTTACCATCCGATTTATAGTAAACACTATCCGACGTACCTCAAAAGAGAGGATTGGACCGCTGATGAAAAAGACGTTAGTTGCCGCAGTTGTTCTGACACTTCTGATCGCGAGTTCCCTGCTGAGTTTGCGAGCCGCAGCGCCGGCGGCGATGCTGTTCGACGACTTCAGCTACACCGACAAACAACAGATGAAGAAGAATGGCTGGATCATTCGCACTGAAGCGGGCTGGCCGGGCGTGCCGGGCGCGACGTGGTTGGACCAGAATGTGTCGACTCTGAAAGATGGCAGTGGCGCGAACAACTGGATCGTGCGCATGACTGCTACGACTTCCGGCACCGGCGAGAGTACGACACAGGCTCAGTTTTGCCAGCAGCGCAAATTCCTCGAAGGCACTTACGCCGCGCGAGTTCGTTTCAATGATGCGCCGGGTACCGGCCCTGATGGAGATCAGGTCGTGCAAAGCTTCTACACGATCAGCCCGCTGAAGGCGCCGATGGATTTGGACTACAGCGAGTTGGATTGGGAATACTTGCCGAATGGCGGCTGGGGCATCGATGGTCCAACGCTCTATTCAACGACGTGGGAGACGTTCAGCCCGGAACCAAACTGGAAGAAAGACAACGTGTTCCAGACGACGAACGGCAGTGAGGCCGGATGGCACACGTTAGTCACTCAGGTCTCCGATCAGAAGGTGAAGTATTTTCGCGATGGCAAACTATTCGCTGAGCATGGTGGGAACTATTATCCGGAAGACACGATGTCGATTAACTTCAATCTCTGGTTCATCCGCGACGGCATGTTGAAATCGAACGAGCGGCGTCATTATCAGGAGGACATCGACTGGGTCTATTTCCAGGCGAACACCGCTCTCACGCCGGAACAGGTCGAAGCTGCAGTGGCTGCGATGCGAAAAAAATCCGTCAAATTCCGCGACACAGTGCCGTCAAAGAATCTGAACAGCCCCTGCAACTTCTGAATCAGACTTGGAGGAGGTCAGAGTCAGACTTGGAGGAGGTCAGTACCACCTGCGATAACGGGTGGGTTGCTGCTCAACTCTGGATCTGGAATCGTGTGAACCCACCCGCTATCGCAGGTGGTACTGACCTCTTCCAAGCTAAGTTACTGCGTTGCGTCTTTCTTTGTGTGGCCTGCTTCCTTCTTCTGTCGCAGCCACTCATCAATACTTTCACGAATGAACTCGCCGATGTCTTCAAACTCGCGCGCTGATTTCTCCCAGAAGTCTTTAAACTTACTCGAGTCAAACGCAAAGCCGTACCCGCGTCCAAAACCTCTCGCTGGTCCAAGCTCGTCTTCGTAATACGCTGCGAGTTGGCGTGATGCCATCGCGACGACAGTCAACGAACTTCCCGCGGGCAGTGGTTCGAAGATCACGCTGATGCCAGCGTCGAGTTCCTTCAGACGCGCCAGCACGCGATTGTACTGGTCAGTGCAAAACGCAGCCGCGTCTTCTTTACCGCCCGTCCACTCCGACTGCAACGCCATCCGCGACGTTCGTCGCAGCACATTGATCAACTTAACTAACTCTTTCTCTCGCTCCATAATTCTCCCCGCTATTTACAACCAACTGTTAACGGTACACACCGGCCGCGCCATTTGCGTGGTCGACGACCGCGAAAATAAAACCCACGCGCGAACGGAAACTCCGGCTCGTCAGCTTCAAAGTACGCGAGCAACTCGCGCGCCGCCATGCGCGTTACTTCCGGCGAAGTAGATTCAGTCAACGGCGTGAACAACGGTTTGACCGCCGGCTCGAGTTCGGTGAGTCGAGCGAGCACGCGATTGTATTGCGCGACGCAAAACTGTGTCGCATCCGGTCCTGCTTTGGTCCAACCAGCGTAACCGGCCGCGCGCGCTATTCGTCGCAGCACGTTTAGCAGTTTCACTGTTTCTTGTTCCATCTTGTTCTCCTCTTAGTTTGTCGCTTCAACTTTCGCTCGCAACAATTTCTTCCCATGATGAATGCGCCACTTCACTGTCGATAATGGCACTCCCATAAATGCAGCAATACGATCCAAAGGCATTTCATCAAGAAAACGCAGACGCAACGGCATCGCGTAATCAGCCGGCAGACTGTCGAGCGCTTTGATCATCGACTCATCTCGCTCCTTATCTGCGAGGGGCTTTGCCAGTGCCTCGATCTTTTCGAGCAGCGCCTCGTCGAGTGCCACGCGCTTGCTCGAGTACGCCGTTTCACTCCTGCTGAACCGCAGTGCTCGATGGCGCGTTATCGCCGACAACCACGCCGGAAACTTGCGCGGCTCCTCGATGCCGGGCAGCGCTTTGAAAGCCAGCAGCAGAGAGTCCTGCGCCACGTCTTCGGCATCATCCGAGCCGACAATCGTCCGCGCCAGCCGCACTACGGCGGGCCTGTATCGCACCACCAGCTCCTCAAACGCGTCCAGATTGCCCAGAATCGCCTCGATTACAAGCAGTTCATCAGGCGACTCAGACCGTGTCATCATTGTTATAGAGACATTTTACGAGCGAAAAGTTAGGTGGGTTTGGAGATTTATTTTTGGGGTATGATGTAGCCGGAGGGTGAATGCCCATGGGAGCGAATGGAGACGCCGATTATTACGAAGTGCTTCAGGTAAGTGACACCGCTGAACCGGAGACTATCAATCGAGTCTATCGAATCTTCGCGCAGCGTTATCACCCTGACAATCGCGAGACGGGCAACGAGGCTCGTTTCCGGGAAATAACCGAGGCTTACCACGTGCTCTCCAGTCCGGAGAGACGCGCTCAATACGACGCCACGAATGAAAAACGACGGCGCGATCGCTGGCGTGTCGTATCAGAGGGTGCGGCATCGGAGAACAACTTCGAACTCGAGCAGGCCGTGCGTCTTACGGTGCTTGAAGCTCTGTACACGCAGCGCCGCATCGAGCCGCAGAATCCGGGTATCTACTTACGCGAACTCGAGCGAATGGTCGGCCGGCCGCGCGAGCACCTGGAGTTCACGATCTGGTTTCTCAATCAGAAAAGATTAATCAGCACTGACGACTCGCGCATGTATCTCACGGCGGACGGCGCGGAGTATCTCGAAGATAGCTATCGCAGCAACCTCCAGCGCAAACGCCTCAATCCGCAAACGAATAGTTAATCGATCTTCCCGGGCGTTATTTTAGGGGCGGCACTCCGTGGCCGCCCCATGTTACGAATATTACGTGTTGCGAAGAAGGGGCGGCCACGGAGTGCCGCCCCTACAGTTGCAACGATTGCGGCTCAATACCTTCAACGATAGAATTAACATGGCTCTTAACCAATTCAACTAACTCCCGATGTCGCTGATTCAAGAAGCGCGCGTGCGGAGCACTCTTAACGCTTACGCATTAGGGTTTGTCGCCCTTCTCCTGGCGGTACTACTTCGCTGGGCGCTCGACCCACTGATGGGTGACGCGCTGCCTCTCGTCACACTCTTCGGCGCAGTTGCTGCCGGCGTGTGGCTCGGCGGTTACCGCCTCGCGATCCCGATCGCGCTGCTCGGCTACGTCGCTTGCCACTTGTTGTTCATTCCACCGCGCGGCCACTTCAATCTTACGTCTATCGCAAACCTCGTCGGGCTCGTGGCATATCTGTTCACCTGCACTCTGATTATCGTGTTCGGCGAAGCTATCCGTAGAGCGGAGTCACGCGCGCATGTGCGGCACGAACTCTTCAGAGTCACGTTGCGCAGTATTGGCGATGCTGTAATCACAACTAATACTGACGCACGCATCACCGATCTCAACGAAGTCGCCGAGACGCTGACAGGCTGGCCGCGGAACGAAGCACTCGGTCAACCGCTCGAGCGTGTGTTTAATATCATCAATGAAGTCACACGCCGGCCGGTCGAGAATCCTGCTACCAGAGCGTTGCGCGAAGGAGTGATTGTCGGTCTTGCAAACCACACGGTGCTCGTCAAAAAAGATGGCTCGGAATGTCCTATCGACGATAGTGCGGCGCCGATCCGTAATGAACAGGGACACGTATCCGGCTGCGTTTTGATCTTTCGCGACGTCACTGCGCAGCGTCTGATTGAGCGCGAGAAAACCAATCAACTGATCACCGCACGGTTGCTCGCAGCGATCGTGGAGTCGTCAGACGACGCCATCATCAGCAAGTCGCTCGAAGGCATCATTCAAAGCTGGAACGCTGCTGCTGAACGGCTCTTTGGTTTCACTGCCGAAGAAGCTGTGGGCCAACACATCTCACTCGTGATTCCTCCCGATCGCATAGCCGAAGAAGATCAGATCATCACCGGCCTGAAAGCCGGAAAGAGAATCGAGCACTTCGAAACCGAGCGCGTGCGAAAAGACGGCCGGCGCATCATCGTGTCTCTTACTATCTCGCCGATTAAAGACGATTCGGGAAACGTTGTGGGTGCGTCGAAGATCGTGCGCGATTTCACGGAACGAATGCGACTGATGGACGATCTGCAACGGCTGGCGATGGATCTTTCTGCTGCCGATCAGCGCAAGAATGAGTTTCTCGCCACGCTCGCTCACGAGCTTCGAAATCCGCTCGCGCCGATGAGCAACATGCTTGAAGTTGTGAAGCGCGCCGGTGATGACCGCGAGATTCTGAAACAAGCACATGAAACTTTCGAGCGTCAGTTGAACCAGATGGTCCGGCTCGTCGACGATCTGCTCGACCTGAATCGCATCACGCACGACCGGCTCGAGTTGCGCCGGAGTCAAGTTGAATTATCTTCAGTGATCCAACAGGCTGTTGAAGTGGCGCGGCCGTTGATCGATGCGGCCGATCAGGAGTTGATTGTTGACCTGCCCGAAGAGCCTATTCATCTGAACGCCGATCGCGCGCGTCTGGCCCAGGTGTTTGGAAACCTGCTCAACAACAGTTGCAAATACACGGAGCCGAACGGAACGATCACGCTGAAGGCGAAGCGAATGGATGATGAGGTATTGGTGACGGTGAAGGACAACGGCGCCGGTATTCCACGCGACAAGATCGGCAGCATCTTCGACATGTTCATGCAGGTCGATCGCAGTTCGGAGCGATCTCAGGAGGGGTTAGGTATTGGGCTGACGTTAGTGAAGCGTTTGGTTGAGATGCACGGCGGAGCGATCGACGCGCGCAGCGATGGTGAGGGGCACGGGAGTGAGTTCACTGTGCGTCTGCCGGTTGTCACTAAATCAGCCGTGTCTCTTCCTGCGACTGACACGGCCTCCCAGTCATCGATACCGCGCCGCGTTTTAATTGTTGACGACAACCGCGACTCCGCCGATTCACTCGCGATGCTTTTGGAGATCACGGGGAACAAAGCCTTCCTCGCGTATGACGGTGTTGAAGCACTTGAAGCGATTGAAAAGCATCGCCCGGAAGTAGTCTTGCTCGACATCGGTCTGCCGAAGCTTGATGGTCACGAGGTGTGTCGCCGAATCCGGGAGAAAGCGTGGGGTCGCGACATCGTCATCATCGCCCTGACCGGCTGGGGCCAGGAAGACGACCGCCGCAAATCCGAGCAGGCTGGCTTCAATGGTCACCTCGTGAAGCCGGTGGATTACGACAGGCTGCTATCGTTGCTCGCGGAGCTGACAAAAAAGGATGATAGTTTTCCAGCGACCTTTGCGCCTTAGTGAGTGTTAGAAACACTTAGCCAAAGGAGCTACTAAATGAAAACTAAACT